>Ga0210003_1000148_pt1 | contig 59977 bp, 41 predicted proteins | sample LantaG_FD_182804 | JGI IMG/M metagenome (GOLD analysis project Ga0210003, IMG submission 182804) | Deep subsurface microbial communities from Baltic Sea to uncover new lineages of life (NeLLi) - Landsort_02402 metaG (SPAdes) (version 2) | ecosystem: Environmental > Aquatic > Marine > Oceanic >... | reverse complement strand
CGCGGCGGCGGACGTGGCGGCTGCCGCCGCGGCCGAGAGGGTTTCTTCTTCTTCGGCGGCGGCAAGGGCCGGCGCGGCCGCGGCGGCGGCGGCCGCCGCCCGCGTCCGCGCCGCGCTGCACACGCTCGGCGTCGCCGCGGCCTCTGCGAAAGCGAGGAAAAAGTCCGCCGTCGTCGAAGGTGTTGAAACCTTTGGCGACGAAGGCTCCCCTGATGACGACCCGCGTGCCGTCGCGGACCAGGCCTTTGCCTCCCTTCTCAGCGAGTGGGAGTCCCTGCGCCGCGAGGGAGCCGAGAAGGACGCCGAAGAAGACAAGGAGAAGCAGAGGAAGAAGGACGAGAAATACGAGCATCAGCGAGGGACCGACGGCGGCGACGGCGTCGAGATCGTCTTCAGGCCGCCGAAGCCGCGCCTCCCGGAGCACGACGAAGGGGACGAAGGGGACGAGCTCGCTTTTACTGCGGCCTTCCCGGACCACTCTGCCGCGTGGGCTGACCTGGCCGGGGAGATGCTAGGAGGAGGAGGAGGGAGAGCAGGAGGAGAGGACTTGATGCGCGGCGGCGACGACGCGCCCCAGCAGCCTCCTCCGACCTCGCTCGCTTCTTCCTCTTCTGCGGCAGCCGACTCGCAGTCCCTGGCCGCCTTGGCCGGGTCCCTCACGACCCCGGGCGGGTCCCTGCTGAACGAGCTCGTCGCGGCACACGCGGCACTGTACGAGAGCGGAAACGACGACGACGACGCTTCTGCCGCGGTCGCCGTCGCTTCCCCGTCCGACCTCGACCGCTTTGCCGCGTCCTTTGACGCCGCCGCGGCGATGGTCCCTCTGCAGCAGCAGCAGCAGCAGCAGAGATCCTCCTCTGCTTCCTCGTTCATGCTCCCCGCGACGCTCGACGACGACGAGGCGCTGCGGGCCGGGAGGCTGCTGCGCCTCTGCGTCGAGCACTCGAGGCTGACCTCTTCCGCCGCCGGCGCCGGCGGGGGAGCGGGAGCAGTAGAAGAGAGCGCCTCCTCCTCTTCTTCTTCGCCCTCCTCCTCCTCCTCTTTGGTCGACGTCCAGGCCCCCAGCCCGACGGAGCTCGCCCGCATCCCGGCCGCCCTGGCCCCGCTGCGCGCGCGCGTCGCCGAGCTCCTGAGCGAGTGGCCGGGGAACCCGATCCTCTGCCGCCTCGACGCCGTCTCGGCGCGGCTCGCGCGCCTGCCCCCCGCGGCGACGCCGCTCAAGGCCGCCGCGGCGGGGCTCGACCTGCTGCTCGCCTCGGCGCAGCTCTGGGAGGAGACGGCGGCGGCGTCGCACACCAGGCTCGACGCGCAGCTGGCGCCGCTGTCGGCTCTCGGGGCGCGGTGGCGCGCGCTGGAGCTGGCGGGGTGGAGGCGGCTGCTGGAGGGCGCGAGGGCCTCGGCCGCCGCAGCCGGCGCCGGCGTCGGCTGGTTTCACCTCTACCGCCTCGTGTCCTCCGCCGCCGCCGCCGCCGCCGCCGCTGGCTGCTCCCCTGCTGCGAGCAACCGCGTGACTCCCGCGGACGTCGCCGCGGTCGCAGAGCAGTTTATGCAGTCCGCGCCCCTGGGGGAGTACTCGGCGCGGAGGGCGCTCCTGCGCCGCTTCGCCGCGCACGCCCGGGCGCTCGCTCTGACGCCGGCGGCGTCGACGGGAGGAGCGGCAGCAGCAGCAGATGGAGGCACCTCTTATGCTGCTACTCCTCTCCAGCAGCAGCAGCAGCAGCAGCTCACCCGCGTCGCCGCGGCCCTCGACAACGTCGCCTCCCTCTATGCCCTATACGAGCCCCTCGTCCTCGCCGCCGCGGACCGCGCCCTCGAGCCGCACGCCAGGGCCCTGGCCGACTTTGTGAAGCTGGCCAAGTGGGAGGACCGCGGGTACTACGCCAACCGCCACGCCGCGGAGAAGGCCGCGAGGCAGCTGCACCGGCTGTCAAGGCGGAGCGCCCAGGCGCTGGCAGCTCCCGCGGCGGGGGTGCTGGCCGGGGCCGGGATGAGGATGGGGATGGGGGACCTCGAGGCAGCGGCGCTGGCGACGGCCGAGAGCGAGGCCGCTCGCGGCGGGGTCAAGGACGATGAGAAGAAGAGGCCGGCGAAAAAGAACTCTTCTTCTTCTTCTTCTTCCAAGAAAGCCAACACTTCTGCCCCCGGAGGCTGGTCGGGAGAGGCCGCGGCCGCGGCAGAGAGGAAATGGAAGGAGTCGTGCGAGGCCTCCGCGGCAATCGCCGAGGAAGCCGCGCTCGCCCCCCCTTCCCCTTCCCTCCCCCGCGCCTCGGCCGCTCCGCGGCTCGCCCGCCGCCTCGAGCACCTCCTTTCCGCGACCGTCTCGGCGACCTGCAGGGACCCGCACGCCGGAGCGCCCGAGCACCTAGACGCTCTGGCTTCCGAGGCCGCCGCCGCGGCCACGGCCCTGCGCGCGGACGGCTCGGCCTCGGCGCGCCCGCGCAAGAAGAAGGCGCTCGCCGACTTTGTCTCCGCGCTCGAGGCCGCCGGGTGCTCGAGGGCCGCGTCGGGCGTCCCGCGGGCCGAGAGGCCGCCCGCGGCGTGGTTTTCTTCTCCTTCGCCCGTGCGCGCTGTCAGGAAGTCCCTGTTTTTTTCGGGAAGCGGCGGCGGAAGCGGCGGCGGCGACGCTCATTGTTCGCTGCTGGCGGCGGCAGACGGCTACTTCTGGCGCTCTGTCGCGCGCGTGCAGCGCCTGCGCGCCGCGGCCGATGCGGCGAGGCACGACGCCGCCGACGTCTCTCCCACAGAGGCGAAGGCCGCAGCCAGGCTCTGCGAGAGCGCGCTGTGGGCCGTGCGCCGCGCGCGGGCATCGCTGGGGGTCGCGGCGAGGGACGCGGGGAGGCTGGGGGCGCTGGCGCAGGCGGCGCAAGGATTTTTAGCGGAGTCGAGCGATGACTCGTCAAAGCGGCGGCTCACCCAGCGACAGGCGACCGCCGCGCTCGCCGCTGCCCGCAGGGCCCTTTCCCGCCTGCCGCAGCGCCTCGCCGACGGCGCCACGCTCGTCTCGGCCGCGGCGGAGACGGAGAGGTACCCCTCGGAGAGGGGCCGCCTGCGCTCGGCCGCGGCGGCGCTCTCCGCGGCGTCGGCGGCCTTGCAGCCCACGGCGGCCGCCGTCGCCTCCGCGGCCTCGGCCGCGCCGCGCGTCATCGGAGGCGGAGGAAGAGGCGCCGCCTCCGCCGCCGCCGTCGTCGTCGTCCCCCCCTCGGCTATGGATGCCTCGAGAAAAGCACTACTGGCCGTCGAGGGCGTCCTGGAGTCCCTCTGGGCAGCTGCCGGAGGAGGAGGAGAGAGCTGGCGAGAGAGCGTGCCAGGGTGGGGCAGCTGCGAGCGCGATGCTGCGGCTGCGGCCTCGGCGCTCCGCGACTGCCTTGAGCCGCCCGTCGTGCCTCCTTCTTCTTCTGCTTCCTCTTCCGGCGCCGCCTCCGCTGCTGCTGCTGATGCTGCTTCCGATGCCTTCTCCAGGCTCTCTGCGAGGAGCGACGCGGCGGTGGACGCCCTGCTGTCGTGGGCACAGGCCCTCGCTGGGCACGGCGGAGAGGGCGGCAGTGCCGCTGCCGCTCCCGCCGGCGCCGGCGCCGGCGACGGAGCTGCTGCTGTCGCTCCGGCCCTCTCGGCCGTCGTCGCCGAGGCCGAGACCTGCCTCCGCCCGCGCGCCCTGGCCTCCGCCGCCGACGCGCTGGGCCTTCTGCTGCTGGACGTCGTCGCCGTCCTCGACGGCGGCGACGAAAAGCAAGGTGAGTTTTTTGGTGGGTCTTGAGATTTTTTTTCCGCCAAAAAGAGGAAAAAACCGCGAGCGACTTGATGCTTCAAAAAAAACAAAACTCTAATTTACTACTGAACTCCCCCGCGCGCGAAAGCGCGCGGCGGATTGAGGAGAAACAATAACCAAATATTGCCTGATCGCTCGCACTATTTTTTTCCCGCTGTTGCCGAGTAGATTAAGTTTCGCCGTGCTCCTTTTCACGCTCTCACTCAAAAAACGAAAACGAAAAAAAACGCTTAAAAAAATCGCAACACAGCCTCCGCCGCCCTCGCAGCGCTCGCCGCCGCCTCCTCCCTCGTCCCCCCCTCCCGCGCCGCAGCCGCCGCCGCCGCGGCCCGCGCCACGGCCGGCATGCGCGCCGCGAGCAAGCTGACCTACGTCGCCGCGTCCCTCTTCACCGGCGTGCTCACCGAAGGCTTCTGCACGACGCGCAAGGGCGCCGACGACGGCGACGGCGACGGCGAAGAAGCGGGCGCCAAGACCTTCAAGCCCGAGGAGGACGTCGCCGGCACGGGGCTCGGGGCCGGCACGGGACGCAAGGACATCTCGGACGAGCTCCACGACGAGGACCAGCTCCTTGGCGCGAAGCAGGAGGGCGCGGAAGAAGAGGAGGAGGAAGAAGCGAAGGCGAAGCAGCAGGGAGGCAAGGAGAAAGAGGAGGAGGACAAGGGCATCGAGATGGCCGACGACTTTGCCGGCGAGGTGCACGACTTGCCCGACGACGACGACGACGACTCAGATGCCGGCGACGACGACGACAAGAAAGACCGACTCGATCAGCAGATGGCCGACGAGGGCGATCTGGGCCCCGAGGCTGATGACGTCGATGCCCGGCTCTGGGACGGCGACGACCAAGAGGAAGACGCCGCCGGCGACGACGACGGTAAAAACAAGGGGATCGAGGACGCGACGGAGACCGCCCCGGCGCTGGAGAAGACCGACGCGTCACGGCGCGAGTTTGCCCCGGGCGGCGGTGATGACGAGAAGGAAGGCGGAGGCGAAGAGGAGGAGCAGCAGCAACAGAAGAAGCCGCAGCACGAGGCGATGGAGGAGGAGGAGGACGACGACGGCGGCGGCGAAGAAGAAGGCGAAGGAGGAGAAGAAGAGAACGGCGACGACGCCGCTGCAGGCAGGCCTCCCCCGCCCGCGGCCTCCGCGCCCGACGACATGGCGCTTCCTGACGACATGCAGATCGACGACAATGACGATGGAGAGGAACGAGGCGCGGGCGAAGACGATGGCGGCGACGCCGCTGAAGAAGAAAACGAGCGCGACGGCGACGGCGAAGAGGAAGATAAGAATGCCGAAGGCGACGACGGAGACCTCGCCCCGCGCGAGCCGAGTCCCGACCGCCCTCGAGCGGACGCAGAGACCGCCGGCGCGGACGAAGAGTCCGACGGCGACGAAGAGGCGCGCGCCGGGAGGGGAGGAGGCGCCGATGCCGAGGAGGAGGAAGAAGTCGAGCAAGAGCAAGAGCCGCCTCCTGCTGCTGCTGGCGCTGCCGGCGACGTCTTAGCCGAAGAGGACGAAGAGGAAGAAGAAGGTGACAAGAAGGCCGACGCGGAAGGGCTCGACAAGGTGACTGCCGCGGACGGCGGCGATGACGAGGAGGAAGCTGTCCACGGCGGGCCCTCTGGCGCCGCCGCCGCGGCCGTCGCCGGCGCCGCCGCGACCGAGATGGAAGAAGAAGATCCGGACCAAGGCGGAGCCGGCGGGGCCGGCGGCGACGACGCCGGCGCTGCCGGCATGGAGCAAGACGACGACGATGAAGAAGCCGGAGCCACCGAGCGCCGCTCGCAGGGGCGAGGAGGCGACGACGGCGGCGGCGGCGGAGGTGGGACGACTGCCAACGGAGGGGCGCGGCAGCGACAGAGGCAGCTCGAGGTGGCCCCCTCTCAGCAGCAGCAGCAGCAGCAACGAGCCGCCGCTGCCGAGGAGGCCGCCAACCCGCACCGCTCCCTGGCCTCCGCTCTCGAGCGCTGGCGCGCGAGGCTGGCCGTGGGCGACGGCGGAAAAGCCGGCGAAGGGGAAGAAGCGCCCCCCCCGGCCGGCGGCGTCGACGAAGCGGAGTTTGTCGAGGACGGCGACGCCGGCGACGACGAGGCCGGCAACGACGAGCTGACCGCCCTGGGCGCCGCCACCGAGGAGCAAGCAGCTCGGGCCGCCGCCGCTCACAGGGACGAGCCGATGGAGGAGTCGCCGGCGACCGAGGCTGCCACGGCCGGAGGCGCCAAGGAAGGAGAGGAGGAGGATGAAGCCGCCGCGGCTCCGGCCGGCGGCGTGGGCGGCAACGCCTCGGCCTCTGCTCCGAAGGAGGACGAAGAGGAGCAGCAAGGGGGAGAGGACGACGACGAGCCCGTCGTCGCACCTTCGGACGGCGATGCTCCTCGACGCGACGGGCGCTTCCGGGGCGCCGACGAGGCCTTCATAAACAGGTGCAAGGGCGCCTTGGCAACGACGCCGGCGGGCGAGGACGAGCGCCCCCAGAACGACGTCTTCGACCCTGACGCCGCCGCGGCCGAGCTCCAGGCGCGCCTCGCCCTCGAGCTCTCCAGGCCCGCCGCCGAGCGCGCGAGCGGCGGGAACGCTGCTGCCTCCGCCTCCGCCGCGGCCGCCTGGCGCGCGGCCTCGGCGCTCACGGAGCGCACCGCGGCCGAGCTCTCCGAGGCGCTGCGCGCGGCGCTCGAGCCGACGCGCGCCTCGCGGCTCGCGCGCGGCTACCGCTCGGGCAAGCGGCTCGACATGCGGTCCGTGGTCGCGTTCGTGGCCTCCGGGTTCCGCCGCGACGCGATCTGGTGCCGCAGGACGAGGCCCGACGCGAGGAGCTACCAGGTGGTCCTCGCCGTCGACGACTCGAGGTCCGTGGCTGACGCCGGCGTCGCGCCCTTTGCGGCCGAGGCCCTGGCGGCGCTCTCGCGGGCGCTGGCCCGCGCCGAGCTCGGGGACCTGGCCGTCGTCGCCTTTGGCGGCTCGCGCGGGGCCAGGCTGCTGCACCAGCTGGGACAGCCGTTCGACGAGGCTGCCGGGGCGCAGGCCCTGGCCGGCCTGACGTTCGACGCCGACGCGACGCTGGGAGACACGCCCGCCGCGGACGCCCTGGTAGCCGCCGGCGCGATTCTCGATCAGGGCGCTGCGGCGGCCGCGGCGTCCGCCGCTTCTTCTTCGTCTAGCGCCCCCGTCGCGCAGCTGGTGATCGTGGTGGGCGACGGCCGCTTCCACGAGAAGGCCCCCCTGCGCCGCGCCGTCGCAGAGCTGGAGGCGAGGCCCGGAGTGCTGCTCGTCTACGTGGCGCTCGATGGGGCGACGGCGAGCGGTGGAGGTGGCGGGGGTGCTTCGACAACGGCGGCGACGGCAGCAGCAGCGGCCACCTCCGGCTCCCTCGCCGACCTCCGCACCGTCTCCTTCGGTCCCGACGGCAGGCCCACCACCTCCTCGTACCTGGACGACTTCCCCTTTCCTCACTACGTCCTGCTCCGCGACGCGGCGGGTTTGCCGAGGGCTCTCGGGGGCCTGGTGCGACGGTGGGTCGACGCCGCCGCGGCGAGCTCTTCTTCTTCTTGATTTCCCTGAGAATGTTTCCTCGTTTTCCCCTTTTCTCCTTCAACGGCACCGCCTTAATTGATTCAAAAACACTTCCTTGACTGCTTGACACCCTTGCCCTTTCTTAAAAGAGGGACGCGCGCGGAGAGCACGTCTGTAAAAACAACAAACAAAAGAATGAAAGATGAAAAAAAACAGTTCTCTTTCTTTGATCTCCGCTCTCCCTCTCCCTCTGAACTCTGCACCGCTTCCCTTGTTCTCTCCAGCAAAAAAAAAGGTCATTTAAAGGACTTCCGGTCGAACCGGCCCCCAACTACGGACTAGTCCCGCGCTCGACTAATCGATTGCTCCAGCCACCGGCAACAGTGCGAGCCTGCGCTGCTCCGTTTCCGGCCTGACGCGTTGGACTCTCCTTAGCAGCGAAACGCAGAAACGGGGGCTTCCGCCCCTGCCGCGGCGCTGACTGAGGCCTTGGCTGGAATCGATATCGTTGCCTCGTATGAAAACTAAGCGCGGGGCCGCAGTCAGAGGACGGCCCTTCAGGCGAAAGTCGGTTCTCAACTAGAGTCACAACCGCGCGCGACTGCGGCCAACCTCAAACGACTTTTTTTTTCTTCTTGAATTCGTGGACCCAGACGTGTCACAAGAGTGTTTCTGAGAGGTCTTAAATAAGTGAATCGTTAAGGAGGGAGGTTGCGGGTTCGACAGAAAGAGGAAAAGAGAGAACGAGAGCTTCAGAGAGCGGCAGGAGAGAGGGAGAGCAAAGAAGGGGAGAAGAAACTTCGCTCTCTTCTTCTCTCTGCTCTTCTTCCACTTTTCACAAAGCTCTCCCTTTCGTTCTCCGCTTCTCTCTTTTCACGCTCGCACTAGGGGCAGCAGCAAGAGCACGCGAGCGAGACCCCTCTCGTGCAAGCAGCCGCCATGGCATCGGACGAAGAGTGCCCCGACGGTGAGAGAGAGAGAGAGAGAAAGCATTGGGCCTGCTGCTGCTTGCCATCAATCGATCGGTGGCGTCGACGCTGTTTCGACAGGGAGCAAAGCAAAGCAAAGCGCTTGCTGCGACTCTTTGTGTGATCTCTCTCCATTCGAAACCCAGACGCCGAGGAGGCTCTTTCTCTCGCGTCGCTTGAAAGGAGGAGATGTGGAACCGCATGCGCGGAAGCCGTCCCAATTGAGGTCCGAAAATCCCCTCTCACTCGCTGAGTTGATGAAATCGTTCTTGCCGTCGCTTCTCTCGCAATCTATCCCATGAAAATCAAAACCTAAAAAAACAGGCTCGACCGCCACGCACATCTTCGGCCAGGGGACCACATACACCTACGATGACGTCATCTTTCTTCCGGGCTTCATCGGCTTTGGTGCTCACGAGGTAAAAAAATTGGGCGTGATAGAGAGAGAAGGCGTTTGGAGCGAGACAGAGTTTTTTTTTTCAGTTTCGACCCTCGATGCGCGCCCCCTCCCTCGCTCACCCTCGACGAGACTTCAACTCGTCTTTCCAGGTCGACCTCTCCACCAACGTCACGCGGAACCTCCGCATCTCCACGCCTATCGTGTCGTCTCCCATGGATACCGTCACGGAGGAAGAGATGGCCATCGCCATGGCCCGCGGGGGAGCCCTGGGCGTGCTCCACTACAACTGCTCGCTCGAGGAGCAGGTCGCCGCCGCCCGGGCCGTCAAGCGCGCGTCGGCGTTCGCCGGGTTCGTCCCCGCCCCCCTGACGCTGGCGCCCTCTGCCACGGTCGCGGAGTGGCGCTCGCTGGTCTCGCGGAGGGGCAGCAACGGCGCGAGCGGTGGCCCGCCCGCGGTCGCGGTCACCGAGGACGGGCGGACGGGGTCCAGGCTCCTGGGCCTGGTCGCGGGCGCGGACGTCGCCTTCATCGACGACCTGCGAACGCCGCTCTCCGAGGTCATGACCGCGGACCTGTGGACTGCGAACGCCTCCGAGGTCACCGCCGAGTCGGCGCACGCGCTGCTGAGGGAGAACAAGCGGTACTCGACGCTGCCCGTCGTCGACGGCGACGGCAACCTCGTCCGCGTCGCCTCCCGGTCGGCCGCCGCCGCCGCCGCCCGCAACGGCAAGAACGTCGCCGGCGCCCCCTCGCTGGACGCCCGGGGCAACCTGATGCTCGCCGCGGCGGTGGGCACGCGGGACGGGGACAGGGCGCGGGTCGCGGCGCTGGTCGAGGCCGGCCTCGTCGACGCCGTCGTGCTCGACTCGTCGCAGGGCGAGTCCGTCTACCAGCTCGAGATGCTGTCGCACCTGAAGAGGGCCCACGGCTCGCAGGTCGACGTCGTCTGCGGCAACGTCGTCACGGGCAGGCAGGCCCGCACGCTCTGCGAGGCCGGCGCCGACGCCCTGAGGGTCGGCATGGGCTCGGGCTCAATCTGCACGACGCAGGAGGTCTGCGCCGTCGGGAGGGGGCAGGCGTCGGCCGTGTGGCACGTGTCGAGGGTCGCGAACGCGCTCGGGGTGCCGACGATCGCGGACGGAGGTAAAAAGAGCTTAGAGGCGGTTTTTTTGTTTTGGTCACGAGAGAAAGAGAGCGAGAGAGAGCGAGAGAGAGAGAGCGAGAGAGAGAGAGCGAGAGCGAGAGAGCGAGAGCGAGAGCGAGAGAGCGAGAGCGAGCGAGCGAGCTAGAGAAAGAGAGAGGACAAAATCCAAAGCAGAAGAAGCCGCTTTCGACAGGAAAAAAATTCAACTCAACCCACTTCTTCCTCCCTCTTCCCCCCCCCCCCCCCCCCACCACCACCACACATACACACGAAACAGGGATCCAAAACTCGGGCCACATCGCCAAGGCCCTCGCCCTGGGCGCCTCCTCCGTGATGTGCGGCTCGCTCTTCGCCGGCACCGACGAGGCCCCCGGGGACTTTGCCTTTGTGAACGGCGCCAAGGTCAAGGCCTACCGCGGGATGGGCTCGCTCGAGGCGATGGCCAAGGGGTCCGAGGCGCGCTACCTCTCCGAGACGCAGTCCCTCAAGATCGCGCAGGGCGTCGCGGGGACCGTCAGGGCCAAGGGCTCGGCCGCGGCGCAGCTGCCGTTCCTGGCGCAGGCCGTGCGCCAGGGGTTCCAGGACATGGGCCTGCGCAGCGCCGCCGAGGCGAGGGCGGCCGTCGGGACGGGGAGGGCCAGGCTCGAGGTGCGGAGCGGCGCGGCGCAGGCGGAGGGGACGTGCACGACCTGCACTCTTTCGACAAAGTGCGCTGGTAGGAGAGAGAATACGGGGCGAGCGACGAAAGGAGGAGAGAGAGAGAGAGAGAGAGAGAGAGAGAGAGAGAGAGAGAGAGAGAGAGAGACGCGAGAGAGAGAGAGAGAGAGAGAGAGAGAGAGAGAGAGAGAGAGAGAGACGCGAAAGAGAGAGAAGGAAAGAAACAAAGCTGTGTTTTTAAAAAAATGATGAAGTTCTTCAAGCGACACGACACGTTTCCCCTTTTTTCTTTTTCAAACGGCGACCCCGGCCTCCCTCGCGAGCTTCAACAACGTCCCGTCCTTGGCCGCCCGGGCCGTGTCGTCCCCGCCGCCCAGGAACTTGCCGCCGACGAACACGCGCGGGACCGTCGTCGCGCCGGTGAACCCCAGGGCCGCCTGGACCTCGCCGCCGTCCTGGCGCTCGTCGAGCTCCCAGACCTCCGTCGCCGCGATCCCCGGCTGGCCCAGCGCCGAGCGGATGGCGTCCTTGGCCTTGTCGCAGTAGGGGCAGTACGACTTGGAAAAGACCTGAGGAGGATCGGAGGGGCGGGAAGAGGAGGGGAGGGGTTGGAGGAGGAGGATCGGAGGGGCGGGAGGAAGAGGTGGAGAGGTTGGAGGAGGAGGGAGGTTGGGGTCGAGGTTGGAAGAAGAAAACGAAACCTCTGTTGCTGCCGCTTCATCGTCGCTTTTCTCCTTCCGTTCTTCTTCCTACCATGATTTTATGGCTCGCAATGGCAGAATCCACCAGGGCCTGTGCCATCGTGTCGTTAATTTGAAAGGAAGGGAAGGCGAGACGGAAGGAGAACGTGCGTGGGCAAGGAACTGTTTTCCCTTTGATGATCGTTCGCAAAGAGTGAAGGCTGGCAGGCCTCGCAATTATTTTCTTCTGCTTCTCATCTGTTCTTCGCGTTGCCTTTTGGCGGGCAGACTCCTCGCTGCCTTGCTGCAAGAGGCCTCTCTCTACTACTGCGACTGCGCGAGGGGACTGTATCATGTCTGAGCCCAACGGTGGTGGCGGCGGCGGCGTTCTGAGCGGCAACGGGCGCCTCAACGGGCTCGCCGGAGGACCCGCGTCGGCCGACGGAGACACGACACTGATGCCCCCTCCGCCGCCGAGATTGAAGAAGACGCTGCAGGCCTCTCTGAATCCTCTGCTCTTGGGAGCGACCGTGGTCTCTGCTTCGGGGCCGCCTCAGAGGCTCAACGTGCGTTGTTGTGCGTGGAGCAGGGCGTCGGACAAAGAGGGGAAAGAGGAGTAAAGAGGGAGCCTCACCTCACCTAGAAATCGAAAGGAAAAAACAAAAAACCGAAAAAAAACACGCCTCAGGGCGACTCAACCCCGACCTCGACCTCGACTTCTCTTCCATCATCAAAGCAACCGCCCCCCCCGCCTTTGGCCAAGCGCAGCCGGCGAGGCAAGATCCCCCTCGAGAAAGGATACTCGCAAGTCGAGTGGCTTCGCAGGTCCAGGGAGCGGCAAGGTCAGTTTTCAACCCTGATCTTTCCCCTCCCTCTCTTTGTTAACCCCCTCTGAAGAAAACAGAAACCAGAAAAGAAAAGGTGCGCTCTCTGACGCACCTCCATTCCCTCCCTCTATTACCTCCCCCCATTTCCCTCCAACAGTGCCCCCACCGCGAGAAATCACCCCGCGGGAGCTCGCCGAGCACTCCGCGCCAGAGAGCTGCTGGACGGCGCTCCGCGGCAGGGTCTACGACCTCGCCCCCTACCTCAAGTTCCACCCCGGCGGGAGCCACTTCCTCGTCGCCGTCGGCGGGAAGGACGCGACGAAGGTGTTTGACTCGTACCACGCGTGGGTCAACGCCGGGGCCCTGCTGGCGAGCTGCCTGGTTGGGAAGCTGGTCGAAGGGGAAGGCGGCGAGAGGGCGGCGGAGGCCACCGCGGAGGAGGCCGAGGCGGCGGCCGACGCGGCCGAGGCGGAGTTCGCGGCAGCCCGGGCCGCAGCCGCAGCCGCAGCCGCAGCCGCAGCGGACGCAGAGGCAGCTGCAGCAGCACTGGGAGCTGCTAAAGCCGGCGCCGGGGCTGACGGCGGCTGACGATGACGAAGAAGGACGGAGAGAGAAGAAAGAGGGCGACTCGAACTGTAAAACAACAACACTGAAATTGAAAATTTTCATCTCGTTTCTCGTTTTACAGGAGGTTGCGCGGGGGGCGATTCTTCTTCGACTCCCACTCTCTGACTTTCTACTTTTACCTCTTGGGCGTCAGCACCACCGCCACCAGCAGCAGCAGCACCGCGACGACGCTGTACCTCACCGCCGCGACCACAAGCGCGACCGCGACGGCGCCTATCCTCAGGAGCACACCTCCCAGCGACGCCGCGAGCAACAGCGCCAGCGACACCGCCAACACGTTCTGCGCGACGAGCTCGGGGCTGCCGTCGTCCTCGTAGAGCGCGTCGACGAGCTGGCCGTTGGAGAGGGACTGGGTGCCCCACTCGGAGGCGACAGAGGAAGAGGAAGAAGCGGTTTTCTTCTTCGAGGGTTTCTCCTCTGGCGATTTTCCATCGCCGCCGTCGCCGCCGTTTCCGTTTTCGCTCCCGTTCCCTCCGACGGAGGAGACCGCCCAGCCCTCGTACACCGCCTCGGCCATCGGGTCGCTGCCGCTGCGCCTCAGCGGAGGAGAGCCATAGGGGGAGGACGAGGGCGGGGAAGCCGGGTCGGTTTCGCCATCTCGAGCGGCGACGACGACGTCGAATACGTCGTCGCTCCTTGTTCGTCGTCGCCGGGAGGAGGAGGGCGGGAGGCCGACGAGACGAGGGGGACGCGCGACAGCAAGAGAGCCCGAAGAAGAAGAGACACTCCGCCTGCCGCTCGTCGACGCCGCGACGCAGCTCGAAGAGCGCGACAAGGAGAACGAGAGCGCTGAGGACGCCATTGCTGAGAGAGAGAAAAAAAAGCTTCTGAACTCTTCTTCAGCTCCTCTCGCCCTCCCGTCACTCTCTCTCTCAGCCTTTGCTCTCTCTCTCTCTCTCTGCACTCTCTCTGCAAGCAAGAGGAGCGGAGGCCTGTTTGTGCTTTATTTTTCTTCGTTCTTCTCCCCTCACGATGGTGGTCCTCGCGTGCAGCATCGTCTCCAAGACGGGCAAAGGTAAAACAGCGAACGAGCGAAGGGAAGGAAAGCGGCGGAGAATGATAGAGCCGAAAATTGATGGGCGCGTTTTCCCTTCTTTCCAATCGATGCCTTTCCCTCCTCCTTTTCCTCGCGCTCACGTCTCTTCTCTTTCTCTCTCTCTCCCTCTCCACTTCTGCCCTTTCTGCGGAACGGATCAACACACATCACAAATCTTCCAGCTCTCGTCTCCCGCCAGTTCGTGGAGATGACGCGCGTGCGCATCGAGGGCCTGCTCGCGGCGTTCCCGAAACTCGTCGCCGGCGTCGCCTCGATGGGCGGGGGCAGGCAGCACACCTACGTCGAGACGGACACCGTGCGGTACCTGTACCAGCCGCTCGAGGTAAAGAAGAAGAAGAAGAAGAAGGAGAAGAAGAGGCTGGAGATCGGAATTGGAGAGGGAGAAGAGAGAGAGAAAGAGAGAGAGAAGCATTGAACTTCCGATCGATCCATCGCGCGTCGCCGCTCCTCCCGACCTCTTCTTCTTCATTCTCAACCTCTCTCTCAACCCCCTTCCTCCAAAAACCAAACGCATTCCAAAACAGTCGATGTACCTCCTCGTCATCACTAACAAGTCCTCCAACATCCTCGAGGACCTCGACACGCTGCGGCTCCTCGCAAAGCTCGTCCCTGACTATGCGCACCCTATCGACGACGACGGCGTCGCCGCGGCCGCATTTGATCTCTTGTTCGCGTTCGACGAGGCCGTTTCCTTGGGCCACCGAGAGGCCGTGACCCCGGCTCAGGTGCGCGCCGCGTGCGAGATGGAGTCCCACGAGGAGAGGCTGCACAAGATGGTGATCGAGAGCAAGGTGGCAGACACGCGCGACCTGATGAAGCGCAAGGCGGCCGAGATCGAGCGTGCCAAGCTCGAGCAGAGGGTCGGAGGGGGCAGTCAGAGCGGAGGAGGGCAAGGGATGATGCCGCCGACGCCGCAGATGGGAGGCGGCGGGGGGAGCGGGTCGTACGGCGGCGGCGGGCTGGGCGGAGGGTTTGGCGGCGGGGGCGGGGGCGGGGGCTTTGCCGCGGCGCCGGACGTGGGGGGCTTTGGCGGCGGGCAGCAGCAGCCCGCTCCCGCGGCCTCCTCCCGAGGAGGGGCGGCTGCCGCCGGCGGGGCCGGCCGGGGCCCGAAGAAGGGCCTCCGCCTGGGCGCCGCCGCCGCGGCCGCCTCGGTGGCGGACGCGGGAGGAGGAGGAGGAGGAGCAGGGGGCGCCCCCGCGGGGGCTCGCGGCGGCGGCGGCGGCAGCAGGCTGGCGGCGTCGCTCCGCGCCGAGGGCGAGGAGATTGCCGAGGAGGCGCCCACCTCGGCCGCCGACGGCGGCGGCGCTGCTTCTTCCTCGCATGCCCACCGCGCCCGCGACGACGCCTCCTCCTTCCCGGCCCCGGCCTCCGGCGAGCCCCTGACGGTCGCCCTCGACGAGCGCGTCTCGGCCTCGCTGTCGCGGGATGGGGGGCTCGAGGCGCCGCTCGAGGTGCAGGGCACGCTGTCGCTCGCCGTCCACGACGAGGCCGCCGCGCGCGTCGTCTTGTCCGTCGACACATCGACCTCCGACTCTTCTGATTCAACCCTCCAGTGGCAGTTCAAGACGCACCCGAACATCGACAAGGCGGCCTACGCCTCCTCGGGCCAGCTCCGCCTCAAGGACGCGGGACGCCCCTTCCCTCGCGGGACACCGCTGGGAGTCCTCAAGTGGCGCGCGCAGTCGTCGGACGAGAGCGCCCTCCCGGTCACGATCAACTGCTGGCCGTCGGTCTCCGGCGCCGAGACTTTTGTCAACATCGAGTACGAGTGCGGTCCCTCGGCATCCCGCTTCGACCTCCGAGACCTCACCGTCTCTATCCCCGCCCCGGGGCCCCCGGCGTCCGTCCCCTCGCTCGACGGCGAGTGGAGGTACGACGCGCGTGGCCGCGCGCTGCTGTGGACGATCGAGCTCGTCGACGACGCCAACAGGTCCGGCTCCGCGGAGTTTGTCTTCCCTGCGGCGCAGGCCCCTCCCGGCTCGTTCTTCCCCGTCGACGTGTCGTTCAGGGTCGAGGGGGCGACGATGTGCCCGCTGAAGGTGGTCGGGGTCGAGGCCGTCGACGACGGGGCTGCTGTGAAGCACGGGCTGCGCGCATCGCTCGTCGCCGACGGGTACCAGGTCGTCTAAGGGTTTTTACCAGGATTTACTAGGATTTGGTTTTCTGGCTCTATTGGAGAGAGAGAGAGAGAGAGAGAGAGAGAGAGAGAGGGAAATTACCATATAGAGGAGAAAAGAGGGAGAGAGGGATTACAATATAGAGGAGAAGAGAGGGAGAGAGGGAAAGAGGTCAACGAACACAGAGAGAGAGAGAGATCGCGGGCGCGATGAACGAAAGGGGAAAATGATGGAAAGAGAGATGATTGCAAACGAAAAAAACAAAAAACCAAAACAAAAAACCATCCCGTCTCTTCTTCTTCGTCTTCTATCCCTTCCCTAGCGCCGCTCGGCATGCCGCGACCTCTGCCTCCAGGACCGCCTCCCTCCTCGCCGCTGCCCTGACCGCGGCCCGCAGGGCGGAGAACCTCTGGACGACGTCAGGGAGGCTGAGGCTGATGGAAGAGGAAGAAGACGAAGAGGAGGAAGAAGAGGAAGAAGAAGAAGAAGAGGAGGAAGCTGCGGCGTGTCCTTTGCCGCTCGCGATCAACTCCCCTCCCTCCCTCTTCTCCCCCCTCTCCTCCAAACCACCTCCTCCGAGCAGGCACCCTTTCGCCCTCCGCAGCGCCGCTCTGGCCCTCGCGGCCTCGTCCTTGGCCTCCCTCGCGGCCTCCTCGGCGCTCGCCCTCGCCGCGGTCTCCTGCAGCAGCCTGCGCTGCAGCGCCTGGGACTTGGCGACGAGCTCGGCGAGGGGAGGATCGACGCCGCCCAGGGCCCGCCAGCGGTGCACGCTCTGCGGCGTCTCCAGGGCGCGCTCGAGCGCCGCGGAGCGGCCGCGCTCGGAGAGGAGCTTGCTCGCCAAGGCCAGCACCTCGCGCCTGAGCTCCGCCGCCGTCGCCGTCGCCGCGGCGGCCGCGGCGGCCCTCCTCTCGGCGTCCGCGAGCGACAGGCGCAGGGAGCGGGCCTCGGCTTGCGCTTCTTCCGCGACCGAGCGGGCTGCCGCTGCCGCTTCGGAGGCAGCGGAGGCTCTGGCGTCGGCGGCCGCGGTGGCCTCGGCCGCCTTCAGGCTACTCTCGAGCGCGGCCTCCCTCGCCGCCGCCGCGGCCGTCGCGCGGGAGTCCGAGACGCCGGCAGCCTCGGCAGCGGCGGCGCGGGCCCTCTCCCCCGAGGCCACGGCGGCCTGGAGCTCGGCGACCTGCGCCGCCAGAGTCGCGACCGACGTCTTGAGGGAGGAGGCGGCGGAGGCCGCGGCGTCGCGCTCCCTGCCCGCCGCCGCCGCACGCGCCCCGGCCGCCGAGGCCTCCGCCGCGGCCGCGGCCGCGTCCCCCCGGAGGGCGTCGCCGGCCTCGGCCGCGGCCCTGGTCCCGGCGCGGGCGCGCTCTTCGGCGAGGCGGGCCTCTGCCGCGGAGGCCCTGGCGGCGTCGCGGGACGCCGCGGCCGCCTCGAGGGCGGCCTCGCTGCGCTTCGCGCGGGCGTCGGCCGCGTCGACGGCCGAGGCGGCGGCGGCGGCGGCCGCTCTGGCGGAGGCGCTCTCGAGCTTCGCTCCCTCCAGGCTCGAGCGCGCCGCGTTCAGAGCGGCCAGGGACGCGTCGAGCTCCTTGGTGGCGGACCCGGCCCTCTTTTTCGCCGCGGCGGCAGCAGCTCGCGCGGAGTCAGCTGTCGAGACGGCCTCGGACAGAGACCTCTCGAGCTCTTTGACTCTCGCCGCGGCCTCGCTGTTTTTTACCGACGAGCGCACGGCGCCGGCCTTGTCCGCTGCGAGCACCCGCTCCGCAGCCGCGGCCTTGCGCTTCGCCGCAGACTGAGCCTGCCTGGCCTCGGATGTCTCCTTCTGGGAGGCGATGAGAGCAGTGGAGAGGGCTTCTTTGGCCCTTGAGATCTCGGCCGCGGAGGAGGCAGCGGCTTGCTCTCTCTCGCGGGCGGCCGCAGCGTCCCTCCTGCCTCTCTCCTGCTCGCGCCGTGCCTCGGCGACCTCGGCGCGCAGGGAGTCGGCCGCCCGGCGCAGCGACTCGGCGTCAGTCCGAGCAATTTCCCTGGCCCTGCAGGCCTCGTCGCGGTCGGAGCAGGCCGCCGCGGCGCGCGCTTCTGCTGCAGAGAGCGACCTTGCCGCGGCGTTGGCGTCCCTCGTGGCGGCGGCGGCCCTGAAGGCCGAGGCAGCGGCGCGTGTCTCCGCCTCTTCCAGGGTGGCTTTCATCTCTGAGGCTCGCCTGTCCGAGGTGTTCTGAGAATCCCGAGCTGCCTGTCCCGCCCGAGAAGCGGCCGAGAGCTCCCTGCGCGCCTCGTCGCGCGAGGCCTCGGCGGAGGCTGTTCTTTCCCGGAGCGCATCAGCCGACGCCTGCGCCGCGTCGAGGCGGGAGGCCGCGGCTGCCGCCTCGGAGCGAGCGGCCGCGGCCTCCCTCTCCGCTGCGACGCGAGCGCGCCTTTCGCTCTCGAGAGAGGAGGAAGAGTGGGAATAAGTCGACGACGAAGAAGAGGTCGACGACGGAGACGACGAAGGAGACGAAGAAGTCGCCGCCGTCGCCGCTTCTTCTTTTTCTTCCTCTTCTTCTTCTTCTTCTTCTTCTTCTTTCCGCTCTCTCACCCTCGTCGCGGCCCCGAGCACCGTCTCGAGGTTCGCCACCTCGGCCCGGAGGTTCGAGACCTCCGCCGCGGCATGGGCCTCCCTCGACCGGGCGGCGTCCGCGGCCTCCCAGGCGCGCGCGAGCTGCTCCGAGAGGAGACTCTCGCGGGCCTCGGCCCTGGCGCACAGCGAGGAGAGTGTGGAAGCGGCGTCGGAGGTGGAGGCGAAGTCTGCCGATGAAGGAGAAGAATCGATTGCGATATCTTCTTCGCCATCGTCATCGTCGAGAGGAGCTGCTGCCGGGAGTGCAGGGGAGGAGGAGAGAAACGACGAAGACGCCGCACCTCCTTCTCCTTCGGGAGCGCCGCTGCCTCCATCGGCGGCGGCGGCGGCGGCGGGCGCGGAGGCAGGGGCGAGGGAAGAAGGAGAGGAGGCGTCGGGCTCCCCCGCCTGCTCTTGTTTCCCTTCCCCTGCCGCCGAGGGATGAGCGAGAGCGGCACCTTCCATTCTTTTTCTCCGTCGGGAGCGACGAAGGCGGAGCCTGGAGCCGCGTTCAAAGGAAAGAAGAAAAGACGGAGTGTTGAGCGGTTCGGTCAAGAAGAGGTTTCTAAAAAAAGAAACCAAAAAAATGTCCCCCCTCTTCTTCTTCTTCTTCTTCTTCTTCTTTCTCTTCTTCTTCTTCTTCTTCCTCATCTTCTTCTTCTTCTTCTTCTTCTTCTTCTCCTTGCTCTTCTTCTTCACTTTTGCTTTTGCTCCTTCAACCAACCGCTAAATGAACCGCCTCCTCCTCCGCCCGGCCGCCTCCGCCCTCCGCTCTGCTCTCCCTCGCGTCTCCCGCAGGTCCATCTCCTTCTCCCCTCGCGCGATGGGGTGAGTTAGGAATGAGGAGTTTCGGTTTAGTTTCACCTTTTTCAGATTCGGGGTCTCATCGCGCCGTCGTCAAAACTGGAGCTCTTTTAAACTCACCTCTTCCCTTTTGAATTCTCTTTTTTATTCCAACCAATTTCAACAGTGTCGACATCGAGAAGATCAGCGCCGGCGACGGCTCCACGTTCCCTCAGAAGGGACAGGTGAGGTTTTTCACGGGGTTTCTTTCTTTCTTTCCTTTGCATAATTGTCGTCGCCGTCACCGAACGATCATTATTCGCCCGGGTTGCTCGCTCTTTCCACTCGCTCAATTTCCGATTTGGAAAGCCCCGCGGCTACGCGAGATTGGTTGCTTTCAGAGGGTCATTGCGGGTTGGCGATTCGGGACCTCTTTCGCTGCCCATTCTCGAGTTGATTGTCTTTCGGATCTCTCACGGCGATGGTGGCTCGAGCGCTTTCTTTCTAACCTCCTCTCTTCTCCCTCTTCTCTCTCTTCCCTTCTCTCTCTTCAACAACAAACAAACAAAACCAGACCGTCATCGTCCACTACACGGGCACGCTCACTGACGGCAAGAAGTTCGACTCCTCCCGCGACCGCGGAGAGCCCTTCCGCTTCACCCTGGGCGTGGGCCAGGTCATCAAGGGCTGGGACGAGGGCGTCGCCAAGCTCTCCAAGGGCGAGCGCGCCAAGCTGACGATCTCTCCCGATTTCGGCTACGGCGACCGCGGGGCCGCCGGGGTCATCCCCGGCGGGGCCACCCTGATCTTTGACGTCGAGCTGATCGACATCAAGTAGAATTTTTTTTAGAAGAAGCTGAAAGAAGAAGAGGAGACAAGGCCACACGGGAAGAGGATGCTGATAGAAATAACGAAAGGAAAGAAAGAGAGTTTGATAGCTTTGGTTTCATCTCTCTTTCTTGCCTTTTTATGCTCCTCAACTTGAAAGAAATAAAAAAAGAGTTTTCTCGGATTGATAGATAGAGGCTTCTTGGGAGTTGTAAAAGACGCAGCACGGAAGAAGAAGAAGGCGAGCGAGAGAAAAAAAAGAAAGAAACAGAGGGTTGAAAAAACAAACACAACGCTCTCTCGGTCAAAGCGGCTAGATTGAAAAACAATGCCTCCCTCGGCAGCTCGCCGCGTCGTGCCTCCCGCCGTCCGCGCGTTGGGGAAAGTAGTTGGTAAGAAGCGCTCCGCTGTTGGTGCTGCTGCCGCGGCATCGGAACCCTCAAAGGCCACGGCGGGAGCCTCAAAGAAGCTCAAATCTGCTGCAGCAGAATCTGATGCGGCGGTGACGAAAAAGCCCTCGACCTCTCTGCCCGAAGAGCCCAAGACCCCGAAGCGAGACAGCGCCGGGAGGCTCGTCTTCCCAGACAACCCCATCTTCAGGCCCCGTTTCACGCCGAGGCAGATGATCGAAGCCGGGGTCTTCGGCGGGTGCTACTTTAACCCTCGAGGCGGCAAGAAGGGTATCCTCGGCTCTTCCGTCGACATCGACCACCGCGAGTTCCCCGCCTCGTGGTTCGTGGGCCTCCCGGAGCGCCTCTACGTCTCTCGACGGTACAACATTCCGACGAACAAGTACGGCGTGAAAGCAGGGCAGGACCAGGCGTTCTGGGAGGAAAAGGGGTGGATAGACAAGAGGGACCCGCGCGGCTGGTTCCACTGGTACTGCCGCTTCTTCTGCGGCCGGCGCATCGACGACGACGAGCGGCAGATCTCGAGGTGGAGCGGCGTCGCCGGCGCCAAGGGCCGCTGGCGCCGCGCGCTCGCCAACAAGTGTGCCTCGGGCGGCGTCCCGGCCTCTCGGTCGAGGGAGGTGTCCCCCGTGATCACGCAGACAATGCTTCACTGGGCGGACGCGGTGACGGACAGGGACGTGGACGAGGCGCTGCGGAGGATGAAGTGATGAAGAGCGAGGAGAGAGATAGAGAAGGAAAGAGAGAGGAAGAGGGTAAGGGAAGAGAGAGAGAGAGACCGGAGATGATTTATTCGAGGATTTTGTATTTTTTACAATTACCAGAGAGAGAATAATGCAAAATTTAGTTCTGGAAATATAAAGTACGACAGCGCAAAAGGAAAAGCAATCAGGAGCAGGAATGAAAGCGCCGAGGGGGGGTTGTTTGCGATTGAAATGAAAAGAAAGAAAAAAAGAAGAATTAGATTCGAAATGAAAAAAAAAAAGGTTGGAAAAAAGAGAGCACTTTTCCCCCTCTTTTTCTCAAGCCCTCGCGTCGGCCACGACGTCCATGTCTCCGGCCCCGGCCGCCCTCGCGGCCTTCCTCAGCGGCGGGAGTGGCGGGGCAGGAGCCAGCAGCTGCTGCAGCCTCTCTGCGACGCCGCTGCTCGAAGAGTCCTTCCTCGAAAACCCCCCTTCTTCCATCGACCTCGCAACCAGCTCGGCCGTCGCGCCCGCGGCCGCGCCGCCCTCCCCTCCCACCAGCTCGGCGAGATCTGCCGGAGTCAGCCTCCACCGCAGCAGGGCCGCCCTGTCCGCGCCCCTCGCGAACCCGGCGGCCAGCGCGTCGAACTGCCAGGCGACGCCGTCGACGAGCGCCGCCCGCGCCGCCTTGGCCGCGAAGCCCTGGCGCGAGGTCGAGGCCGGCAGGCCCTCGGCCTCGAGCAGTGCCGCAAACGTCGGCGCGTCGAGCGCGGCCGCGGCCCTGACCGCCCCCGCCGCCGCCGCGTCGAACTCCGCCAGGGCCTCCAGGCTCGGGGCGAACGAGGCCCCGCGACAGAGGCGCTCGAACAGGACGTCCGGGAGCGGGAGGCACAGCGGCGCTCTCGAGGCCAGGGCCTGCGCCGCGAGCCACCCCGCAAGCCTGTAGCCCTCGGCCGCGCCCGGGGAGCGGCCCAACGAGGGGGAGAACCACACCCTCCCCGCCGAGGGCAGGAACACAAAGAGCGGCGGCGGGGGCGGGCAGCGGCTGCTGCTGCTGCTGCTGCTGCTGCCGTTGGAACGAGAGGAAGGAGCGGCACCTTCCTCCTCGACAGAGGGCAGGCCGACGAGCTCGCGCCCGGCGCGCCGGAACAGCTCCCTGACCGCCGCGGCGCGGGACAGGAACGCCCGCTCCCTCGCCCCCTCCTCGAAGCTCCACGTCACGCGGATCTCGCAGGGACCGCCGATGCTCGAGGGGGACTCGGCGTCGAGGATCCCGGAGCACGCCACGGCCGCGGCGACGGCGTCGAGCGCCGGCGTGTCGCTCTTGGAGCAGCCCGACTCAGCGCGGACTTCGAGCACGGGCCGTCCCGTCCTCCTGCTCCTCCTTACCGGAGGGACAAGATGGGACCGAGAGGAGGAGGCGAAGCAGCTGCAGCCGCCGCCGGAAGAGGGACCGTGCGAGTGCGAGCACGAGGAGGAAGCGGCGGCGGCGGGGCCGCTGGTGCCTGCCAGCGGCGCGTGCAGCGCCGCGAGCGTCGCCTTCGCCCTTGGGCCGAGCGCGACGGCCACGTGACCCTGGTGCGCTCCGAGGGCCGACAGCAGGCGCGTCCAGGCGTGCCAGGCCGCGGCAGGATCTCTCGGGTTGTTGGTGTCGTTGTTGCTTGGTTCCGTGGAGTCTCCCTCCTCGCTGCTGCTGCTCTCTTCGCCGTCGTCGTCGTCGTCGTCGCTTTCCTCGCCGCCTCTGCCGCCGCCGCCGGCAAGCGCGATCGCGAGCCTGTCGGCCGAAGAGACGCGGAAGAGCTCGGGAGGCACCGCGTGCCCTCCCTCCGCCGCGGCCCTCGCCAGGGCGTTCAAAACGCACAGCATCCCGCCCACGGCCGCCGGGGCCGAAGGGGCGGGCCTCTTGCCTCCCTGCGAGGCCGCGGCCGAGGCGGCGGGCACGAGCGCGGCGGCGGCGTCGAGCCTCGAGGCCCGGGAGGAACGATTCGAGCTCGAATGAGAGTTCAGCATCCCTGGGTTCCCGTTGCCGACCCCAATGATCTCGTCCAGGATGGGGTTGAGCACGGCGTTGATCCCGAGCTCGAGGGCCGTGGCGCGGGCTCTGTTTTTTTTTTTTTGAAGGGGTGAGTTTTTGTTCTTTCGACCCCTCCTCCCTCCGCCGACCCTCGACCTCGACCTCTCGGAACGAAAAAAAATGGAAACCGCTCACTTGATCACGGGGACGTCCAAGTGGCCAGTCCACTGCGACACGTCGAGGTACCCGGGAGCCCCGTCGACCAGGCCCAGAACGCCGCCGTCGATCGGCGGGGGGGGCATCGAGGGCATCGGCGAGGGAGCGGCGGCAGAGGCCCTTGGCGGCGGCGTTCGCGGAACGGCGACGCTGCCGCCGTCGCGGCGGCGACGGCGGCGGCTCGAAGATTTCGTCGCGTTTGACGACGACGCCAGGCTGCTCCCGCCGGCGTCCGAGGACGAGGCCAGGAACGACAGCGATGTCTTGGGGCCCGAGAGGCACGCGCCCATGATTATCTCTTTCTATCGATCCAAGCCTAGCAGGGAGGAGGGGGATCGGTCGTCGAGGGCGCGGCGAAGGGGACTGATTCAATCACCACGAGGCCTCAATGCCTGCAGGTTACGGCCCGAAAGGCGAGATGCGACCCCTTTCTCGAAATCAGTCGCCCCCCCGAAGTATTTCTCGCTCTCTCTCGCGAATTCTCTTCGGCGATCCCCGTCAGAAACTGGATCGAAAAGATGCGATCGGACGAGAACACGCGCGGAGAGACGGAGGGCAGCGTTTCCCGCGGAAGGCTCGACGGGATGCGGTGAAGCTAGCTTGTCTCTTTTTTGCCGTCGAGGGGCAAGCAAAGAAAAGAAGAAGAAAAAATCGAAGTGTGCTTTTCCTTCGTCTTGGCCGAGGTTCACAGGTTCTCTCTCCCTCCCTCTAGTTGAAAAAGGAAGGGACTTTCGGGGAGCTCTCTGTCCGCACGGCGGCCTTCCCCTTCAAATCGAAATCATGCCCCCTCGGGAGGCAGGAGGAGGAGGAGCCGCCTCCACCTCGGGCAGGCCGTCCTCCTCCCACCACGCGAGGAGCGCGAGCGGAGGGAGCTCGAATGCGTCAGGAGCAGCGACAGGAGCGACGATGGCCAACCCGCTCTCGCGGGGCCACTCCCTGCTCGCCGACTACCTGGACGCGTCCGGCGCCGTGCCCCTGCCGATCTCGGAGGTGCACATGAACGCTCCAGTCCCCACGCGGGAGCATGTCGGTGAGTGAGGAAGAGAGGGCGCGGTCTCCAGAGGAATTCGGGGGGTGAAAGAAGGAGAGAGAAGAGGAAGCAAAATGCATGGCGGCATCGAGGGAAAAAACTGAAACTGCCTCTTTCTTTTCACGCTCGCTGGCCCTCTTTGACTTCTTTCCACGCGCATCCCACCACGCTCAGTCGAAGGGAACGACGCAATATCTGCGCATGACCGAAAATCAGCGCATTTCCCTCGTCCAAAGGAGGAAAACCGATACGTTTGAATGTGCCTTTTTCTTCCCGGTGTCGTCGCCTCGCTTTGACTCTCTCACCTTCTCCTCGACCTCCTCCTTTCTCTTCTATCTCTCTCTCCCCCCCCCAAAACAGGCCGCCTCCCGCTCTCGACCAAGCTGGCCTACGGCGCCCCGGCCCTCGCCACGACGTCCCTCACCTTCCTGGTCTCAGTGTACCTCACCGACTTTTACGTCGCCCTGGGGGCCCCCCTGGCCTTCCTCAACTTCTTCACCGCCGCCGCCCGCTCGCTCGACGTGCTCACGGACCCGGTCATGGGCTGGGCGTCCGACCGCACCCGCGGGAGGTTCGGCCGCAGGCTGCCCTACACTCTGTCGGGCTGTCTCGTCTACGGCGCGCTCTTCGCGGCGCTGTTCTCGCCCCCCGCGGCGGTGCTCAGTCGCGCGGAGGCCGGGCACGTTGCGCCGGGGTCGGCGGCCGCCGGCCGCGCCGTCGCGTGGTTCGCCGTCACCTACACCGCCTTCTACCTGGCCGACACCTGGTGCAACGTCCCGTACGAGGCCCTGGGGCCGGAACTCTCCGACGACTATGACGAGAGGAGCAGGGTGTTTTTCGTCGTGAAGCTGTTCAACCAGTTTGGTAAGAAGAGGCGATTTTTTTTATCTCCTCGTCGTCTCAAGCTCTTTCTCTTCCCTCTCCGAACAAACAAGGGGGAAAAAACTCACCCCTGCTCTCTTCCTCTCCTCTTCCACTCCCGACCCCCCTATCCACCCTCCCCCCTCCCTCCCTCCCCCCGCAAAAAACACAGGAATGCTCTTGGCAGCGGGCCTCCCCTCCGTCGCGGCCTGGGCCATCCGAGCCCACGGCGCCTCTCCGGCGATCGTCGACTGCGCGGTGCTCGCCGCCGGCGCCGCCCCGGCCCCGCGCGGCGGTGTCCGCCTGGCGCCGCCTCGCTACGTCGACAAGGCTTCGGGCCTCTGCCAGGAGGCAGCGACGTGCGCGGGGGGCTCGGGAGACTACTGCTTCTCGGACTCGAGGACGGGCGTGGCCTACGAGGCGGGGATCGCGGCGGTGAGGTCTGCCTGCCGCGCGGCGCTCGACGCGGCGCTGGCCGCCGCGGCCGCGGCGGCCGAGAGCGGGGAGGTCTATCCTCCTCCGCCCGGAAGCGGGTGCCGCATTCCAGGTCTGGCCGGCTCTTCCGCCCCCGCCTCCCAGCCCCTGCTCCTCGCGACGGGCTCGGCCGCGGCGGCGATGATGCACGGCGGCCCGCACGGCCACACTGCCGTTACCTGCCCCGCCGGCGTCGCCGAATGCGTCGCCGTCACGGCCTACTCGGTTTCGTCGCTCGCGGCGCAGCGAGGAGCCTACGCAGCGCTCTCGGCGGCGTTCGGGCTCTACTACGCGGCCGCGGCCTGCGTCCTGGCATGGAGGGTCCGCGAGCGCCCCCTGCTCGGCGAGGCCGCGCCGCGGGTGCCACTCGTGCCCGCGATGATGCGCGCGTTCAAGAACAGGGCGTTCCGCCCCCTGCTCGTCGCCTGGGCCCTCGAGGGCCTCGGACTCTCCTCCTTGCTCACCATGGCGCCGTTCTTCGTGCGGTACGTCGTCGAGGCCGACGGCGCGGCCGCCGCGGCGAGGGGCCAGGCGATGGACCCGACGGCGTGCCTCGGCGGCGGCGTCATGCTGCTGCTCGTCGTCGCGCTGCTGGCGAGCCCGGCCTGGCTGGCCGCCTCCCGCAGGTGGGGCAAGTTCCGCGTCTGGATAGTGGTCTCTGCCGCGGCCGCGCTCAGCAACGTGCTGTTTTTGGTCCCGCTTCGGGGCCGCACGAGACTGACGATCGCCATCATGGCGCTCAACGGCGCCGCCGTCGGGGGGCAGTTCTTGACGAACTCGATCCTGGCGGACGTCATCGACTACGACGAGTTCCTCCACGGCGCGCGGTCCGAGGCCTCGTTCAGCGTGTTCGCGACCATCATCCCTAAGTTCCTGTCGATCCCGGCCTCGGCGATCCCGCTCGCGATCGTCAACTCGCTGGGCTTTGCGCCTCCCGTCGACGGCGTCTCGCAGCCGCAGGCCGCGAGCGTGCGCGGGTTCATCAGCGCCGCGTTCGTCGCGATTCCTGTGCTCTCCGCCGCGGTCTCTCTGTTCTTCAAGCTCAGGTTCCCGATCCGGTCCGCGGCGATCACCGACGCGCTGCAGGCAGGGATCGCGGCGCACAACGCGGGGAGAGCAGCCACGGACCCGCTGACGGGCCTGGAGACGCACCTCCTGGCGCTCGGCATCGACGGGAGGACCGCCGACGACGAGAGGGCCGACGTGTGGCGCTACGAGTGCTTCCCTCTGCGGCTGCTCGACGACCTGCTCGACACGGGCGGCGACTCCCGGGCGATCGTGCGCGAGATGGGCATCCACGTCGCGCTGTCGTCGGCCCTGCTCGCCGGCTGCGTCGGCGGCACGGCCGCGACGGCGCGGTGGATCTCGGATGACCGCTTGTCCGTCGTGCCCGTGCTCGGGGCGATCTGCACCGGGGCCTCCCTCTGCTACGCCGCCGTGTCGGCCGCCAGGCTGCGGACGGCGACGAGGCTGGGCGTGGGCGACGCCGGGAGGCACGCGGGGCTGATCGCGCGGGTGCGCTCCGTGAAGGCCGGCGGCGGCGGCGGCGCCGGCGGCGGCGACGGCGAGGCGAGGGCGACGCTGCTGCAGGAGGCCCTGACGGGTCGCGTGCTGTCCCAGGGGAGGCTGTCGAGGAGGCCGTCGGGCGTCGGCAGCCTCGCGAGCGGCTTTCCCGGCTCGAGGAGGCCGAGCAGCGGGTTTGGTGGCGGAGGATTGAGCAGGGCGGCGAGCGGGGCCGCGCCGCCCCTCGGGAGGATTTCGGGCCTTGCCTCTTCTCGGAGGGCGAGCGGCGCCGCCGCCGGAAACGGAGGGGTAGACAAGGCGATCTCGCTCACGAAAGTCGCCGTCGGGGCTGCTCCGAGCAAGCTCGGCAGCTCGACCTCCAACACCCCCAGGGGGGCCGCGGGCAGGCCTGCCACCGCTGCTCCTGCTTCTGCTGCCGGGGCGGCAACGCTGCCCGTCTCTGCCTCTGCCGTCTCGGTGGCGGCTCCTCCGCAGCAGCCAAGCCCTCCAGTCGTAGTTCCTGCCCCGGCGGCGGCTCGCGCCCCGCCTCTGACGCCTCCGGCCAACAATCGCTCGGCGTCCCCGACCGTTTCCGCCGCCGCCGCCGCGGCGCTGCGGAGGCATGCCAGGGACAAGGACAAGGAGGAGGAGGAAGGGAGGCGGTAGAACCAACCATAGAGACATCACTTTTCTTTCCTTTCTTTCTTTTTTTAAAAATCTCCACATTAAATACTCTCCATCTTTCCACTAGCCGCATTTGTGCCACGCGCCCTTTCGCGACGATGGTATTGAATTGTTGGTAGCCCCCCCTTTTTTTCGCTCTTCTCTCTCTTGACAAAGAGAGATAAAGAGAGAGAAAGAGTTTTTTTTCATTCTTTGTTCCAGAGACAGAGAAACTTTGCAAAAAAATAGACTTGAAGAAAACAACTGCCTGATTACGACAAGTCGCTCTTTTTCGCTTCGCAGAGGTCGAGAGCCAGCGCTAGAGGAGAAGAAGCACCAGCTTCCCAGGAAAAGACGGCGCGCGGAGCGGGGTGAAACACGAAGGAAAGAAGAATCGATCCAATGCCGCCAACACCATCGCCTCCTCCTCCGAAGCGGAAGCCCCAGCTGATGAAGGACCTCGCGTCCCCGCTGGCCCAGCGCAACAACGCGTCCGTGGCTTCTTTCACGTGAGCTTTTTTGAGAGAATGGAAGGAAGAGAGGCGAGAGAGTGAAAGAGAAGAAGAAGATGAAGAAGGAAGACAGTTGATCAGCGATCGCGTGAGGGAGGAAAAAAAAAACGCTACCCCGACCTCGACCTCTCATCACCATTCTCCACCCAAGCCAAAAAACAACAACAGCTCCATCGCGCTCGCCCTGACCTCCGCCCTCGCCGCCGGCGTCCTGGGCGTCGAGGGCTGGTCGGGCTTCCTCTACTACCTTGCCGGACAGGCCGTGGCGGCCTCAGCGCTGTGGGCCAAGACTGCTGGGGAGCCCGAGGCCTTTGCGCTCTCAAAAGTGGGTTTGCTCGTCGGCGAGTCGCTGGGCTCGACGTCGCTGCTGACGTTCATCCTGTTCTGGTCGCTGGCGCACAACTACGTGCACTTGTTTTGAAGAAGAAACAAGGGAGAAGAAGCAACAGGAAGGAGAGGGAACAGGGAATCATGTAACATCACACACGGAGCCAAAAAAAGGGTTGAAAAAAAGGTGGAAAACTATTTTTTTTCTCTTTTAGATGCACCAATCGAACGTGTCGAGCTCCGCAGCGTCCTCGTCGTCCTCGTCGGAGGAGTACATGGACTGCGACTCCGGCGCTTGGGGCTTGGGGAGCGAGGAGGCAGCCGCGGCGGCGGTCGTCGCCGCCGCCGCCTTTGCCGCCGCCGAGGCGCCCGCCTCCTCGACCTCCATCCCTTCTCCTCCGTTGCCGCTCCCGCGGCTCCACTCCTCGATCGCCTCGAACTCCGCCAGCACCAGCCTGGCCATCTCGGCGAATTGGAAGTCCGAGACTGGGCTGAAGTCGGCCGGGGCCGGAGGCGGAGCCGGGCGCGACGGCGCCGAGGCCAGCAGAGCGCCGCGGCCGCCACCACCGTTGCCCGCCGAAGCGGCGAGCGCTGCGGCCTCCGCCTCTGCGGCCCTCCTCCTCCTCCTCCTCGCCGCGTCGGCAGCGGCAGCCGCGGCTGGCTCCACCTCCATGAACGGGAGCTGCGCGTCGTCGTCGTCCGCGTACCTGAAGGCCTGCAGCGTCGCGCAGAACGAGCCCGGAGGACCGGCGTCGGCACCGATGGAATGCGTCTGGTGGTGCCCTGCGTCGAACCAGCCGACGTCGCCGCGGGAGCAGGTCGCGACGAGGTGCGGCCTGCGGGCGTAGCGGTTTTTCTTGGGCTTCTTTTTGCTGCTTGCTTTGCGGCGGCGGCCGTCCCGGGTGCCATCGATCTCTCCTTCGTCTCCGCCGCTGTGTTCGACGCCGTCGCCATCGTCGCCGCCCTCGTCGTCGTCGCTGCTGCTGCTGTCCCCGTCGGCGCCAGACGCGTTGTACAGAGAGAGCGTGCACGTGCCGTGAAGCACCCGGAAGGCCCCGCAGGCCCCTCCGTGCGAGTGGATCGGGGAGCGGCAACCTGCTGGCCAGATCTCGAGCACGAAGGGCTCGCCGGGCGCGGAGCGCGTGGCCGGCGCAACGGCGACTCGGAGGTAGGGCAGAGCCGGCGGCGGCGGCGCCGGCGTCCGAGGCCGCGCCGGAACGCCACCAGCAGGGCTCGTCGCGGCGCTGGCGGGGCGGCTGATGCCCTTTACGGCCGCTGACCTCGCCGCCTTCCTCTCCAACGCCTCCTTGAGCGCCCCGCACCGCAGCGAGCGCGATATCGCCGCGACGAGCGTGCCGGGCGGCGTCCCCGGCCACTCGAGGTCGATCCCGGGGGAGCATAGCGCCGCGACGAGGGTCCTGCACGTCGAGGGCAGCTCGTCGAAGCGCACGGGGGCCTTGGGGTCGCCCAAGGACAGGAGCGAGCAGGGGGCCCGGGGGGGGAGGGCCAGCGGCGAAGGCGTGAGCGTGAGAGGGCGCGAGGCGACCGAGACCGAGGGGGCGCGGCACGAGCGGCGGGAGGAAGAGGGGGGAGGGGCGGGCGCCGACGCGGCGGAGGGAGCCCTGGCATGCTGCTGCCCGCCCGCCCTCCTCGCCGAAAGCCTCGCCACGTGCGGCGATGCGGCCACTGGCGGGCACTCGAAGGCGCCGCCGATGCGGAGCAGCCTCGCCGAAGGCTCTCTCGTCAGGGGGTCGTCGTCGACCTCGACCTCCTCCGCGGCGGCCGCTGCCGCCCCCCCCCCGCCTCCGCCGCTCGGAAGCATCAGCGGCAGCAGGAACGGCACGCTCGCCTCGGCGAGCACCGCGCCCTCGACCTCATACCCTCGTCCGTAGCGCAGCATGCGGGACCCCACCGCGTCGTACGACAGCCAGAAGCAGGCTCCGTGCCTCCTGCAGCGCGCGAAGCCGCCCCTCTTAGACGTCGCGAGGACGACGGTGGTCGCTGCCGCCGGGGCGGCGGTGCCGGGGCGGCGGTAGAAGAGGTGGGCAGCTCGGGCCTCGACGCGGACGCCGACCTGGGTGCGGTGCTGTCGCCGCTGTTGTTGGGGCGCGGCTGCTGTTTTTGAGGTTTTGAGATCGAGAGGAGGAGGAGGAGGAGAGAGGTAAGTTGGGAGTGAAACCGCTGACGACGCTGCCGGTGGAAAATGAACCTTCCCTTTTTGGCATCGAGCGGGGCAAACCTCTCTCTCTTTCTCTCCTCCACCAGGCGACGAATGGGCGCGCTATCACTCTCTACTGCACAGCTTCGATGCCTGTCGTCGCTCTGTCCATTTGAACTGCGACGAAAGCGACACCGAGAAGGGGCACGCCGAGGAACGTTTTGCTGATGTCGTCGGCAATCGAACTTTCGGCTTTGTCAAAGAAATCAAATCAATCGCACCTTGCTGCTCATCCTCGTCCAGCAGCTCCACCGTCAGCTCGAAGGGCTCGTTCTCCCCTCGGAGGCCAGGCCTGAGAGTCAAAGCCAACGAGCCTCCCGGCGCGATCGAGGGACCGGGGCACTCGAAGGCCGTCGGAAGCTGTGAGAGGTGAGACATGGCCCCGTAATAAAAATAGAAAATTCTGAGAGAAAAAAAACCTCGGCCTTTTTCGTTTCTTCACCTTTTTCCTTCTTTTTCCTTTTTTTTTTTTTTGAGCGCAGCGCGTTGAGAAGGAAAGCAGGGTGGGAGAGAGCGTTTTTTGTTGCGCGTTTGCCGTATAGAAGAAAGAGAGAGAGAGAGAGAGATAGAGCGTACTGAGAGAGAGAAGAAAGATGCCTAAAATACTTTTTACAGCTTCTTCTCTGGGAACAGCGGCTTGCCTGCCGCCACCTTGTAGCTCAGGATCCTCTCCACCTCCTGCCTCCTCGCCGCCGTCAGCGCCGTCGCCCCTAAAGTAGCGGGACACAAATATAAAAGGGCTGGCTGGCCGGCCCCCGTCGCGGCGTTGACGCCAAAGGCGACCAGGAGGCCCACGGCGTAGGCACCCATGACGGCCGTAAAATAAGGTCTGCTCGACATGGCCGCCTCCGTGACGACGTTCTCTCCTGCTGCTGCTTCTTTGCCGTGCTCTGTTTTCGACGATGGCGAGGAAGGCACTGAAGCAGCGGCAGCAGCAGCAGCAGAATTTGAAGAATTCGGACCGACCTCAACGGTCCGGTCGCGCGCCCTCGCCTCCGCGTCGGCGACGGCCTCGAACGCCGCCGCCGCCGCGTCGGCCGCGGCCTCCCCGTACTCCCTGTCCCCTGCCCCCGGGTTGGAGATCGACAGTTCGGCCAGGGCTCCGTCGATCGCGAGGGCCGCGGCCCGAGCGCGCGCGTTCATGTCCACCGACCGAGAGGCGTCGTACTTGAGCGCCAGGCACGCGAGCAGGCCCGGGATGGCGACGTCGCCCAGCCCGAGCAGCGAGAAGGGGAAGGGCGAGGCCGAGGCCGCCGAGGCCAGGTCGGCCGCGGAGCGCGGGAACAGCAGCCTCGTCGGGCCCGAGGCCGCCAGCGCGACCGTGCTCATCAGCGACTCGCCGTCCGGGGTCAAAGCTCCGCTGGCGAAGACGGCGAGCACGTCGTAGAGCGCCAGCCCGCCGAGCAGCAGCCCTGCGGCCCTGAAGGACCGCAGCCCCAGCAGCTGCAAGACGTCCGCCGCGACCGCCGCGGCGCAGGCGTTCGACAGCGTGAAGTTCTGGTGGTGGGTCAGCGCGTCGGCGGTCGCGACGGCCAGCGCGAGGATGAGCGCGGCGGCGTCCGAGGCCCTCAGCGTCGCTTTGGTCACGCTCTCGCCCTCCTCGTCGAGGAACAAACCCTTGGGCAGTGAGACCTCGACGCCGAGGTTTCTGTTGAGATGAACGTCCCCCTCGCCATCGGATCCGCCTCCTCCGCTACCGAAGACGCGCCGCAGCGGCGGCGCCGCCGCCCCGAACAGTGCCGCCGCCGACAGCACGAAAAAGTACACATTGACGACGGCAGACAGGTCGAGGTCTTTGAAGAAAGTCACGAAGAGGTAGACGGCGACGAGCGTCGTCGCGGCGCCGAGGGGGAGAAGCATCGACTCGCGGAGGCCGATCTCCTGGCGGCGACGGGCGGTGAGGCCCCGGTGGGCGCCGCAGTAGATCGTTACCGTCGCCTTTTTTAAATAGTTTTTTCGTGTGTGTGTGAGAGAGGAAAGAAAAGTTTGAAGAGAGTGAGAGAGGGAGTTGTCTCCGTCGCCCCCTCGCCGCCTTTTCCCGTGTTCCTTACTACCCCCTCCCTCCTTCTCTACTTTCTCCTCCTTCATCCTTTCCTCACCAGGCCGACGAAGTAAGGGAGCGACGCGTGCGGCACATCGAGCGCCGAGGCCGCAGCGCCGGCCGCGAGCACGGCCGCGAGGACGCCATAGGCGAATACGGCGTCCTGCGAGTCCTCCCAGCGCCAGCGGGCGGAGTCCCCGATGGCATCAGTTTGATCTTGGGTGTTTCGATCCGTGGAGGAGACGGCAGAGACGCGGTGGGCGAGGGTCCTCCTCTGCGAAGAAGAAGAGCGCTGCGAAGAAGAAGAGGTCAAGGCCGGGCGTCGAACGGGGCGACACGCCGCGGCTAGAGGCTTCGATGAAGGAGGCTTTGACGACAACGAAGACAACGCAATCGTTGCCGCTCCCTGGTGGCTCGGCGCGGGCGAGCGAGGCAGAGCTGTACTCGACGATGCCGGCGCGCTTTGCAACGAAGCCGCCCGGATCATGGCTCCCCGCGGGCTTGAATGGCGAGAAAAGGGAGGCAGAGACGGCTGAATGGTGCTGGATTTCTGAAAGCCAAAAAAAAAATCCTTGCTCATCTGAAAAGCAAACCACTCCTCTCAACCTCCTCTGCCTCTGCCTCCCCTCTCTTCCCAATTGGCGCGCGCCCCTCCGCAAAAGAGCAAAAAACAAAGGCGCAACATGGGCGTCTGCGCTTCCGTCCCCGAGGACTCGCGCGACACCCTCGGCGGTGAGTCTGAGAGCAAGAGAGAGGAGAGAGCGGCGGGAGGCGCGCGCGCGCGAAAAGAGAGTCACCGAGAGTCATGCCTCAAACGCCGCCGCGTTTGAGGCATGACCCAACCTCTCTTTTCCCCTCCCCCCTTTTTACTAGCATTGCTCTTTCCCGCTTTCTCAGTGCCTCTCTCCCTCTCTCCTCAATTGAAACACAGCAAACAACGCCCTGAAGCTCAGCTCGGCGCGCTTCCTCGCGGCAGTCGACTCGTTCAAGTTCGGGACGAGCAAGGGGTGCAGCAAGGGGACCGAGACGAACTCGATAATCAGCGAGACCTCCAATGTCTCGCCCGCAGGCCTGCTCTCGTCGTCCTCGAGCGGCGCCGCGGCCGACGCCTCCGCGCTCGCCGCCGCCGCCGCCGCCGCCGAGGCCGCCGCCGCGGCCCCTCCGGCCCCCCCACCGGCGGCAGTGCCGCTGACCTCGGCAGGCCCCAAGGACTCCGATGCCAACGAGGACCTGCCGTGGCCTCCCGCGGAGCACTTCGAGGTCGGCGTCGACCCCGGAGACCTGGAGGACGACGAGCGCGCGGCGAGGGCGCTGGCCGTGGCCGTGGCCGCCGCGGCGACGGCGGCGGACAAGGGAGCGGCAGCGGCAGCGGCAACAGGCACCGAAGCCGGCGAAAGAGCACCAGAAGCAGCAGAGGAACCTGGAAAAGCCGCCCTCCCTCCCCGCCGCCCCCTCAAGACCAGAGCCCTCGTCTGGCGCGCGGGCGCGGCGTCGCAGGCCGGCTACGAGACGCTCCCTCTGTCCTCCTCCTCGACGGAGGTCGACGCAGGCGGCAACCCCGTCCCGGCCCCGCCGCCGATCCCGATTGCGTCCTCCAAGCCCAACCAGGACGCGCTTCTCTCTCTGGAGCGGTGGGCGACGGCGACGACGGCGGCGACCTACGCCGCGACGTCGACGACGTCGTCGCGGGACCTTGCCTCCGCGGCGGCGCTGGCGGCGGCGGCCGAGGAGGACGCGGCGAGGGCCGCGGCGGACGCCGCCGAGGCCGCCGAGTCTGCCGGGGTGCGGGAGGCCTCGCCGAGCCCGGAGGACAAGAAGAAGAGGCTGTCGTCCGCGCAGAAGAAGAGGCCGCCGCCCCCGAGGAGGATGCTGCCTTCGATCCCGAAGCCCGTCGCCGCCGCCGCCGCTGCCGGAGGGGCGGCGGCGGCGGCGGCGGCGGCCGCGGCCGCGGCGGCGGCGCTGCTCTCGCCCTCGGCCACCACCCGCGCCCCTCCCCCGGCAGCGTCGACCACCTCCCCTCTCACCAACTCCTCCAGCCTCTTGCTCCGCCCTCCAGCGGCCAAGGCGGCCCTCTTCGCGGCGTTCGACGGCCACGGCCCGAGGGGCCACGCCGTCTCGTGCCTCGCCGCCGCGACGGTGCCTGCTGCGCTGGCCTCTGCGCTCGGCGGGGCCGGCGCGGCCGCCGCCGCCGCCGCTGCTGCGGACGCCGCGGACGTCTCCGCTGCGATGCGATGCGCCTTCGAGACGGCGGACGCGAAGGCTCGAGCGGGGCCGTGCAGGACCTGCGGTGAGAGAGAGAGTTTCTTCTTCTTCTTTTTTCTTTCTTTTTTCGAGGTTTTTCGGACGACATCGCACCGACTCTCACCCCCCCCCCCTCTCTCTTTTCCCTCTCTCTCTTCAATTTTACGAAAAAACCCGGAAAATCACACCCAGGCGTCTCCGGCTCGACGGCGACGGTCGTTATGGTCACGGCCCCGGCCGTCGCGCCCTCGACGGGGGCCGCCGGCGGCGCCCGCGGCGGGCGCGTCAGGGGCGCCGGCGCCGTCGGCAAGCTGCACGTCGCCTGGGTCGGCGACTCGAGGGCGGTGCTCGCGCGCTGTCCGAGGAGGCCGCCGAGGGAGGAGGTCGAGGCAGAGGTCGCCGCGGCCGCTGCGAACGCTGCTGCTCTTGCCCTTGCTACTGCTGCTGCTGCTGCTGCGAGAGAAGCGTCCCCTGCTGACCCGTCTGCCTCTGCTGCTGCTCCTCCTCTGGGAAAGTCCCCGCTTGGCCAGCGCCTCGGCGGGCTCTTCAAGAAGAAGAAGACGGAGAAGGGGAGGAACTCCGCGAGCGTCGCCCCCGAAGTCGGGCCCGCGTCCGCCACCGCCGCCGCCACCGCCGCTGCTGCTGCCTTTGCCGCCTCCCGGGAACAGCTCAACGACGGAGGGGACATCGGGGGCGACACGAATGACGAAGAGGACGCCGGCGACGACGACGACGACGACGACGACGACCGCGACTACGACGGCGACGGCTCGTCGAGCGCTTCTTCTTCCTCTTCCTCCCTCTTCTCCGCCGCGGCCTCCTCCTCTACTCGTCGCAGGCGCGCCCCCGTCCCGGAACACTGGCCCAAGACGGGCACACTCGCCGGCGGCGCCTCCGGCGCGGTCCGCCGCCCGGCCCCCGTGGCTGTCGACCTCACGCGCGACCACAGGCCGTGCCTGCCGCAGGAGCGCGCCCGCATCGAGGCCAGCGGAGGGCGCGTCGCCCGCCTCGCCGACGACGACGGCACGCCCGTCGGGCCCTCGCGGGTCTGGCTGTCGGGCGCCTGGGCCCCCGGGCTCGCGATGTCGCGCGCGCTGGGCGACACGCTGGCGGGCCGCGTCGGGGTCATCGCGACGCCAGAGTGCGTGGGCCCTGTGGCGCTCGGCCCCCGAGACCGCTTTCTGATCGTGGCTTCCGACGGCGTCTGGGAGTTTATCGGGAGTCAGGAGGCCGTCGAGATCGTCGGACGGTGCTCGGACCCGGCCACGGGGGCGCGGGCGCTCGTGGCGGCGGCCAGGGAGAGGTGGGCCTCGGAAGAGGAGGGGGGCGCGGACGACGTGACCGCGGTCGTGGTGCAGCTTGACGCGGAGATGAGGTGATGTTTTTTTAAAATATATATTTTGGGTTTCGAGTTTTTTTTTTAATTCGAGAGAGAGAGAAAGAGAAGAGAGAGAGCTTTTTTTGTTTCGTTTCTTGTTTCGTTTCTTCCGTCCCCTCACATATATCTTCTTTTGCTGCTGGAGCGTTGAGAGAGAGTGAGAGAGAGAATGAGAACGAGAGATTGATATTAAGAGACACACACAGAGAGATAATACCTATCCCCCACGTCCCGACTTTTTGAGACCTTTTTCTTCTTCCAAATTAAAAAAAAACGTGAAAAAAACCCCGACTTTATCCTCTCCCTTACCGTTTTACACAATTTCTCTCCCTCTCACGTCGACCGCCGCATCACTCTTGGAGAGCTGCCGTCATCCCCTCCAGCGACGACGACGACGCCGGCAACGTCACGACAAAAGAGCCCGCACCCAACGACGCCCTCGACGCCCTCGATCGTCATCAGCAAGTCCTCGTATCTCGCCTCGGCGTCGCCCAGCAGGCTCAAAGGGCTGTCCTCTCCGAACCGCACGTCGAGCAAGGTGGTGCCGCCCTCGACCGTCACCTCGGCGTGCGGATTGTCGCCGCCGCGCGGGTGCGTCCGGGGGAAGCCCGAGGCCGAAGGCCGGCGCCAGACCCCGAGCGAGGCGTCGCCGAGGAACTCGTCGTCGAGCTCCTCGGCGGCCTCCTCCCAGTCCCTCGCTCCTTCGTCGTCGCCGCCGTCGGCTTCGAGCTGCCCGAGCCCGAGCTCGACGGCGACGGGGAGGTCCCCCGTGAGCCTATCGACGAGGCAGAGAGAGGAAGGGGCGAGGGCGACGGTCCCCCGCCGAGCGGCGGAGGCCGCCGCGGCGACGCGCGCGAGCTGCGGCTGCGGCAGGGCGCCGCTCCCGCTCGAGGTCGGAGGAGACGAAGGGCCGAGTCCTCCGAGCCCGTCGTCGTGCCTGCAAGCGATGAACGAGAGGTCGCCGCGGTCGACCTCGTCGGCCTGCAGGATCGCGACGTCCGGCGTCGCACCGTCGCCCTCGCCGCCCTGCCGGACCTGCGGCACCCCGGCCACGGCGGCCTCGGCGGCCGGGGCGTCCCCCGCGGCGACGACGCGGATCCGCTCGAGGCCACCGCTCTCCAGCCTCTTCGCGAGCTGCAGGAGGACAGCCGCGGGGAGCTCTCCGGGACCCACGGCGACGACGTCGCCGGAGCGGATGAACTCGTCGACGGCCAAGGAAGCTGCCGCGGCGATAGCTGCGGCTGCGGCTGCGGCGGCGGCGGAGGAAGAGTTGGAGGAGGTCGAGGTCAAAGGGGGTTCGTCGGTGTTGTTGTTTCCGTCGCCGCTGCCGGAAGCGGCAGCAGCGGCAGACGCGGCGACGCCGCCGCTCGCATTCTGGCCGCGTTTCAGAGGCATCTCGGGCTTTGATGCCCTCGGCGAGCTCTCTGATGCCCTAGCTTTTCCTGCTCTTACGCAAGGAGCGACGAAAGCGGCAGAAGAAGGCGAAGAGACGAGGGAGAGGCGCGGCGAGATCATCGTGCGAGGGGGGGGCGAGCGCTTGCGATTGGAGGTTCTAACCGACTTTTTTTTTTTTTTTTTTTTCCATCTCTCTTCTTTCTCCGTTTCTCTTGCTTTCCCGTTTCTCTTTTTCTCATCTCTCGGTCGCGCGACAAATCCACTCTTTTTTACTTGCACTTTTTTTTTGGAATTGCGAGCCCTCCTCCCGTATGCGCAAGGAAACAGTTGTTCCGTTGCGCACTGTTGGGAAAAAAGGCGAACCGCAAGAACAAAAAAACACACGAAACGAATGATTTTTCTTTCCTTTTTTTTTTCTCCTGATGACCTTTGAAAGAACCCTCCCTTTGTCTCTCTTTCTCCAAGAACTTCCGAATGACGGCTTTCCTTCCCTCACGAGAGACCATCCTCTCTCTCTCCCCCTCTCTAGCCGAGCGCGGCGATGGCGGCGTCGAGCGTCGAGCGCGTCGCAGCCAGGGCCGCGGCGGCCTTGACGGGGTCCTTCTTGCGGATCGCAAAGTCGAGCGTGTCGGCAGCCTTGAGGAACTCGGCCTTCTTGCCCAGCAGCGCCTTCTTGCCGTCCTTGCCGAGCGACTCGGCGACGGCGTTGATGTCGAAGCGCAGCGTGCCGACCTGGCCGCGGAGCTCCTCGCGGGCCAGCGTCCAGTACTTCTTCTCGACGAAGCCGGGCAGCTTGCCGTCGATGCGCGACTCCGACTCCTTGATGCGCGCGATGGCGGCCGGGATCGACGAGCGCGCCTGCGTGAGGCCGTCGCGCGTCGCCTGCGGCAGGTCCAGGTCGCGCGCCTCGTAGATGATGTCGAAGCCGCGCTCGCGGGCCTTGCGGTCGTCGAAGAGGTCGATGGCGTTGGCGTTGCCCGAGGCCAGAAGGCCAGCGACGCCGGCGACGAGGCCGCCGAGGACGGCGCGGCGCGAGTCCTGGGGGGCGGCGCGGGCGACAGTCGAGGAGCGGGCGGCGGCGGCGGGGCGGGCTGTGGGAGGGAGGAGGAGGAGTTTTTATTTCCAGGTTTTCGCGATCGATCAACGAGGGGGGGGAAACGGGGAGAGGTGAGCTTGAGGCGGAAGAGACCAGACCAGAGGAAAAGGCCGGGTTGAGGATAGGGAGGGGGGGAGAGAGAAGAAAACCCGAAGAGCTTGGATCACGAGAAAAGAAAATGGCGACGACTCGTTCATCTCCTCCCCCGCTTCGCCGGCAAGGCCGCCGCTTTTCCGCTTTCTGTCAACGCCATGCGGTCGCGCAGATAGGGATCTAGGACTCACCGGTGACCGAGGCGATGCGCGCCCTGTGGGTTGAGAGTGGGAGGGCGTGGAATGGAGAGGAAAAAAATGATGGGTGAGAATTTGGAGAGGAGGCCAAGCCAGGTTCGAGCAGCGTCGCCTCTTCTCGAAAGCGAGACGACGGCCGAAAGCGAAGACAGCATCTCGAAGAAGATATTGCGCGCTCCTGCGCGCTCTGCGTCAGCGCGGGCCCTCCCTTTCCGCCGCGACTGGGACGGCTCCGATCACGCACTTGAGCTGAAGAGCGGAGGCCATGGTTGGAGGTGATAGACGCTGAGGCGGAGGGGGTAAAGATGGAGAAGAAAGAGAAAAAGGGAATTCTGTGGAGGCAGTGAGAGCAGCAACCTCGACCTCTTTCTCGAGAGGAAAAAAAAACCAAGCCAAAAAAGCTCGATCTCGCTCGGGTCTTTTTACCCGCCCCTCCCCACACACTTCGCTGCCAGCAAAGAAAAAAACCCGGTACTTGATCATTTTTTTACACTGGCGAACAGCGAAGCAAAAACTCTCCCTTTCAGCCCTCGTCCTGCTTCTCCTCTCCCTCCTCCTCCCCGGCCACCGCCGCTTCTTCGCCCTCGTTCTTGAGTCCCTCCTCCTCTTGCTCCGCAGAAACAGCGTCGTCACCCTCGGAGAGGGGCTGCGAAGGCTCTTCTTCTTCGCCCTTGTTGCCGTCGTCGCCGACGCCCCCGTCGTCCTCTCCCTCGGGCGCGAGCGCTCCCTCGTCTTCTCCGACCTCCATCCCCTCCTCGTCGCCGCTCTGCTGCTGCTGCTGCTGCTGCGACGAGGGAGCCTCAGCATCAGCATCAGCGGCAAGGGGAGCAGTAGCCTCTTCTTCCTGCTCCTCTACTCCTCCTTTTCCTCCTTCCTCTGCGTCGCTCATTTCCACTTCGCCGCCGCCGATGCCCTTCTCGCCTTCGTCCTCTTCTTCTGCCCCCGCTGCTGCTGCTGGCTCCTCCTTCTTATTTTTCTGCTGCTGTCCCTCGCCGCCCTCGTCGCTGTCCCTCTTGCGCTTCCCTCCAGCCCTCGTAGTCGCCGCCGCAGCAGCTGCAGCAGCGCCTCCTGCCTCCTCCTTGTTCCCCTCCTCCTCGACTTCCACCGCCGCTGCTGCCGCAACTTTCGCTTTCGCCGCCGCCTCAGAGGCCTCTCTCTCCGCCCTCTCCTTCTCCGCCCGCTCCTCCTTCTCCCTCTCCTCTTCCTCCTCCTTCTGAAGCTTCGCCTTGGACTCCTCCTTGGCGGCCGCGCTCATCCACCCCCTCGGCACCCTCTCCGGGAACATCGCGGCGGCCCCGGCCTCCAGGTCGCTTGCGCCGGGCGACGCGACGACGGCGGCAAATGCCCTCCAGTCGCTCGCGGCGATCTGCCGCAGGGCCTTCCACTGGTACACCTGGTCCCTCTGCGTCTTGTAAAAGTCCTCGATGCCCTCCTCCGGGTCCATCTCCGAGAGCACGGGCTCGAGGAAGGCCTCGACGGTCGGCACCACGCCCCGGTCCTCGGCCCGGAGCCCCTCGGGGCCGTTGCCGCTGGGGGCCGAGAGCGACCAGAGGCGGTCGAGGTCGGGCGTGCCCAGCGTGGGAGGGCCGCGGGAGCCCAGGCCTCCCGGCTTGCGATCGAGGGAGGTCGAGAGAGAAGACGCGGGCAGGGAGGAGGGGCCGGAGGGAGAGGCGGACGGCAGCTCCCTCGCCGGCGCCCTCTCGAGCGACGGGCACGGCGGGTTCCCGCCCTTCCATGCCGCCCAGCTCCCCTCCCTCGCCAGCGCCGCCCGCACCGCCGCGGCGTACTTCCTCCCCTCGGGGGGCACGAGCTCGAGGGCAGAGAGGACGGCGCCCTCGAGGGAGCCCACCTCGGCGAGCTGCCTCGCCCTCGGAGCGGAGACCGAGGCCGCTGTCGTCGCCGTCGCAGAGGAAGCAGTGGCGGCTCCGGCAGCGGCTCCGGCGGCAGCGGCATTCGAGGCCAGCCTCTGCGGCGGGTGCCTCAGCGCGTGCAGCGCGATCAGCACCTGCACCAGAAAGTGCCTGCGGACCGCGCCGTCCCGCAGCTGGAGCCCGAAGATCGAGGGCGAGGAGAGGTAGGAGACGCCGACGGCGGCGGACGAGGGCGGCGGAGTCTGAGGCGCGCCGCCGTTGCTTCTTCGCTTCGCAGAGGCGCTCCCGAGTCTCCTCGCCTTCGGGGAAGCGGCGGCACCGGCCGCAGAAGATGCGGCAATCCCGATAACCTTGCTGCCCCCGGCAGCGTCGACGGCGACCGGCGTCCTCCCGAAGGCGGCGAGCACCGCCCGCACCGAGCCCTGGAACTCAGCCCAGGCAGCCGCCTCGGGGCCTGCCGCAGCTGCTGCAGCCGCCGCCGCCTCTCCCTTGCCGCCCTTTGTCGTCGAACCAGCCCCGGAAGAGAAGGCGGACGAGGACAGGACCAGCAGGGTCGGCAGCGGGCTCTGCAGCGCCCCCTGCAGCCTCCAGAACCTTTTGTACAGCTCCCCGTCGATCCGCTCGCCGCTCGAGTCGGTCGTGTCGCCGCCGCCGACCTCCTCCACGGGCACCGGGTGCGACGCGCTGTTGCACGTGCCCATCAGGTTGAGCCCGCTCTTGTCGCCCAGGGGAGCGGCCCTGGCCAGGAAGAGGAGCACGGCGCCGCAGTCGCGCGGCGAGCGGCGGCGGGAGGCGCGGGCAAGCAGGCCGTTGCACGCCCGCAGCAGCGGCAGCTTGCACCTGTCCCAGCCGAGGCGCTGGAGCGGCTCGGAGGCCGCCTCCTCCAGAGCCGCAAAGACCTCGGCCGCCTGGTCGACCGGCGTGCCCTCCAGGAGGTCTTCGAGGGCCGAGAAGAGCGTGGCCGTGGCGGCGGACGGGTCGGCGGAGCCGGTCCCTGCCGCGGCGGCGCCCGAGGCGACGGCGAGCAGGCGGCGGACGGTCGACGCCGTCGGCGATGCCGCGCTCCCGCTGGCGTCGTGCTCCATCACCGGCTCTCCGTTCTGCAAGGCGGATGCTATGGCGCGAGAGAGCGCCGAGCGCAGGGCGAGGTCGTACGCCGAGCGGGACTCGGGGGACGCGAGGCGGAGAGAGGAAGAGGAAGAGGATTTGGAATCGGCATCGACACGCTTCGCTGCTCCATCGTCGTCGTCGCCTCGCCCCGATTCCGACGCCACCAGCGCCGGTGCGACCTGCCTGAGCGCCTCTAGGAACAGCGGGAAGGCCTCTTCATCCGTGGGCGCGGCAGTGGCCTGCGAGAGCGCGGCCTCGAGGGCCGAGCGCGTCGATGAGGTCGAGGCGCTCATCGGAGTTTTTTCAGTGCCGATCAAGAGGAGAATTGAGGGAGGAGCGTGGTCAAAGAAAGGCAAAAAAGAAAAGAAAAAGAAAAAGAAAAGCAGTTTGACCTCCTCTCTCTCTCACGTCTCTCTCGCACAGCTCTTTCCTTTTCCTCCCCTTCATCTTCTTCTTCAGAGCCGAAGCTCCGCAGCCTCCTTCCTTCCTAGGGCCTCTGAGCCACGTCACAACCAACAACCACTTAGTTCCTCACAATGGGCGCCGGCTGGCGTCGCTTCTCGGAGAGGGTGAGTCGCTCGTTTTTTTTGGTTTCGTTTTTCGGTTCCCATTCGTCAGTTGCTCTCCGAGAGAGAGAGAAGAGAAGGGGAGCAATCTGAAAGGAGAGGGAGCTACGCTTCCGTGTCCAGGCTCTTCTCTCCCGGTGGCTGCCTCCCGAATGCACGAGAGAGCACACGAGTATTCCCTCGGGGACGGGGAACAAAGGGCGCGCGGACCCACGGGCCGAGCAGAAGGAACAATGAGAATGAGACTCTTGCTTTCGCGTTCGACGAGGTTCGGTGGCATTCGTCAGCCTCTCTCTTTGCTCTTTCCCCCTCTCTCTCGTTCCCCCTCTCCAGCTTCCTCATCCCTCTCTTCTGTTCCAGGGCTGTCGAGTATGCCTCGTGGACGAGCAAGAGGGGGAGAGAGAGCGCAAAGGCGACGCGTGCGAGTGGGGAGAGGAGCGTTGCGATTGAGCTTTCGCCGACGAAACGGCAGCTTTTTTTACTGTTGGCCTCCTCTCCGAGCGAGCCTGTTCGCCTTCAAGCTTCGTCCTCTTCCCCTCTCTCACCCGCCCTCGTCCAACTTTCGCCTTTCGCCTTTCGCCTTTCTCTCTCCCCCTCTCCCTCTCCCTCGCTCACGCCCCTCCGCCCTCTTGCGCTCCCTTCCCTCCCCCACCTGATCGAAACGACTCCATCGCCCGCGCCACCCAACGATGAACAGACCCGCCAGACCCTCCACCTCGACCCCTCGTTCGTCTCGACGCCCAACGCGCGCAACGAGGCCATGCTCTCCGAGGCCGCGGCCTTCGCCGTCGCGCTCAAGCGGTGCGAGAAGGACATCCGCGGCGCCAAGGCCGCCGCCGAGGCGCTGCTGGGCACCGCCGGTGCCGTGCTCTCCTCGCCGCTCCCGCGCGTGTTCGAGGACCTCGGCGGCGGCAGGGCCGCGCCCGCGCCGCCGGGCCCCGGGGGGGCGGGGACGATCGGCGGCTCCGACTTCTGCGCCGAGGACCTCGACGCGGTGTCCAAGGACTCGTCCAAGAAGCTCGAGGCCGAGGTGCTCGCGCCCATGGCGCGCTGGGCCGCGGCCTTCGCGGCCGTCTCGGCGCGGATGAAGCGGCTCGAGGGCGTCAGGCTCGAGGTCGACTCGCGGCGGAGGACCGTCGTCGCGCTCGGCTGCCGCATCGACCGCCAGCGGCTGCGGCTGCCGCAGACGCGCTCCAAGGGCGAGTGGGCGATGGAGCAGAGCATCAAGGCGATGCAGCACAAGGAGCACAAGCTGGCCGCGGCGCGCGGCGCCTTCCGCGAGCAGGAGGCGCTGGTCTTCGCGCAGCTGGCGCAGCTGATCCGCGACGCCGTCTGGCTCAAGAGCTACCTGGCGGCCGTGATGCGGCTGCAGCAGGAGTCGTACGGCACCGCGGCCGGGTCGCTGGGCCCGGCAAAGGCGGCGCTGGGCGCGAGCGTGGCGATGAGCGCCGCGGCGGCCGCCGAGAGGGCGACGGCGGCGGCGGCAACTGCCTCGCACGCGCGGGTGCCGTCGTCGGCGGGGGGCGAGTACGACAACATCGCCGCAGTCCGCGGCGATTCTTCTTCTGCGCAGCAGCAGTACTCGCCCAACTCGCGCGTGCTCGGCGGGGGAGGCGCCAAGGTCGGGGGGTACGCCGCGGCGGCGCTGCCTGCGACGGGAGGGCAGCAGGGCGGCAAGGAGAACGGCGCCTCGTCGGCGGCGTTTTTCGCCGCGGCTGGCAAGGCCCGCGGCGGGACCGCCGATGCTGCCGAGGCACACCAGCACGCTCGCGCGGCATCTCGTGGGCACGACCGGTACGGCGTCGATGCTGGCGCTGTGTGGTGATGCTGATTTGCGCGTGGGGAGGGAGAGAGGGAGAGAGAACGTGAGAGAGGAGGGAGAGACAACGAGAATGAGTTTTTCTTCTTAAATTTGTACGAGAGAGAGAGTAGAGAGAGAGACCCTTGTTCTTTTTCTCTTTCCCTTCTCTTTTCTTTTTCACATTCACACAAGACAAAAAACATAAAAGAAAAGATTCACGATACATTTCATAAAACGATTCGAAAGAGTTTGGGAGGGAAGAGAGAGTAACACTTGCGAGTTTTTTAACAAAGATGTTGAGGAAAAAAGAACTACAAAAAATCGAAAAATCAAAAAAGAAAAAAGTCTCTTCGTCTCCCCGGACAAAAAGTTTCTCTCTCTTCTTGTTTCCCCTCTCCCTCATCCATCAGCGAGCAGCGCCGCCCGGAACTGCGCATACGTCATCTCTCCCCCTCCTCCTCCTCCTCCTCCGTTGCTCCCTGCTCCGCCAACGGAGAGGCCCACGGCGGCGGCATTCGTCGCCGCGACGCGCGCCCTCCGCAGCCTCCGCTCGAACGAGCTCGTCGAGAGCCCGAGCCTGCGCACGGCCACGTCCCGAAACGCGTCGATCGAGGCCGCGTTCTCCTCGTCCGCGATGCTCATCTCTCCTCGCCTCAGAAGGGCGGCGAAGGCGGAGTTCAAGACGCCTTCATCGGCGCGGAGCGCGGCCTCCCTCCTTGCCTCGGCGGAGAGCCTCGCAAAGGAGGCCTCCCGCGCGCTCCTGGGCGCGAGCGGGCTGAGGTCGATGGCGAGCGTCGCGGGAGGCGGCGGGCGGCCTCCTGCGGCGGCGAACGCGGAGGCCCAGTCGGCGGAGCCGTCGTCGAGGACGGGGAGAGCTGCTGCGGAGGCAGAGGCGGTGGCCGTTGGCGCCGTCGCCGTCCCCGGCGTCGCCGCCGGAAGAGGAGGAGCTGCTGCTCCTGCTGCTGCTGCTGCTGCGGCTGCGGCTCTCGCCCTGGTCGCCGTCGATGCTGCAGCGGCTCCAGCAGAGCGCGAAGAGGAAAAAGAGCCTGCTGCTGCAGCTGCTGCGGCAGCGGCGGGGCGCTTGGGGGCAGCCGCTGCCGCGGGCGAGGTCATTTCGTTTTGGTCGAGAGAGGGGAAGCAAAAGCGGGTCAGAGAAGAGGAATGGGGGAAGTGAAAAAAAAACACGTCAAGCTTGTCCATTGCTCACTTTTTTTCTAAGTCCTTTCTTGTCGATCATTCTGTCGTCTCTCTCTTTCTCCTCCACGCGACACAAGAAAAGAGCGTGTCAGCGTCATCTTGCGGCTCTCTCTCGCGTCGTCGAAAAAGAAATGGCGTCAATAACCGACCTCGACGGCCTCGCTCTGACGCTGATCGCAGAGAGCCTCCCCGTGGCCTCTGTCGCCGCCCTCGCGACGACGTGCTGCTACTTCCACACAGTGCTTGCCGCCGACGAAAACGTCGCGTTTTGGAAGAGGGTCGCGGGCGAGGTCTGGGGCGTCGTCGGCGTGGACGCTCCGGGGGCCGTCCCTCGTCTCCCCGGCGGGGCCGGCGCCGGCGAGAAGGCAGACAGCTGGAGGGCGACGTGCGTCGAACACTCGAGGCTGCTCTCGCCCTACGGCAGCGACGGCGCGCGCGCGGCCAAGGCTTGGCACAGAATCGAGCACGCGCTCGCGACGTCGGCGCCCGACGTCCTCCCGACGCTCGCGCCGGGCCTCACGCTCTCCGAGGAGCCCGAAGAGGTCATCCACCGGGAGGTCCTCGCCGCGGCCGCGCTCCACAACGGGCAAATCGACCTGCTCGCCGGCGGCGGCGGCGGCGGTGCCGCGGCCACGCGCTACGCGCAGCTCGGGCTCTTCGGCGCCGCCGTCGTCTACGGCGAAGGCTTCGCGCGCTGGATGCGCAACCTGCTCCCGGAGCCCGGCCAGGCGCGGCGAAGGTGCGTCGTCGCTCCCCGTCCGGAGCACGACGACCCCTGGGTCCTCCTGCTCGACTTCGCCTCGTCGCTCCCGGCGTGCGACCCCCTCGCCGAGTGCCGCTCCCTCGAGGGCTCGCCGCGCCTGGCCCTGGCCCTCGACTCTGCCGCGGTTTACGTTCGGAGCCCTCACCCCGGCGCGGACGCGGAGTCCGGAGAGCTCCCGTGCGCCGCAAAGCGCGCGGACGGCTCGCGCGGCCTCCTTTCCTTTCTGGGGGAGCTCGCGGCCGCGCTGGAGACGAGGCAGCTTGGGCCAGAGAGGGACAGCTTCTTCCACGGCGGGGCGATGGCCGTGGAGGGCCTCGACGCGGCGGCGGCGGCGGCGGCCCGCCGCGGGCGCCCGCCGACGCGCGGCCTCTCCCGCTTCGCGGCGGCGCCGCCGGGCCTCGCTGCGCTCGAAGCGGCGGGCGCCCTCATAGTCTCGCGCAGCGCGGTGTACACGTGGACGTGCCGGGTCTTCAACCTGATGGTTTTCAACCGACCGCGGCTCGCGACCGACGAAGGGCACGTCTTCAGCTACCGGGTGAATTTCGAGCTCCTAAGCGTGGCGGAGCAGCGGAGGCGGCGGCGGCAGCAGCAGGGCCAGCAGGGGCAGCGCGGCGTCATTCTCAGGGCGACTCTCATGCGCCGTCAATGGGAGCTCCGCCCCGCATCGAGGGGCGCGGAAGTGCAGGTTGTCGATGGCGAGGGCGTCGTTGGGTTTTTCCCGACCTTAGTCGCGAAGGACGACGACGACGACGACGAGAGAGAGCGCGAGCGCGGCGGCGGCGGCGACAACGGCGACAACGACGCCAGCTCGTTCTGCTACTGCTCCCGCGTGGCCGGCCCTCCGCTGTTCGCCGACGACGACACCGAGGAGTGTCATTCTCTGCCCGGCCAGCGGCTGGGATCCTTTGGCGGCCACTTCCTTTTCCTTGTCGAGTACGAAGACGGGTCGACCGGGTACGTAGAGGCCCCCGTGGAGATGTTTGAGATGGTGGTTCCCTCGTTTCTCTTTTGAAACGAAGAAGGTTTTCAATTGACTGGTCTTTTTTTTTCTCTCTCTCTCTCTCTGTAATGACACTTGCACGGTGCGCATCTCATGGTGGCGGATAAAGCAAGGTCGAGGAGAGGAAAGAGTCTCGGAGAGAGCGAGCAAAGTCGAGGTCGGGGTCGAAAAAAAAACAAAAAAAAACCAAAGACTTCGCCCTCCCCCCTTCACTCCCCTTTCTTGATCGCTCCTTTGCTTATCAAAAAGCACTTTCTCGCTTTCAAAATGGCCGCCTCCCGCCCCCTCGTCACCGTGCAGGGCCTCGACGGCACCGCCTCGGGCCAGACCGCCCTCCCGGCCGTCTTCACGGCGCCGATCAGGCCCGACGTCGTCTTGCAGGTACGGTGGAAAAAGAAAGAGTTGATTGAACTCTTCTTCCTCTTCGGCGGCTGGATTTCTTTCCCAGCCTCGATCTCTCTGCCGCCGTCCCGCGTTCTTCTGATCCTTTCCTCCGCCTCTTCTCTTCTTCGGACGCATGCCGTGTGTCTCTTGGAGAGTCTGGGCGCGAGATCGAGTCAGTTCCGTCTTTGGCGGTGGACGCGCGAGAGGGTTGATGATGGACGGCGGCTCGATCGACCGATCTTGACGCCTGCTCTTTCGTCATCGCCCGTCGCGGCTCCATGGCGCCCGCCAGCGCTTCCTCCTCCCTGGCGACTGCCCTGTGTCGTGCCCGAGAGCATTCGAGATCGCTTGCGGGAATTGGAATGGCGTTTTCTCGAACGTGCAAAGCGGGTAATGACCCCCCGCGCGTTGGCTTGCGCGTCCTCTTCGATCGCGCGCGGCGGCGGCGGCGGCTCTCTCTCGCTCTCTCGCTCGCGCCCTCTCGCTCTCTCGCGCTCTCTCTCTCTCTCCCCTCGTCGATCTCTCCTCCCCCTCCCTTGCTCACTCAACGACCTTCCCTCCCACCTCCGCCCCCCATCCGCAGGTCCACACCGGCCTCGCCAAGAACGCCCGCCAGCCCTACGCCGTCTCCTTCCCTGCCGGCATGCAGACCGCCGCCGAGTCCTGGGGGACCGGCCGCGCCGTCTCGCGCATCCCGCGCGTGCCCGGAGGCGGCACGCACCGCGCGGGCCAGGGTGCGTTCGGAAACATGTGCCGGGGCGGCCGCATGTTCGCGCCCACGAAGACGTGGAGGCGCTGGCACCGCAAGGTCAACGTCAACCTGAAGCGGTACGCCGTCGCGTCGGCGCTGGCCGCGTCCGCGCTCCCCTCGCTCGTGATGGCGCGCGGCCACCGCGTCGACGCCGTCCCCGAGCTGCCGCTCGTCGTCGACGACTCTGCCGAGTCGCTGACCAAGACGGCCAAGGCGGTGCAGCTGCTCGAGGCGCTCGGCGCCGGCGCCGAGCTCGCCCGCGCGCGCGACGCGCGCAACATCCGCAAGGGCAAGGGCAAGCTCAGGAACAGGAGGTACGTCGGCCGCCGCGGCCCGCTCGTCGTGTACGCCGGCGACGGCGCCGTCTCGCGCGCGTTCCGCGCGATCCCGGGCGTCGACACCGCCTCCGTCGACCGCCTCAACCTGTTGCAGCTGGCTCCCGGGGGCCACATCGGCAGGCTGATCGTGTGGACCAAGGGCGCGTTCGAGCGGCTCGAGGCGCTGTACGGTGCCGGCGCCGGCGCCGAGGCCGCCGAGAAGAAGGGCTACTCGCTCCCGCGGCCGATCATGGCCAACGCCGACCTCGCGCGCCTCATCAACTCCGACGAGGTCCAGTCCGTGGTCCGCGCCCCCCGCCAGGGCTCGCGCAAGGCCGGGCTCCGCAGGAACCCGCTCAAGAACCTGGGCGCGATGCTCAAGCTCAACCCGGCCGCCGGGTCGGCCAAGCGCGCCGCGCTGCGCGCGTCGGCCAGCGGCAAGGGCGCTGCCAGGAAGGGCAGGCCCGCCGACGCGAGGGCGGCGTCCAAGGCGTTCCTGGCCAAGATGCAGGCCGACCACGACTACCTGGGCGACGACTACGACGTGTTCAGCTCGTGGCTGGGGACCTCGGAGTAGAAGAGAGAGGAGAGAGGGAAGAGAAGAGGGGTGCGGGAAGAGAAGAGAGGAAGAAGAAGAAGAGAGGAAAGAGCGAGGAGAGTTTCCCCGTCCTTTATTTTTTATTTTTTTTGCTCCTTTTTTTTCCTGCCCGTTCGTCTTCTTCTTTACATCAATCCTGCTCTGTCATTCCAAAAAACAATCCAATCATCTGACTTGAAGATGGAGAGAGAGAGAGGGTTTTTTTTTTTGAAGTGTTGTTTTGCAAAGTGACTTGAAAGAAAAAGTTTCCTCTTCTCGTCGTCCTCTTTCCCCCCCGAAGCAGCCTAAACAGCGCCGCGCACCGCGTCCAGCGCCCACCTGAACGCCCCGTCTAGCACGGGCACCACCGGCAGCTTCCCCGTATCCGCCAGCACCCTGTGCGCGCACCCAAACCCGCTGAACACGACCGCGTTGACCCCCTGCCCCGGGAACGTCGAGTCGCCCACGCAATAGAGCCCGGGCACCGCGGTCGTGTTCATCGGCATGCCGAGCATCCCGGTCGGCCTCCGGGCAGGGATGGGCCCGTAGCTGCCGTCGGCGCGGTTGAGGAAGCGGCGGTGCGTCTTTGGGGTGCCGACCTCTCGGCTGATGATCGACTCCCGCAGCCTCGGGAACGCCGCGGCCTCGAGCCGGGCGACGACCTCGTCGGCGACCCTTTCCTTTTCGCGCTCGTACTCCTCGGCGCTCAGGCTCGTCCACGCGTCGACCCAGTCCGGCGTGAAGGCGTGGAAGACGTGGCTGCCCTGAGGGCACAGGCTCGGGTCGAGCAGGCTCGGGATGGACACGAAGAGCGTCCCGCGCGGGTCCTCCATCCTCTCCCAGTCCTCCAGAACGATGTGGTGGCACTGCAGCTCGTCGTCGTCGAGCTCGGCGTTCTTCGCGTGCGCTCCCCTCCGCCGCTTGCCCCCGAGCCCCTCCCTGTGGCCTCGCAACAGCGTCTCGGCGTCGACCCGCATGTGGATCGAGAGGAACGACGGCGACTTCTTGTACCTGCCCCGGAACTCGACCTCCTCCTTCGGGACCTGGGCCTCGGGCAGAAGGCGGCCGAAGGTGTCCCAGCGCGTGGCGTTGCTGATGATGCTCCTGGCCCTCAGGGTCCGGCCGTCGGCGGTGCGCACGCCGACGGCACGGGGCTGCGGGCTCGAAAGCGAAGGAGGAGAAGTGGAAGACGAGGCCTCGGAGGAGGAGGACGAGGGAGGCGTCGAACCTGTCTCGATGCCGGTCACGCGGCACCCGTACTCGACGACCCCGCCCCTCTCCTCGACCCCCTCGGCCAACAGCTCGGCCAGCACGCCCGTGCCCCCCACCGGGTAGTTGATCCCGCCGTAGTGCCGGTCGCAGAAGACCATCCCGGCGTTGATCATCGGGGTCATGGCCGCAGAGACGGTCGACCAGCAGAAGCACTCGACGTCGACGAACCTGCGGGCCTCCTCGTCGTCGATCCATTTGTTCGAAAGGTCGCCGGCGTTGGTGGGCAGGAAGCTGGCCAGTGTCAGGCAGGCCAAGGGGTGCTTGGCGAACTCTCCCAGCAAGTAGCGGGGCTCCTCGAGCGACCTGAGCTCGAGCGAGTTTAAAGAATTAAACACGCGCCAGCACTCGTCGTAAAACCTCTCGAGCCCCTTGGAGGTGCTTTCCTTCGTGAAGACGGCCTTCAGCTCGTCGACAAAGTCCTCATATTTGCGCCAGACCTTGACCTCGAGGCCCTGCGGGTGCTGTGGCGAGCTCGGCAGGTGATAGTGGATCTGGGTCGGGTCCGGGACCGTCTCGACCCTCTTGCCGACGGCGGCCAGCGCCCGCGTGATGAGGTTGGTCGTCCCCTGCCGCCCGAGGCCAAACATCATCGAGGCTCCGACGTCGTAGGTGGTCTTGCCGTCGTCGCGCTTGAAGTGGCCCCCGGATCCCCCGGGGATGATGTAGCTGCGGGGAAAGAAGAGGTTTTGGAGGCGGCGTTTTTTTGTTTTCGCGAAAGGGGGGGGGATTGAGTGAAGTTTTTTCGTGGTCGGGGTCGAACAACGTCGGAGCAAAGCGAGAACAAGGGAAGAAAAAATCAATTTACCTCTCCAGCACGGCCACGCGCTGGCCCGCCGCCGCGAGCTGGCTTGCCGTCGTCAGGCCCCCCATCCCGGAGCCGATGATGATTGCGTCGTACTCGGTGTCGGGAGAGGCCTTGGCGGATTGCCGCGAGGAAGACGGAACAGCGGCGACGGCGGCGATTGAACGAGCTGCTCGGCGTGGATTCTTCGCAGTCGCTTTGGCGCGCGAGCGCGACGACGCTGTTGCCCCTTTCGAGCTCGCTAGGCATGCATGATGTGAAGTCATGGCCACGTGCATTGTAATCGGAGGAGAAAAGGGAAACAAAATGGGGTAAACGCTATTGGATAAAGGTCGTTTTCTTTTTTCTTTTTTTACTAGACCTCCTGAACTTGTGACGACGACGTCGCCGCCACTTTTTTTTCTCTCTTCCCTCTCTTCTCTTCGAAGACAATCAACACAAAATGCAGTTCTTTCGCGCAGGCTAGAGCGTCACAGAGCTGGCATCCATCACAATGCAGTCACCAGTGCGCTGCTGCTGCTCCCGCTCGGCGACGGGGGCAGCAGCATCGTCCTCGGCGGCTACGCTAGCCGCGGCGTCGTCCTTGACATGTCGCCTCGGCCGAAAGAAGATTTCGAATGCTGCGCCTTTCTCCTCCTCCTCGTCGCCCCTCCGCCGCCCTCTATTTCGCTCCGGTAGTCGCTTCCTCCTCATGGCGATGAGATCCACGAGCGATCTCGGCAGCGCAGAGAATCAAGATCACGGAGAAGGATTCAGTTCGCATCCCGAAAGCGGCGAAGAACCGTCGTCGCCGCCGTCGCCGCCGTCGGAACGCCGCCGACGACGCCGCCCGACGCCGCTCGAGGCAGCCCTGGCCGCTGCCGAGGAAGCCGCAGAAGCGTTGGCGCCTTCGTCGTCGTCCTCCTCCCCCTCTGACGCGGCGTTCGACGCCGCGTTCGACCGCGCCCGCGAGGTCTTCGTTTCGGTTCTCCCAAAGGCCGCTCGCCGATCCTCCTCGCGGGAACAGAGGGCCGCCGCGAGCGCCTCGAGAGAGGCGGCGGCGCTCGCGGCGGCGCTCGCGGCGGCGCTGGCGGCAGGGGCCGCCTCTCCTCCCCGGCGGCCCCCGCTGCTCCCGCTGCCGCTCCTCACGGACCTCGCCCGGGCGCACGCGAGCCTCGGGCACGGCGGGACCAGCCTGGGCCCGCTCCTGCTGTCCGGGGCCGAGAGGGCCGCCGCCGCCGCCGGAGCGGGGGGGGAGCTCGGCGGGGCGCGGGGCAGCGGGGGCGGGGGGCGCGCCCTCGCCGCGCTACTGCCGCTCGTCGAGCAGCGGCGCTCGGGCCCGCTGCGGGCCAGGGCGCGGCTGCTCTCCCGCCTCGCGCCCGCGCTTGCGGCGGACCTGCTGCTGCTGCCGCCGCGAGCCGAGGGCGGCGCTCCGGTCTGCGCGGACCAGCGGCTCCTCTGCGACGTCGCCTGCGCCGCCGCGGCCGTGCTCTCCGAGCTCGGGAAAGTCGAGAGCGAGAGGAGCGCGGCGGGCAGCCCGAGCCCGAGCAGCAGCAGCAGCAGCAGCAGCAGCAGCAGCAGCAGCAGCAGAGGCGACGACGACGAAGGAGACAGCGAGCTCGCCCTGTGGTCTATGGGGCACGCGGCAGCAGACGACGCCACGGCTCGGGAGGAGGGAAGCGGCGGCGGCGGCGGCGATGGCCAAGACGGAGACGGAGACGGAGGCGGAGAAGATTTGGTCCTCTTCGCGGCCGCGGCCCGCTCGCTCTTCGCCTCGGCCGCCGCCGCCGCCGCGCCCCTCCGCCTCCAGCCCCCTGCCCTCGCCCGGCTCGGGAGGGCGCTCGTCGACTCCGGCGAGCTGCAGAGGCTCGCAGACGCGAGGGTTCTCGCGGGGGCCCCCGGCGGCGGCGGCGGCGGCGGCGCCTCGGGCGCGCTCTTCGACGCAGTCGCCCGCGGCGCCGCGGCGCTCGGGAGGGGCTCGCCCTCGTCGAGATTCTCGGGGGACGATCTTCCCCTGCGGCCGGCGGACGTCCTCAACCTCGCGTGGGTGATGGGAAAGGCGGTGGAGGCGTCGAGGAGGGCCGCGAACGGCGCGGCTGCCGGTGCTGCTGCTGCTGCGGCGGCGGCGGCCGCGGCGGCCGGTCCGGCGACGGCGGGGACGGGGCTCTCGTCCCCAGCCGCCGCCGCCCTGGGCGCGCTGGCCTCCTCGGCGATCGTCGATGCGGCCCCTCGCGCCGACGCCGCCTCCGTGGCATCCGCGGCCTGGGCCCTCGCCATCGCCCGCTCGGCGGACGACGACGGCGTTGTGGGAGCGGCGACCGGGAGCAGCAGCAGCAGCGGCTCCGTCGCCGCTCCGCCTCTCGCTCTGCCGGCGCCCCCGGCCGCGGCGACGGCGCGCGCCCTCGACGCGCTCGCGGCCCGCTGCGCCGAGCTGGCTCCCGTGGCACCTGCGAGGTGGACGGCGGCGACGCTCTGGGCGCTCGCGCGGGCGAGGCACCGGCACGTGCCGGCCTTCGAGGCCGCGGCGGCGGCGCTCGACGGTGAGGGCGGCGGCGGCGGCGGCGAAGGTCCTTCGTTCAGGCCCCTGGCGCCCGCGGTCGCGGCGACGCTCGCGCTCGCGTTCGCCCGCGCCGGCGCCTTCACGTCGGAGAACTGCCGCCTTTTCCTCGACGGAATCGCCGCAGACGCGCAGGAGCTCGCGGACGCGACGGAGGCCGCGGCAGCTGCTTCCTCGAGCTCTTCTTGTTCGACTTCTTCTTCTTCTTCTTCTTCTTCTTCTTCTCCTTCTTCTCCGTCTTTTTCTCCTCCTCCTCCTCCTCCTCCTCCTCCTCCTTCTTCTTCCTCTTCTTTTTCTTCTTCTTCTTTTTCTTCCTCTTCTTCCGTGCTTTTCGACGCCCGCGCCGCGGCGAACCTCGCGTTCGGCCTCGCCGCGGCGGGGAGGCTGCCAGCGAGGCTCCACTCGTCGCTCGCGGCCATCGTCGCCGGCGGGGGAGGCGGCAAGCAAGGGCCGGCGACGGCGGCGGAGCTGGGGCAGATCCACGTCGCCGGCGTCGCGCTGCGGGCCCGAGGAGCGATGGCGGCGGCGCCGAAAGCGGCGGGAAAGACGCCCGCCCACCCCCCACCCCTCGACTTCGACTCCTTCATGCGCTCGCTCTTCGACGCGGGCAGGGCCGAGCGCGCCGCCGCGGCCTGCTGGGGGGCCGGGGCGCCGCTGGGGGCCGCGCGGGTCACGAGGTCGCAGAGGGAGCTGGTCGCCGCCGTCTCGGCGCTGCTCCCCGCCGCCGCCGCGCGGGAACTCGTCCCGGAGCACCGAGCCGCGGGGCTCGCCGCCGTCGACGCCGCCCTGCCGGCCTCCAAGGTCGCCATCGAGTTCGACGGCCCCTCGCACTTTTTCGCCAACGCGCCGGCGTCGCCCGTCGGCGGCACGAGGTTCAAGAGGGCCCTGCTCCGGTCCCAGGGCTGGACTGTGGTCTCGGTCCCGAGCTCGCACTGGGCGCAGCTGGGCTCGGACGAGCAGCGGACCGCGTACGCCGCGGTGGCGCTGGGGAGGCACGCCGCGGCGGGGGAGGCGCTGTGCCCGGCCGCGGTCGCTGCCGCGAGGGCCGCGCTCGGGGGCGGAGGAGGGAGAGGGGGGCGGGGCGCCGCGGGGGCCGGGGCCGGAAGAGCGCCTGCGGCTGCCGCGAGGCCGAAGCCTTCCTCCTCTTCGAGCAGCAAGCGCCTCGCCGACGCTCTCTGGGGGAGCTTCGAGGCGATGCGGGAGGAGTACGAGCGCGTGCAGGGCGACGACAACGGCGGCGGCGACGGGATGAGCGAAAGAGGGAACGCGGGAGGAGAGGCGGAGGACGGAGAAGAGAAAGAGCTCCCTCCTCCTCCTGCTGCTGCTGCTGCTGCTGCTCCTCCACCTCCTCCGTCCCCGCCTCCTCCCGCCATCGCCGCCACCGCGGAACAGATGGCCAAGAGGCTCGCCGCCCTGCGCATCAGGCAGGGGAGGCTCGGCGGCGGCGGGAGCGCAGCGAGCGCGGCGCTCGCGATCCGAAAGGCGGCGGCCGTCGCCGCCGCCTCTGCAGCCGCCGCCGCGGCGGAGAAGCGGAAGCGGGACGGCGAAGAGGGGCCGCCGATGAGCACGAACACCACCACCAATCCTGAATGAAACCATTTTTCTCTCTCCCGGTCGCTTTTCAGTTTTCCTCCCCCAGAGTTGCAAGTAATTATAAAAGAACTAAAAACGAAAGAAAACGACTTTTGCATCTACTTTTTCCCTTTATGCAGCTTCTGCAACCTCCTCTTCCCTCCTCCTCGCAACCCTCTTCGGCCTCCCCTTCCCTTGCCTTTCCAGCAGCGGTTTCTGGTACCTCGTCAGAGGCGGCTTCGACGTGGCCTCGAGCTCGATCTGTTCGGGTTTTGATGGAAAAAATTTAAGGGGTTTCGACGGAGAAAAAGAGTGAGCAAAAAAGAAGAGAGGGTGAAAAAAAGAGTGCAAATGGAAAAAAAAAGGTCCCCTCTCTTTCAACTTCTTCTTACCGTCAGGTGAGACCTGTAGAGGTGCCTGACCCCCGTCCTCCCCTTCCCGTGGTACCACGGCCTCGTCGGGGTCGGCGCCCTCCCGACGACGGCCTCGGCGACGCGGAAGTTGGAGTCTTCGCCGCCTCCGCGGAGGTTTCCGTGGTTGGTCCGCGCGTTGGCCGCGGCCGAGGCGATCACGCCGCGGAGCAGCCCGGCCGCCTTGGTCTCGCGCGCCACGGAGCACTGCGCGAGAGCGTCCTCGACGTGCATCCCGCTGACGAGCTTGGCGAAGCGCGCGAGCTTTTTGGGCGAGATGCGGATGTTTTTCAAGACGGCCCTGGAGCGAAGCTGCCGCTGCGAGGCGGTGAGGAGGGGCAGGGGGAGGGCGCTTGTCGGAGGAGAGGGCGACGACGAGGACGAGGAGGACGCCGAGGGGACGACATCCGTCCCTGCGCCCGCGGAAGGAGGAGGGGGCAGCGGTCCCGGGGCGCGAAGGAGCGGGTTGAGGCCGGTTCCGGCGGGGGGGTCGTTCTCGGTCGAGAAGGCCTGGAGAGTTGAAAGAGAGAGAGAAAGAGAAAGAGAGAAAGAGAGAAGAGGCCGAGTTTTTTTTGTTTTAGCCGGGGCCGTCGGTCGAAAAAACGAGTTGATTCAGTCTCATTCCAATATCTCTTACCCTTGTCCACATCTGTGCGCCCGGTCTGCCCCAAGAGGACGTCACGCTGTAGCTAGTGGACGGCACAAAGGAAGGATCCAACGCCGTAGAGGAGCTGCTCCTGCCCGACGAAGTAGCGATCATCGGCGACGGTGACAATGATCTTGGGCCGTCGCAATCGTTCGACGCCGCCCCTCTCCGCGCGCAGCGGAAGACCTCCGTCGCCACTGCTGCGCGAGTCGAGCAGCTCAGCGCCATCGAAGAGGCGCTGAGAGCGCCGCACAGCTGCGAGGACGACGCCGCGGCCCTCGAAGCGAGCTGGCGGAGCATTATGATTCGTCCTTTTTTTCTTTTCTCTCGTCTTCGTTTCGCTTTCGTTTCAACCTGAGAAATTAGTAAAAAAATCCAACCTTCCCGTCCTTTCTCTTTTTCATTTTTCATTTTACAGCGACGTCCGCATCAAGAAATCCTCCGAGTCCATGTGATCGTGCATCGGCGAATCGTCCGGCTTGTACCCAGAGAGAAGAATTTCGGATGCTGCTTCCGAAGAAGCAAGAGCGCCTCCTCCTTCTCCTCCTCTCCGGCGCAGGTAGAACAGAAACTGCAGCCCGCCCTCCTCGCCAAACGCCGTCTCCGCTCCTAGCCAGCTCAAACCCGGCGCGTCTAAAAAAGGCCTCCTGAAGTGCGGCTGCTCGAACGAGACCTGGACGTAGCACCCTCCCTCGGGCCTCAACACGCGGTGCGACTCGCGCAGGGCCCTCTGCGCCAGGTCCCATAGCGCGGGCGCGGTCTCCCTTGGCCTCCACTTATCGAATCTCTGTTCGTTTTCTCCGCCGCCGCCAGAAGAGCCGAAGCCGGCGAAGAGCGCATCGAGGCATCCTTTGTCTATCACGGCGTCGAACGAGGCGTCGGGAAAGGGCAGCGAGAGCATGTCGGCGACCTGCCAGGTGATCCGAGCTCGATTTCCGCTTTTGCTTTTGGTTTTCCTTTTGCCTTTCTTTTCCGCCGTTTCTTCCTCTCCTTCGCCGTTTCCTTCCCTTTCTTCTTCTCCTTCTTCTCCTTCCCTCTCCGCTTCCTCCCTCAGCATCTTCGCTGCCATCTTCTCCACCGCCACGGTGGAGAGGTCGGTGGCGACGACCTCCTCCAGCCACGGGAGGAGCATCTCCTTCTCGGCGGCGAGGTCGAAGGGGAGGCGAGAAGTGCCGGACCCGAGGACCAAGACGCGCTTTGCGGGACTCGCTCCGCCTCCTCCCTCTCCCTTGAGCGCCGCGACCAGCAGGCCCCGGAAGTCCTCGAATCTTCCGCACCACTCGTATTCCTCCTCGGTCTCGAAGCGCCTGTCCCAGTACTCGATCCTGGAGTAGTCGCGGGTGCTCTTCGGGACGACGTCGTTGCTTCCGTGCTCGTCGGGAGGAGCCCTGCTTCGAGCGGCAGCCGCTGCCTCTCTTTCGGTCATCCCGGGCCGCTGCTCTTCCTCCCTCTCAGCTTTTCTTCAGAAGATGAAGAGTAAAAAGGGTGCAAAAAAGGAAACCTTTTTTCACTCAGCAAGTGCCGCGTTGGCGGCGGCCCTCGCCGCCGAGAGGTGCCTCGCCGCGACCGCCGCCGCGGCGCTCGCCGCGGCCAGCCTCGCCCTCTCCGGCGCCGCGTCCCCGGCGAACGGCGGCTCCCCGGGCCGCTCGTACCTCTTGGCGGCAGGGATCAGAGTCTCCTGCGCCTCGCGGACCGCGGCGAGGAACGCCGACGCCGCCTCTGTCGCAGCCTTTTTAGTTTCGCTGTCGACGGCGGTACCGGCACTTCCTTTCTCTCCTCGCGCGGCGCTCGCCAGCAGCTCCGCGAGCTCCGCAGCGCGTTCCACGGCCGAGGCCGCGGCGCTCTCCGCCGAGGCGAGGCGGGCGCAGTCCTCCGAGAGCACGGACGGGGGAGGTCGAGGAGGAGGAGCAGGAGCAGGAGAGGTGGTCGAGGTCGAGATCAGGGTCTGTTTTCCGTCGGTCGTCATTCACGCCCCTCGTTCAAAATCTTCAAACAGCGCTGCCCTCTCGAGCTCTGGCTGATCAAAACGCAAGCTCGAGCGCGACCTCTGGGGAGAGAGAAGGATCGCGATCCGCGAGGCGTAGAGAGAATCAGAGAGAAAGAAGGAAGAAGGGAGGGAGAGCGATGGAGGTGAGTCGAGAAGAGAGAGAGAGAGAGAGAGAGAGAGAGTGAAAGAAAAGAACTTCGTTGTCGGCGACAGGACTCCTGGAGGCATCATTTTTTTCCCCGCTTCCTCTCCTCTTCTTCCTCATTCTCCGCCATGAACGGCTCCAGCGACCCGTTCGCGGACGGAGGCGACGACGGCGACTCGGGCAACCCCCTGGCGGCCCTGGGAGCGCTCCTCGAGGCCTCCCCCATCGCCCCGCTCGTCGCCTCCCTGCGCCAGAGGCAGCAGCGCCTGCTCGACGCCTCGACGCCGCACGCCGGTCGGAGGTGGGCCTCGCTCGCGGCGCTCGTCCTGGTGTACGCCCTCCGCGTCTGGTCCCTGCAGGGCTTCTACATCGTGACGTACGCGCTGGGGATCTACAATCTGAACCTGCTGCTGGGCTTCCTGACGCCGCAAGTGAGTTTTTTGAAACTGCATTGAACTTTTTTTCTTTCTTTCTCGTTTTTCGATCGATCCATCGATCGCGTCGTTCGTCTGCTACCCCTTCTTTCTCGTTGAACTCATTTCCCTTCTCTCTTCTCTCTTCTCTCCACCACCACCACCAAAACCCAACAGATCGACCCCGAGCTCGAGGGGCCCACCCTCCCCTCCCAGCGCTCCGACGAGTTCCGCCCCTTCCAGCGCAGGCTGCCCGAATTCAAGTTCTGGTGGGCGAGCACGCGCAGCGTCGGGTTCTCGCTCGTCGCCACGCTGTTCCCGCTGTTCGACGTGCCCGTCTTCTGGCCGATCCTGCTCGTCTACTTCTGCGCGCTCTTTTTCGTGACGATGCGGAGGCAGATCAGGCACATGATCAAGCACAGGTATATCCCGTTCTCGCTGGTGAGTTTTGTTTTTAGCTCTTTTTCCGTTGTCGTTTTTTGAGGTCTGTGGAGACCGAGGAGCGACGAAGACTCAAGAGACTCACTCTCTTGTTCCTCCCCCCCCCCCCCCCC
>Ga0210003_1000147_pt1 | contig 60152 bp, 58 predicted proteins | sample LantaG_FD_182804 | JGI IMG/M metagenome (GOLD analysis project Ga0210003, IMG submission 182804) | Deep subsurface microbial communities from Baltic Sea to uncover new lineages of life (NeLLi) - Landsort_02402 metaG (SPAdes) (version 2) | ecosystem: Environmental > Aquatic > Marine > Oceanic >... | reverse complement strand
CCATAAATACAAAGTCGGGCAGGCGATGCAGGTAGTGCAGGGAGTCGCGCAGTAGCTGGGATACACTTTGGCAAAGACTCTCAAAGAATCGGAGAAGAAATCGGCGGAATCGGGCCGGGTTGTAATTTTTACGTCACCTATCCATACCGATGGATACGGGTAATCGGGCATCCCGACTTTAAAATACACCGTATCCTGGGAGGTGAACAACGTTTCCGCCTGTAAGACCCTGAAGGTATCCTCAGCGAACCCCCTGAGGCTGGTCCAGTAGCTGTAAATATCACACTGATCCGCATAAGCCCAGAACAAATCGGTTTTAATCTTAGCCGCCCACCATTTGTCTTCCTGATAATGGACACAGGAATTAGAGATAATATTTCTTTCCAAATCAATGAAATCAACTCCTAAAATGTGAACATTATCCGGGCAGGTATCGACAAAGCGATGTATCATCAACGAGTCCTCGAACGTAATGCTGTTGGACCCGGAATATATGGATTTGACATTTACGTTTACGATATAAAAGGCCGAATCGGGAGTATCTTCGGGAAGGCGATAACTATGGTAGCCGTAACCGGGATAATTGAGCGGCACCGTATCGCAATCCACGAGTTCCTTATCCCCTTCGTTTAAATAATAAACTTTCCTTATTGTCCAGGAGTATTAAATCGAGCTTATTTATCAGGATCATATACTATAAGAGGGCCGGTCACTTTCAGTGTTTCTTTATCTGATGCCCCGAAAAAATGTTCAAATGTAATGTATGTACCGACCTTTTCGCCGTTGACCCTGGGCGGGAAAAAATAACACCAATCACTCACCCATTCCTTCAAGGCTTTTGCGAAATCGTGTCCTTCGGGACGTTCATATAAGACCTCCATCCTTATAATATTTCCCTTTTTGTCTATTGTGACACCGATCTTTGCCACCCCGCCTTTACAGTTGCCTTTTTTCGGATACCGAGGTCTCTTATGATATTTATCAATCTTTACCGTTGCCCATTCATCAACTTGTATTGAATTTTTTAAACTAAAACGCTCTTCACGGTCGGGGATTTCCCAGGTCCCCTGCTTTATATTCATAGTCTCATTCGCCGGCGCACGGTTACTACCGCCATTACCTTCAATCATCCAATCTATATTGATACCGTACACATCGCCGCTATCATTTAAAAAAGTACTGAGATCAAAAGTCTCGATACCGATTTCATCGGGAACGACAGAAAGCATCGGAACGGATAAATTGGGGGACACACGATCTTTTACAATCGTGTACCCCTTGAAACCACCGGAAATATTGTTTTTACTTATACTTGAGGAGCCGGGTGATTCAACTTTGGAAATAACCATCCCTTCCGAAGCCGCCTTGGGTACCGTAACCATAGAAGCATTTCTAAGGTCAAATTTTACCTTGCTCGTTTTGCCGGAAAAAAGCATAAGACAAATTGCCAGTACCGCCGGCAGCACCAGGGTCAAAGCCAGCGATTTCAGCATATTATACTGATAGGCCCGCTTTGAGAGATGTAACAAGCTCACTGTAGTACCTGGCTTGTAGTTAAGGGGTTGTTTCATTAAATCACCATATTTGCGTCGGTGCCCCATACCTTGGTGTGGGTTCCTCTTTTTTATTAAAAAAACCCATAGCAAGCTGTGGGGCACCCTTGCGGATGGTCGTTAAGCGGCCAGGATAAATGAGTTAACCAGGTACAATAACGCCCCGGCAACCGCCATTAATGACCCGGTCACATACAGTCGGTACCCCCGTGTGGTGAAATACTGTTTCGTTTTCCAGACCGGCCCCCAATAGCGCGGATTAAAAAGCCCGGCGAATAACCGGGGCGCCAGCTCGGTGCGATAAGCCATCGCCATTATCGAAAGAACAACCCCTCCGACTATCGATATCAGGGAAATAATTGATAAGATCAACTCCGATGATTCCGACATAATTGTCCTCCATTTTTAAACGGTACCGAATTTTTTGCAAAACCAGGTTAATTTACTACTTTTTCATTAATTTAATAATTCAGCGTCCGCTTTTTTCTTTAAACCGGTCAGGCGCCAGTACAATAAAACAGTCAGACCTCCCAATACATAAGCGACCAAAAAATAGAACCAGTCCGGCGCGAATCCGCCACCGCTGACTTCATACGATCCGAAACCCATAACAATACCAAGCCCCAACCCTAACCCGAACACCGAGCCAAATCGCTTTCTTAAACTTTTCTTCTGTTCTCTCAATTTTTCTCTTGTATCCATTATATCTCCTTTCAATATATATTTTTTAACCGAAGAGGCCGATGACTGCAATTTCTTTATCCTAAACTGTCCTATTTATCTAAAGTTGTAAATAAACAACCAATTGCTGATGCAATGAATGCTGTGGCACAACCAATAGCAACACACATAGCATAAGCAGGTCCTGTAAATGCACATACTATCAAAGCAGTAGCACAGCCAGCAGCCGTACCTGCTTCAACACAGTCAAGGTAATCATAAATTAGTACGCCTGATGCAACGCTCATTTGTTTCTTATCATAATATACTGTGCTTGGATAATTCAATCTCCAAATTCCATCTGTTACAAAATCAAATCCTTCATCTGGATCCGGTTCAACAAAGGATAATATATATTTAGATACAATACTACCCAATTCACATGTCGAAAATAAAATATACGCTGCTCTTGTAGTATCAATACTGTTTAACATTGCAAGCGTGATGAATTGAGCAAAGATAGAATCTTCACTATTTTCCGGTGTACCATTTCCCTCCTGCACGAACGAGTACTCTCTTGAAAAATAGTATCCATCAGACTCCAATTCAGTTAAATATCTCTGAATTCCTGACCTATTTAATGTTGTGGTTATCACATCATTTCCATAAGGATCTGAAGAAGAATAAAATCCTGATGTATTGACATCTTCTTCGTCAAAATAATATTCTGAGTTTTCCTGAGTTGTATATTCATCTTCTTCAATATAATTAGAACTATGATCAGAATTACAGCCCAGAAACATATTTAAAGTCGCAAACATCATAAACACGATTAAGGTTCTTTTGATAACATCCCTAAACATAATAATAACCTTCCTTTCATTTTTTGTCAAATTAAAAAATACAGTTCTCCTTTTTACCTCTTTAAAAGGTGATTATCCGCCCATATAAAATCCCTCCCTTGTTTAAAATGTCCCGGCCGGGGCGGGCGCTTTCTCATACTTCGCCCTCGCCCGCGCCCGACCGGTTTCTCATTGCCTCGAAAGGAGTAAATACTACTTCTAACCTCGTATTTCATACTAACAACTTTCGTGCCGCACAGCGCGCTCGCGCGATTTTATTTTACAAGTAATTGACAGGCAATAACATGCAGGTTCATCGTAGGCGCGAGTATATTGTTATAGGAATACTCATAATAAGGGAATTACGAGTTTGGCGGGTTTTATTACGAATTTCAGGGAATTATTACGAATTTGTTACGAAAAGGCTCAATAAATTACGAATCGGGGGGCAATAATTACGAATTTCGCGTAAAAATTACGAATCGATTGCGCACAGCTCGAACTTCTTGATCCAGTTGCGCACCGTCCCCTCGCTTACTCCCATTATCTCGGCCGTTTTCGAACGGTTCCAGCCGGTCATATTGAGTACTTCGAGCAGCTTTTCCGACTCTGTTTTGTATTCGCTCTCCAGCGCCCGCTGGACCATCAGCTCGAATTTACCCTCCGCGTCCGTCGTCAGCCGTTTGATTTCCGCCCGCAACTGCCGAATGTTGCCCTCCCAACGGCGGTTCGACAAAATCGCCGCCAGCCGGTCGATTTCTCTTGGCCGGCCGTTGTCCTCGACAGCCACTCCGGACTCCCGAAGGAAATATTCGACCAGGGCCGGGATATCCTCGAGCCGTTCGCTTAGAGGCGGCAGGTCAAGCGGGATTTCGTTCAGACGGTGATACAAATCGAGCCGGAACCGGTTCTCCCGGATGCTCTTCTGAAGGTCGTGATTGGAGGCCGCCATAACCCGGAAATTTATCTTGCGGGACCGGTTCTCCCCCAGCCGGCGAACCGTGCGGGTCTCGAGCGCCTCCAGAAGTTTTGCCTGGAACTCGCTCGAGGCGTCGGCGATTTCGTTGAGGTAAAAAGTCCCGTTTTCGGCCATTTCCAGAAGCCCCGGTTTGTCGTTCTCGGCGCCGGTGAAGGCGCCCTTTTTATAACCGAACAGCTCGGCCTCGACCATACCGCCCGGCACCGCGGCGGCGTTGACCGCCACAAACTCGCCCCGGCGGCCGCTGTGGTAATGAATATAGCGCGCGAACAAATCCTTGCCCGAACCGGTCGGCCCGGTCAAAAGCACCGTCATATCCGACCCGGCCACGTGCTCGGCGAACTCGACCAGCTTTTTCATCTTCGCGTTGACCGCTATCACGGCCGGGCGGGCTATGTTGTCGGGTTGGGGTGGTGAGGAAGGGTATTTACCGGGTAAGGCTTCTTTCAGCGCCCGGTCAACTTTTTCTATGTAATGCTTGATATCTTCGAATTCAAAATACTGCCGGGCCAGGATCCCTCAAAATCCTCACTGAATATAATTGTTTCAGGTTCTCTAAAAGCTTTATCTTCATCACTTTCAGTATCGGAGGTGGTTTTCGAGGTGGTATCTTTGGGTGCTCTGGGGATTGGTTCAGTGCGACTTCGGGGTGGCCATTTGTGAATCGGCCATCCCTGAATGCCGTTACGGCCTAATTCCTTTATCTTGGTATGCTGGTCCTTTACACGATAAAAACCCGCCGAATCGGTCTCTATTAATTCGTTAAAAATTTCACTAGCCATATCGTAATCCTCCGGCTTGCGTAAATCAAAAACATATTCACTTATGTACGACGGTGTGTTGGCTTGTATTGAGTCACGACGCTTTTGTAAATAAGCCAAAAGACTGTCTTTAGGTATGGCCATCTTGTATTGAAATTCTGTTTCTCCTTTGTGCCGATAAAATATGGTATCAGCTATCCAAATTTGTTCATATTCCTTATCCGTCAAGGGATATTGTTCCCTTATCCGTTTTTTACTTCGCTTTATTTCTTCTTTAGTCAGCTTTCGACCGGAACCTATGCCTTCCGGCGGGATATCCTTCCCCAAAGTGCGGATATCTACTCCATATGTTGCGTTTGCTATACTCATGGAATCTTGTTGCTCTGGTGTATATCTTTTTATCGGCTTGTTATACCGCATATCGGTATTGACGTATTTAAGGGTATCTTTAGAAGTAACGTAAGAAAAATCAAAAAGAGCCTTTACTTGACATCCGCTAAAATCAATATTTATACCCGTCGTGTCCATCTCTGGGATATAAACTTCCAGAACGGCGCTGCTGTTCCCGGTCGAGTCAAACTCTATATCCACTTCGGATTCGCTTTTAAGCACCAGGCTTCCCCAGGTTCTTATACTTAGATGCGCCTCTCGACAGGTCTTGTCCCTCGCCGTAATAAAATACTTCAAGCTGATATCGCCTGAGTAAACCGGCCGGTTCAAAGGCTCAACCCGGTATGTAATTTCTTGGCTTGGTATCAATCCACCAATAAGATTACCTGGCAACACCAAAGCAATCAGACAGGCGAATAAGAAGTAACGTGTTTTTAAAAGGTTTTTCATTTTGTCCCCTTTCATTGTTTTATACCCTTTAATTTTACTTTTTGCTCAATCATATAAAACTTTTTCCCTGATGCTCTTTAAACCTTGATTCTGGATATTATCACTGCCGGTCAGTATATTTACATATTTGAAGGAGGTGTCGAGCCTTCTCTAACATCTTGAGAACCTGTTTCTTCATTTTCATTACTATCATTCTTATTTTGATTTTCATTAAAAATGATGATTACCGGCGGTATATAGATATTCTGCGTAAGCATATTTTTTATAACAATAAGAGCACCTTCCCAAAGTGATATAGTAATTTCGTCATCATCACTGGAATTGTTATTTAATTCAACCCAAGGTTCATCATCTGACTCAGCGACTATATCAGCGCTTCCGTTATACATTGGGTCGAACGGGTCGTGGTCCAATGCCAGGATGGTTTGTGAGGTTAGCGTCAGGGCAAACAGCACCGCCGTTAAAAGCCCTATCTTGCGCTTCATTTTCGCACCTCTATGTTTAGGGTTTAAGTTTTCAATCCTTATTTTTTAAATGGCCAAAGCACAAAGCTCCTGCCTTATGTTTACTGATGATGTATATTCCAAGTTGAGATTCTTTTAGACCTTGAAAAATAAGGTCTTATATATAATTAAGTCAACTATATTATAACATATACCACTGACAGGTCGTGTCAGTTTGAAATAAAAAATATTCATTTTTTTGATAATTTTATCAAAACTCCAACTTATCCACCGCATCGGCCAGATGGTCGGGGGCAAGGTGGGCGTAGATCAGGGTGGTCTCGATGACGGAGTGGCCCATGAGCTTCTTGACGGTAGGCAGGTCCACGCCTTTCATGACCAGGTGGCTGGCGAAAGTATGGCGGAGGGTGTGGACTTTAGTGAGGTCCTCTATACCCGCTTTTTTGGCTATCTGGATAAGTTTCTCACGGAGCTTGGTTTTGAGCTTACCGCCGTCTTTATCGGAAAAGACGAAATTGCTTTTCTGTTTACTATCTACCTGTTTACTATCTACCTGTTTCCTGTCTGTCAGCTTACTTTTGCTCTGTTTCCTATCGTTGGCTTGCTTCAGGTCTTTTAGTAGTTCCAGTAATTGAGAATTTATCGGGATGTCCCTCTCCCCTGTCTTAGGCTGCCAGAAAGCTTTTCTTTGGACGCGTATCTTTCTCCGTTTGAAATCTATATCAGTCCACTCAAGGGCGGAACCCTTCAGCGGTTCCGCCTCTTTTTATGCAATCTCGTCAATTTTATACCTTGACAGGTTTTACGATGCTTTATATCTTTTATCTGTGTCCAAACTAAAAAGATTTTATTCACCGGGGAGAATTTATTTGTAACCGCTGTCACCCAAAAAAGAAAACGAGAGAGTTCGATACATCGGTATTTTGAGGACGGTTATTATACGAAAGATTGGGGAATAAAAGAGAGAATAGAAATAGAGGGTGATTATGGCGAGTGAACCGAACAGGCGAATGACAATAGATTGTCGGAGCAAAAACAAAATAGGCGGAACCGCTAAGGGGTTCCGCCCTACGAGGACTAAAAGTAAGATAACAATTTTTAAGTGGTTGTCAATAGAAAAGTTAGGTATGTGCTATTTTTAATGGCGGAGAGGTAGGGATTCGAACCCTAGATACCCAAAGGGTATAACGGTTTTCGAGACCGCCGCTTTCGACCACTCAGCCACCTCTCCGTCTCATATATATCGATGTCTTCCGGCCCGAAGGCCGACCGGTAATTTATATAAAAACCGCCCCAAGTAAAGTCAATAATTTCATTTTCGCCGTTTCTAATCGGAAAAAACGTACTTTCAATAAGCTGATATCTCGCCGCCGGTTCGAACGGTTAATCCACCCGGACGCTCAACAATTACAGACACCTTTTCAAACGACTGTTTTGCGGTTTCAGTCGGTCAGGAATTTTCCCTGTTTGACCAGCTGCTCCTGGCGGGCGATCAGTTTTTGGACCATCCCGTAACGGGGGCGCACCACCTGGAACACCAGAAATGAAAACACGACAAACAGCACCGCCTCGGTAAACCGCCCGGTCAAAAAGAAATAGATATACCCGTAAATCGAAATCGAGGCGATCAAAATAAAGACCGGTTTCGAGCGGGCCACCAGCGCCTGCACGAAATCCCCCTCGAACGTCTCCTGCCGGCGTATCATCGGCCGGTCATACAGCTTCGTCCGCCACCACAGGGCAAACCCGGCCTCGGCCAGGGCCATGATGGCGAAAATATAAAAAAGGATGTTGGAAAAAGCATCCACCCGGTTTTCGACATAGTTGTTATTATTGATGTAAAAACAGACCAAAAGCAGGCCCATGGGAATAATAATATTCACCACCAGCCCGAAATAAAGGGGTTTGACCAGCAACCGGGCCAGGTCGGTTTTATTTTCAAACATCGACGTACTCATATTTCCCCTAATGATTGTATGAAAGTTTTCGTCTTTTCCTCGCGCGGCCAGAAAATGACCGACCAGATAATGCCGATTATATAAAAATAAAGCAGGTTGACCATTTCCGCCGAGATAAAGTAAGTTATCAAACCGTATATATAAACAGACTCCACAAAAGAAAGCTGTACTATCAATAGATTGATATAAAACTGTCCCGGGGTCATTTTGATTTCGCGTTTCTTAAACGGCAACAGTCCCTGTTTCACGACCTTACCCCGATTCTGTCGGTAATTGCCGATTTGAAATTTTTTAACGATTATTGAGATAGGGGGGCAGATAAAAGCGACTATGAAAATAACATAAATCATGAAGTGGTGTGAATCGTCGGGATTGAATCTTTCCAACTTCAGAAAATAGGCGTAAATTAAATACGCGGCCGGCATCACCACCAGAAACAACAGAGCCAGAAGCCGCCCGTGTCTTACCCGCCGGTCCAGTTCCTCGTCCGGTATCATCAGTTCACCTTCCTTTTGTTTTTCCTGATTTCCTTGAAAAAGAGCTTCATCAGCTCGGCGATTTCCTCCTCGCGAACGCCCGAGACTATTTCGATATTATGGTTGAGCTTCTTTTCCCCCGGGATATTCAGAATCGAGCCGCAGCCGCCGAATTTGGGGTCCCCCGAGCCGTACACGATAGTCTTGATGCGGGAATGCACAGCCGCCGCGGCGCACATCAGGCACGGCTCCAGCGTCGAGAACAGAAGGCAGTTTTCCAGCCGCCAGTCGTTGAAATGAGCGTAAGCCGCCGAAAGGGCGATAATCTCGGCATGAGCCGTGGCGTCATGGAGCGTCTCTATCATATTGTGCCCCCGGCCGATAATCTTATTCTCGAACACGACCACCGCCCCGACCGGAACCTCGTTTTTCTCGAAAGCCAGCTGGGCCTCGCGCAGGGCCAGTTCCATATAATCGGGATATTTTTCCGGGTTCATGGCCTTAATATAAAAATTATAAAAGGAGGAACCAATGTTTTTCTGTGACCTGAAAGCCACCGCAAAAAAATGAACTATTCACCGGCCCCCGCTGTTTATTTATACATAGTCTTTAATTTGAAACTCAATAAATAAAGGGATAGAAATATGGAACGTACCAATGTTATGACCCTTAAGGGCAACCCGATAACCCTTTTGGGGCCGGAATTGAAAATCGGCGACCGGGCTCCCGATTTTACCGTTTTAGATAACGACCTGAAACCGGTCAAGCTGTCCGACAGTAAAGGCCATATCCGCCTGATTTCAGTGGTTTCCTCACTGGATACCGATGTCTGCGATACTCAGACCGTCACTTTCAATCAGAAAGCGGCGGAAATCAGCGATGACATCAAGCTTTATACTATTTCGATGGATTTGCCGTTTGCCCAGAAGCGTTATTGCGTCGCTCGGGCAGTCGATAGACTTCAGACCCTGTCCGATCACAACATGGCCTCTTTCGGTCAGAATTACGGTTTGCTGATTAAAGAACTCAGACTCCTGGCCCGCTCGGTGCTGGTGATCGATAAGGACGACAAGATTTCTTATATGCAAATCGTCCCCGAATTCACCATGGAGCCGGATTATAACAAGGCGCTGGAAGCCCTGAAAAAAATCGCCGGCTGAAATCAACCGCTTTTGGCGGAATCGTCCGATGAGGTCCGGTCCTCGTCGGGCAGCAGTTCCGCAGTGGATTCGTCATAGACAGGTTCGCCGGGTTTCGGTCCGGCGGCCTTTTCTTTTTTATCTACGTACCTCGACAGCGGCGTGAACAGGAACAAAATCAGCACCAGCCCCGGAAGAAATATCGGAAGATACTTCACCGGAATCGGGATATTCACGCTGGGCTCGGCCGGCGGCGGTCCCGCGGGACTGCCGTGTTTGACCCACTCCCCCTGGCCGTCGGGGCGCCAGCTGTCTTCGCCGGAGAGGAAACCGAACGACGGCCCGTAAACGGCTGAAAGAATCAGCGACGGCACCAGGTAGAGTAATATTACGACTATGAGTAGAATCAAATTGTTTTTCATACCGGAAGGTAACCCTGTCAAAACCTTTTGTCAAACCCTCAAATAACCGTCGATTTTAAATATTGCCAAGCTCTTTTAACCCGGCTATTATTGAACTGAGTTTCCCCTAAGTTATATAGGGCTGCATTTTTAACATGAGGGATTTTTAAATGGCCGAGAAGAATATCATTTTAGACGCCCCGCCGTCGCTAATCGGGGACAAGGTTTACCTTCGCCCCGCCACCGAAAAGGACATCGCCAACACCTACCACTGGTTTATCTTAAGCGAGCCGTCCGCCCAGACCTGCCGCCCTCATCCTTTCCTGACCGCCCTGGAGGCGGCCGAATCGTATAAAAAGAAAGAAAAATCCACCGACCAGCAGCGTTTTGTTATTGTCCGCCTGAAAGACAAAACCCCGGTGGGGATTATCAATTTCTTCAACATGAACCATTTGAATCGCTCGGTGGAGTTCGGTATTTTAATCGATCCTGACGAACAGCGCAACGGTTACGCCGCCGAGGCGACCCGGCTGTTATGTAATTTCCTGTACAATTATCGGGGGCTGAACAAGATTTACGCCCAGACCGCCGCTTTCAACAAAGGAGCGGTCAAGTTACTGGAAAAAGCCGGTTTTAAACAGGACGGCATTCTGCGCCAGCATTATTATCTCGACGGGGAATTTTACGACGGCTATATTTATTCCCAGTTGCGCTTCGAATTCGAATGGTAACCCGACCCAACTAACCAGGTCCTTGATTCAAAATTCAAAAAAACACTACGAAGTTTTCTGTTCGCCCTGGTGCTGTGAAGGGGAGTTGTTTTCATCCTTTTGTTGCGCCTGGCTGCTTTCCCTTAACGAATTGACGACACTGTTGAGCTTTTCCAGTTCCTGCCGGGCCTTGAGAGCGAAATCGCTTCCGGACGAGGCGTACAGTACCGAGCGGGAGACATTGATAACGGCCGTCTTCCTGAAATTATCCGTTCCGGAAAGGGCGGCTTTCTCCAGCGCGCCCCCTTGGGCGCCCACCCCGGGAATCAACAGCGGCATATCCTTGGCGATTTCACGAATCTCGTCGAGCTGCTCGGGATGAGTGGCGCCCACCACCAGGCCGCAGTTGTTCTCCTTGTTCCAGTAGGATACTTTCTCCGCCACGACCTTGTACAGCGGCTTGCCGTCCACCAGCAACAACTGGAAATCCTTGGAACCGGTGTTGGACGTCAGACAGAGGACGAACACACCCTTATCGCGGTATTCCAAAAACGGCCGCATCGAGTCATAACCCATATAGGGGTTCAAAGTCACCCAGTCGCAGCCCAGCTGTTCGAACATGCTCTGGGCGTAATGCGCGGCGGTATTGGAAATATCCCCCCGCTTGCCGTCGAGAATGATGGGGATATTTTCCGGGATGCGTTTGACAATTAATTTTAAAAGTGACAGCCCCTCGGCGCCCAGGCTCTCGTAAAAAGCCAGGTTGGGTTTGTAGGCGCAGACCAGATCCGAAGTGGTCTCGATAATGCTGTTGGCGTAATCGAACAGGCCCTTGATGGAGCTGTTATATTCCGGGGGGATCCTTTTGGTGTCCAGGTCCAGGCCCAGGCATATAATCGATTTGTTGTCCTGCTGTATCTCTTGCAGTTTTTTATGGGCACTCATCAGTATTTCCTAACCTTACCAATAATATCATTAACTGATTTAATATTTTTCTTTTTCATGTAATCTTTCAGGCCCTCGACAATCCGCACCGGGGCATCGGGATAGACAAACAGGGCCGTCCCGACCTGAACCGCCCGGGCGCCGCAAAGCATGAACTCGACGACATCGCGCCAGTCATTGATGCCGCCGATACCGATAATGGGCAGCGAGCAGTTATTGTACACGGCGTCAACCTTGGCCAGGGCAATCGGCTTGATGGCCGGCCCGGTCAGGCCGCCCCGGTTGTTGGTCAGGCGCGGGCGCCAGGTTTCGATGTCAATCGAGGTGCCCAGCACGGAATTGATGAGCGACAGCACTGCCGCTCCGCCCTGCTCGGCCGCCCGGGCGATGGCGACAATGTCCGTGACATTGGGCGAGAGCTTGGCAATCAGCGGCTTTTTAAATACTTTTTTGACCGCGGCGATGGATTTTTCGGTCATGACCGGGTTATTGCCAAACTCCATCCCACCCTCGTCCACATTGGGGCAGCTGATATTGAGCTCCACCATGTCAACCCGCTCGATATCGTTCAGGCGGGCACAAACCTCGACGTATTCACTGATGCGGGAGCCGGCCACGTTGACTATTATGCGGGTTTTCTGGCGGTTCAAAAAAGGCATGATATCCTTGATAAACCGGTCCACCCCGACATTGGCCAGGCCGATGGCGTTGAGCATGCCCGCGGCGGTTTCGGCGGTTCGCGGCGGGGGATGACCCAGCCGCGGCTCCTGGGTGATGGACTTGGTCACCAGCGCGCCCAGTTTCGAGAGAGGGAATATATTCGCCAGTTCCTCGCCGTAGCCACAGCAGCCCGAGGCCGTCATGACGGGGTTGGCAAACTCCACCCCGGCCAGGGTAACTTTTACATCGGGCGTCATAAATTCACCTCGCCAATCTCAAAAACCGGTCCCTCGGCGCAGACCCGGGCATGGCCGCCGGCTTTCAGCGGTACGACACAGCCCAAACATATACCCACACCGCACGGCATCGGTGCCTCCAGCGAAAGCTGGCCGGGCAGAGAATATTTCAAACCCAGGGTATCGGTCGCTTTGAGCATGGCTTCGGGACCGCAACCGTAAAGACGCAATTTTTCATCCCGGTGCTCTTTGATATATGCCTCGACGATTTCCGTCACCAGGGCTTTCCGGCCGAAACTGCCGTCATCGGTGGCCGGGTGAAAGTTGACTCCCAGCTTTTTTATGCGGGAGCGTTCGAGGATATCGAGGGCGGTCCGGCCGCCGTAAAAGAACTCTATTTTTTTCGGGTCGTAGCCGGCCTCGACCAGTTCCCCGGCGAAAAACAGAAGCGGCGGGAACCCGATCCCCCCGGCGACAATAACGACCCGCTCCCCTTTTCCGGACGGCGTAAAGGTATTGCCCAGGGGACCCAGGATATTCAGGCGGTCATTCTTTTTAAACTCGGAGAGAATTTTCGTGCCGCGGCCGAAAACTTTGAAGATAATCTCAATCTCCTGTTTTTTTTTATCCACTCCGGCCACCGACATTGCCCGGCGAAAATAAATTTCCGTTTCGGGCAATTGCAGGTGGATAAAATTGCCGGGGCGGCATTGCCCAGCCCGGGCATAGGGTCCAAAAGTATAGGAATAATAATCGTTTTTTAAATTTCGTTTTTTTATTAAAACGGTATCTTCGCAAGTGGGTTTAATCATCTTAAAAAATCTGGTTTCTCGACTAAAAATTTATAAACAAACCAGTGGCCGCGGCCTTCGGGGTCTTCCGGCAGATTAAAATCATTCACCCGCTTGGAGACGGCCAGGGGATTGAAAGTTATCGAGGCCACGGTTCTATTGGCGCGATCGTTAATTTCCTCATACTCCGACTGGTTTTTCAGGACATAATCGATAACTTTTCCGGAGAAATCAAGCAGTACCTGAAAATACAGGTAAAAACCTTCCTCCCGCATCCCATAAGCCTCGGAAGGAAACACGAACGGCTCGATAATCTCAGTGGGGTCTTCATCCAGCAGAGCCACCGTGTCGCCGTTGGGCCGGATATAAAGGCTTTGCTGGTGATCGGTGTAAGTGGACACACCGCCCTCGGGCGCGGCCGTCGTATCTTGTTCTTCGCCAGGCTCGACATCGGCGAAGAGGCTGTCCTGAGGGGTTTTCTCTTTACCTCCGGCTTCCTTGCTTTTGGGGGCGTATTTCAATCGTCTCTGGGCCTCGTTGGCGAATTCGGAGTTGGGGAAAGAATCGGCGTATTCCTGGTAGGCCAGGACAATCGAGGAATCCCCCGGGCTTTGATACAGCTCCCGGGTCAGTATAGTATTGAACCGGGCGTGGAGGTAATATTTGGAGTCGGGGAAATTGTCGGTAATGTATTGAAAATAGTGCAGGGCGGAATCGACCTGGTTAGTATCCACCAGGAAATTTTCCGCTTTTCTGAAATAATGCGCGGCGTAGCCGGTATCCGCGGCGGTCCCACGCAAACCCAGCAGGTCCAGAGCTTCGGGGACATAATCCGAATGCGGGTAGCGGTACAGCGTCGCCTTCAAAAGCGAGTCGGCCTTCGTAGTGTCCTCATAAAATTCCCGGTTCATCTGGGACAGGGCAATCATCGCCTTCGGAGCTTCATAAGCGGTCGAGAAAGAATCGATAAGATACTGCAGTTCAAAGATGGCGGAATCGGGTTTATTCAACTCGAACCAGTACAGTTCCGCCAGCAGATACTGGGTATAAGCCATTTCATCGATAACTTCCTGGGACGCGGTCGTATCAACCTGGATGGCTTTTGAAAATGTCTCCAGCTTGCCGATGGCCGAGGAACGTTGCAAAGCCTGTTTCCCCACCTCGCTGTTGCGGGTGTTTTCCACCGCTTTGTCGTAAAAATCCTTGGCTTCTTTGAGGTTATCGTAATCATACTGATAAATCAGGCCCAGTTGGTAAAACGCCTCCCCCACAAAATTCTTTCGGTCGATATTATTGGTGATCTGGTCATATGTGGCCTCGGCCATTTCCAGGTCATCATCATACTCGTATCCCTCGGCGACTTTCAGAAGCAGCGCTCCCAGGGAGTCATAATAAAGCTCATCCTCGATTAAATCGTTGAGATAACTCAAGCCGTCGTTAATTCGCTGCATCCGGTAAGAACAGAGGGCGGCCCGATAGAGGGCATGGTACTTGTCATCCTTGTCCGGTTCCATCCCCAGCACCTGCAGGTATCCCCCGAGGGCGTCCTTGAATTTAAAAGTATTGAAATACCCGTCAGCGATATAAATCTGGGCTTTTCTTTTGTCTATATCATCGCCCAGGGAATCGCGCACGGCCTGTAAATACTTGTTGGCCTCCTCGTACTTTTCCGCCTCGAAATTATATTCCCCCAGCGCCATGGCGGCCTCGGCCTTGTAATCGCGGCTGTACTCACTTTCGAAAATGTTCCCGAACAGGTCCATGGCGTCCTCCATATCCCCCAGCCGAAGCTTCGTTTTGGCCAGGTAAAGTTGGGCTTCCTTGTTGAATTCGGATTCGGGATAATCAATCGTAAGCTCGCGCAGGCGCCGCTCCGCTTTCAGATATTCCTCGATATGATAGTAAGAAACGCCCAGAACATACAGGGCATCGTCATAATATTTGGAATGGGGGTAATTGTCGGAGACTTTCAGCGATTTTTCAATCGCTTTCTTGTACTGAGCGGCATTGGCCCGGCCGCCTTTTTTCTTGCGTGCTTTCTCCGCCTCGTTGAAAGATTTCTTGGCGTTGTAGAAAGTGTTGTAATAAACACAGCCGGTCGACACTCCGAAAGCCGCCAGGATCATCACCAGCAGGAGGGTTTTAAATTTACTATTTACAGTCATTTCGTAACAGTCAAAACCTTTTTATACTTATACAAGCGGCCCTTAAAACGGACCGAGACAATTTTCTAGCCGCCGGCCTCTTCGTTGACGGCCGCCACCAGTTGCGGGAGAAATTCCCCGGATTTGGCGGCGAAATAATAATCGGCCAGGGCCGTCAGTGGGGTTCTATCCGGGTTTATCTCAACCAGTTTGGCGCCGTTTTGTTTAGCCGCTACCGGCAGCGTGGCGGCCGGGTGAACCAGCGCCGAGGTTCCCACCGAAAAGAAAATATCGGCCGACTCGGCTTTTTTAAAGGATTCCCGGATTACATCCTGGGGTAGCATCTCCCCGAACCAGACCACTCCGGGTCGCAATTTCTCACCGCAATGTTTACAGGCGGCGATATCAGCCGGGTCGATCGCGGTTACCTCGTCATCCGGCCGGCGGCAACCGACACAGATATTCCGGTGAATATTGCCGTGCAGTTCGAGAATGTCCTCAAGCCCGGCCTGGCGGTGCAAACCGTCGACATTCTGCGTTATCAGGGTAAAATCTTCGAACCAGTTCCGGAACTCGCAGAGGGCGTAATGGCCGGGATTGGGTCGAACCTTATTTATAAGGTCCCGCCGCCAGTTGTACCATTCCCACACCAGCCCGGGGTCGGCTAAAAAGGCGTTGAGGGTGGCCAGTTCTTCCGGCCGGTACTGTTTCCACAGGCCGTCCTGACCCCGGAATGTCGGCACCCCTGATTCGGCCGAAATGCCGGCTCCGGTCAAAACCACGCCTCTTTTGGATTTTTTAACAAGCTGGGCGACTTCCTTTAACATCGCTATGAAGATATAACTCAGCCTGGGAAAAAACAAAGAAAATATTGTTAAGGGGGAATTTTTAAGAAAATCGCAAAAAAAAAGGCTCCCGGCATATAATTCCGAGAGCCTTATTAAAAAAAATTACTTTCAGCTATTAACCGCCGTCAGAGTGGGATTGTTCTTGAACACCTCATCCAAACTCCCGGCGGACAGAACCATTTTGATAACGAACGGCTCCTGGGAAAGGGTTATTTCGTAAACGTTGACCAGGGTGGTGCCCTGATAAACTTTCTCGAAGCCACTCTCGGAGATGGACACCGTGAAAATCGGCATCTGCCAGACCGCCGCCGGCCGTTCACTGCTGAGGGCCACGGCGAGATTCAGATACTGGTCGACCATGGCCAGGTTGTGAACCTGTTCGTGCGAGGCGTAGGCGTCCAGGTAATAATTCTCCGGCCGCCGATTATCGACCAAGACGAAACGGTCCTCGTTATGCCCGGCCTGGAAATTGAAGTTATTCTCCACCCCGAACTTGACTCCTATCTGGCCGGGCTCGGGACGGCTGATTTCATAGGTAATATCGATTTTATTAGATTTCTCGTCAAAGGCGAATTTTTTGACCAACCGGACGGGTATCGGCCCGCCGTATTGCCAGAGATGGCCGTCGCGGGTCATCGTCACCTGCCGCTCGGCACGGTCGATTTCATAAGTGAACGGTTCCAGGATAAAATCACCGTCTTCGCCGTAATGACTCGATGAAAAGGCTTCGAAATCGACCCCGTCGCTGAAGAAATGGTCGATAAAGCTGCGTTTCAAATACCAGTCCTTGATGAGGTACTTGGCCAGCCCGTCTTCTTTGGTCAGAATCTGGTCGTGAATCGAAGCGGTTTTATCGTTTTTTCCATCGCTCTTTTTCACCGCTTTACTCAATTTTTTATGGTAGCCCTCGATACGGCGGGTCATGGTGTCGCTCAGGCAGAAATGATGTTTGTTGAGGGACAAATCAAGCAGGATACCGCCCCGGCGGGGTTTGAACACGGCGGTGTAATCATCGTTGGTGACGATTATTTCCTCGGCGCCGTCGGCGTCGTAATCGCGGGTCTCGATTTTCAGGCCGGTTTCGCGGTTGAGGCGGCGAAGCTCATGGTCGGCTTCGATGAGATGGCTGTAAATCGCCTGTCGGATATGGGCCAGGTACAGGCCACCGAACACCCCGTGCCAATAAGGACAGTTACACTGCCCGGCGTACAGCTTCTCCCGGGCAACAGCAGCCGGGTCGGTTTTACCGGGATTCTTTTCCTCGAAAGCGGCCAGTTTGTCGGAGACCGCGAGCATCTTTTTATGCATCAAATTCGATTCTTCGTACTTGGTAAGAAAACCCCGCCAGTGGCCACCGCGGACAAAGCGCCCGTAACGCGTTTCCTGGCCCTGCTCCTTGAGCCAGTTGATAAAATTCTCGTACTCCAGAAAAGCGTCGGTCGGCAGCGCCCAGTGCAGCATCTCGGCGTAGGAGGCGGTGGGCAGGTAAGCCCGGCCGACCGGTTTCATCTCGGCTGCCTTGCCCAGCGGGACAATCTCCAGCCAGTCGGAATTTTTCTCAACCTCCTCGAAGAACTTGTAAAGCCAGCCATCCTCGAAACAGTGCTTGTGGGTATCCGGCCAGACGCCGAATTTCTCCCCGTCGTCGGCGTACACCGCCAGCCCTTCGGGGTTGTCCTCCGCCTGTTCCTTCAACTCGGCGATAACCTCTTCCACCGAGCCGAACGGAATTAAATAGCGCAGGCGTTTTTGAATCGGCAACAACACCACCGTCCGGCCCTCGTTTTCGGTGACGAAGGGCCCGGTCAACTGGCGTTGTTCGAAACCGGCATAGATAAAATGGGTGTCGTCGATAGGCAGGTATTTCACCCCGGCCTCGGCCAGGACTTTGGGCAGGTGCGGTTCCCAGATGCGCTCGGTCAGCCAGAGACCGTTCGGGGTAACCTCGAAATTTTTATTGATATATTCGTTGAGCATTTTAATCTGGCCGCGGGCGTCCCGTTCGGGAATCGACGTCAGAATAGGCTCGTAAAAACCGCCCGTCATCAGTTCCAGCCGGCCCTTTTCCAGAAGCCGGGTGACCATTTCGAAATATTCCGGGTAGTTGTTTTTCTGCCAGTCCCAGAGAATACCCGACTGGTGCAGGGTAATCGACAGGGACGGGAAGGTTTCGATCATTTTCAGAAAAGGAGCATAAGCATTCCGGTGAGCGTCGTCAAATACCGAGTCGAAATTGCCCACCGGCTGATGGTTATGAATGCCAAAGGCGAGTTTGAATTTAGCCATAGATTAAAATATTTCCACTTTAAGGTTAATATACTTACGGGGATTGGCCCGTATGTCGTTGATTAAATCGTCAAGGTTGTCGTTCGTGCGGCGCAAATCGTCGTACAACCGCCGGTCTTCAAGAAGCAACTGCAGGGTGCCATCCTGGGTATCGATAGCCTCGGCAAACCGCCGGGCAGTCGACGAGAGGGTGTCCAGCTGCATGACGAACTTTTCGAGATTGACCGTCATCCGGTCGAAACGCTGCAGGGATGAGTCCACGACTTTCTTATTTTTATTGATGAGGTCGCTCAAATTTTTCGAGGTGGCCAGAAAGTTGTCCGCCGTTTTATCCAACTTGGCCTCATTACGGTCCAAGTAAGCGGCGACCGACGAGGTTACGTCCTCTAAATTGCCCAAGGTTCGGTTGATTTTGTCCAGGGCGGAGTCGGAGGCGATACTCTGCTTGACCGAAAACACCAGATTGCGCATCTCCGATATCATCTCCCCCATCAGGCCGATAACCTCCGGTATCCCGGTATCGTTGTGGCCCTTGATTATCTGGGTACCATCGAAAAGGAGACTGTCCTTGCCGGGCGAGATGGCGATAAAACGCTCCCCCATAACGCCCATATTTTTAATTACGAACTGGGCGTCTCGTTTGAGCACGACATCCTGGTACAAAAGCAGCTCCACCAGGACACCCTTGCCGGTCAGTTCCAGGCGATTGACTTTACCCTTGTAAACACCGGAAACGGTCACTTTATCTCCCACCGAGAGCGTGCCAACATCGTCATATCGCACCATTATCCGCTGGGCGTTTCTTTCCAGCTTATAACCTTGTAGCCAGTACAGGGAAACCCCGACCAGGGTGATGGCCAGGAGGATAATTATACCTACACGAAACTCTACGTTATCTTTAGCTGCCATATCATTTATTTTATCGGTAACTGTCTGCTATTTCTTAAATTAACAAAAAAGATAAGCCCCCGGTTCACAGGGAATCGGCAATTGACAAATAATTTTCATAGCGAAAAAGGCTAATTTCACCCTCTTGAAGCGCTTTTTTCACGGCGCAGCCCGGTTCATGGGTATGACTGCAGGGATTAAAGTGGCACTGCCCCCAGAACTGTTCAAACTCGGGATAAAAATGAGGCAAATCATCTTTTTGCACATCCCACAGTCCCATCACTTTCAAACCGGGGGAATCCACCACATAACCGCCGGACGGCAACTTGTACAGTTCCACCCGGGTGGTGGTGTGTTTGCCCCGATTGGAATATTCCGAAACCTCGCGGGTTTTGATATTCACACCCGGAATTAAAACGTTCAGGAGAGTGGATTTTCCCACCCCGGAATGACCGGCCAGCAAAGTCCGGTGCCCGACCAGGTCTTTTTTCAATTCCTCAAATCCCTGCCCGGTCTCCGCGGAGACCTTCAAAACCGTACAACCAATTGCCTGGTAAGCGGATACGATATCATCAAAACCCTCCGGCGGCTCCAAATCCAGCTTGTTTACGATAATCAGCGGTTCCATCTGCCCGATTTGCGCGGCAATCAGAAAACGGTCTATCAGACCGGTTTTCAAGGGGGGCGAAGCCAGCGATACCACCGCCGCCAGCCGGTCGAGATTGGCGGCGATAACCTGCTTTACCAGGTCCCTTCCCTTGGCCGGGCGGAAAAACGCCGTCCGCCGCTCCATAACTTTCTCGATAACACCCTGTTTACCGTCAATTCGGCAAAACAGGACATTATCCCCCACCGCCACCGGCGTGGTTTTTTGCGCTTCCTGCTTGACATTACGGCGTACCTCGCACTTGAAGCTCAGGTGGTCCTCGGAGCTAACTTCGAAAAGCCGACCCCGCACAGCCACTACTATCCCCGGTTCCGATTTCTCCATAGCATTAAATGTTAATCTTTCCCGCCCGTAGTATCAAGCTATAGTTTGGGATCTCTGATTTTAAATATTTCGTTATTTTCCCCTCCGGCATAAAAAATAATTGCCATTTCGAACCAATTATTGATTAAATACTATAATTGAAATTGAAGGAATAATTTTGTATCCTGTAATCAAGTAGGAAAATTTAAAAAAATAAAGAAAATATGAAAAATATTTTAACCAAAATATTCGGCACCAAGCACGAGCGGGATGCCAAAAAACTGCAGCCCCTGGTTGACGAGATAAACGAGCATTTCGAGAAGTTACGGGATTTGAGCGAGGAAGAACTGGTCGGCAAAACGGAGGAATTCAGAAAGCGGCTGACCGAGGGCGAGACGCTCGACGATACCATGTGCGAGGCTTTCGCGGTTGTCAAGGAAGCCTGCCGCCGCCATCTCGGGCAAACCTGGGATTTGGTCGGCCAGCCCGCCGAATGGAACATGGTGCATTTCGACGTTCAGCTAATGGGGGGTATCGCCCTGCACAACGGGAAAATCGCCGAGATGGCGACCGGTGAGGGTAAAACCCTGGTGGCAACTTTACCGACCTACCTGAACGCCCTGACCGGCAAGGGGGTACATATTGTCACGGTCAACGACTACCTGGCCCAGCGCGACCGGGAATGGATGGGCAAAATTTACGAATACCTCGGCCTGACGGTCGGGGTTATCCAGAACCAGATGACCAACGCCGAACGCCGCGTCATGTACGAGTGCGACGTCACTTTCGGCACCGCCAACGAGTTCGGTTTCGACTATCTGCGCGACAACATGGCGCAGACGGTCGAGGACCGGGTGCACCGCAACTATTACTACGCCATTATCGACGAGGTCGATTCCATCCTTATCGACGAAGCCCGGACGCCGCTGATTATCTCCGGGCAGGTAGAATCCAGCACCCACGACCGTTACCGCCAGATGAAACCCACCGTGGAAACACTGGTGCGCAAACAGTCCGCGCTGATAAACGACATGGTGGCCCAGGCGGAGAAACTCCTGGAAAGCGAAAAATCTGAAAACGAATTCGAGGCCGGCTCGCTGCTTCTGGCCGCCAACCGGGGCGCCCCCAAAAACAAGCGCCTGATGAAAATCATGAAGGAAACGGGCATGAAGAAGCTGGTTACCGATGTCGAGTCGTCATACATGCGGGAGAAAAAGCTCTACGAAATCGATGACCGCCTTTATTATTATATCGACGAAAGGGAGCATACTATCGCCCTGACCGACCTGGGCAACAGCCAGTTCTCGAAAGAGGAGCAGCTGCTTTTCGAAATCCCCGACCTGTCCACCGAGCTCTCGGAACTGGACGGCGACGAATCGCTGTCACCCGAAGAACGCCAGAAAAAAACCGACGAACTCTACCGTCTTCACGGCGAGCGGTCGGAAAAGGTACACGCCATCAATCAGCTTCTGCGAGCCTATTCGCTTTACGAAAAAGACGTCGAATACGTCCTGGAAGACGGCAAGGTGATGATTGTTGACGAGTTCACCGGCCGCATCCTGCCCGGGCGGCGCTATTCCGACGGTTTGCACCAATCGATCGAGGCCAAGGAGGGCGTCCGAATCGAAAGCGAGAGCCAGACCTTGGCCACCATAACGCTCCAGAATTATTTTCGCATGTACGAAAAGCTGGCCGGTATGACCGGTACGGCCGAGACCGAGGCCTCGGAGTTCTGGGATATATACAAACTCGACGTTATGGTCATTCCCACCAACGAGCTCTGCATCCGCGACGACCGCAACGACCAGGTGTTCCGCACCCGCCGCGAGAAATACAACGCCATCGTCGATGAAATCACGGAGAGGCACGAGCAGGGTCAGCCGGTGCTGGTCGGGACGGTGTCGGTCGATGTTTCCGAGACGCTGTCGCGCATGCTCAAGCGCAAGGGCGTGCCGCACCATGTCCTGAACGCCAAGCACCATCAAAAAGAAGCCGAAATCGTCGCCAACGCCGGACAGAGCGGGTCGGTGACAATCGCCACCAACATGGCCGGCCGCGGCACCGATATCAAGCTCGGCCCGGGCGTGATTGAACGAGGCGGCTTGCATATTGTCGGCACCGAGCGCCACGAGTCCCGCCGCATCGACCGGCAATTGCGCGGCCGCTCCGGCCGCCAGGGCGACCCCGGTTCGTCGATTTTCTTTCTCTCACTCGAGGACGACCTGATGCGCCTCTTCGGCGGCGACCGCCTCGGCTCGGTACTCGACCGTATGGGCGTCAAGGAGGGCGAGGTTATCACCCACGGCATGGTCACCAAGGCCATCGAGCGCGCCCAGAAAAAAGTCGAGATGCAGAATTTCGCCATCCGCAAACACACCCTCGAGTACGACGACGTCATGAACGTCCAGCGCAAATGGATTTACGAACGCCGCCTGTCAGCCCTCGAGCGCGAATCCATCAAGGACGAGGTCCTGGACCTGTTCGACGAGGTCCTCGACCGGCTCATCGAACTCTACTGCCCGGAAAAAAAATACGCCGAGAACTGGAACCTCAACGCCTTCACCGAGGAACTGCGCAAGACATATTTAATCAACCTGCAGTTCAAGGACGACGACATCCCCGGCCTGAACCCGGAAAAGCTCAAGGAAAATGTCTTCAAAATCATCATGGGGCTGTACAATCAGAAAGAGGCTGCCTACGGCGAGAGCATCATGCGCCAGCTGGAACGTTACGCGGTGCTGTCCACCATCGACCGCCACTGGCGCGACCACCTCTCGGAACTGGACGAACTCCGGGCGGGTATCGGCCTGCGGGCCTATCACGGCGCGATGGGCAAGCCGATCGACATTTACAAGAAAGAATCGTTCGATACTTTCGAGCAGATGGTCAACACCATCGACAAGGAAATCGTCAACCTGGTGTTCAAGCTGCAGATAAAAATGCCCGAGGAATCCCGGGCCGACCGGCGGCGGCAGCCGGCCCTGGTGGCCCAGCACCAGGACACCACCGGGATGGGGATATCGTCGGCGGTAGAATCGCCCGACGGTCAGCAGGAGAAAAACCCGATGGCGGAGGCGTCGCAGGCCGGCAAACAGGCCCGCACGATTAAGCGGCAGTATCCCAAAGTCGGCCGCAACGACCCCTGCCCCTGCGGCTCCGGCAAAAAATACAAGCAATGCCACGGGAAGGTGTAGGACAGGTATGCCTGTCCTGTGGTGTCAGGGGTCTCTCCCTGACACTCTCTCCGGGGGAAGGCTGTCAGGGATGGAGCCCTGACAGCACAAGAAACCCGGCGCTAACTAAAAGGTATTATCGAAATCCCGAAGGGTTTCGACAATATTATCGTCTCGTTAAAGAAAGTCATCCTGAGCGGAGTCGAAGGATGACAGGAGCGAAATCACATTTCGATTCCGCTCAATGTGACTTAAATAAAACAGACTTTTAACAAACCGGAAACGATATGAACATAACCAATCTGCCTTTTGAAATTACGGACTGGTCCGAAATCGAACCGACGGAACATACCGGCGAAACAGGCATCGCCTATTGGAGAACCCGGCAATTCGGCGATATCAGGGTGCGCATGGTTGAATATACTCCCGGTTATCTCGCTGACCATTGGTGCACAAAAGGCCATATATTACTATGCATAAAAGGCGAGCTGCATACCGAATTGGAAGATGGCCGAACTTTTATCCTTAAGCCCGGGATGAGTTATCAGGTGGCCGACAGGGCGGAGCCGCACCGGTCCAGCACAAAAGTAGGCGCAACGCTTTTCATAGTCGATTGAGGGTAGCTTAAAGGTGCCAGCCCTTTAAAATGATTTGAAAAAAAATTACCAGGATTTGCCGCGGCGCTGATTTTTTTGACCTTTCTTACGGAAACCGCCGTCGTCACGGTCATAGTCAACTTTGATTAGGTCCATCCCTTTAGGCGTGCGTAATTCCTTCACCCCTTTATTATGCATCTCGTAGACTTCGTCGCAATCTTCACAAACGACCACAAAACGGTCCTTGCCTTCTTCTTCTTCAACATGCAGGTTTCGACTCCCGCAACGTGGGCAGAATTTAAAAGCCATGTTTTTAGGCATTCTCTTAACTCCGAAAAGAAAACGTATTTTATTAGATTTAGTTTAACGGTATTTTTTTTAAGTTCTGGTTATTTCCAAAGTAAGCAGTACCTCCAGGTTTATCCCGAAGTTGAGTGAAACCCTTTAATATTTTCTGAAGTTATTATATAAAAAAAAATCCATTTCGCAACCCAAAAAAAATTACAGGTCAAGCATTTCGAAGGCATCGGAAAGATAATCGATAATATCGCCGGCCATCAGGGCGCGTTCGGTGAGTTCTTCGGCGGCCAGGTCTCCCGCCAGGCCGTGCAGGAACACACCGCAGAGGGCGGCCCCGAGAGGCTCAAGTCCCTGTGCCAGAAACGAGCCGATCATCCCCGACAAGACATCCCCCGACCCGCCCGAAGCCATCCCGGAATTACCGGTCTGGTTGAAATAACAGAGACCGTCGGGAGCGCCGACAATAGTCGGGCTGCCCTTGAGAACTAAAACCACCCCCAGGTCGGCTGCGACTTCTCTAATCAAATCGGCCTTCTCGCAGTAGTCATCGGGCACCGCGATCCCGGTCAGGTTTTTGAATTCTCCCGGGTGCGGGGTCAACACCAGCGGGGCGGGACAGTTTTTAATATATTCGGTATGGCCGGCCAGGGCGTTGAGACCGTCGGCGTCGATAAGCGCCGGGCGGTCGAGTTTCTCCAAAAGACGGCGGACCAGTTCGAACGTCTCCCGGTGGCGCCCGATACCCGGGCCGATAACCAGAGCGTCATGGTCGCCGATATATTTCCTGATTTCGCCCAGTCCCCGCAGGGCCAGGGCGCCTTTTTTGGCGACATCGGGCAATGGTACGGTCATGACTTCCGTAAGTTTCATGGCCAGCACCGGCTGAGTGGTTCGAGGACAACCGACCTTGACCAGTCCGGCGCCGCTTCGGGCCGCGCTCTCGCCGGCCATCGCCGCCGCTCCGGTCAGGCCGGTCGAACCGGCCAGGATAAACAGTTTGCCGAAATCCCCCTTGTGCGCGTCGGGAGCCCGCTCCGGCATGGTTTCGATTACATATTCGGGGGTTATCAATTCGTTTTTTAAATCGAATTTTTCAACTATTTCATCCGGCACTCCGATCGACACCGTCTCGACCGTGCCCGAAAGCTCCCGGCCGGGCGAGAGATACAGCCCGTATTTAGGCAGGCACATGGTAAAGGTATAATCCGCCGCGACCACGGCGCCTTCATGTTGACCGTTGTCGGCGTTGAGCCCCGAGGGCATGTCCACCGCCACGATATGGGCGTCCTGCCAGTTGATATACTCGATCAAGTCTTTTGTTAGTCCCCGCGGGGCGCCCTCGAACCCGGTGCCGAAGATAGCATCGACTATAATATCGCAGTCCAACTCCTCGGGCAGGTCCTCGACGGTTTTGATTTCGAACGTATCCAGACCAAGTTGTTTGGCCCGGTCGTAATTCAGGCGGGCGTCGGGCGACATTTTATCCGGCGGCCCGATATAAAAAACAACCACATTGACCCCCGCCTGATGCAGATAGCGGCCGACGACGTAACCGTCGCCGCCGTTGTTGCCCTTGCCGCAGAAAATAACGGCGGTGGTTTCATCGGGATTTTCAATGAGGTTTTCTAAAATACCTTCGGCGGTGCCCCGCCCGGCGTTTTCCATCAACTCCGGTCCGGGTAAACCCTGATTTTCGATGGCTTCATGGTCAACCGCGCGCATCTGAGCCGATGTGACCAGTTTCATAAACAATTCCTATTTGTCAGACTTTGCACTTTTTATCGCTTTTGTCGACCTTCGCAGGTTTTTCCTTCGAAGGTTTATCAAGCGCAAATTTAATCGCCTGCAGGGCGTCGGAAAAGAATTTCATTTTAATTTTCTTTTTAATCTCGGCTGGGATATCGCCGGTATCCTTGCGGTTGTCTTCGGGCAGGATAACCATTTTCACGCCCAGTCTGACAGCCGCCAGCATTTTTTCTTTCAGGCCGCCAATCGGCAGCAGTTCACCGCGCAGGGTAATTTCGCCGGTCATGGCCAGGCAGGACTTCACCGGCTGCTGCGTCAGAAGCGACGCCAGCGCCACCGCAATGGTGATCCCGGCCGAGGGCCCGTCTTTGGGTGTGGCGCCCGACGGGACGTGGATGTGGATTTCCTGGTTCTCGAAAAGGTTCGGGTCGAGCTTGAAAGCCTCACAATTGGAACGAATGAACGACAACGCCGCCTGGGCCGATTCCTTCATGACATCGCCCAGGTGACCGGTCAACATGAGATTCTTCTTGCCGGGCATGGAGGTCGCCTCAACAAAAATAACTTCGCCCCCCACCGAGGTATAGGCCAGGCCGGGAACCACCCCGATCCGTCCCTGGCGGGAGAGAACCTCCCGTGAATATCTGACCGCACCCAGGAGTTTGGAAATATCCTCGGCTTTCAGGGATTGTTTCTTTTTACTCCCCGACGCCACCTTGCGGGCCACTTTGCGGGACACCGAAGCGATTTCGCGCTCCAGATTTCTCAGCCCCGCCTCGCGGGTGTAACCGTCAATCAGCATTTTAATGGCGCTGTCGTGGAAAGCCAGGTTACCTTTGTTTAAACCGTGATTCTCCAGTTGCTTGGGAATCAGGTGCCGTTTGGCTATTTGCAGTTTCTCGATATCGGTGTAGCCGGGAATCTCGATAACTTCCATGCGGTCGCGGAGAACGTGCGGAATCGGTTCCATCCAGTTGGCGGTGGTGATAAACATCACCCGCGACAGGTCGAATGGCAGGTCGAGATAGTGGTCGGTGAAAGTATCGTTCTGTTCCGGGTCGAGCACCTCGAGCAGGGCCGAGGCCGGGTCGCCGCGGAAATCGGAGCCGATTTTATCGACCTCGTCGAGCATGATAACGGGATTGTTATAGCCGCAGCGCTTGATGCTCTGCAATATCCGGCCCGGGATGGAGCCGATATAGGTGCGGCGGTGGCCGCGTATTTCGGCCTCGTCATGCATCCCACCCAGCGAGATGCGGGCGAACTCGCGCCCCATGGCGCGGGCGATGGAACGGCCCAGGGAGGTCTTCCCCACTCCGGGCGGGCCGACAAAACAGATGATCGGGCCTTTTATGTCCGACTTCAATTTCCGCACCGCCAGGTGTTCCAGAATACGGTCTTTGACCTTCAGCAAATTATAATGGTCCTCGTCGAGCACTTTCTTGGCCTTCTTCAAATCCAGAATATCCTCGGTGGACTTGCTCCAGGGCAACGCCACCAGCCAGTCGAGATAGGTGCGGGAGACGGTGTACTCGGCCGAGGAGGAATTCATATTCGACATGCGGTCCAGCTCTTTATAGGCGGCCTGCTCGGCGTAGTCGGGCATTTCGGCTTCCTTAATCTTATTTTCAAAATCGGTCGCGTCCCCTTTCTCGTCCAGGTCACCCAGTTCCCGCTTGATGGCTTTCAACTGTTCGCGGAGAATATAATCACGCTGGGATTTACCCAGTTCGTTAGCCGCCTGAGCCTGGATTTTCTGCGACAACTCCAGTACCTCGATCTCTTTATTGATGAACTGGTAGAGCATCTGCATCCGCTTCAGGATATTCGCCTGCTCGAGAACCTGCTGCTTCTGCTTCAGGGAGATATTCAGATTGGAAGCGACGAAATCGACCAGTTTCGAGGCCGTGTCCTGGTTGATGGCCGTGACGTGAAACTCCTCGTTCAGATAAGGGGCCAGTTCCACCAGATTTTTTACCTGCTCGTGAATATTTCTCTGGAGGGCTTCCATCTTAATGGTGTTCTCGGCCGTCTCCTCCACCAACTCGACCTCCGCCTGGAGATGCGGACTGGTTGAGACAAACTGGCGGATTTTTATCCGGCTCAAACCCTGAATAAGGAACCGGACGGTGCCGTCGGGGAAGCGCAGCATCTTGAGAATATTGCCGGAGGTGCCGACCTGGTACAGGTCATCCGGCCCCGGGTTTTCCTGCTTGGGGTCCTTTTGCAGAAACAGCCCGATTCGGGAGCCCCGCATCAGGGCCTCATCGACCAGGCGAGCCTGTTCCGATTGCTGAATCATCAACGGCACCACCAGGAAAGGATAGACAATCGTTCCTTTCAAGGGCAGGATCGGTAGAATTTGTATTTCGCCCTGTTTTTCTTGTTCTTCTATCTCGGTTTTGTAATCTTCCATAATTATTTAATCCCACTCAACTTAGAAAAAATTCCTGTTATGCCGATTATCGACCGGGTTGAGCAAAAATTGAACACTTTTATAAATTAAACATGACACCCCGACAGAGGTTCCGTAATCTCATACATTGAACCGGAACAAAACGACATCACCGTCCCCGACGATATATTCTTTTCCTTCGAGCCGCATTTTTCCGGCTGCCTTGATAGCCGCGGGGGTTTTCAGTTGGATAAAATCATCAAATTTTATAACCTCGGCGCGGATAAAACCCCTTTCAATATCGGAATGAATGACCCCCGCCGCCTTCTGGGCGTTGGTGCCTCTCTTGATAGTCCAGGCGCGGGTTTCCGGCGGACCGGTGGTCAAAAAGGATATCAGCCCCAGCAACCCGTAAGATTTCTGGACAAACCGGTCAACGGCCATACCGGAAATACCCAGTTCCTGTAAAAACGCCTGCCGCTCGTCCTCGTCCAGCGACACCAGCTCCATCTGGATCTTACCGCACATGACCATCAATTCCTGTTTGTTCGGCCGGATAAACCGGTTGAAATCCCGCTGTATTTTCTCCACCTCGGGGAGCTTGTCCTCGGAAATATTCAGGACGATAAGGAGCGGTTTGCGGGTCAGGAACATATAGCCGCGCAGAAGCTTGTCGTCGTCGTCGCTGAATTCCATATCAATCAGCGGCTTTTCATCCTCGATATGAGCCAGGCATTTTTTCAACAGGTCCAGTTCATGAGCACCGGACTTATCGCCTGTCAATTTTGTCTTGCGCGATTTTTTCTCGATATTGCTCTCTATCAGCACCTGGTCGGAAAGAATCATTTCATCAATCAGGTTCCGGATATACTGCTCGGGGTCAGCCTCGTCGGAGAAATAATCAATGACCAGAATCAGGGCGTCCATCATGCGTATTTCCGGGTTGATCTCCGTGGTCCCGGCTTCCTTCCCCTTACCGGTAAAACCCGGCGCATCGAGAAACTCAATCTCGGCGTAGGTGACCTTGTTGGGCTTTTCTATCTCGGCAATCTGGTCCACCCGAGGGTCGGGGACCTTGATAATCGCTCGGTGCGAGCTCTGGCTGAAATCGCCGACCGATTCCTGCTGATGTGAGGCGGCGTTAAAGATGGTCGTCTTGCCGCACTGTGGTTTGCCTATTATTCCCAGTTTCATAGGCTCTAATAGTAAAGTAATTGATTGTCTTTCGCAAGTGGTATCGGTACAAAAAAGAATGTTCGTGTGACCGGTTGTTCACTTTTTGACCAGCGAACGCAATATTTTTAAATTCTCAATATCTTCTTTCAGGTCCTCCCCCTTGGGCGTCTCGAGAATCATCGGTATTTTTTTAAAACGGCGGTCGTTGACCAGGTTGCGAAACCCCTCCAGGCCGATAAAACCCCGCCCGATATGCTCGTGCCGGTCCCGACGGGAGGCGAACTCTTTGAGCGAATCGTTGGCGTGAATTATTTTCAAACGTTCCAGGCCAACGGTATTATCGAAGGCTTTCATCGTTTTTTGGTAATCTTTCGGTTCTGTAAGCGGGTAACCGGCGGTGAAAATATGACAGGTATCCAGACAGACCCCCATCTGTGGCTTGTTATCGACCTTATCGATAATATGAGTGAGCTGTTCGAACCGGTAGCCCAGATTGCTGCCCTGACCGGCAGTGGCCTCAAGACAAAGAACGACCCGGTTGCTTCGCAAGCTGTCAAAAAGCCGGTTCAAATTCTCGGCGATATTGTCCAGCCCGGTTTCTTCCCCGGAGCCGACATGGGAACCGGGATGCATTACCAAATGGGGGATTTTAAGGATTTCACAGCGTTCCATCTCCTCCCTGAGCGATTTATAAGACTTTTCGTTGAGAGCCTTATCCGGCGAGGCGATATTGATCAGGTAGCTGGTATGGGAGCAGGCGACTGTCACCCCGGTTTCATCGATAGCCTCGAAGAACCTTTCAATTTCATCGTCGTCCAGTTTTTTAGCTCGCCACTGGTTGTTGGATTTGTTGAAAATCTGGATGGTGTCGCAGGTGGCTTGTTGTCCTCGATAGACGGCGTTGAAAATGCCGCCGGCGATTGATTCATGGGCCCCTAAAAGCATAATACCTCGCCTGAATACGATTATTCTCCTGATTATTTATATTATAAATTCTCGCGTGAAAAGCAATCAGATTGCAAGGCCGATAATCAGACGCCCGGTCATTTTCTTTTACAGGTATTGATACCCATCAGGGGATAGAGTCCGCAGAAACCAACCACGGCCGTTCCCAGGGGAATGACGGCCAGGAGACCCCACCAGCTCTTGTAATAAATACCCAGAGCGAGTATAATCAGGCCGATAATAATTCTGACGACTCTGTCGGCGGTTCCGACATTCTTATTCATAAAGTTTTCCTTCCTTAAACATTTATCCTGTAAAACAATATCGTTTGCAAAACTGTTCCGAAACTAAAAAAATACTTATTCGCTGACTAAGCAATCGGCCTCGATTTCCACCAGCCAGTCGGGCCGGGCCAGTCCCTTTACCTCGACTAAAGTTGAAGCCGGGCGGATATCGCTGAAAAACTCACCGTGGGCGCGGCCGACCTCTTCCCAGCGGGACATGTCGGTGACGTATATGCGGGTACGGATGATATCGGTCAGTTCGCCCCCGGCTTCGTTGACGGCTTTTTCAATTATTTCCAGGCATCTCCGTGCCTGCCCGGAGGCATCGCCCGGGTAGGCGGTGGCGCCGTTGGGAGCGATCGGGGCTGTCCCGGCCACCGCGATAAAGCGGCCGCTTCTCACCGCCCGGGAAAAGCCGATTTGGGCCTCAAAAGGTGAACCGGAGTAAATATTTCGACGTTTCATAATATCTCCTCAATTCACTTAAAATATATTGGGCTTATCCCATATTTTATGGGACGTCCGATATTGTCAGATACGGAAAAATACACAATAATCAACAAAGATAATCTGAAAATACAATGTATCATTGAAGAACTCCATACCCTACAGCGAGATAACATCAATAAACAGGAACAAACAGGTTTTCTATTTCGATGGCACGTTATTTACTTTATAAGTCAAAAAAAATAAGGGTACTAATTATGAATATTACATCTATATCCAATGAAAAAGGCATTACCATCCTTGAAGTTCTCATTGCCATTATAATTCTCAGTATGGCGCTGCTGCTTTTAATGAATATGGCGATGGTAGCCCTGGACGGTAACGACTGGTCGAATAAAACGACTATTGCCACTAACCTCCTGCAGGAAAAGATTGAGCAGTTTCGGGGGTTGAATAACCTGCCGTTCGGGAGCGGATCCGATACGGTGGGCGAGGTAGTCCGTACCTGGCAAATTTCCTCGGCGGGTAATCACCTGCGTCAGGTTGACGTACAGGTTCTCTGGGAGGACATTAAAGCGCAAGCCAAAACGAATTCCATGACCACATTTATAAGGACTGATTCGTTATAGGGGAGAATTATTCAAATGAAGAGACTTCTGGAACAAACCGGTGTAACGATTCTGGAAGTTTTGATTACTTTAGGGATTGCAGGGATTATCACGACAGCGGTATTCAAAGCTTATTTAACGCAACATGAGAATTACATGACCCAGGATGCAGTTACAAACATTCAGCAGAACGCCCGGGTGGTTATCAACGAGCTGTCCCGTCATATCAGGATGGCCGGCAACAACCTGCCGCAGGGCATATCGGCTCTGGTGGCCGCCAACACCGACCCGGACACCATAACTTTAACCTATCGCATAAATAGCTGTGAGGCCGAACTATCCGAGACCATGATCAGCAACAATTCGGCCATCAAATGCGCCGGCGATATATCGTGTTTTCATGATGACCAGTGGGCGTACATTTTCGAACCGGATTCGGGCGGCGGGGAGCTTTTTCAAATAAGCAGCGTCGACAGCAGCTCCCGGTACCTTTACCACAGCACTATGCCGCTGTCCCAAACCTATACCAACAACGCCCTGATTGTTATTATCCAGCAGTTAAAATATTACGTGGATAACGTCACGGACCCGGAGCATCCGCAATTGATGCTGCAGATTCTGGGCCGGTCGCCCCAGGTTTTCGCCGAGGGCATCAACGACCTTCAGTTGCAGTACACCCTGAAAAACAACCTGGTGGTTGACCAGCCGTTAATGCTCGAGAAAATCCGCGAGGTCAAGTTGAGTATTACCGGACAGACTCTGGATCCTTCAAGTACCGATACGGATATAAAATATCGCACCCGGGTTTATTCTTCAACGGTTAATGTAAGGAATCTTTAGTTAAGAATATATTTATCGAGCAACAGGATAAAAGTTTTTTAGACTTTAGACATGCAGGTGAAAAGATGAAAAAGATATTTGCTAAAATCATACAACAGCGCGGTTTTTCGCTGCTGGAAGTATTAATCGCCCTGGCGGTCACGGGCATAATAACCCTGGCGGTTTTTCGCGCCTACGTTACGCAGCACAAGAACTATATGACCCAGGACGATATCACCGAAATCCAGCAGAACGCCCGGGTGGTAATCGACGAATTGAGCCGTAATATCAGGATGGCCGGTAACAAGCTTCCTCAGGGATTGCAGGCGATCACCCCGGCCAATACGAATCCGGACACCATTACCCTGACCTACCGGACCAGCAATTGCGACACTTATCTGGCCAGTCCGATGCCGTTGCCTTCGGCGGAACTGAAGTGCGCCCTTGACATTTCATGTTTCAATAACAACCAGTGGGTCTATATCTTCGAGCCCGACTCCGGCGGCGGGGAATGGTTCCAGATTACTATTGTACAGGCGGCGGCCCTGCATATCCAGCATAATACCATGTCGCTGTCAAAATGCTACGGGGCCGACGCCATACTTTTGTCTATGAACCAGATAAAGTTCTTCGTGGACAACACCACCGACCCGGACCATCCCACCCTGATGATGCAGCAGCCGGGGCAGACCCCCCAGATTTTCGCAGACAATATCATCGACTTGCAATTTCAATATAAACTCGACAACGGAACTATTGTCGATGAACCGGTTCTTATTGACGATGTTCGCGAGGTTCTTATCTCCGTTACCGGGCGCTCCCGGCATCAGGATTATGAAGCTCCGACAGTGGCGGATGACCCGAACAGCGGTTTTCGCTTGAGAACCTACAGTTCGTCCGTTAATCTCAGAAACATATCTTAAAAGGCAGGTTGCTATGAATTTCAAATATTTTAATTCCGAACAGGGTTTTGTGACCCTGATTGCGCTTTTAATGGTGGGCATGTTGACTTTGATAGGTCTCGCGGCGCTGTCCACCTCCGACGATGAAGTATCCATCGCCGGCAACGAGCTTCAGGATATGCGGTCTTTCTACGCTGCCGAGGCCGGTCTTGATAAGGCTGCCTCCCTGCTCCAGGACCAGTACGAGACTGCCGGTGTACCGCCAACTTCCATGCCGTCCGGCTCAGAGGAACTCAATAACTGCCAGGTAACATACGTGACGGTCGATGACGGCCCGGCCAGCCAGCGTACTCTTTCAACCGGCACCCTGGCCGGTCTGCACGCCCTGGTGAAATCTTTTACGATTAACTCGGTCGCCCAGAGCCAGCAGGAAAACGCCAAGCTGTTGATGTCACAGTCGTTCGAAACCGCCCTGGTGCCAATTTTCCAGTTCGCCGTTTTTTACGGCAACGACCTGGAAATCGCTCCCGGCCCGGACATGAACCTTATCGGCCGCGTTCACTCCAACGGGAATCTTTATTTGCAGGCCGGCAGCAACCTTAAAATGGACAGTTACGTGACGGCTTCCGGAGATATCATTCACGGCCGCAAAGGCTCCGGCTCAGTCGATAACGGCGATGTTCTCATTAAAGACGCCGCCGGCAATTACCAGTCCATGCAACAGGGTACCGGCTGGCTCGATTCTTACGACAGCTACTGGTATGACACCTCCGTTTATCGCTGGCAGGGCCGGATGCAGGACGCGGCTCACGGCCAGGAGGAATTGAGTCTGCCCCTGACCAACTCCGACGACCCGCATAAAATTATCGAACGGGCCAGCGGTAATCCCGACTCTTATGAAAGCCAGGCGACCATCAAATTTCTCGACGGTCAGGCTTACGAGAAAGTCGGCGGGGTCTGGAACAACGTCACAGCCGATATGATTTCCAAGGGCATCATTACCCAGGCTAACGACCAGTTTTACGACCAGCGCGAACTGGAATGGGTGGATTGCTGCGAACTGGATATAGAAAAGCTTTACGACGAGGGCTACAACCCTGATAACGGTGTTTTGTATTTTTCCGACGCCTCAACCGGTTCCAGTGAATGGCCGGCGTTACGCATCAACAACGGCGACGAGATTGACGACGGGCTGACCATCGTCAGCGAGAATCCGGTTTACTTTAACGGTGATTTCAATTCCACCAACAAAAAACCGGCTTCGGTTATGGCCGACGCCGTTACTTTCCTGTCCAGCAACTGGGATGCCGGCAACTATGACAGTAAGAGTAATCAGTACAAATCCAACCGACCGGCGTCCGCTACAACGGTCAACGTTTCTTATGTGACCGGCAATATCGAAACCACCTCCACCAACTACAACGGCGGTTTCGAGAACCTGCCCCGTTTCCTGGAGGAATGGAGCGGGATCGATTTCAACTGGTCCGGCTCGGCCGTTAATCTCTGGAATTCCGCGCAGGCTGACGGTACCTGGAACGGTTCATACTATTCCCCGCCCAATCGAAACTGGGCGTACGATACCGACCTGGACGACCCGAATAAACTGCCGCCCGAATCTCCGGTGGTGCGCGTCTTCCAACGCACCGGCTGGCAACAGCAGTTTGTCGGCTACGAAGAATAGTCTCACAAAAAAACCCGCCTTTGAAGGCGGGTTTTTTTTTAAAACTTTCTTTACTCGATGGTGATATCAAAAGGCATGCGGGCATAAAGTTCACCGGCCTCAGCCAGGCCCGGGATTATACCCAAATCCGGCGACGAATCTTTATCTGAAGTAAAAATACCAGCCACGGCTCTCATCAGAAAACCGCCGGGGAGGATAAACAGCGGCCGTTCGACGGGGTATATCTCGATCCGGTAATCGTCGAGCCCGAGTTGACCGGCCAGGTAATCCAGGGTGGTTTTGAGACCGCCCAGTTCGTCCACCAGGCCGTACCGGCAAGCTTCCCGCCCGGTCCAGACTTTTCCCCGTGCCAGGTTATCGACGGAATCCACCGAGAGAGAACGGTTGTCGGCGACCAACTGCAGATAATGGTCGTAGAAAGCTTTCATGTGGGAAAAATATTTTTCCCGCTCGTCCTCGGAGAACGGCCGGGAATAACTCAACATGCCGGCGAACCGGCCGCGCGTATAGAGTTCCTTGTGCAGCGAGATTTTTTCGTAAAGGCCGCTTAAATCCAGTTTGCCGCCGTAAATGCCGATAGAGCCGGTAATCGCGGCCGGGTTGGCGAATATCCGCCGGGCCGGCATGGCGATATAATAGCCGCCCGAGGCCGCCACGTTGGCCATCGAAACCAGCAGGGGTTTTTTCTCCGCCGCTTTCTGCGCGGCGCGGTAAATATCCTCCCCGGCCAGGGCGTACCCGCCGGGGGAATTTATTCGCAAAACCAGCCCCCTGACCCGGGGGTCGCCTACCGCCCGGTTGAAAGCCCGGTTCATCAGGTACGGCGTAACCGTCTTCTCTCCCTGGAGAGACGACAACATATCCCCGCGATAGGTAATTTCTCCCTCGGCCACTACCACCGCCAGCACTGGTCGCTGCCGCCAGTCGTCGTTGAGGAGGGTGTCGGCCAGGTAGCGGTAGAAAGAAATCTCCGGCCTGCCGATCAGGTACTTTTCATGCAGCTCGTCCCGGTACGAGAGGCCGTCGACCAAACCGAAGCGCAGGGCTTCCTCGGAAGTAAACGGCCCGTTATCAATAACGGTTTTGACCGAATCGACCGACATATTTCGCCCCTCGGCAAGGGCCGTCACAAACTGTTCGAAGGTATTGTCGAGGATACGGTTAATCTGTTCCCGGTTAGCTTCGCCGGCGGCGGTGTCGGTGTATCTTTCCGGAGCGGTTTTGTAGTCGCCAATACGCATCAGGTCGGCCTTGACCCCCAGCTTTTCGAGCGTGCCGGCGTAGAACGTCAACTCCGCCCGCAAACCCACCAGGTTCAACTGGCTGACGGGCGGGATGAGAATTTTATTGGCAGTCGAAGCAATATAATACGCGATATTGTTAGGCGAGGACAAATAACAGGTTATCCGTTTACCTTTACTCTTAAAATACAGCAATGCCTCGCGCAATTCCTGGGCCTGTCCGAAACCCAGCGCCAGACCTTTCAGGTCAATCACGGTCTCCGCGATAGTCGGGTCGGCGGCAGCCCGGTAAAGACCGGTGAGCAGGGTGGCGAAAGGCATGCGGGCGCGGCCGAATACCGGCCGGGGAGGATTCTCCGAGACCCGTCCGGCTATCCCAAGCGCAAGGCGCCGCGAGGACTCGCGGATTATGGACGGCTGTCGCAAAGCTGTGGCGCCGAAGAAGGCGGTGGAATTGCGATGGTCGCCGTCTTTGGTAAAGCCGCCCCGGGCGCCAACAAAATATTTGAGCAGGTTGACCCGGAAACCAAACTCGAAATTTTTATCCGAATCGATATAGCCGTTTATAAACAGACCCGGCCGGGGGACATACTCGACATGATAAACGTAATCGGCTCCCTTGATGTTGTTCTGGGTGGACAGGAACATGTCCGCCGAGATGGTAAGTTTCGGGCCGGAGGGCCGGTAAGAGAGGCCGTAGCGCTGTTCCATCGAAGTGCGCTCGCCGTCGATTTTCCCCCGGTTCAAATTCGACCAGAGGGCGGCGAAACTGAAAACGCCACTGCCCCGGGTTAAAAAACCGATATTCCAGAAATGGCGGTTGTTGTAGATACCCGGGCCGTCCTTGAAGTAACGATAGGACACGCCCAGTGAGGTGCCCCTCACGATGGGCATACCGCCGGCGAAAATAATTTCCTTATATTCTTCGTCATCGCGGTCAAGGTTGCGGTAGGCCAGGGTCAGCCGGTCGCGGCAGACGGCGGCTCCCCAGCTTTTCGCGAACTGGCCGTCGTAATGATCGGCCATAATCTGAAAACCGCCGGGGTAGAATTCGCCCAGGGCGGCGGGATTGACCCAGCCGGCCTCGACTCCGAATACGGCCGCCGCGGGCTGATAATAAAAAACGCCTTCCGGCAGGGGTATCCGCTCCGGTTTAACCGGCGCGGCGGAAACCGCCAGCAGTAAAAGCGTGGTGATAAAAAATCCGTATTTTGTAAAGGGCAAGCCTACTTTCCTCCTATCCCGCGAATGTAAATATTGCCTTTCCCCCTGATCGTGCCGCTGATTTCAACGTCTCCCTCACCCGAGGTAAGGTTCAGCCGGTTACGGCGAATGAGGTCAGCGGTAAAGGGAAAATTGGCGGCCTCGATAATACCCTCTTCATCCACCACCATGGAATAGAAAGCCGAAAGCGTGTCCGGTACGGAGATATCGATATCTTCGTAACGGTTGGTAATAACCAGCTGGCCCTCGGTCATTTCCATAATTTCCAGAATAACGGGACCGGAGAAACCCCGGATATAATTACTCTGACCGCGGGGGATGAAATTGGATATCCGGATCTGGCCGAAATTGTTCTTGGCGTTGATTTCTCCGACAAAGCCGTCGATTTTAATATCCCCGCCGTCGTTGCGGAAGACCGCCTGTCCCTTGACGTTTTTAATCGCCCGGGCCGTCAACGGGGCGTTGGTTGTGGCTACCGAAATTTCACCCGATATATCGGCGATATTGACCCGGCGGTTGGCCGTGGAAAGTTTCAAAACCTCGGTCACCCCGGTGATATCATGGCGCCCGAGGGAATTGTCAATCACCAGACTTTTGAAGGGGCCCAGGGCGTAAACATCGAAATAGGTGGCGTCAATCTCGACCAAAAATCCTGCCGGCACCGCCAGTTCGGTTTCAACCAGCCCCGTCTCGACCTCGGTGTTCCAGGGCGCCGGGTTGGGGGCGCGAAGTTCCAAACGCACACCCTCCGGGACAACCTCCATCGAAACACTGATGAGGTCGATATAATCCATGGCTTTCGACCAGGTATCGGTGCGCGCCTGCTTGGTGTAGATGAGGCCAATATCCGCCTGTTCGGTCGCTTTCAGGCTGATACGACCGCGTAAATTGACCGCCGCCTTGATAATCAATTTGTTCCTGGCTCCCGGCGTGACTTTCGACTCCAGCTCCCGGGTCGAGTACAGGCCTTTTTCAACCTCGAAAATATCCTGGGCGGCCGTACCGCCCGCCAGGAGCAGAAACAGCAGCACCCCGGAGCATATAGTTTTAATTCTAAGCATTTTTTTCTCTATTCAAAATATCGTAAACCTGTTTCATAATTATCGACCCGGCTACGGCGGCGTTTAACGATTCCACGCCGGTTTCATGGTCAATCCGGACAACAGCGTCGCATTGACTTAAAAACTCTTCGGTCAGCCCCTCGGCCTCGGAACCGACCGCCAGCAGGAAGCGGTCTTTGAGCACGCGGCTTTTCAGGCGGTTCAAATCATGCCGGCCGGTCGGGCCTGTGCCTATCATAAATATTTTCCCATCCTTAACCAACGTTAAAAGTTGCTCGAGCCGCACTTTTAAGATTTTAACGGCGAAAACCGTTCCGGCGGAGGCACGCACCACTTTCGGGTTATAGGGGTCGGCGGCGTTTCCAACCAGAAGCACCGCCTCGAAAGCGAAAGCCGCCGCCGAGCGAATCAGGGTGCCCAGGTTGCCCGGGTCGGAAATGTTTTCACACAGTAATAATTTACGATATTGGGGTTGGAAAAGTTCAGTCTCTTTTATCTCCGGTATTTTAAAAATACCGACCAGCCCCTGCGGGGCGATAGTCGGACTGACATATTCAAGCTGTTTTTCCGAAAGAGGAGTGATTGTCACGCCCTTGTTTTCGAAATTATCGACCAGCTTTTTTTCCCGTTCGGACAGCCGCGACGGGGAACAATATACTTTTTCCGGGTAAAAGCGATGGCGGAGGGATTCTTCCAGGAGCCGCACTCCCTCGGCCAGGAATAACCGCTGCTGCCGGCGCCCCTTTTTAGTCAGCAGCGATTTTAAATTTTTTAGTTCCGTTTTGGTTACCGGCATTATTAATTAGCATATTATAATTAGTTGTTGAAAGTAATGAACAGATTATTGGTTCCGTTTAGCAAGTGAAAATTATTTTATATATATTCGCCTCGGCGCTTTTCCTGTTCGGATCGATTTTCGCCTATCCCAGCCCCGACCGCATCGTAATCGGCGGCCTGGAAGGGCTGGACCCGACCGAGAACGAGGAAACCTACCCGATTCTGCTGGCCCTTTCCGGCGGCGGAGTGCGCGGTACCAGCGCCATCGGTATATTGAAAGCGTTCGAGGAAAAAAAGATAAAAGTCTCCGCCGTCGCCGGGACCTCGATCGGCGGCGTGGTAGGCGGCCTTTATGCCTGCGGCTACACTCCCGACCAGCTGATAACTATTATCGGCAATATCGATTTCTCCGAACTTTTCAGCAACCAGCCCAACCGTATGACGATGTTTTTAACCCAGCGCCAGGACCGCGACCGGCACCTGTTGTCGGTCCGTTTCGATAAATTGAAACCTTATATTCCCCAGGCACTCACCGCCGGACAAAAACTGACCTCGCTTTTGACGTCGTTGACAATCAAACCCAACTACCTTACCGGGGGTGATTTTTCGCGCTTTCCCATCCCCTTCAAGACCGTCTGCACCGATATCATCTCCGGCCGGGAGGAAATCATCGATTCCGGCTCCCTGGCTGAGGCCATGCGGGCGTCCATGGCCTTCCCGCTGGCTTTCACCGGTGTCGAGCACGGGCAGAAAGTGCTCATGGACGGTGGTATGATGAAACCGGTGCCGGTCGATATCGTCAGGCAAATGAGCGACACCGTCGATTTCGTGGTGGCCGTCAACACCACCAGCCCGCTTCTGGGCAAGGAGGAACTTAAAACCCCGATTGACATCGCCAACCAGGTAACCTCGATCATGACCGCCGACCAGCTCGCCGACCAACTGCGCCGGGCCGATTATATTATCGAACCGCCCCTCGAAACTTTTACCTCGACCGACTTCGAAGATATCGACAGCCTGATAGATATCGGTTACCGTGCCGGGCTGGCCGCCGCCGATGAAATTATCAAAAAACTCCGCCGGAAAAATGTAAGCCAGACCTATTTTATCACCCGCCTTGATATCAACTCCCCTTACGAACCGATGTTGCCCGAATTGAACTCAAGATGGTTGAATCGGTCAGTTATACGCCGGGATTTGATTGACGAACTGAAAAAAATGACGCTCCGGCACAACCTGTTTGAAATCAAGGCGGAGATTACGCCCGAACCCGTCCCCACCGCCCAAGAGGGTTACCACCTGAACCTGAAACTCACTCCGACTTTCCCCCTGTCCCAAACCAAAATCATTTTCATAGGCAACAATGTCATAAGCGCCGACACCCTGCTGGCTCAAATACCCTTCTCGGATACCGTTTTTCTTCCCCGGGAATTCGAGACCGGTCTGGACAACATCATTAACCTCTACAGGTCGCGGGGATACGATTTGGCCGATGTCCGGAAGGTGATGATGGACTGCGACAACCGGACGGTGACAGTCGTTATCGATGAAGCCCTTGTCAAGAAAATAGAAATCGAGAACAACCGGCGCACCAAGGATTGGCTGATCCGGGCCAATTTTCCACTTAACGAAGGGGAACCGTATTCCACCCGGAAAGCCAACCGGGGTATCGCCAATATATACGCCACCGACCTTTTCGACCGGGTGACGATGGACCTCATCCCCTTTGACAGCGGCGCCCTGATAAAAATCGGCGTGCTGGAAAAGAAATTCACCCAGCTCCGTCTCGGCTGGCACTGGGACGACGAGTATCAATCCGAGGAATTCGCGGAGCTTCGCGACGGCAACATCCTGGGTATCGGCATGGAGTACCTTTTGCACGCCCGCTACGGACAGGACCGCCAGGAGTATTTCACGAAACTGAAAGTCAACCGGATATTCTCCACCTACCTGACCGCCGGGATGAAAATTTACCACCACCGCCTGGACCGGACTATCTGGCAGGACGGCCTGCCGGTCGGCATCCGCGAGGAAAACGTAACCGGGGCCACGGTCCGGGTCGGCCAACAAATCTCCCGGCTGGGAACGATAACGGGCGGTTTTATTTTCGAAAATGTCGAGTACACCGATAGTCGCGACGACAGCCGGGAATACCTGAACCTGAGAAAACTGGTTCTGGAATCACTGGTGGAAAATTTTAACCGCATTCCCTTTCCCGAGACCGGCAAAAAGCACCTGTTCGAGCTGCAGTTGGTGGGTAAATACCTGGGCGGTGAGGTGGAGTTCACCAGGTATTTCTCATCCATCGAATCCTATTTTCCCCTGGGGAATTATATCAACTATCATCCCAAAATCTCAATCGGTTTGTCCCGCACCGGCCTGCCGCCATCGGAAAAATTTTACATGGGCGGCATGTATTCCTTCTCCGGCTTCCGTACCCATGAACTCAGCGGCGACAAGATATTTCTTCTCAACCAGGAACTGAGATTCAAACTGCCGCTCCGTTTTTATTTTACGCTCCGCTACGATATCGGCAATGTTTACACCAGTTCCGACGAAATCAAACTCGAGGACCTTTACCACGGTTTCGGCATCTCCGTCGCGTTCGACTCTCCGATCGGGCCGTTTGATTTCGGTTACGGGGTCGCCGACACCGACGACGACCGGTTTTATTTCAACGCCGGCTTTGCCTTCTGATGCTGCCCGAACTTACCATACCCGACCTATAATTACCTTGACATAAACTGTCGCGAGTAGTATATTAAATTAGCTAAACGAATAATCCCTCCACCCCGGGGTCATCAATCCCGGGCGTTTCATTTAGTTATTTTAACCCCAAACCTCCAGACCTCATTGTTGTATTACGGAACCTTTAAAAATGGAGGAACTGCTATGGACAGTACCTTCCGTGAGCGAGCTATCCTTCTCTTCCAGCCGTTCGCGGAAATTATTACATGAAGTTATATACGATTCAAGACCTGCAATTAATCCCGCCGGTTCATTTTATCCAATCGGTTTTATGAGCGGGGATTAAACCTACCCAATAATCCTTTACGGATTGGTCCGCGAAAACACCTATTATCCAGCGGGCCGGCAAAAACCGATTGACCCATATTTCGACACCAGGACTTTTACAATAGAATAGAATATACGCAATACGAATCCCGGCAGTGTTAACTCGCTGCCGGGTTATTTTTTTCCCCCGATAAGATATTGGTTTATCCCCATATAAAAGGCTCAAAAGCCAGAGGGAAAATTATTCCCGACTGCTCAATCCCGTTACAAATTTAACCCCAAGTCATTGCCGAGCAACAATATACCCCAAGCCCGCCAACTCCTCTCCGGGTCGGCATTCCCCTTGCAATTCAATTATCTGAAAAAAAGAAATACTTCATGAGGGCGTAAGAGCAATGAAAGTCAAATTTGTGTTAACGATGGATGACGCGGTTGTAAATGACCAGGTAATCGACCAGATCGTTCTGGACTGGGAAACGGACGTTGAACAGGAGGAAATCCTGGAGGTCTCGCATAAATGGATTACCACCCAGAATTTCCTGACCCAGCGGATGGTCGGCTTGACCCGTGTGGGCGAGTCATCGTTAACCATCGAACCATTGGAAGAGGCCGAAGAAGAAGATGAAATCTTTTGATTTATTGAACCAGGTCAATGAGATAGTCGATAAAGCCTCGAACCAGGCCGCCGAATATTCCGGCGTGCTGGGCTCCATCAAGGGTTTTATCGTCGAGCATTTCGGCACCAACGGCCTGTACGCGGCCTATCTTGTCCTGGTTATATTCGTACTCATTATCGTCTCGAGGCTGGCCAAGATTACTTTTTCCACTCTGAAATATCTGGTGATTCCGGCGCTGGCCCTGGCTTTTCTGGCCACCTTCTTTCTGCCTTATTCATTCGTGGCCATGCTTCCGGTAACGGTAACTTTTTGCTCCCTGTTTCTGCTGTTCAAGGGTTAGGACCCCATTGAATATGGTGTTCCTACCCCAGTAAATATCCTCCTTTTCATTTTACAAAATCTATTTGAAACAAGGTATTTCTATGTCTATCAGCGCCTTAAGCCAAATCGCCCGATTCGGCAGTCCCTTTGCTTAGTAACCGGGTGAAACTACCGGACAAACTCGAGAAGCCCCGTCACAGGGAGGGAGCGGCTTGAATAACTTTAAAACAGCAAAGTTTAAACGATGAGCAGTCATTCCAAAGAGGTCAAAAACAAAACCGAAAGCCAGCCGGAGGCCAAACCGGCCGAAACCGCCGGGACCGAAAAAAACGAACCGCCGACCAAGAAATGCATCAACTGCGACCAGCCGTTAATCAAGCATCATAATGCCTGGCTCTGCCCCCGTTGCAACCCGGACAGTTTTGAGTTGGGGGATATTTTCAAGGACGAGGTTAATGATAAGGAATATGTTTTTATTGAATGTCACGGCGCCACCCTTTATGAACCGGGGACGAACAATGTTATCGCCGGGGTAAAATTTATCGACGATGACGACCCTGAGAAGGGTTTTGAAATAGTTCGCGAACATATTTATGCTCCCACGCACACCCGCCGCCGCCGGATAAGGCGGGAGGCGCTGGGTAAAATACGCCGATGCCAGGGCTGCCAGGATTACACCGTCCGGATGAGACGCAGAGAGGGGCCGGACTTCTTCATCCCCTCGGTGAAACACCCCAACCGGAAAAAGCTCAAATCGGTGACACACCTGAATACACCATAAAAAGACAACAATAATTCAGCTTGACTGCTGTAAGAAATATGCGGTCATTTTAATCATGGCGGTAAAAAAAAGTATAGCTATTGTTCTCTCGCTGGTGACAATTGTCGCCCTGATTTTCATTTTAGAACATCTGGAGCCGCCAGCCAACACTTTTTTATGGCGGGAGTTGTTCAACGGTGGCCATACGCCCCTTTTCGGCGTTCTATCACTTTTATTTCTCACCCTCTCGGTGAACAGCCTGGGGCGCCTTGTTCACCGCTTCCGCTGGCATTACTTGATAGCTTTTCTAGTGACCGTCATAACTGGCGTGATTTCCGAATTCATCCAGATTTTCGGTTCGCGTGACGCCGACATATGGGATTTCAATCGTGATGTCACCGGGGCGGTGGTTTTCCTGGGTCTCTACGCCACTTTCGACCGGAAAATTACCCGTTTCTTGACCGAAAAAACCATCCGCCTTTTGCCCGCGGTACGTACCGGACTGGTAATTCTTTTCGCGGTCACTTTTATCCCGGTTTTTATCTGGCTCGGGGCCTACTGGCACCGGAGCCGTATTTTCCCGGAAATCTGCACATTCGATTCCGACTGGGAATTAAAATTCCTCGATACCCGCCGGGCCGGGATGGATATTATCATCCCCCCGCCCGAATGGTCGGGCGAAGCGAGGGGTCGTCTGGCCCGCATCACCTACCGTCCGGCCACCTACCCGGATTTTGAAATCATCGAGCCCTATCCCGACTGGAGCGGCCATGATTCGCTGGCGTTCACGGCTTTTTCGGAAGTGGACTCCACCGTCCGTCTGTCGATTAGAATCGAAGACCGCCGCCACAACCACCGCTACGAGGACCGCTTTACGGGCTCATTCTACCTAAATAAAGGGGTCAACCATATTGCTATCCCCCTTGACGAGGTAGCCCGGGCGCCCGAAACGCGTACGATGGACATGACCGAAATATACGCCATTCACCTATACGCTTATAAAATCAAGGATTCGCTGACGGTTTATTTCGACAATTTTCACCTCAAATAAACTATTGTATGACTCTTTCGCGTCGGGTGAAACCTTGACGGCGTACTCTCGTAGCTTATATATAAACAATTTTATTCTATAGGGAGTTAAAGCATGTTTAAATATCCTTTTAAAATCACATCAATCTTAATAATCGCCCTGCTTTTCGGCTGTCAGTCTCTTCTGGCCGATAACTTTTTCAAAAGGCTTTTTAAGAACAACGGCCTCGAGGGTTCCGGCGATTTGATCACCGAAGAGCGAGACGTCCGCGAGTTCAACGAAATCAAATCCTCCGGGTCTTTTGATATTTACGTCGAGGTCGGCCCGGTGCAGAGTTTGAAAATCACTTTCGACAACAACCTCATCGACATCATCGAAACCGAGGTGCGGGGAAAAACACTCCGGATCGGGAACGAAGAGTCCTATTCATCCGACCATGTCTGCAAGGTCGAGATAACCGTCCCGGAACTGGAAGCCGTCTCGTTGAGCGGCTCGGGCGATGTCGAGGTTGTCGCTTTGAAGGGTGATGTTTTCGAGTGTTCCATCTCCGGTTCGGGCAATGTCGAGGTTGAAGGCGAAGTGCGCGAGGTAGAGTTCAAAATTTCCGGGTCGGGCGAAATCGAGGCCAAGGACCTGGTCGCCGATGACGCCTTTGTTACAATCAGCGGCTCCGGCGATGTTCGGGTTCACGCCCGGGAAAGTCTCGAGGGACGGATCAGCGGCAGCGGCAGTATTTTTTATTCCGGCAACCCCCAATCCCTTTCGACCAATATTTCCGGTTCGGGCCGCATCAAGAAAATAAGATAAATTCAATTTAACGGGATTTTGAAAAACAGGCTCGCCGTAGCGGGCCTGTTTTATTAAAATATTCCGCTAAAATGACAGTGAGATAAACCGTCCCAAAATATCGATTTTAAACATAAATCGAGCCTTTTTTCTACATTAATAGTGTTTAAATATTTTAACATATTTTATATGTCATAAGTAATAATCAGACAATAGGATACATTTACTTTTTTACTTGCAATTTTATTGAAAATATGTTATTTTTAGAAACTTGATTGGAGAAAAAAAAATGACTCGAGAAAACCGGTTTTATCAGAAACCATCGCCTATTTCCGGTGTTATTGCTTCGGTTATAAAATCACTGGGTTTGACCGGAAAATACAACGGCTGGCAGGTAGTTGACCAATGGCCGGAGATTGTCGGCGAACATATCGCCAAAATCAGTCACGCTTTCCGCTATGACGACGGTGTTCTTTATGTGGCGGTAAAAGACGCCTCCTGGCGACAGAACCTGGCGATGGAGCTCGAGACTATATTAGCCAAAATCAGAAGTTACCCTTACGGCCGCGCGGTAAAACAAATCCGGCTGGTAAGCGGTGAGAAAGGAAATTGAAGATAAATGACTACGGAAGTGGAAGAGACAATGAACAAATCCAAGAAAAAACCCACCGTTAACGGCAACGGTAACGGCACCTATGACGCCAATAATATTCACGTGCTCAAGGGTCTCGAGGCGGTTCGTCGCCGGCCGGCGATGTATATCGGCGATACCGGCCAGCGGGGCCTGCACCACATGGTTTACGAGGTGGTCGATAACTCCGTGGACGAAGCCATGGCTGGTTTCTGTGACAATATAATAGTTGAAATTAATAAAGATAGTTCCATAACCGTCACCGATAACGGCCGCGGCATTCCCACCGAGGAACATCCCGACGAGAAAAAATCGGCGCTCGAGGTGGTCATGACGACCCTTCACGCCGGCGGGAAATTCGACCACGATTCATACAAGGTCTCCGGCGGTTTGCACGGGGTCGGCGTGTCGGTGGTCAACGCCCTTTCGGGATGGTGCTGGGTGGAGGTCAGCCGCGATGGCAACGTTTACCGCCAGGATTATAAATACGGCAAAGCCCAGAATCCGGTCAAGACAATCAAAACGAGCAATAAAACCGGCACCAAAACCTGCTTTTACCCCGACCTGGAAATATTCAATCGCATCGAGTTCAAATTCGACATCATCGCCTCGCGCCTGCGGGAACTGGCTTTCCTGAACCAGAACCTGTCGATCGATTTAATCGACCACCGCACCGAGAAAGAAGTCAATTTCAAATACAAGGGCGGCCTGTCGTCGTTCATCGAGTATGTCAACGAAAACAACACCGTTATTTTCAAGAAGCCGATTCATTTTCAGAAGCTGAAAGACGATGTCGATGTCGAGGTAGCCATTCAATACAACGACGGTTACTCGGAGTCGGTGCATTCTTACGTCAACAACATCAACACGATCGAGGGCGGCACGCACCTGACCGGGTTCCGGACGGCCCTGACCCGCACCATCAACAACTACGCCTCCAAAAACAATCTTCTCAAGAAAGAGAATTTCACTTTTATCGGCGAGGACAGCCGAGAGGGCCTGACGGCGGTGTTATCGATCAAGGTTCGCGACCCGCAGTTCGAAGGTCAGACCAAGACCAAGCTGGGCAACTCGGAAGTCCGGGGGATTGTGGAATCCATCACCAACGAGTATCTGGGAGCGTACCTCGAGGAGAATCCCGCGGTCGGCAAAAAGATAGTTGAAAAGTTGGTTAACGCCGCGACGGCGCGCGAGGCCGCCCGCAAGGCCAAGGAGCTGACCCGGCGGAAAACCGCGCTCGACAGCGCCTCCTTGCCGGGCAAACTGGCTGATTGCAGCCTGAGCGAACCGGAACTGTGCGAGATTTATATCGTCGAGGGTGACTCGGCCGGCGGTTCGGCCAAACAGGGCCGCGACCGGCGCTTCCAGGCGATTCTGCCCCTGAAAGGCAAAATCCTCAATGTCGAAAAGGCCCGCATCGATAAGATTCTGAGCAACACCGAGGTGCGCACCCTCATCACCGCCCTGGGCTGCGGCATCAAGGACGAGTTCAACCCGGATAAAATACGCTATCACAAAGTCATTATCATGACGGACGCCGATATCGACGGTTCGCATATCCGCACCTTGCTCCTGACGTTCTTCTTCCGCTATATGCGCTCACTGTTTGACCTGGAGTATATGTATATCGCCCAGCCGCCGCTGTATCGCCTCCGCCATGGCAAGCAGGAATACTACGCTTATTCCGATGATGAAAAGGACAAGCTGCTCAAAACGCTGCCGAAAACCGGGGTTTCCATCCAGCGTTTCAAAGGTCTGGGTGAGATGAATCCCGATCAGCTCTGGCGCACCACCATGGACCCGGAGACGAGGACACTACTCAAAGTAACTTTGAACGACGGCGCCGAAGCCAACCACCTCTTCTCCCAGTTGATGGGTAGTGAAATCGCCCCGCGGCGGGAATTTATCGAGCAGAACGCCCAGTACGTCAGAAATCTGGATATATAATTTTAGCTGAAATAATCTTAATTGAAAAAAGGACAGCTTTAACGGCTGTCCTTTTTCTTTTCTTCGGAATCTTTTTCTTCGGGAGGATTTAAAACTTCTTCGGGGATTTCAACTTTGGGGGTGAATAGCCCCAGCCAGCGTTGGTACCATTTCCACTTTTTCTTTTCCCGCTTCATGAACTTTTTGACGCGCTTTTCCCGGTCGTAAACCACGGCGTCGAAAGCCTCTATTTTCTGGATGAGAATCTCCAGCGTTTCCCTTTTTTCCAGGGCCATTCGGAAAGTGTCATAGTCCTTGAGATTGAAGACGGTCTGGATAATCGGCTCAAAAAACACCAGCGCCTGGGAACCGATATAGTTAAGCGGCTTGACCGATTCCAAAAACATGATGGCCGGGACGGTCATTCTTCTCTCGACTGTCTTGCGGGCCAGTTTGTCGAGTATCGCCGCTTCTTCTTCCGGCAGCGGGTCTTTCTCCGGGTCCGGCATATGGAGACCGCGATTAAAAAAACTCATCAGCCCCGCTCTCCTCCGCTGTTATTTCCGTTTGCTTCATTATCCTTTTTACTATTGAGGGACGGCGGCGTTCCCCGGCCGACGCGTTCTTTTACGAAAGCGGTGACCTCGTCACGGTTTTTCTCGAACATGATATAAAGACCCCTGAAATTCTCCAGCCGCGATGGCCGGGTGAAAGGGGACAGCAAAATACCGTTCTTGTCAGAGTAACAACTGCGATACATCGACCATTCTTTAACCAGCGTCTGGGTGGTGGTCTTGATCTTGATTTTTTTATCCGAGAGGCGGTACTCGGTGGGGAAAAAAAACTTGGCCAGGGAAGCGAAAAGAACCACCAACGCCAGGACGGTGAATCCCCTGGAATCGGTGGCGAAATAGACCAGAAGACCGACCAGCACGATAAAAGCCGTCACCGCCAGCGAAACCATCGGGCGCCGTTTGACCGGGTGACAGCGCCAGTTCAGAACCGCCCCTTCGTCCACGACCGTGTCGGCGTCCGTCCGGGCCGCCATGTCCTTTTCTCCCTGACTCATATTACCTTACTTTTCAAGGTCTTCCGGCCTGCGATATCTTTCCTTCTTGACCTTTTCCATCATGTCCAGAAGTTCCTTGGGGTCAAAAACCTTCTTCTCGATAAGGAGTCTCACCAGTGATTCCTGGGCCAGGTTGTTCGAAAGAGCCAGTTCCTCAAAACTGATTTCTTTCACCTCTCCGTTAATCACCATTTTTATAGCAATTTTTTTTTCTTCCATCTGAAAACTCCGTAAAAAAATATTAAAATTACAGCAATTCAATATAAATCATAAAGATTAAATAATAAAGGAACAAGCCGGGATATTTTAATTTTCTTCGGGGGGATTATTTAATTGCGGTGAGCCGACGCCGATAAACACCGGCTGCCCGTTTTCTACCTTAAAGACCGGCAGGGCAATATTTTCGCGGTTTTCGCCGAAGGTAACTTTCCCTGCCACGCCCATATAATCGTTGACACGAGCGATTTCCCGGGTCAATGCCTCCCGTTCAGTCCCGGCATTGACAACCGCCCGGGTAATAATATTCATGGCGTCATAGCCAAGCCCGGCCAGGCGCGGCGGCTGTATGCCGTAGCGGGCGTCATAGGCGGCCGAGAACTTCAGATTTTCATCCGAGCTTTTGCCCTCGATAAAGGGCGAGGGGAAAACCGCCTGCTTGGTGATATCGTCGCCCAAACGGTAAATATCATCATTCCCCCAGCCATCGGAGCCGAGATAAGCGCCGTTCAGGTTGTAAAAATTGATCTGGGCCAGAAGGAGCCGCAACTGGCCGGCGTTACCCGGCAAAAACAGGCAGTCCACATAAACCGGGATACCGTCGGCGTCGAGAGTGTCCCCCTTCTCATTTATAAAAAAGACCGAATCGGGGTGAGCGCCCAGTGAAATGGCCTTGATATCCTTGATGTACTTGCCGAAATCCTTGTCGCGCGGCCGGTAATACTCAACCGCCATAATTTTCCCCCCGAGCTGCTCGAACCGGTCCGCGAAAGCTTTCGACATCCGCAGTTCATCGGTACTGGTGGGGGTGATAATCGCCGCGGAATCGGCGTCAAGGTTCAACACGGCGTAGTCGGCCATCTGGACCCCCTGCAACTCAATATTGGGCGACAGTTGAAAAGATGTTTCGCTAAGCAGGGTCAGGCCGGCCTGGGTGGCGGCCGGAGCCAGCAGCGGCAGGTTGCTGCAGTTGAGGGTGGCCGAGGCCACCGCCGCTTCCTCGCTGGTCAGCGGCCCGATGATGACATCGACCGCCGAATTGGCCAGGTTGCGGATAATCTGAGCGGCGCCGACCGGGTCTCCCTTGGTATCGAAAGAACTCAATTTCACTTTCCGGCCCGTTTCCTGGCGGAAGAAATCGGCAGCGATAACCGCCCCGTTATAAATATCTTCACCGAAACTCTGTAGTTCACCCGAGAGGGGCAGAACCAGCGCCACCTCGAGCACGTTGTTGGTCAACCGGGTCCGGTAGTAGTCATCGGCAGACAGGTCAAGTTTCTCACCGCAGCTTTCGAGCAGGTTTTTGGCGACCACGACCTCCTGGCGCTCGACCAGGACCTCCGCCAGGCGTTCGATTAAAACACATTTTTTGTCCGGAGGGAGGTTTTCAAAATCGCCCGGGTTGAGGTTCACGGAGCCGGCGTTTTTAACCGCTCCCGCCAGGGCGCCCTCAAGAATATTGTCCAACCGTAAATCCCCGGCCCGGCCGTAGGAGCGGATATAAGTTTTTACGGCTTTATCTACATCGCCCCGCAGGTAATAAATGTTCCCCTGGAAAAAGAGCGCGTGCGCCGCGTAACTGCTGGCGGCAAAACGGGTGAGAAAATTACTGAAGCCGGCCAGGGCCTTATTGTAATTGCCGAAATAATAATCGGCCTTGGCCCGGTTAAAAACGAATAAATCCAGATTTTTGGAATCAGGGTAGCGTCCGGCCAGTTCTTCGAAAATACGGGCGGCCTCGAGCCAGTCCGCCTCGCGCATCATTCGTTTCCCTTTATTGTACAGGGGAATTACTTCCGGCCGGTCCTCGATTTTGTCGGCCCGGACGCCCGCCGCCGCTCCGAAAAAAAGCAGCAGCCCGACTGCGAAAGCTGTAATTCTAAAACACACTTATAGCGAATACTTCCCGAAATCCTCGGGATTTATTTTTTTAAGCCTTTCCCGGAGCGATTCCGGATCGGTGGGCATATTGAGCCTATCAGACGCCGAGCCCTTGCCGACATCGAAAAGTTCCTCGTTGACGTAAATTTTCGAGCCGGTTTTCAGGGCCAGGGCAATCGAATCGGAGGGGCGGGCGTCGATTTTCCAGGTCTTTTCATCGTTCACAATGTGGATGAGGGCGAAAAACGTCTGCTCGCGAAGCTCCGTTATCTCCACCCGGTCAACCCGGGCGTCGAGCGCGGTCACCACTTTTTTTATGAGGTCATGAGTCAGGGGTCTTTTGGAGCCCACACCGGAAAGTTCCATGGCAATCGCCCAGGCTTCGGCATGACCGATCCATATCGGCAGCACCTTATCGATCCCCTCCGGCGATAGAATGACAACCGGGGTATTGGTGGTTATATCCAGAGCCAGACCTTCAATTTTAACTTCGACCATTTTCATTACAGGTTACGACCTTTTAATGACCCAAACTTTAAGGTTCGCAGTTACGTCTTTATCGACCTTGACCGGGATGGTAAAAACGCCCAGCGATTTAATCGGTTCCTCGAGGTGAATCATGCGCCGGTCAACCTTCACGCCTTCCTTCTCCATCAGGGTAGCCAGGTCGTGACTGGTTACCGAACCGAAAATCTTGTCTTCTTCACCGACCAGCATCGGTACCGAGATGGACAGCTCTTCAATCTTATCCTTGACAATCTCGGCTTCCCGGCGCTGTTTCTTTTCCCGAATGGTTTTCTGTTTTTCAATTTCACCGATGGCCTTGACGTTGGCCTCGGTGGCGGGAATAGCCAGATTGCGGGGAATCAGGTAATTGCGTCCGTAACCGGATTTGACTTCCACCATCTGTCCGGCCGTCCCGATATCCTTTACGTCCTCACGCAGGATCACTTTCATTTTAACCTCTTTTCATATAAATGCAACAAAATTATTTTCTAACCCGACTCCGCGGCGGTCACCTTGCGCCAGTCCTTGAAACTGTCGATAAAACCCAGCAGAGCCATAATGAAAAAACCGTATAAATTACTTAAAATCAAGAAAATGTAAAAAACAATTCTAACCGTTAACGAAACCTTCATTTTCTTCAAAAAATACTCGCTCAAGGCCAGCCCGGTCAGGCAGTAGTAAATCGCCAGCATCACCAGCGCGTTATCTGCCACCAGTTGAAGGGTATCGCCGCCCAGCAGCCTCATAAGTATAGTCACAATCACGACCGGCATAAAAGCGAAAGGCATTTTCCATCGGTAAAAGTTCGGCAGCTCGTTTTTGAACAACCCCTTTTCCACCACATTCATGAAAAAGAGCATAAAACCGATACTGTACTGCACCACCGCTCCCATAATCATCGAGACGGGAATCAACCGGGTCATCATGCCCAGCATTTTCTCCAGGTTAAAAGCGTATTCATCGGCCAGCGAGCGGTCGTATCCGCCCGCGAGCATATACGATTTAAAATTAGCCACGGCTTCCGTGGTGGCGCTAGTCATGGTTTCCATCATCTCCGGCCATAGTGGCACAAACAGCACCAGGTTAAAAAAAACGATTATTCCGAGACCGGCCAGGTAAATTTTAAGATTACCCAACCCGGCCGTTACCATCCGACCGGTCACATAACCGGCCAGTACTATCATTAACCAGGTATTTACAAAAGTCCAGGCCTGGTTAAAACCCGTTAAAAACAGGCCGAGGGTGGCCGCCGCCAGAGCGCTCAGCCAGAGGAGCCTGCCTTTTCCCCGGTAGGTTAAAGCCGCCAGGCCGTAATAAAGGTAAACGGCCAGGCCGTAGGCGATCGTGACGGTCAATATCCCAAAAAGATAGCTCTCGGTCTTTTGGACCAGGATATAGCTGAACAGAACATACAGCAGCATGGCCGATAGAACCGTCATGGGGGACGGTCCACGGCGGCGGAACCGGGTCAAATTCAACAGTTCCTCGACTCGTACTTCCTTAACGGAACGATTCACTTTCAAAAGCCATGATTGCCAGATGACGCCCACGCTTGATGGCTTTTGTAAGTTTCCTCTGATGAATCGCGCAGTTGCCGGAAATCCGGCGCGGGACAATTTTGCCCCGTTCGGTTACAAAGCGTCGCAGCATGCGCTCATCCTTATAATCTATATAGTCGATGTTATTCTCGCAAAAACGACAGATTTTTTTCCGGCGCTTGGAGGTAAAATCCGTCATTGATTTTCTTTCGCGGGGTTTATAATTCCTCATGTTCATCACTTACCAGGCTAAATTGTGATTCATTTTCGGGAACGGAATCTTCAGCAACTTCATTTGATTCCGTTGCCGGCTTACTTGTTACGGCTGCGGGAGACGTTTCCTCAACGGGCAAAAGGTCGGTTTCCGCCGAAGCTTCTTCGCCCAGGTCTTCCAGCAGGCCGTCACTGTTAAGGAACCTGACCTGGCTGGCGCGGATCTCGACAAAGGACCGCTTGACACCGTTACTACTGCGCCGCAGGCGGCTTTTCAATTCCCCCTCAATGTGCACGTCGGCGCCTTTGTCAAGTTTCTCATTACAGGCTTTGGCCAGGTTATGCCAGGTTGCAATACCGATATAACATACCTCTTCTTTGGGCTGACCCGCGTCGTCGAGGTACTCCTTGTTACAAGCGATTTTAAAATTGGATACCGGGACACCGGCGTTAGTCATTCTCAATTCCGGACTACGTACCAGACGACCGGTAATCATAACTTTGTTAAGATATGGTAGTGCCAATTTCTTCACCCTCTGTGGTTTTTAAGAAAAAGATTAAAGTTCATCATCTTCGGGCGAGGTCAACTTGGTCCTTTCTTCGGTTTCCGAAGATTCGACGACCTCGGGCGTTTCTTCTTTTTCCATGACCGGGGCCGGGGCCTCTTCAACCGGTTTTTCCTCGACTTCCTTTTTCTCTTCCTCTACCTCCGGCTCCTCTTTGGTAATAGCCTCTTCCCGGCGGCCGCGAAGATGGTCACTGTCTTCAGGTTTGACTTCCTTTTTTTCGGTTTCTGCGGCAGGAGCTTCTTCAGCCGGTCCGAGCAGCTCCTTGATATTACCTTCATAGATAATCGTCAGGTACCTGAGAAAAGCTTCATCGAGCTTGTACATTCTTTCCAACTCGGGCAGAATGACCGGCTCGGCCTTGAAAATCAGACTGGTATAGTATCCCTGGGTCAGGCGCTTGATGGCGTAAGCCATGCGCCGGGTACCGATTCGATTTTCGTTGATAATTTTTCCCCCGTTGTTGGCAATCAAATCCGTTACGGCTTTAACCTTGGATTCAATCGTACTGTCGTCTGACTGGGGGTTGACAATAAACGTAGTTTCGTAGATACGCACTAAATAGCCTCCCTACGGACGTTGTTAAAGGTTCAAACGGCTTTGCCGAGTACGTTACAGCGGCAAAGCAGGGTTATTATATTTCGACATCGCTTCTTCGAAGCGATTATGTAAAGCAAATATAACAGCCTCAGCGGCTGAAGCAATCATTATTTTTACAGGTTCGGCCTCTTCCGCGGAGAATTTTCCCAGAACAAAGTCAACCGCGTCGAGGTTCCCGGTAATCGGACCGATGCCCAGGCGAAGGCGGGGGAAGCATTCCGTTTGCAGTTCCTCGATAATCGACTCCAGCCCGTTGTGGCCGCCTTCGGAACCGGCCGGGCGAAAACGCAACCGGCCCAGCGGCAGGTTGAAATCATCCACCACCACCAGCATTTCCTCCGGTTCCAGGTGATTCACTTGTAAAAGAGCCCGGGCGGCCAGACCGCTAAGGTTCACATATGTTTTCGGCCAGGCCAGGATAATCCTTCGCTGATCGAGCTTTTTCCCCGCCCAATCATAATCGCTTGTGGGGGGTTGCCGGCGGGCTTCAAGCTTCTCGCAAACCAGGTCGAGAACCTCAAAACCCACATTATGGCGCGTCTTTTCATAACGACGGCCAATATTACCCAAACCTAAAACAAGCAATATCATAAAAAATTATGGCCCGATAACAGGCCAATCAGGCTTAGAAAATAACAATTTAGCTGAAAAAGTCAAGAAGTATCACGGCGGTTTTGACCGTCTGTTCAATCTGACCGGCCTGACAAATATATGCCGGGAATAAATAATCTCATAGAACCGGCTAAGCTAACGGCACGGTGGTTTGACCGACCTCTTCGAGTTCTTCCCGTGCAATCTTCGAATTTTCTATCTTCTCTCCGCGCAACAACTTATCCGGGTGAACAAAAATTGTCGAATTATTTTTCGAGATTTAAGAATCGGGAGAGTTTGCCGCGAACGGCCTCTCAGATGAAATCCAGGCGGTTAAGTCGCAGTGAATTGGAGACGACGAACACCGAGGAAAAAGACATGGCCAGAGCCGCGATCATGGGAGTAAGGGTCAATCCGAAAAGGGGATAAAAGAGACCGGCCGCCACCGGAATGGCGACAATATTATAGATGAAAGCCCAGAAGAGGTTCTGTTTTATGATTTTCATGCTGTACTGGGCGATGTTGAACATCTTTTGAATGTCCATGAGGTCGGAACCGACCAGGATAACATCGGCCGCCTCAATAGCCACATCGGTGCCGCTGCCGATGGCCACCCCGACATTGGCCACCGCCAGGGCCGGGGCGTCGTTGATACCGTCGCCGACCATCGCTACGTTATAACCGGCCTTGCGATAAGATTCGACAATAACTTTTTTCTGGTCGGGTTTTATCTCCGCCTCGTAATTATCAAGCCCCAAAGACCGGGCCACTCCTTCGGCGGTTTTGCGGTTATCGCCGGACAGCATCGTGACCTGGCGGTTGGTTTTTTGAAGTTTCTCGATAATCTCCCGGGCGTCTCCCCGCAGGCGGTCGGCCAGGGCGATAATCCCGGCCACCCGGCCGTCCACCGCCACGAAAATAACCGTTCGCCCCTGTTCCATCTCTTTTTCCGCTTCGGGCAGGGCCTGCCCGACAATGATTTCTTCGGCGTCCATCAGGGCCTTGTTGCCGATAGTCACCTTGCGCCCGTCACAGATACCGGTCATGCCGAATCCCGGCCGGGCCTGAACTTCATCCACTCTCATTCTTTTTACCGGCGCCGTCGTTATCGAGCGGGCGATGGCCCTGGCCAGGGGATGATCTGAGCGGCTCTCGATTGCCGCTGCCAGCCGCAGCAGTTCTTTTTCCGTCAACTGGCCGAATGATACAACTTCCGTAACTTCCAGCTCACCGAAAGTGAGGGTCCCGGTTTTATCGAAAACCACGGTATCTACTTTGGAGAGATTTTCCAATATATCCCCGCCCCGAATGATAATTCCCTCCCGGGCGGCCCGGCCGGTACCGGCCAGGATAGCGGTGGGCGTGGCCAGCCCCAGGGCGCAGGGACAGGCGATAATCAGAACCGAGATGACACTTTTAATCAGCATGGGGCTGTCCGGCGCCAGAAAATACCAGGCCAGGAAAGTAATCACAGCCAGGGCGATGACAATCGGGACAAAAACCGAGGCTACCTGGTCGGCCAGCTTCTGCACGGGAGCCCTTTTTTCCTGGGCCTCGGTCACCAGCCTGATTATCCGGGCCAGGTAACTTTCTTCGCCGGCGGCGGTAACTTTCATCTTGAAAGGCGTATTGGCGTTCAGCGAACCGCCGATAACCTCGTCACCGACCTTTTTATCGACCGGGACCGACTCCCCGGTCAACATCGATTCATCGATAACCGGATTGCCCTCGACAATCTCCCCGTCGGCGGCTACCCTCTGGCCGGGCTTGATTAACAGCAGCATCCCCGGCCGAACCAGGGCCGCCTCGATTTCTGTTTCGACGTCGTTTATGAGGGCAACCGTCCGGGAGGGGCGTAAATTAAGCAGGGCCTGGATGGCCTCCCCGGCCTTACCCCTGGCCCGGGATTCGAGGAAACGGCCGAGCAAAATCAGGGTAACAATCATACCGGCGGAGTCGAAATAAAGGGGTTCGACACTCCCCGGAGGGACTGTCACCAGGAGATAAAGACTCCAGCCGAAAGCGGTCAAAGTGCCCATGGCAATCAGGGAATTCATATTGGCCCGCCCGTGAACCGTTTGCCGGAAAGCGTCGGTGATAATTTCGCGTCCCGCCACCAGGAGCACCAGGCCGGCCAGCGCCGCCTGGATAATACCGTCAACCCGGAAAGAAAAGATAAGGTCGCCGGAAAACATCGGCCACATGGCCACGACCATCAGCGGTAAAGCCAAACCCAGGGAGGTATAGAAATTTTTGCGGGATGCGGTGACCTCGTTATCATTGGCCGTTAAAATATCGGGCGTGCCGATAGTGGCGCGGTAGCCCAATTTGGATATTTTTTCAATAATCCCGTCCGGGTCAACCTTACCCTTCTTGAAAGTCACCACCGCCGAACGGGTAACCAGATTGACCCGTGATTCCTCGACGCCGTCAAGCGTCTTCACGCTCTGCTCGATACTTCGAACACAGCTGGCACAATGCATGCCTTCGATTTTTAAAGTCAGTTTATCCGTTCCGGGCATAGCTTAAATATAATAAAGGTTATAAAATGAAAAAGAAAAAAAAGCTTATTTAATCCCGAGCATCAAAAGCAGATGGGGACAGTTGCGTATCAATTCCTTGCGGATTTTGGTTCGGGCACGGTGTAAATACCAGCGTACCGTGGCCACCGGCATATTCATGATGTCGGCGACATCATCAACCTTGCACCCCTCCAGGTCGCGCAAGGTAAAAGCCGAGAGCTGCTTCTCGTTTAGAGTACGGGTCGCTTGCTGAATGTAATCGTTTATCTGCTGCCGCCGGTAAGAAAACTCGGGGTCGCTTTTAGCGTTCTCAAGGCTGTCGGCAATATTGTCGATCGACTCCATGCGGTGGCGATGATGTTTCCGGACATAGTCGATTGAGGCGTTGACGGTAATACGATAAAGCCAGGTATAGAACTTTTTCCGCTCGTCGTAGCGCCAGATGTTGTTCAGCATCTTGATAAAAACTATCTGGGCGACATCGGCCGCCTCATCGTAATCGTTGACCACCTTGTAAGCCAGCGAGGCAACCTGGTTGCGATACCGCTTCACCAGTTCCGAAAAAGCCGGCTTGTCGCCTTCCTTGATTCGTGCGATCAGTTCCTTGACCTGCCATTCCTCGTCGTCAACCGCTGGATTATTTTTTATATTCGATGTATCGTTGATGTCTTTTCTCATAATTGGACGACCACCATTTTCTATATTTAACGACCCCATTTTGATATAGTTCCTCCATAATCTAATATTATAGTAGTTCCCGTCAAGTAAAAATAGATATATTCGGTCTAATTTGTTCTATTTTTATATATTGCTTGAACATACAAAAAAAAACCGCCCTTCGGGGCGGTCAAATCTTTGATATCGGCGTTTATTTAGGATTGTTCAGGATGTAATTCATGGGGTTTTTCGCCTGGCCGTTGCGCCAGACCTCGTAATGCAGGTGCGGGCCGGTGGTTTTGCCGCTGTTACCCATCAGGGCGATCACCTCGCCCCGCTTAACCTTCTGCCCTTTTTTAACTTGAAACTTGGACAGGTGGCCATAGCGGCTGACAAATCCATAGCCATGGTCAATGGTAATCATCCGTCCCATATTCCCCACCTTGCCGATTTGTTTCACGACACCGTCGGCGGTGGCCACCACCGGCGTGCCAATATGATTGGCGATATCCACCCCGCGATGCATGGTCCGGTAGCCGGTGAAGGGGTCGCTACGCATACCGAAACCGCAAGATAACCAACCCTTTACAGACCAGATGGAGGGGGTATGATCCAGGCGGTCCTTGTAGTTTTCGAGGAGGTTTTCAACCTCATCGTATTTTTCCAACTCGAATTGGGAGAGTTTCAGAAGGCGGTCAACCTCGACCTCGGTGGTGAAAGCCACTTTTTCCGAGGGCGTCATGTTCGGGTAGGTTTGCGAACCGGGACCGCCGATACCCA
>Ga0210003_1000146_pt1 | contig 60849 bp, 44 predicted proteins | sample LantaG_FD_182804 | JGI IMG/M metagenome (GOLD analysis project Ga0210003, IMG submission 182804) | Deep subsurface microbial communities from Baltic Sea to uncover new lineages of life (NeLLi) - Landsort_02402 metaG (SPAdes) (version 2) | ecosystem: Environmental > Aquatic > Marine > Oceanic >... | reverse complement strand
GGACAAGCCTGATTTTCTTATGTACCGACTAATAACGGGCCTGACCGAAGCAATAAATACATGTTTCTGGCTTCACAAAGATATGCTGCGAAGAACCTTATGCTAAAACCCCGAAGTTTGAGTTTTTTTCTGTTGACAAGGTTCTTGATAAGTGGTAGAATACATGTAAATAGGGGGTCGGGCAAATTTCCTCCTACCTCTCCCTCCGCGAGTCCGGCCCCATTTTTTTATGCGCATCCGGCGGCTTTCTGTAGTAATCAGCTTACGTTTGGGTGGGCGCCAATTCGACCGGGGGCAAACATTTACCAAACTTTTACTTTTTTTGTTCTGCGAATATGAGAAAAGAGATTGCAGTTATTGAAATCGCGCCGTGCAAGACGGCTGAACGGAATTTACGAAGTTACAAGGAGATACTGCAATGCTTGTATTGACACGAACGGAGAACGAATCGGTGATAATAGGCGACGATATCGAAATCATCGTGACCGAGATTCGCGGTAAGAAGGTTCGGCTTGGTATAAACGCACCGAGAGATATAACGGTTCACCGCAAGGAGATTTACGAGGCGATACAGGCGCAGAATAAGACATGATTGCCCGTGAAGTTGAGCGAGGCGTTTGCGCAGCCCTTTCATAGTTTCGGCAGGTTGATTATATCCGGAACGAGCATTCATCACCCTCCTCCTTGAGGCCGGCTGGCCCCCCGGGCCAGCCGGCTTTTTTTCATTGGGTCGCGACAATGATGATTTAGAAGAAATTGACTTTGGCGACGAGCTTTTTCAGGGCGTATGTTGTGACGGCGGCAATTGTAAGATAGATAAGGCCCTGGCTGAAGCGGTGGAAGACGAACTTTCCGATGGCGAGTGTCAGGGAAAAAATCGCTACGGTACACAGACACCATGCGAGGAGATTTTGAGATAATTCGGAAGCGTGAGGCCGGATGTTGGTTATATTTGCGACTTTTTTCCAGCCTGGGCCTGGTATTTTCATTTTCGAATAGAAGATGATTGTTTGTGTATCGGGTGTGTTACCGGCGGTCAGCAGTGTGACGGTTATCCAGGCGGCTGTTACAAGTACGACGGTTATGACGAGCCTTACGGCGAACATGTCGGCGTTCGGGGTCGATGGGAGTTTTATCTGGAGGTAATTAGCGACGAGCAGGCAGGCTGCGATTGCGGTGATTTCGGACCAGGCATTGACCCGCCACCAGTACCATCTGGCTATCATTACGGTTCCGACACCCGCGAAGATGACGGTGAGGTACTTATAAGCGTTCAGGATGCTGGTAAGTTTTGTGGTGACAATCAGGGCCGTTACGATTAGGCCAATCATTGCGATTCTTGAGACTCTGACATAGTGCTTTGTGGTTTTTTTGGCTCTTATGAAGGGTTGATAGAGGTCGTTTACTATGTATGAGGCTCCCCAGTTGAGATGTGTGTCGATTGTGCTCATGAATGCCGCGAGCAGTGATGCGACCATGATGCCTTTTAGTCCGGCGGGCAGAAAGAGGTTTATCATTGCCGGGAAGGAGCTTTCGGGGTCATGGAGGTTCGGCAGGTAGTAGAGTGATATGAGTCCGACGAAAATCCATGGCCATGGTCTTATTACGTACTGGCAGAAGTTGAACCATAGAAAGGCAAGGAAGGCATCTTTTTCGGATTTTGTGGCGAGCAGCCTCTGGACGTAGTACCCATGTCCCGGCGCGCGCGCCCACCAGCAGAGGGAAATGTAGACGAAGAAGGTGAAGGTTTTCAAATCGAATGAGGTGAGATTCGGAAAGAAGTTGAGGAAATCGGATTTTAGATTTGGTGCGGCGTTGAGTTTTGCGATCAGGCCTGTACCTTTGGAGGCGTCGATATATACGAAGACGGCCAACCCGATGGAGCCTACCATTGCGAGGGCAAACTGGATGAGGTCGGTGTAGACGACGCCGTAGAGTCCTGATAGTGCGCAGTAGAGTACGGCGGAAGCTCCAAGGATAATCAGCATCAAGGCGGTGTAATCGATGCTGCCGAGGATGGGTAGTCTGCAGAATGGAGTCTGGGGCAGATTCAGCAGTGTTTTGATAATCTTTGCCATTGCCAGTGTCACCGATGCCATGACGATGCAGTTTATGAGCAGGCCGTCAAAGAGGACTTTGAATACTCTCAGGATTGATGTCGCGCAGCCCGGGCGATAGCGTTTGACGACGAATTCTATATCGGTCACTACTTCGGTTCTGCGCCAAAGCTTTGCGAAGAAGAATACGGTGGCGATTTGTCCTATTGCGGCGGAGAGCCAGAACCAATGTCCGCTGATTCCGCTTCGGCGTGATATTCCGGCCACGACGAGCGGAGTGTCGGAAGAGAAGGTTGTCGCGAGTATCGATGTCCCGGCGATGAACCAGGAGAGCGTTCTTCCGGCGAGGAAGAAATCGGTGGTGGTTTTGGCGGCTTTTTTTGTGAAGTAGAGACCGACGGCAACGGCGGTTACGACGTACAGCGCCACAATAATCCAGTCGATAGCGGTCATAAGTATTGTCCTCGAGACATTTTGCTGCTAAGGCTTCAAAGGCCGGCGTGCAGGAATTGGAAAGACGGCATGGAAAAGCAGTTCGGGGAAATTGTTCTTTGCGGGCCATTTCAACGAAATGTTCAATGCTTTCGGCGCGGTATTTTCGTTTGGGTCGGCGGCGTTTTGTTCTTTTGCTGCGGCAGTAATACTAAAATCCGATAACCCGACGGCTACCAGGTCGGGGGTTTCTTTGCCTATTGGTTTTTCGCCGGCATGGGGCTGCTCGAAGCGGGTGAGTATCGATTCTCCGGTTGCCTTGTCTGTTTCGAATTCGTAACGGACTTTTGCGATGCGTGCGGAGATAAGGCTGCTGTGCCAGGCGGGCGTAAGCGTGTAAAAGGTAAGGGCGGTTTGTTCGACGGTGATGGGCTGGAAGTCGGCTGGGGGATTTTCGGCATCGTTGGCATCGGGTGGCGGAGGGAGGTAAAGGCCGGCGAGTTCGCGGCGCAGCGTCCCGGTGATTAGACGAAGGTCATTGTATATGGGGCGATAGTGCTCGGCGTTCGACCATACCATGTGGGCTTGTTGATAGGCGGCGTTTATGCCGAGAACGAGTATCGAACTGATGAGCATCGCCAGCAGAAGCTCGATAAGTGTGAATGCTTTGGATGTGGTGAGCGTTGCGTTTCTCATTGGCGGTGTTTACTTTCCCTCCAGGGCCGGTTTTATGTAACGCAGGGAGACAAGATTGTACTGCTGGAGTCTATTCTGTTCGTTCCATTTTACGCTGACGTTTATGGCGGCGAGGCTCTCAATGGGTGTTGGGATTATTCGAACCTGCCATTTATATTTATCGTCGGCGCCGTTGGATGTCTGCAAGGCGATGTTTTCATCGAGAGCGGCTTGTGTGAGCAGGGTTTCTGCAAGCAACACGGCTTCCGTGAGCATTCTTGCGTGGTGCGTGGCGCCGGCACAGGCACGCAGTACCCCGAAAACAGCGATTAACGTGGTACTGAGGATTACAAGGGCGACAATAACCTCAACCATGGTGAAGGCCACGGTGTTTTTTGGGCGATGGGTGCCTGGTGTTATTGAATGGTTGTTATATCGCTGATGCATCAATTCGAATCCTGTTTCCGATTATACTGATTTTTTTTGTTGCGTCTTTTGCTGCAAGTGTGATTGCCGCAATTGGCCAGGTTTTTTCCGGGTCGAAGAGGATGTAGTATCCATTCGACTGGATGCTGAAACCGTCGATATCGACGATGTATATATTTTGCCCAAGGTATCGCGGTGCCTCGGTGACGTTGTCGGCCGGCCGGAAATCGCGGGCATCGCTGCCTGCGGCAATTTCGAGGCTGTAGGTTTTGGAAGTTGGATTGATGACTATCCTGGTGGGTTTTTTGGTATCTCCGGCGAGGGTGACAGCGTATCTGAGCAGTTGTGCGAGATTCAGGCACTGCCGCTGCAACTGTCGGCTGTCACTGCCGGCGGCGGCATAGGGCAGAATGATGGTGACCATTGTCGAGATTATCATCATTACAATAATCATCTCGATGAGAGTAAAGGCTGCGTGTTTTTTATTATCAGCGTTGAGGTCGATTGCGCAGTTCATCGTGATTGGTGATGTCATCGTCATTTCCGTACACTCCATCGGGGCCGGCAGAGACTATGTCATAAAGGAACTCTGAGGATGTCAGTTCGGATGGGTAGACATACTTGTATGGATTAGCCCATGGGTCGAGCGGTACCACGGCGCTTTTCAGATACGGGCCATGCCAGTTTGCAAGCTGCGGATTCTGAATCAATGCACCGAGTCCCTCTTCGGTGGTCGGGTAGCGTCCCGTGTCCTGTTCGAAGAGGTCCATCGCTATGCCGAATGTTCCGATGATAGTTTGCCTGGCTGCCACGATTCTTGCCTCCTGGGAACGCCCGAAGAACCGCGGTACGACCACGGCAGCAAGTATACTGATTATGGTAATCACCAGAAGCAGTTCGATAAGCGTGAAGGCACGAGTTTTTGCGGTTTTTGTTAAAGATGGTGTCATTTTTTGCATTGTCCTTTCTTAAGTGACTATTGTGCTTGCCTGGAAAATAGGCAGTAATATGGCCATGACGACAAAACCGATGATGAGTCCGAGCAGGACTATCATTATTGGTCCGAGCAGGTTCGTCATGGAGCCTATCGTGGATTCGCATTGTTGGTCGTACATGCGGGCCAGTTCGAGGAGCATTTCGGGCAGGGTTCCGGTATCCTCGCCGACGGCAATCATATTGGCAAAGATTTCGCTGAAGAATTCCTGTCGGCTGACGGCTTTTGTGAAGGTGGAACCCTTTAGGATGTCTTGCTCGATGTCTGCGATTTGGGCGGCGAAGGCCCGGTTTGTGGTTGTGGCTTTTGTGGTGTCGATTGCCTCGATAATTCTGACACCGCCGTTGAGCAGCGAGCCGAGCGTTCTGGCGAATCTCGCCAACTGGAGTTTTTGATTCAGAGGACCGAGGAGTGGCACCTTCAGCAGGAATCGGTGCATAGAGAACCGCACGTTATTGTCTCTTAGCGCGACAATGGCAAGTAATATAATTGCCGTTACCGCGATGATTAAGACCCACCAGAAGTTTTGGATGCCGTGGGTTGCGGCGACGAGGATTTTTGTGGGCAGCGGTAGTTTTTGGTTTACGTTAACGAAAAGCTGGATGAATTTTGGGATTACAAACGTTGTTAGCACGGCAACGACGACGGCACTTACGACGAGCAGGAATATCGGATAGACCATGGCGGCTCTTATGCGGGCATTTATCGAAGCCCTTGCTTTTAGCTGGGCGGTGAGTACGGCGAGGGTTTCGCAGAGGCTGCCGGCGGTTTCCGCGGCGGCGACAATGGCTGTGTAGACCGATGAGAATACGCGGGGGTGTTTTGCCATTGCCTGTGAGAGCGAGCTGGATTGCTCGATATCGGTGTGCAACTGCTGTATGACCGAGGCGAGGTATTTATTTTCGGTCTGCTTTGCGAGTGTTTTCAGAGCGATGCTGAGGCGAACTCCCGCGTGCAGGAGAGTCGCCAGTTGGTGGGTGAAAATGGCCCTATCGCGGGTGCTGACACGAGCGCCCAAGGCGGTATTTCGGCTTATGACGGCGGCGAATTTGCCCTGCAAGTGAACGCTGAGCGGGTAATAACCTTTTTGTTTCAAGGCACTTATGACGTTTGCGCGATGGTGGGCCTGCATATCGCCGAAGATTAGTAGACCTTCATTGTTTCTGGCTTTGTAGATGTAACTCTGCATTGCAACGTACTTTCGCGAAATTATTGTTATCCGCATAAGTCAGCGTTTTGCGAGGTGCGTTTGTTGATATGAGAGTTACGGATTTTTCTGCCGGGGCTGGAAGAGCCAACGTATGGGTCAGCTTGATTTGGCCGCAGGCAGGGTCAGGTTTTCGCCCGGTTCTTCGCAGGAGAATATATGGACGTTTTCGGTGTCGATTCGGAGGAGCATTTTATCGCCGACATCAGGTTTTTTGCGAATGTCGAGACGGGCGACAAGTTCGGTGGTTGATTGCACGGCGAAATGGACATCAGCAGCGGCACCGGTCGGCTCGACAAGAGTTGCCACAGCGGTAATGGTATTATCTTTTTTGTCCTGTGATTCGACAGGTGAAAGATGCCCAGGCCTTACGCCGAGCAGCACCTGGCTGTTGTTGAAGCAAAGCAGCAGCGGCCTGAGGCGCTGCGGCAGTTTTATGGTATCTTCGCCGAGGATTACAGCAAGATGGTCAGGTGTGATTTCGAGACGGCCCGGCAGGAAGTTCATGGCGGGTGAGCCGATGAAGCCCGCGACGAATCTATTGACCGGTTTGTCGTAGAGTTGCAGTGGCGGTGCTATCTGCACAATTTTGCCGGCTCTCATCACGCAAATGCGGTCTGCAAGTTTCATGGCCTCGGCCTGGTCGTGGGTGACGTGTATTGTCGTTGTATGGAGTTTTTGCTGGATTGCTTTCAGTTCGGTTCTGACGCTGGTTCTCTGGGTGACATCGAGACTGCTGAGCGGTTCATCGAGTAGAAAGGCATTCGGTTTTCGGACGATTGCCCGTGCCAGGGCGACGCGCCGGCGCTGGCCGCCTGAAAGAGCGGCGGGTTTTCTGTGCAGCAGGTTCTCGATGCCAAGCATTGACGCGGCATTTTTGACGCGCCGGATAATTTGGCTGCGGGGGACTTTTCGCATTTTCAGGGCAAAAGCGATATTTCGAAATGCATTCATGTGCGGATACAAGGCGCAATCCTGAAATACCATAGCAATGTCACGGTCTCTCGGTGAAACGTTATCGACCGGTTTTCCGGCGATGCAAATGGTGCCGGAGGTTGCTTTTTCGAGCCCGGCGATTAACCTGAGGGTGGTGGTTTTGCCGCAGCCGCTCGGGCCTACAATGACCATGAACTCGCCGTCATCGACGGTAAGGGTGAAATCGGAAACGGCGGTAACGCTGCCGTCGAAGACTTTTGTAACGTTTTTCAGTTCAATCCGGGCCATAGCAAAGAGAATAATAAGTCAGAATACATTTCGCCTCAATCGACATTTGGCGCGCCAAGCGAAGAGCAGGCCTATTACGATATAAACAAACGCGCAGGTCAGCATCCAGTATGTGGAGTCAACAATGGTACGCTTGCCAGTCGGCCAATAGTAGTCGCCTAAACTGCGCCGAGAAGAAACGGTCTTTTGGATTACAACACCCACATGGACAAAGGGATTAGTGTCCAAATACGCTTTGAAGCCATCGTACCCGGTGCGTCGTATCTCCGAGGTTACAGCAAGCAGGAACGGCACGAGCATCCAGATTACAGCGGGCAGGACAAAGTTCATGATTACGGCGGTCGTTGTGTGTTTGAAGCGTGCGCTGAAGTAAAGGCCAGTACAGCAGAGAAAGAAGACGAGCCATGAGATGGTTATAGCTATGTGGAAGATGGCAATGGGATGGATAAATCCGAGAGATGTAAACAGGATGAGGTGCCCGAAGAGCAGCAGCCATATCGGCAGGCATCGACGCAGTGCACCAATGAATTTGCCGCAGAGTATTTGGGTATCGGTCAGTGTGGTTGCCAGCAGCAGCGGCCAGGAGCGTGCTTCCTTTTCGGAGGTTATGGATGTGGCAGGCAGGATGATTGTGAAGAGGCAACCGAGCACCATGAAGATGATTATGTAAATGCCCTGAACATCCTGGCTGTTCAAGTCATTGTGGTTGGCGAAAAGAAGGTATGTTGTGAACAGCAGCAGAAGGGTAATGGATGCGATGACAATCGAGGCGACTTTATGCCGGCGGAACATAGGCGTGCGAAGTTCCTTCCAGATTGTGGGCGAACCGTAAATTCTTCTTATGGACCCGGTCGGCTGATCTGATTGGGCGGATTCAAGCTGGTGCTTTTTTCTGCGTCGTTTTCGGGCCGAAGAACTTGTCTGTCCGACGGCCTGTCGAAGGGCAACTTTGCGAACCAGGAGTACGCAAAACAGCAGGATAACAGCAGCGGCGGCGAGCAGGATTGCGCAGTGAAGCGGCCAGGAGATTGTAAAGGGGCCGAAGCCACGCTGATAAAGCATTGTCTCGGTATTGGCTGCGAAAGCTAAATAGGGATTTGCGTAGAAGATTAAATTCGTCAGTGCAGGGTCGGGCCAATCGCCGGTTATGACGTGGTAGAGTGCTCCGACGAGATACGGCAGCAGCAAAAATAGAAAACCAAGGCTGATAAAAGTCATGATAATAACATGGTATGCCCTGCGCGTTAGTATCGAGTAGAACAGGCTTAGCGAGCCTACAAAAGTGGCGACGGTCAATGTCATTACCAGGCTGGAGATGAGATAATTCCACGGCACGCCGCCGAAAACGCGGACTATTGCCAGGACGGGCAGGCTGATAGCCAGCAGCAGGATTAGCTGGAGGAGCCTGCTGAAGAGTTTGCCGAGGACTATCTGCGTACTGTTTATGGGTGTGGTCATCAAGACGCCGAGTGTTCGATGCTGGATTTCGTCGCTGATTGAAGTGCTTAGAGTGATAATCGCTATAAGTTGAATGGCGATAAACTGGAACCAGACGACGACAGCTATTATCTGTCTGCCGGCCTCGGCCATTCTGGCGATGCGATTTACGGCATGGCCGTAGCTTCTTACCTGGTCTGTCCAGATGAGGACGAGAAAGAGTGTTAAAAGGGCCAGGTAAATGAAACGCAGCCAATAGTTTCTTTTTCTTCTGGCGGAGACCCGTAGCTCCTTGTCAAATATCGGGCCGGTCAGCCAGGAGAGACTGACAAGGCGCCAAATAAAGTTTGTCAGGACAGCAATCATAGTTTTTGAGAACCCGGTCAGAAGATATTTCGTCTTAGTCTGTGTTTTGCCCGCCAGGCAAACAGAGCACCTGCAGAGATGTATGCCAACATGGTGACAGCAAGCAGCAGCGTTGTTGTTTGAAAGTCCAGATGTTCGTTCATCCAATCATAGCGCAGCCTGGAGATGCTGCGTTTGGCCTTGCCTGACCCTGCCGCAGCCTGGACGACAACTACAGTCTGGAGGACTGGATTTGTCGAAGCATACATCCTGACAATAGAATCATTTTGGAGCGACATGGATAGCAGGGCGAGAATTAGGGGAATAGCAGCCCAGAGTATCAGTGCCAGTGCGATGTTTGCAACGACGGCGGATGTGGTTCGTTTGAATCGCGTGCTGAAATAGAGACCCGAACCGCAGAGAAAGACGATGATTGAGGCTACTATCATAGCCAAATGGATAACTGCCACCGGGTGGATGTATCCTACGAGGACGAATACGGCGACGTGGCCTGCGAGGAGAGACCATATCGGCAGGCATCGGCGAAAGACGCCGACGGCTTTTCCGAGAAGTATGTGCCAGTCGGACAGAGGTGTCGTAAGCAGGATTGGCCAGGAGCGTGCTTCCTTTTCGGAGGTGATTGTAGTGGCCGAGAGCACCATGTTGATAATCAAACCCATGATAACGAAAACTATCGCGTACGCGACATGTATGACATCGACATCGAGACAGCGTTTTTCTATACATACGACATAGGTTATCAACAGGGCAATGATAGCGACGACCATGCCTATAAGGCTGTTTCGCCCTTCGCCACCCTGGATTATAGGCGCCCTTAGTTCTTTCCAGATGATCGGTGAGCCGGTGACAGGCCTTATGGTGCCGAGGGATTGTCCTGCTGTTGTGGTTTTACCGGCAGCAGCGGCTTTTTTTTGCCGGCGTTTTGGTTTTACCTGATTGTCGATTTGTCCGACGGCCTGTCGCAGGGCAACCTTGCGGACGATTTTTACCGACCATGCCAAAACAAGCGCCGACGCCGCGAGCATTACGGCACAATGCGCGGGCCACGGGAAGATGGACATGCCGGGTAAACCACGTGGCGAAATCATGCCGGAAGTGTAAAGCTTGATGTAGAAGACAGGATTTGCCATCATAAGATAGTAGAGAAGTTTCGTCTGCGCAACCTGGTGGGAAAAAATCGCGATTGTTATCCCCGGGATAAATCCATAAAGAAAGGCGAGCGTGAATACGGTTTTCAGGATGACGACGTATGCCCTTTTGCTGTAGATGGAGTAATAAAGACTGAGTGAACCGGCGAAGATTACAGCAGTCAGAGTTACGCAAAGGCCGAAGAGCACGTAGTTCCATGGTACGCCGCCGAAGACCCTGATTATGGCCAGCAGGGGCAGGCTTATGGCCAGCAGCAAAATCAACTGGAGCAGCCTGCTGAAGAGCTTTCCCATTACTATCTGAAAACTGTTTATGGGAGTGGTCATAAGTATTCCGAGTGTTCGATTGTAGATTTCGTCACTGATGGCGGTGCTCAACATGACGATTGCGATCAACTGCGTGACCCAGAACTGGAAATTGATGATGCTGCTTACGATGATGGTTCCGGCCAATGACATTTGAGATATCCTGTATGCCGCCGGTGAACCGGCTGTTTGGCCTGTAATGGCGAATAACCGGACAGCGCTTGCCCAAACCATTGCTATAAAGAAAGTCAGCAAGGTCAGATATACAAATCGCAGGACATAGTTTCTTCGTCTGCGGCTGGACACGCGCAGTTCCTTATCGAAGATTGGGCCTGTCACCCAGTTCAGGCTGAGCATTTTCGAGAAGAAACTGATTACCGCTGTTTTCATAGGCAGCTCCGTTGATGCGGATTCGGACCAGGCTCAATGCACGATGCCCTGGGTCAACCTCAGGAAAGCGTCGTCAAGCTTCAATGTTTCGGGCTGGAGTGAAATGACATCGAGACCTGCCTTTACCAGGGTTCGAGCGATGATACCGTCGCCCTTGCTGCCGTCGCGAAAGCTGACAACGATGGACTCATTCAAAGTCTGCACGTCCTGCACATCGGGCAAAGCCGAAAGCAGTTCAGCGGCTTTTTGCTGATTTTCCGCAACGGCGACACGCACCTTGCTCTGCAGTCCGAGCTGCGCACGGATTTGCTCCATTGTCCCGCTGAAAACGAGCCTGCCCTGCTCGATAATACCCACGTGGTCGCAGATTTCCTCGAGTTCGCTGAGGATGTGGCTGGATATCATGATGGTTTTCCCCATTCGTTTCAGTTCCCGCAGCAGTTCCCTGATTTCGATTCTGGCCCTGGGGTCGAGTCCGCTGGCAGGCTCATCGAGGATGAGCACTTTTGGGTCGTGTATGAGCACCCTGGCGACGCCGAGTCTCTGCTGCATACCGCGTGAGAGACTGTCGACGGTGACAGCAGCTTTAGACTTCAGGTCGGTTAGTTCGAGCACACCTTCGACAACGGCTTTTCGTTTGGATCGGTGTATAGAAAACGCCGCGGCAAAGAACTCGAGATACTCGAAGACCTTGAGGTCGTCGTAGACTCCCATGAAGTCGGGCATATAACCGACGTGCCTGCGAACTTTTTTGCCCTGTTTTGTCACATCGAGGCCGTTAATATAAGCTTTGCCCCTGGTCGGTTCGAGCAGGGTAGCAAGGATTCTCATGGTAGTGGTTTTACCGGCACCGTTCGGACCGATGAATCCGAAGATGTCACCTGCGGCAATGCCGAGGTCCAGATCGACGAGGGCCTGGAGATTTCCATAGAACTTAGTGAGCGTTTTTGTTCGAATCATTGTTTCGATTACCTTTCGTTTTATTCTAAATGTGTTCGGTCGTTCGCGTCGCCCGTTTTGGGGAAAACAACCAGCCGTACCATCCGCACGTGCGTGTAGCTGCAGGGGTAGTTTTTCACCTTACACGATACCGGTGCATTATCGTACTCGGCGCAGACAACCGCGGCACCATGTTTCAAATAGTCACTGATTGCCCGTGTTCGCGGCAGGATGCCCTGAGCGAAGAAGGCTTTTTCCGGTCTAAAAGGTCCACTCAACTGAGCTCGCAGAACGCCGTATCTGCCATCTTGCCGGAGCTGCATATCCCACCTGCGGCTGCGAGTGAGACGGTCTTTCAACTTCTTTGTCGCACCCGGCGCAACACTGCCAAAATTCATCGACCTGTCGTCGCCGAAGAGGACATAGCCGGATTCAACGGGGCATGAGGCCTGGTTTGTGATTTTGAGGGTGACTTCGTCACCGCTGCGTGAAAGCTCAACCTGCAGAGGCAGTTGGCTTTGCGGCTCTTCGTTGACCAGGCACTGCACCGTCCAGATGTTTATCGGCGCCGAATAGAGCCGGTTGTAGCCATCCTGCTGCAGGCAATATATATTTCTGCTGCCGCTGTCACGACGGCCCGACCAAATGGATTCTTCCGTTGGCGAAGTTGCGGACCACCATTGGTCGGGCTTAAGCCCGCTGAGCTGGTAGTTGCGACTTCGCGGCGCAAACATGCCGAGGTAGGTTGTCGACCATTGATAATCAGAATCCTGTATGCCGTCTACGACGGAGACCGCCCTTAGCTGCATTTCGCCGCCGCGCAGTTCCTGGACGCCGTAATAGGCGCCGCCGGTGAACAGGGCAATCCATATCGCACATGTCAGCCAGGTCAGCGGCAGTCGGTCGAGACGTTTGAGGATTTTGTAATCGACGGGGCCAAGCAGGACGGCAAGGACCGTCAAAATGATAATGACCCACCATATACTCAACGGCTTCATTTCGGGGATGTTGTACAGGTACTCCATGACGGCGGTGCCTGCGACCTGACCTATGCTGGTCTGAAAGAACCTTTCGTTCTGAGAGTTGTGGGGATAAGTGTCGGCATTTTCAACATATTCTATGCTTCGATGCAGCGCCGATGCAGTGATTGTTTCAACCTTGTTTGTCGGTCGTCGTCCGGGGCGTTGCCTTGGTGCGACTAAGTTCATGGTAGGTTGAAACTGGAGATTGTCATCGGCGGTAGCCTTCAAGGCAATGTTGACACCTTCCGGCAGGCCGTTGGAGCTGTCAAAGGTTGCAATCTTCATCCTCGCGCCGATGGAGTATCCAAGCCCGATGAAACCCGGCGCAATTGCCTGACCATTGGCGCCAAAATCGACGGCAATCACGTCGGCACTTTTGCTGTCGGAGCCGGGAGATGCCGATGACCTTGTTAGCTGGAAGCCACACAGTACCGCTCGCCGGTTGAATTGCGATTCGCGAACCGGACGAAATTCGATTACCACATTGCCCGTGTCAGCCACTTCGAATACGGTGGTGATTTTCGAGGCGCGTGCGTCGCTGTTAACACTGGTCTGCGGATTGTTGGAGCTGGAGAGCTTGTCGTTTACGTATACGTCGATGTTAGAATGCCGCGTCGAGGGATTATTATGATAGCTTGTCATGGTGTATTTTCCCGGTTCGAGACCTTTTATCGTGAGTTGAATTCCGCACTGGACGTTGTCCGCATGGGTAAGGTCGCCGGTCAGGGCACTGGAATTGGGCATGGGCCGAACTCCCTGGGGGACAACGACGGCAGATTTCAGTGTAACGGTTTCGTTGTTTGCCGAGTTTATGGTTCCAGGCCGGTCATAGTCAAGCACTCTTGCGATACGATTGGCCCAGAATCTGGAGGCATTGCTTCTGTGCCTATCGGTTAATTCGGAAGGGTCAAAGGCCAGTACGCCGACCCGGCCAAATCCGACGCAACCAACGGCGAAGACACATTGGTTCACATCATTGGTTTCGGTCTGAAAGAATCCGGCTCCGGGTTTCGGCTTAATCGGCCAGGCATTTACATCCTGCGGCTCGGCGGCATTCAACTGCCAGCTTTGCAGTGTGCGGACGCCAAGTGTGAGCCTTTTCTTATTCTGTATTTCGAAGGGAAGAAGGCGGCCTATGGGGTTTTCGGCGGGCAGCGGTTTGCCGGCGAGTACTACCAATAACGAACCGCCGTTAGAGACGTATTGGGCAATGGCATTCAACTGCTCGATGCTGAAAGTGTTCCAGACGGGGTCGTATAGCATCAGCAAATCGAGGGATGCAAAACCGGTCCAGTCCCATGGTGTCATTCGCTGGAGTCTGTTTGCAACAAATACCTTTCCTGTACCGCGAGCGGATTTGCAGATGGATTGTTTTGCCAGTCTTGTCAGACCAAATCTTTGACTTCCAATTAGTCCGATGAAGAGGTCGTTGTCATTTACCACCGAGAGAAATCGGTTCCGCCGTGACACATTCCAGAGTTCGAACTCATTGTCCCATCTTGTTCGGTCCTTATCATCGATGATTCTCAGGCGACACTTGTCGGCGGCGAAGGCGAACTTTGTGACGAGCGGCAGGCGCTTTGGGAAATCGGGCATCAGTGTCAATTCCTGAGTTATGTTCATCGTGTTCAGTCCGTCCTGCTGGGCCGAGAGCATAACCTTTCCCTGAAAGGTGTCGTTGAGCGAAGCGGTGATGCCGACCTCGACGGGTGTCCATTCCATCGGTCGATAATAGCCGTTCCATCCGCAGAACACATCAACGTTGAAAGGCGACTCTGCGCAGAGTGAACCAACCATCAACACAATCAAAACGATCACCGGTTTTAGGCTGTTGCGTAACATCCATGCTCCTCTTGATATTGCACGTTTAGACTTCAAATCCGCACTTTCGAATTATAAACCAACCATTCCAGACAAGCAAGCACTAAAGCGATTCCCACGAGAAACGGCCATAACGGCAGGTTCGCCCTGGCAAATGGACGCTGTTGAGCCTCTACGGGCTGGCCTGCAAGGACGAGCTTTCGGACAGGCTCGATATTGCTTTCATGGACATCGAGCAGATTGGCCGCGAAGAAGGTGTCCTCTCGGCCGGGGATGCTCAGACGATAGACGCCGAGGCGGTCGATCTGTGGCAAACGTACAGTGCCGGATGGGTTGGCCTGGATATCGTATGATATAGCATCAGGTCCCTGTACTTTTGCGACAGTACCCGGCGGCACGGCTTCAACAACAATTGGTTGACCAACCTGCAGATTCCCCTGCCGGTTGCTGCCGACTTCGGTACCAAGATAACCGACGGCATTAAAACAGAAGAGGACAAAACTCGGTTCGAAGGGCCAGTTTGTCTCAAGGATGTCAAAGCCTGCAAGCAAAAAGACGCCGGCGTTTCTTCGCACAACGACGATGGCCGGCGTCGCGTTGAACTCGGCGAGTACCTCCGCATCGCGCGGAAGAACCATCCTGTAACATTTGGCGGCGAAAAGATTCGTCAGGTTGACGTATTTGAGTACCGAATGTCTTGTCTGCCAGTCAACAACGACCTGGTTCTTCAGTTGCTCCGGTACCGAGACATTGATGTCGGCAGGCGGTTTGCCAAAGACCAGATATCGACATCGAGGCAGCTTCGCCGGCGAGTAATTATCAAGAATAATGACATCAAAGGGCTGTTCGACGGCCATGGCATCGTGGTCCATGGCGTCGAACTCGGCAGGTGAACATATTTTGAGGCCGGCAAGCGGACATGCCCGCAGCGATGACTCAAGTATGATGTTTCCTTTGGTGACAAGCAGGGCTGAGAGCTTCTTCGGCGGCGCGAGGACGGCCCAGGCGGCATCATCACAGGATAATTCGTCGTGATGCAATTGTCTTACTTCGAGCACCGCGGCGTCGGAATGTAACAGCGAGAAGTTTACGGCGACTTTTCCAGGTCGATTGACATCGGAAGCGCCGGCGGCGTTTCTCGCGGCAATCGTGACGCTTCTTACGGTGCGTATGTCACCATCAAGGCTGAGCTGGACGTCGGTAGTTACAGGTTCGTTACTGTAATTGGCAATCGTAGCGAAGACGTTTACCTGGTCGGGATTTTCGTATAACCTCCTGGCCTGCATGGCAGTAATCGCAACATTGTTGCCGGATTCTCCAATACAGTGAAACAGCATTTCGTCTTCACTGACGATGATGCGGTCGAGGTCGTCGATACGTCCGTCGCTATAGAGGATAAGCTGCGCCTGCTGCTCCGCGCTGCGGTTGTTTGCCTCGATGCCGGGTGACTGCGCAAAGGCTCGGGCTACGGTGACAGCCTGTGACAATGTGGACCGCTCGTGGGCCTGTGTTATCGCCTCTATGGCCGCGAGTATCTGCGGTTTGTCGGATGTATAATTGCACATGACTTTGGCGTGGGCATCGAAAGCAATGACCATTACCTGGTCGCCGGTCGGTGAAAGGGAAAAGAAGGAATTGTCTCTGAGTGACCGCACGAAGACTGCGGCCTGTTCTTTGGCGTTTTGCAGTCGTGTCCTGCCTTTCGCGCCGCCATCTTCGGCACTCATGCTGGCGGAACGGTCAATCAAGAGCACGTAGCGTCGTGCGGGGCCGCCGGTCATTGAGAGTATCGGCGCCGCCAGGGCCAGCAGTACCGCCAACAGCATCAGCAACTGCAGCAGCAGAAGGATGCTTCGTCTTATTCGCTGGAAGGGAGCGTTGACCTGCAGGTCCTGGACGGCTCGCTTCCATAGAAAGGTGCTGGAGACAAACTGCTCGCGACGTTTGAGCTTCAGGAAATACAGCAGCAGCAACAGCGGGATCGTTATCGCCGCGGCATAAAGAGCAGTCATAGGTGTCAGCCATTCCATAAGTTCATATTCTCCCGGAAAAACATTAGCGCAGCAGTCGAATCCGCCGCAGGTAGTTCAGTACGAGCGACTCGACGGAGTCCTCCGAATTTGCCAGCACATACACGGCACCGCGGCGAGCACAGAAAGCTTTGAGTTCGTTACAATATGCCGACAGGTTTCGCTTGTAGTATTTCAACAGCGCACCGCTTATGGTGATTTCGGCATCGTCGGCGTCTTCAATATCGATAAGCTTGAGGTCTCCGCTAAGGTCGGGTTCGAGTTCCTGTGGCGAGAGTACCTGCACGACATAAAGGTCGTAGTTTCTGCCGATAAGCCGACGAAGACCGGCTTCGAAGCCTTCCTTGAAAAAGAAATCGCTCAGCACAATCATAATGCCGGAACCAATTCTTCCGGAGGCGAGCCGGCGACAGGATGCCTCGAAATCGGAAGGTCCCCGGCATTCGGCGGTCAGGAGTAAGTCGGCCATCTGCGAGAGGTAGTTGCGACCTCGAATGTTGGTAAGCTGCGTCCCGATGGTGTCGGCGAATGTACTGATGGTCACGCGATTATTGTTTACCAGGCTGACGTAACCGAGTGCGGCGGCAAGTTTTTTTATGAAGAGCTGTTTCGAAGGCTCGGGCAGGCCCATCGAAGCACTGGTATCCAGCGCGATATTCACGGTAAGGTCCTGTTCTTCGAGGAAGAGCTTTAGAAACAGTTGTTCGAGCCGCCCGTAAATGTTCCAATCGACGAATCGCAGGTCGTCCCCGACGACGTACGGGCGATGGTCTGCGAATTCCACACTTTGGCCTCGGCGTTTCGAGCGCCGTTCGCCGTGGAGCTTTCCCTGGAGAATCTTTCGGCTCATAACGTCGAGCGAATCGAGCCTTGCCATGAACTCAGGTTCGAGCAGGTCGGTCAGGCGTCTGCGTTTTGCGGGGGTCGAATTGTTCGTTTTTGCCTGGTTCATGGTACTTTAACACCTTTTTCGAGGCTCCTTGGGGTGTTTTCCAATATATCGATGAGCACTTTGTCGGTGGTTATTCCTTCTGCCTGTCCCTCGAAGTTCAGCAGTACACGGTGACGCAGCCCCGGCAGGAGCGAGTCGGCAACGTCACTGAAGCTTATATGATACCGTTCGTCGAGCAGTGCCCGCACCTTGGCCGAGAGAACCAACGCCTGCACTCCGCGTGGGGAAGCTCCGAAACGAATGAACCTGTTCGTTATCTCAGGGGCGAATTCTCCCTGCGGATGTGTCGCTAATACCAGGCGAATCGCGTAATCCTGCACGTGCGCAGCGACAGCTACGTGCCGGACCAGTTCGCGGGCGGCAATTATCTGGTCGGCATCGAGGACGGGATTAGCCTGCGGATTTTCGCCTGCAGTGGTGCGATCGAGGATTGCACCGAGTTCTGCGCGATTGCTGTAAGGTACGAGCAGCTTGAACAGGAATCGGTCCAATTGGGCTTCCGGCAGCGGATATGTCCCCTCCTGTTCGATGGGGTTCTGTGTGGCCAGCACCATGAACGGCTCGGGCAGCTTTCGCAGTTGTCCGCTGCTTGTGACTGAATGCTCCTGCATCGCTTCGAGCATGGCGGACTGGGTTTTTGGTGTGGCTCGGTTGATTTCGTCGGCGAGGATGATTTGGCCGAAGATAGGACCCTTCTGAAACTCGAACCGGCGTCTTCCGGTGGCCTGATCTTCCATAACGATGTTGGTGCCGATGATGTCCGCCGGCATCAGGTCGGGGGTGAACTGGATTCGCCGAAACTCAAGCGACAGAGCAGAACTGAGCGTTCTGACGAGCAGCGTTTTACCCAACCCCGGCACACCTTCGAGAAGGACGTGCCCGTCACAGAACATGCAGGCAAGCACGTCCTGAACAATTTTTTCGTGACCAACGATGACTTTACCGATTTCGGCGCACAGCGATTCGAACATTTGGCGAAACTCGCTGCACTGCTTTTGAACATCTTTTTCTGTTTTCGACATTTTTGCAATCTCCCACATATCTACTGTTCGTTATCTGTTTGCCGGCCACGGCGGCGTTTGTCGGCATCACGCTTGGCCTGAAGCAACTGCTGAATATGCGCCGGCGCCGTTGTCGGCTTTTCTTCCTCAATCTTCGGTTTTTCATCGCTTTTTGACGCGGGTTCAGACTTTGGGACAACCCTGGCGACGGGTACATCACCCTTGTATTCTTCATCGGCTTTATATCGTTTCGAAGCAGCGGCCTTTGCCGATCGAGCGACAAGCTGACTTCGAATTTTCTTTTGGGTCAGCTTCAACCGGTCTATAGTTTTGTCGGTTTTTCGCCCACGGCCAAGCGAACGAACGAACGAGACCGTTCGTCTTGCCACCGCCCTGACATCGAGAGCGATTCTTCTAACCGCCACGTCCAACAGGAACAGGCCCAACCAGATATATATCAACTCGCGTGTAATGGGCAAATGCGTTTGGGGCAGGACGACAGCATCATAATCAAAGAGGTCTGCCTGGTTGGGGTCGGCGCTGAGGATTCGTCCCCCGGTGATTGCAGCCACTTGCCGGAGCAGCGGCTCATTATCGCGAAGGTCTCGAAACTCCGGCGCGAACGGGATAGTGACAGTGGTTTGCGTAAGTGTTGTTGCGGCATTTTCGCCGGTTTTTTTGTGTCTCAGGTTGACGACGTAACTGCCCGATGCCGCTGCCTGGAAATTTCCGCGGTATTGTCCCGGTCCTGTCTGGGTGAGTTCAAGAGGTTTTACCGATGCATCCGGTGCTATTATCTGTGCGTCGATATTGGCGAACTGCACGAATTGCCCCTGCCGGTCGACTGCCTCGACGTTGACGGTGACATCACGGCCCTGAATATCGGCGAAAACTTCACAATCGGATGACTGCGCCGGTTTACCCACCCAGTCAACCGCCTGTTTCCAAAAATTCTCGAAGCCGCCCCACTGTAACCACTGAGCAGCCCATCGGCTATCAACAGAACTTGTAAACGCCACAACTCGACCAAGTCCAGCCTGCCAAGCCGCACAGATGGGGTCGCTTTCGGGACCTGTAATCAACGTTTGCGCCAGCCCGCCCTTAGGACCGGTCAATACGTAGCCGTCAAGTTTCGGCAGGGGCGAGTTAAGCCCTTTTGTTATCTCATTTAGGCCGCCGATAAGATTCGGCGAAAAGGTCTCTTCCACAATCAGGCTGCGTTTGACAACCTGTGCTTCCTTTATAAATATCCGGGGCAGGGTTGTCGGATCCTTGACATTGTAAAACCTTCCGCCGGTGGACTGCGCTACCCATTTTAGTTTCAGTACATCCGAGGGATTGTGTGGGAAGATTGCCACACCGCTGACAGTTATCTCCGCATCGCGGCACTGGGCCAACAGTGCCGGCGTCGGCGGCTGCGGGTCCGCGTCGGTAATTACTATAACGTGTTTCTGCCCGGCAGGACAGGCTTTTAGCTGCTGATACGCGGCCTGGAGAAGATTGTGCAGACTTGGCATATCGCCCATCTGCATGTTGTTAATGGCGTTCGTCACTGCCTTTTTATCGCCGACCTCGGCCAGAGGAAACACCCAGTTGCCTGTCCCCTGCCAGCCGTAGGCAAGGATGCCGACAAGGTCCTTCGAGCTTAATGTTCTCACCGACGCCAGTGCAACCCTCTTGCCCCAATAGTTGCCCTTCGGCATTTCACAGGCGTGCATAATCAGCACAAGTGCGCCCTTCGGCAACTGCTTTTTCTGGGGCGGGTCGAGATCGACCGGCAGAATATCCGCAACCGGTGAGCCAATCCAGCCGCCGGCACCAAAGGCTTTGGGGCCGCCCACCATGATTAGCCCTCCGCCGATGTCGGTGACATATCGACATATCATCTCCTGCTGCTGGAAACTGAAGTTACTTATGTCGGTATCGACAAGGATGACCGCATCGGTATCAGTCAGTCGGGCCAGGTTCTGCGGAAAGTCGCTGACGTGACAATAGCGAACGGTGATGTCGGAATTTCGCAGAGCCTGTCGTAATGGCAGTGCCGTCACTTCATCCGAATCGACAACAAGTACGTGTCCGGGTCCGGCAACATAGGTTATCGCCTCGGCCTGGTTGTTCTGGGTTATGGTGTCCTGATTGGAGTCGGCCGGCAGAAAAACCGCCTCGAATTCGTGCGTTCCGGTTGAACTGAGCGGCACGGAAATCGTTTTGACATTTGTGCCCGGCTCCAGGTCAACTGCCGCGGTAATTTCGGGGCCGCGGCTAAGATCAACGGATTGTCCGTTCAGGTTCAGCAGCAACCTGCCGCCGGCATAGTCGGTACTGTTGAGGATAAATCGCAGGGACACGGTTTGCCCGGTACGGGCCCGCGAAGGTGCGGCAAGGCGTTTGAAGATAACCTCATGGTCGTATTGATAGCGCAGCGGCAGGACATCAATGGGAATTTTATTTGCCGCGGCAAGTCGTGCCGCTTCCTTGAGGTCCCCGGCGGTTTGATTTCCTTCGGTGACAAGGGCTATCCGGACGGCTGAATCCGGCGGCGCAATCGCCATAGCCATCTGGACACCATCGGCAAGTCTGCTTTGGTCACCTATCAGACTCGTGTTTCGCCGACGGATTTGGGGGTTGTTCGTGGGCAGCTTGGAAATACTTGGCACTTCAGCAATATCGACGACGGCCAGGCGGTTCCGCGAATCCATATGTTTCAATGCGGCTGCCAGATAATCGAGACTTGCCTGACGAAGCCCCGGCGGGATAGATTGGCTTCTGTCAATTACGGCAATAACGGTAAGCTGCCGATTTGTGCGGGTAAGCATTGGCCTGGCCAGCAGGATTATGAGAAGCAGTACAGTCACGCATCGAAGAATAACGGCAAGGATTCTCCGCGTCCGCCCAATCGAGCCAAGACTTCGCATGGCGAGCCAGACAATCGGCACAATTAGAATACACGCCACCAGCCACCACGGCTGGCCAAGATAGAAACCGTAAGCTGTGTTCATAGCTGCCACACCTGGATTCTGTTATTGCCGGAATCAACGACAAAGGCCCTGCGACGGCCATCGACGGCCACCGCCCAGGGATATGCTAATTGCCCCGGTTGTCGGCCCGGGCCGCCGTAAACGGCAAGGCTCTTCCCATCGGGGCTGAATAATTGCAGGCGATTATTTCCAAATTCGCAGACAACAATTGTTGAATCGGAGAGTATCGCCAGGTCGTAGGGATAACGTAACTGCCCGGCGGCGGTACCGACGGAGCCTATATAGCCGAGCAGGTTGCCGTCGAAGGTATAAATGGCGATGCGATGATTGCAGGCGTCCGCCACATAGAGGCGTTTTAGTGAACGGTCCACGCAAAGCGCCGAAGGCCTGGCGAACTGATTCTGTCCGTCGCCGCAACTGCCGAAACAATACAGAAACCCGCCTTTTTTGTCAAAGACGCTGACCCTGTCGTTACCTCCGTATTCACTTACGAATATTCTGCCGTCCCCTGAAAACGCAACGTCGGTAGGATAAATAAAACAGCCGTTCTGCTGTCCGTATTTACCGAACTGTCCGACAAGCTCACCGGCGGCAGAGAATATCATCACACAATAGTAATGCGTATCGGCAACATAAATGTTACCATTCGACGCGATACCAAGACCGGTTGGTTTGCCGGCCTCGATATCAGGCATGGTGATGACATCGAGGAAGTCACCCTGTTCGGTAAGGTGCTGGATTCTTCCGGTTTTGTCTGCTACATAAAGCGAGCCATCGGCGGCGATATCTATAGCTCTTGGATACATGAATTCGCCTCGGCCAGGACCTGTGCGTCCGAAGCAGGCGACGACTTTAACGTTGCCGGCAGGCACAGAATCGTCGTCGCAACCAATGATGCACATGGTACATATCACCAACAGGAACACAAAGCTCCGGCGGTTCAGCCGAACAAGTCGCAGCAATAATACTACCGTCACGGCAAGAACCATGAACATGCAAACCAATACCAAACACGACGTAATCACCTGCTGGTCCATCGCATAGTGCATTTGGTTGAGCAGGTTCTGCGCGAAGTTGGGCAGCCCAGCCGGAAGCAGCATCATCGCAGCGGACAGTTCCGTCATGCTGAGCATTACTATCAGGATGAAAGACCCGAGCAATAAAGGCCATGTTCGCGGCAGATGCACATGCCACCACGCCGCCATAGTTGATGCACCATCGAGAGATGCCATCTCACAAAGCCGCTTATGCTGTGTCTGTCGCATCAGGGTAAGTATAATCAGAGCGATGCCGGCAAAACGCACCGCCTGACCGGCGGAGACAATATACCAGCCTTGCCGAAACGCCGCCGGCAACTTCAAGACGGTAAACATTCGAAGCAGAGCACCGGCAACGAGTGAGGCGGGGATAAGCATCGCCAGGAAGATGGTGACGCGCATTATCATTGACAGGCAGCGACAAGCTGTGGCCCTGCCGTCGATGTCACGCTGCCTTAAGAAAAATGCCCCGCAGGCGATAAGATGTGCTATTACGGCGGTAACAGCGGCTATCAGCAGCGACCACAACAGTGCGTCCAGATGCAGTTTCAGAAAATCCTCAAACGGGGCGAAACTTCGTAGATTGACGACGAGCAGTGCTGCCGGGACTATTAGTGAAACAGCAAAAAGCAGCAGCAGGATAAGCCATCGCCCGCGTTGCGACCGGGCAGTTATCGTGTCACTCGGAGCCGCGGGCAACTGCCACGCGCAGGAACTTCTTCCCATCGCCACAGCAACCAGCATTGCGACAGCGGCGACCGGCCATGCGGCGCGGGCAACCGAGCCGGCACTATACTGCTGCTGGTAAAGCACGGCAAGTTCGGTACCAATCGTTCGGATGCCGGCCAGATTAAAAGTGGCAAACTCCGAGAGCGACAATACAAAGCAGACCGCGAAAGCCATAAGTAAAGGGCGTCCAAGCAGCGGCAGTGTAACATGTCTAAAGCGTCCGCAGGCATCGGCATCGAGCGACGCGCAGTCCTGGATTTGCCGGTCGATGCTGCGCCAACCCTGGGCAATCAAAAGCGCGGCCAGCGGCCAATACCAGAGTACCAGCACACCGGAAGAAGTCAATGTCCCCACGAACCTGGCAGCGTGTGGTCTGCTGCAAAGATACGCCCCGAGACTTGTCGTGGGACTCAGCAGGAGATTCCACGCATAGTAAAGCAGATACTGCGGCAGAACCAAAGGCATCAACAGTAATAACAGCACCGGATAGTTGTGTCTTCGAGACGTCCCCAATAGTCGTCCGGGGGCATAACCAAGCAACACCGCCGATGCGGCAATCACGGTGCTCAAAGTAATCGAACGAAGCAGTGACGCGAAAACCCTATCCATTACCCCACCCGGCACCAGTGAGTGGATCGCCTCGGTGATAAGAATCAGCAGTGGCAGCAGAATCAGCACGGCCCAGAGCATGACGGACGTGCCGGTCAAAAAACGCGTAAAGGCCCCATCGCACGGGTCTGTGCTTTTTTGCGCTTGTGCGAGACTGCTGTTTGTCATCTGAGAATCACTCCGGCGGTTGTTACGGCGGTTTGCAACTGGTCGACTATGGCGTTGTAATCGATGCTCAGGGGCCTGGGTATCAGACATTCTTCGAATCGCCCCGCCAGGTTCGGATGAATCGGGCTGTTGCGTGAATAGCTTTCGGCGAGCATTTTCTCCAACTCTTCGCTGAGGAGAAAATCCATCAGCCTTGCCGCGTTTACCGGGTGCGGAGCATTCTTCAAAAGGGCCGCCGTATTGGGTATTACCAGCACTCCTTCACCGGCCTGGTCGAGATAGTTCATGGCAACGGGCCAGTTGTTTCGCTGAGCGGCATAAACATCATCTGTATCGGTAAAACAGATGTCAGCCCGGCCTGTCGCGACCATCCTTACGGCGGTGCTGTTGCCGCTGACCAGTCGTATCTTGTTTGCCTTGAGCGACTGCAGAATTTCTCGAGCGCGGTCATAGCCATAATGTGCAAACCAACTGGCTACGTCCGAACCGGTGGTTCCAAATTCGGGAGCGGCCATAACAATACGCCCTTTCCACCTGTCATTGAGAACGTCCTCAAGCGACTTCGGGGCGTCACGGGCCGAGACTGTCCGGGTGTTGTAGGCAATGACACGTGCTCGCAATGCAAAGCCATACCATCGGCCTTTTGCGTCGGCCAGGCCCGCGGGCCAGTTCACGGTTTTGTCACTGGCATAGCCTGTGAGCAATGATTGCCGTGCCAGTCTTATCGTGTGGGAAACTTCGTTCGACCAGAATACGTCCGCTATCGGCGAAGCGGCCTCGGCAATTATTTTTTGAACGAGGCCCACCGTTTTTTGCGCCTCAGTATCGTAACGTGCCAGAACCCTGATACCTGTTCGTTTTTCGAATTCAGCGATTGCCGGCTCTGCAAGCTGCTGGTCCACCGAGCAGTAAAGAACAACCTCTCCGGCACCTGATACCGAACTCTTTCTGCAGGAAGAACCCGACAAAGACAAAAGCATTACGCAGATTAAAATACCCGCACAATGAACAATTCTGCTGTTAACTCGCATTGCTACCAACTCCATGAACGACAAGCCCATTGTGCCCATATATCTCTTCAGGGCGTGCAAATTCAAGAAAAGCCTCTGGTGACAGCTTGCAGAACACCCCGCAACTCGAATCCTCATTAACCATGTCGTGACAGCATCATTGCCTAATTGCCGGATCGTTCGAGCCGCCCGAAGTAATCCTTTATCGCTTCGGCATATTTTCGCGGGATTTCGTTTTCTGTTATGGCCTCGGAGGCGCTGTCTCTGCCGGCCTGAACAACTTTGGTAAAATCACGCCTGGCCTGGCCTTTAATCTGCGTACCCTTTACGTACCAACTGGCAATAACAGGGCCGTCGCCGTTTTTGTTCTTCAGTCGCGTTGTTTTCATTTTCCCGGAGCCATCATCATTATAACCTCTCGGCCCGTGGCCCTGCCCCGGTCCGCCGGTGCCTGGGCCGGGCCCTTTATTAGGCCCCTGGGCGTAAGGCCCACGGCATCCCAGTCCTTTGCACATGCCCTTACCCAGTCCTTGGCATGCCCTGCCGATGCAGTTGAGCGCCGCCTGGGAAAGCTTTATTTGCTGCTGCAGCATCTCCAGTGCATCCAGTTGCTCCATGACCTCGGCAAGTTCGTCACCACTTAGGCCGCCCGAGCCGGTTCCGCAGGCCCCCATCGACCCACCAAGGCCCGCACACTTTCTTCCCGCCATCCGGCAGGCTGCCGCCTTTTGCATCAACTGTTCGATTTGCTTGCCGCTGAGGCCCTGTTTTTTTAGTGCCTGGCGCAACTGCTTTTCACCTAATTTGGCGAGTTTTTTATCGAGGCCCTGCTTTTCAAGCTCTTTCTCCAACTGTTCGTTTTTTTCGGCCAATTCCTTGAGTTGTTTTGCCAATTTCCGAAGCTGCTCGGACAGTTCCTTTTTCCGCTCCTGCGAAAGTTTTCCTTCTGTAAGCTCCTTCTGCAACTGCCTGAGCAGATTCGAGGCCTTGGCAAAGTTACCCCGTGCCAGCGCCATCGAGAGCTGCTGGGAAACAGGGTCTGTTGAACCGGACAACTGCTTTAGCATCTGTTTCATCATCTCCATCGAATCGAACTTCGAGCCGCTCTGCATTTGTTTGAGCTTGTCGGAAAGGTCAGTAAGCTTGCTGATGGCATGAAGCTTTATCTCATCGGGCGAGGCATTTTTCGGCACGTCGTTGAGACCGGCAAGTCCTTCGGCAAGGTTCGGGTCGCCCAACTGTTTCAATACTGACTCGACGGCGGTTGCGGTATCGTTGACATCCTTAATAGCAGTTTCCACCTGCTTGGCCTTCAGTTCCTGCTGCCTGTGGTGCCGGAGAAATCCGAAAAGGTCCTTCTGCGGTAAAAACAGAACCAGTACCGCCACCATCAGCCACGTTGCCAATACATAGAACCAGCATCGCGAAGGTTTTATGGGAAAGCAACGCCTCGGGTTAATCTTCTCCGCTGTTTGATAAGCCTCTCTTCTTGCAGCACGAACGAACGGGTCATCGGAATCAGCCAATGCCAAAACCGTACTGAAGCGCTCGTGGAGCTTGAGGCGTTCATCCACCAGAAGCGACAACTGCATCGCACTGGGCCTGTTCACGAACCACAGGACAGGAATCAACAGCGACACGGCCCCGCAAAATCCCCACAGACTCGGCCTGGTGATAACCGCCAGCGCCAGCAGCCGCTCACCCAGAACGGCAAGCACCGCCACGACGCCGGCAACAATCAGAACCCGACTGGCATGTTCGAGCAGCAGATTTATTCCACACCGAAGTCGGACCAGCCTCAACTTTTTTTCGATTGACTTCACCATAGACCGCCTTTGCCTATTAGACTATTGTTCGGGCACAGTCAGCCACAATTCCATTTTTTTCGCTGTTTCTATCTTATAAGACGTCTCCGGTGCCAAAATGTTACACGAAATTGCAAAAAACATGCGATTTTTTGCCATTTGCGACATTCCAAGAGTTTCTCTTAATTCATTATAGCGGTTATCGCCCGCTTTACCAATTTTTTTCCAATCCGCCGGCGGCTACCTCCCAAACGTAAATGTAATGCTATTCTGCGTGGCGTTTTTTGGTCACGATTCCAAAAGCCAGTACTGCCAGAAGGAGCGCTGCCGACGCGTACTTGACGGCTTTTGGGAGCATCCAGCCGGGTCGCGTGACTATCTCGAAATCCACGCCGGCCGCGATGAAGTCCAATATAATGCCGCTGAGCAAAGCACATACCGCCACGGTGACAAGGTAGGTGATTGCGGTGCGTCGGCCAAGAATCTTCCATATCGTAACGAAGGAGGCCGCATTGGTCGCGGGGCCGGTCATAAGAAAAACGATGGCCGCCCCGGGTGTCAATCCTTTCAGCATCAATGCCGCCGCAACGGGTACCGAAGCGGTCGCACATACGTAAATCGGTATCCCCAGCAGCATCATAACGACCATTGCAAGAATACCGGTACCGAGCTTTTCAGCGAAGAATCCGTCCGGCACCAGTGACGAGATTACCGCTGCTACAATCAGCCCGAGAAGCATTGGCCTGCCAATGTCACGAGGCAGCGTAGCAAAGCCGTATTTTACTGCTCGTTTTAGGCGGCTTTCGGTGTGCCGGCCGCTACAGCACGGGTCGGTGCATTTTGCAGGTTGTGCAGATTCATTTCCCCCCGAGCCTGCAATAAGATCGACTCCAACACCGCCAACGATTCCGGTAATAAGTGCTGCGACCGGCCTGAATATTGCAAAAAGGGGTCCTAACAGGCTCAGCGTCACAAAGATACTGTCGACACCGGTCTGGGGGGTGCTGAGCAAAAAGGCTATGGTCGAGCCTTTGCTTGCGCCGTGCTTGTGCAGTGACATCGAGACGGGAATAACCCCGCACGAACACAAAGGCAGCGGCACTCCGAAGATAGAGGCCTTGAGCAGCGGCCAAATCCCCCTGCCGCCGAGATGCCTTTCGACCAATTCCTGCGACACCCACACAGACAGGACGCCGGCAACGAAAAAACCAAACAGCAGATAAGGTGACATCTCCGCCATCGTGGCGATAAACTCTCGCAATATGTTCATCAGATATTCGATTTCAATATCCCCCAGCAGTACTATTTGCTCTGCTAAAACTTGTTCTCAGCCGAAATCTCGATATCTTTCTCAAACCCTTTGTCCGACGTAAATACATATTCGGTATCGCACGTCAATACGACACTGTTACTATGTACCATGATTGTAATATCTTGTTCGGGTTTTCTCGCCCGGATTACATTTGCCAACAGCAGCGCCTTCTCCAGGCCATCACCCATATTGAAATTTGCCACCTCATCAGGCTGGGCCAGTCTTTTACCATCATAAATCGACGTGTTTCTCATTTGCCTCAGCCACTGGCAGCACTGCGGCAGCGACATTTGCCGAGCCATCTCTATTGAAACGGGATTTAGCTGCACGGCAGCTTTTATGAACGGCGTCCAGTCGCAGCTTTGCATATCACGATAGGCGTAAAAGGCAAGGTCCGCCGTCGCATTCGATTTTCGAATACCCCTGAGATATTCGATTATTTCATCTCTGCTGCACTTGGGCGGAATTCGTATGGGACTGGTCTGCGCAAAGTTTTTCCGCTCAGACGGCAGCTTCGGCTCAATACAGGTAAACTCGGCCAGGTCATCTACGAGTTTAGCGGCACCAGGGATGACGTTCTGCAGGTAAGCCGTTAGTTTTACTCTTGCCTGTTCGGTCCTAAGGTCAGGGCTTTCTTTTTTTAAGAACTCGTCGAATTGGTCGCATCTGAGCCTGCCCGGAAACTCATGAACTGAAAAATCCTCATCCGAAACTTCGGCGAGCAGTTTTTCGTGGGTAGAATCGGCAATTCTGAAATTACTTGCGTGTTCGTAGTGAAAGAGTACCTCGGCTTTCAGGAATTGTGCATGGCCTCGGCAATCACGACAAATCTGAAAAAACTTCTGGTATTGCTGATTGGACCTCAGGAAGTTCGCAAAGACCTGGAATGTCACCTCCGTGCACAAATAAGAAATGACTCGCCGCATGAAATGCTCGTAGGCATCGGCGGCTATGGTGGCATCATCATACAAACAGTGTATGTACCCCGAACAGTGCGCCACGATAGTAACCTTTTCATTTCGCAGCGCGCGCTGGGCTTTATTCGAAATTTCGGTTCCGTTGAACCACATTGTCCTGGTCACAAGCCTCCTGTTATTGGTGAGAACTCCATCGCCAATATCAATATAATTCTGCGAATGAAGCGGTGTCAGCATCATGTAAATATCTTCAAGCGGTATCCCGCACACGACAAAGGCCGCCGCCGCATAGAGCGCCGCAAGTGAAACGCACTCTCCGGCCCGCTTAGTGTAATCCTTTTTGAATCGAAAGGCATCCATAGCCTCGACCGTTTCGGTCTTCCAGTAGGGGATGATGTCACTATCGTATTTGTCCAGGCCGAAGTGTCTGCGGATATCGACGTCGAAATAGTACTCGTCACCATGGTAGCCGAACAGTGCATTGCTGGCGGCAATCTGCTCGGCACTGATGTACTTTTCGAAGCGGGCAATCTCCCTGTCTTTGCTGGTAAGGCCCCACGTCTCAAGGTCAAGATTAAAGTCGTACTCATCCATAATGAACTGACGCAGGCGCATAAGTTTTTTCATCGGTGACTTGTCGGCAATTTTTTTGAAACAGTCGAACTGCCGCCACTGCCAGATGACCGGACTCATAATGTTCGCCAGAACAAGGCTGTACATAAGTTCCGGAAATACAAAGACTTCCATATCCGACAGGGTGACGGCGGAAGTGTATCTTTCGAGTTGTCTACTATCTGCTTGTTTCATAATCTCACTCATATTCTATGACTTCCAAACATCCTTCAACGTTTCTATCGCAACCTATCATAACCCAACTAAACGCTCCTGCAAAGCGTAACCAACTCACAAACCTCACATTCAGCCCGTCGATGGCCGTCGCAGCCGTCCACAATGCCCACCCTGCTCATCGCAAAATCATATTTAACGGGGTCTGCCGGCTCAATCTCGGCAAAGGCATTTGTTATTCTTACCGCCGTTTTGAGAGACGCGGTTTGTGAATCGCAAAGGCCCAGAATTCTGCAAAGCCTGCCCATGTGTACGTCCAAAGGTACTATAAGTTTAGCCCTGTCGATAGAAGTCCACAGGCCTACGTCCACATCATCATTCCTGACCATCCACCGAAGGAAGAGATTGAGCCGTTTGCAGGCACCGCCCCTGGATGGGCCTGCAAGCAGGTATTTAAGACCACGGCTGATTTCACCATTGTGAAGCCGGGCGTGCATTGCGCACAGGCAATTGCAGAACCGGCCCAGCGTGCCGACGATATGAGGCTCAGCCGGGTCATAAAACGTCATAAAAAACTTTTCGATGCTGCGATGGCGGTCCAAAAGCGTTTTCAATAACGACAGTAAATCCGCAATGTCGGCGCCACTGGTGAAGCGATGCCTGAAATCTTTGAGCTTTGCCCTTTTGCGACTGTCGAATGTCCTTACGAATTCATAGGGGCTGTCACCCATGCGACCAAGCAAATCAGTCAGGCTCTTCTGAATCTGGCGTACCCTGCCGTAAGCAAGGTCCGCCGACAGCAGGGCAACTATTTCCATATCCGCCGGGTCCGAATACCTGTACACGAATTCAAGCGGATCGGTGCCGACAAGCTCTCGCCGGTTGTAAAGACGGTAAAGTCTCTCCAGAACATTCCTGTATTTACGAACCACTTTCTTATTCATCAGGCACAGCCGCATCTGCCGTTACACATCTTACCACCATAATTATGCTTTGGCATATTCAATATGGCTGTTACCCGATTAAACTGTGATGCCGGATTTCTCAGCCAGGCCTCTATTTGAACTGCGGCAGCTTTGCAACATATTTCTCGGGGTCTTTATCAAAGGCGGCTTTGCAGTCGGCACAGCAGAAATAGACCTTTTTGCCCTTGTACTCAACAAACACATCCTTGTTAATCGGATTGCCCTCCACGGGACAGGTTTTTTGCATGATGTCCATTGATGCAGCCTTGTTCGTCGCCGGCGCTGCGGCAGGAGCGGATTTCTTTTTGCACCCGCTGAAGGCCGTCAGCCCTATAAGCAAAGCCACAACCACTAAAGACGCCCAAACGATTTTCCTGTGCTTGTCCATTTTTCTGCCCTTTCGTAAAGAAACATTACTAAAGTCTTCCTGTTCCACACGGTTTACAGCAACTCTTGAATTATACTAATACTATCCCTATAGGTTTTCTGTTCGGCCAGGCGCAGATTATTATGGCACCTGTCAACAACCATCAAATAACCTGCCGAGTCGGTCACGGCCACCCCACATACTACGAAGACGCAGCTTCTTTGGAATCTGAAGCTATCTGTTCATCAGGTCCAGCCGCCGGAGCAGATTCCAGGCTGACAGTCTCAGGCTCAAGCCCTGCCTTTGCCAGCACCGCGTAAAGCACAAAACCGATGGCAAAAGCTATGACCGGTGCAGCCTTTACGCCAGGTAGAATTCCAACGACAAATCCCACAGCCCATGCAATATAGCCTGCCCAGTTGATACCTTTCCGCGGCCCAGCCCACTTTCGTCCGCTCAGGAGATAGTCTGCAACCATTGAGCCGCATATAGGCCCGAAGGAGGCGCCGATGATGGTGAAGACGCCGACGAGGTTTAGGGCAACGCCCGTTACTGCAAGGATAATGGCTACGACAGAACCAGCCAATACCATGGCCATCTTGTTAGCTTTCGGGAACATGGTTCCAATGCTGTTGGATGCGATGAACGCACTGAAGCAAACGGGTGCAAAACTCGCTATCGCAAACAGAATAAACATCGAGGTAGCTATGAAACCGCCCTGCTGCGAAATAACCTCGCTAAAAAGATAGCCTTTGATTTCAGGATTCGCTGCCTTGGCGCCGGCAATAGCGATTAATGGCAGACCACCGGCAATAAGTATCGCCAGCGTAATTCCAACTAACCCGCCGAGTTGGACGTCCCTGGCATTACGGCTTGCTGTGCCGAAATCAACGCCTGCGGCACCGGCTGTCGCAAAAAAGCCAACTACCATTGCTATCATGGCCAGAAAGCCCCCAAGAGAGTTTCCACCCTCCGGCACTTGGAATTTGCCGGCAGTGCCGACGTTTGTAAAAAACACCACAAGAATCATTATCAAAGGAACTATCGGAAGGAATGTAGCAACTTTGGCAACGTACTTAATACCTTTGACGCCTACAAATGCGGCAGCCAAACCCCAGAGAATCGCCACTACAATAAAAACCGGCGTCCCGGCTGAGGCATCCGCCTTGGCAGCCTTAAGAATAAAGCTCGTCGAAACAGCGATGTTTACAGCAACCCATCCGAACTGTAACAGTCCCATGAGCAGACCCGGCATAAGGAATCCACCCTTGGTACCATAGGTCGAGGACCCGACCACATACAAAGGATAACCTGTCTTCATTCCAAGCAGGCCCGGCACCAAATAGAAAAGAAAGTGACAGATTAGGGCGGCAACGACAAGCCCCAGCAGGCTAAGGCCCAAGCCAGCCTCAGGCAGAGTACCTTTGGCAATTCCCATGTAGAAGACGACCCACAAAAAGATACCTGCATAGGCAGGTGCGGTGTTTTTGTACCACGGTGCCCTGTTCTCGACAGGATTCGGTGACGCCATTTTCAGATAATTTGGCAGCATTCCATTACTCATGACTTGTTCTCCTAACTCAATTCCCTATTCGCTTTGCCATTAACGACCCAACAATAATACACGCCTGTGCGCATCTCAATAACAGCAACCACATCACGCTCGCCGGCCATATTCTACTTCCCTGTTTTCAGAAAGACTACTGTTTTCTGCCCAGAGCCATCGCAAAAGTATGAGCTATGATAACTACCGCAAATGCATACGCGATGCCGCGATGTATGCCTGCAAGAACGTACTGTCCCGTCGTGCCGAAGATAGGAAACATGCTCAAAACGGCAGAAAGAATCAAAGGCAGCGACAGTACCGTTATCATCCAGAACAGTAGCTTCGGCCACAATCCGCCTGCAGGGGGCGAATCACCTATTTGTGGTCTCTTTGCGAGCCAACACAACATTCTGTTCAGCACATCATCACTGAACCGGCAGCGATGCGCCCACATAAGCATCAGTAAGGTCAGACAACCCGCAAAGCCCCCTCCTGCCGTTACATGTATCATCAGGAGGTATCCGCTAAGCTCCTCGCCCAAAAACAAAGGAGGATAAAAACCACTCACTGTAAGTACGACGAAAAGAATCAGCCCCAGGAGATAAAGCAGGTTTCTCACGATGGTTAGCGGATGATATTTGGCTTGCGCTTTTGTGCAGCCCCAAAACGGGCAACCCAAACGCCATGCCACCAGAACAACAACTGCCGCTAACACCAGGATTATCAAAACTGCAGTAATCATATACTTGTTAAACCTGTTTAAGCATCTTTATCCTGTTTCGCAAGCGCTCTCAGAATCCAGCCAAGCACGCCCAGTCCATAGAACAACAAAACCAATGTAATGGCTGCACAGCAAAGCAGTGCAGCAAACTTCAGCCATGGCCGAAATACAAACGAAAAAGCAAATACCTTCACAAATATCTTGTCCACGCCCTCAAACTCCACCATCTTCACGGTCTGCTTTCGCTCCGCTGCAATCGGCGAATCAACTTCAACATCGCCGAAGAAGAACGGTGAGTCAGTCGCGTGACAATCTTCGCAAGAGCGAACTCCCTGCGACTGCGTCAGTGGCCTTACATTGTGCGCAACAGGCCACATAAAAGGTTTCGCTGCCACATTCTCAAACGTAACAACTTCCCCCGTGTCAGTGAGCCGATGAACTTTGCCGCCGCATACATAAACGGCCTGGCCCTGGACTGATTTCTGCGAAGAAATCAAACCCAACACCTCTTTAATCTGCTCAGTAGTGATGTCGGTCCAGTCACCCGAAGCTGGAGGCATGTCTTTTCCAATGATTTTACCCGCTGTCTGCTTAACGATTTCAATATCAATCGGCACAACCTTATCGTCTTCAAGCGCGCCCCAGAAAGCAGGCCAAATCAGATTATGAGGTGCAATCTTTCCATCATATCCCCTGGCAAAAACCGGCGTTATGATATGAGGCAGCACATCATCACTCTTGCTTGCTCCCAGCGACCCCAGTGAGTGCGCCCGTGATGTCTTCACACGACGGGTCCGCTGCCGAGGCCACAGGCCACTGTGGCAGGCGGTGCAACTAAGTTTCTCGAAGTGAATGGTCGGAATACCCGCGTGCTTCGGCTCCGGCGCGCCCAGCCTGCCATTATGCGGTGACACCGAAGAGTCGCTGCCAATGTGACAGCCACGGCATGTGCTGCGTGCAGCTAACGAATTAGCGCCGGCTTTGGTCTCATTTTCGTACCCGCGAATGATATTATGGTCGATACCGTTACGATGACAATCCACACATGTCAGACCAGCGGCGAGGTGTACGTCTTCATCCACCGCCCACTTTCCCGAGTCACTGTCGGTAATGTCCTTTTTCGAATGACAGAAATAGCACCTCTGCGCGGGCACTTCCCTGACTATATCGAGCAGCACACGCCCCATCTCGTCAAATGCTTCTTTGTGGTACTTGACCGCTATCGCATCCGACATCACGGGATCATAAGTATCCGGCTGCGACGCCGCCACACCTGTCACCGAGGCGAACTCGCACGCCCCCGTTGGTGCCCATCGAAGATTCTGCCGTTTTACCTGGCCGGCATACTGTGCCTGGTCCTGCCCGGCATGACCATTGTGGCAGCTCAGACAGTTTACTTCCAGCTTGCCGGAAACGAACTGCCGCATAATCTCTTCGGGCTTGTCACTATCTGCTTCACCCGCACCGCCGCCCGGAGTGTACCCGCCAAACAGCAGCGTAAACTGCCACCGCGACAGGCCAACATCATTGGGGTCAAAAACACCTTTCCACCGGCGGTAGGATATCGGAATCTGCGTGCCTGTCGATGCGTCAACATATATCCAGGGTTCGCCTGCCCGACCATCGTGCTCGCCTGCAAAATTCGGATCGCCCGCACTGAAGTGCCAGCCCTTTTTTATTACATCGTAGCTGTGACACAGCCCGCATGTCTGCCGGGTCGAAAACGGCATCGGCTGCTTATCATAAGAAACCAGTATCTTCTGGCCGTCCTCGGCTGTTAGATTTATTCTGTGAACAGACAAAGCCCTGCTGCCGTCACTTTCATCACCAAGCAGCATTTCTCCACCCTCAGCGAAAACCAACGTCTCGACCACAACCAGGCAAACAAGCAATATAATCAATCTTTTCCTTGATGTCTTACGGTCCATTATCACCAAAATCATACAAATTTACCTGTTCGGGCTAAACCTTAAAGTCCTCCGGCTTAAAGTCAAGCCGGCGGGCCGCAGCCACCGCCTCATTAACCTTTAGCACGGTAATGGCTGTCTCATATCCTATTTGGGCCGGACAGTTCAGCTTAACCTTTCCGCCGCTGCGTACCGCGTCAAAGAAGTTCTCCAGATGCGGATAATGAAAAGGTTTGTCCATAGCTACAGCTATATCATATTTCGGCGGCGTGGGTGACGTCCTCATGTCCAGGACACCACCTGTCTTGTTGCTCGGCTCGGCCGCAACCGTGGCCTTTATGTATCCCTTCTTTACCCACGCTTGCCACTTATCAGGCGAGACCCCTTTCTCGCGGTATATCGCCGTGCGCCCGGCTGCCTCGGAAACAGTCAGCGTGCCCTCGTCACCCATAAAAGCTTCGAAATATCCCTGGCTGCTGTTTGTGGTTAGTGTCTGATAAAAGGCCCTGACTATACCATCTTTGGTTTCATATTCGTAAACCACCATAACGTTGTCATACCATTCGTGTTCTTTCCAGTAATCCGTGCCGCCGCTGGCAATGACGGATATGGGATTAGCACCAAGAAACCAACTGTATATATCAATCTGATGCGAGCCGAGATCAACTATAGGGCCGCCGCCCAAGCCCTTGTACCAACGCCAGTTTCTGAACTGCGTCATCGACTTGAATCCGTACTGCTCAAGAGTTTTCTGCTCAATTTCGTACTTGGCTCCACCCCAGCCCAGGTCCTCACACGCGACCTTGCTGCGATTCCACTGGCCGCTCACGGTCGTAATCCGGTTGAGCAGTTTAGCCTCTTTGATTATTTTGCCATAACAATAAATATACCGCGGGTTGCTCCGCCGCTGATGACCAATCTGCAGCAGTTTTCCGCTCTGCCTGGCCGCCTCAACCATCTTCCTGGCACCTTCGAGAGTGTTCGACATCTCCTTTTCGCAGTACACGTTAAACCCCGCCTTGAGACATGCCACCGTTTGCTTGCTATGCCAAAAATCGGGCGTGGCAATGATGACCGCATCAAGGTCCTTTTCCTTATCCAGCATTTCACGATAATCCTCGTACGCGTTCGGATTGTGGTGGTATGCTTTCAGTCGGCGATAAGCAATTCTTTGGTTGTATGCTTTCCAGATATCGCACACTGCCTTAAAACGCAGCCCTTTCATCTTAAGACATGAATCCAGAAGCACCTGTCCCTCGGTGCCGGTGCCGATAATTGCCACATTCAGGTCGTCTGGTTTGCTGCTTTGCCCGACCACCTCCGGTGCCACATACAGTGCCGCGCCAAGCGCCGCGGTTGAACGCAGGAATTGTCTTCTGTTTACATCCGTTCTCATGTTTTTGTAACTCCTTGGCTCTCTCTTATAAAGGCCTTATCTTGATATTACGATACCACACGGCATGGCCGTGATCCTGAAAACCTATATGGCCGGTTCGCGGCATGTCTTTGTACGCCGTATTGAATTTGTTCTTGCTGCCGTCCGGATTCTTGTGGGGCTGCATCCAGGCATTCAGGTCCATATCGATTATCTGTTCACCATTCATAACCACGTATATCTTATTAGCTTTACAGACAATTGTACAGCGATTCCACAGGCCCGGCTTACGAACCATATTTCTGCTCGGTTCGAGGCAGTCGTATACCGCACCGCAATCGTGCTTGTCGGGCTTGGACTTGCCGTACGAATCGAACACCTGTATCTCAATGCCGGTCTGTACCGGGTCGTGAATATCAGCGGTTCGAAAGAAGATTCCGCTGTTCGTTTTCTCTGTTACCTTGAATTCCAAATCCAGGCTAAAATCGCCGTATGTCTCTTTTGTCCATATATCACTGCGATCTTTCGGCGTCCCCTTCCGTGTCAGTACCCCATCTTCCACAGCCCAACTGCCCGGCCCGAAGATGCAGTTGGACAAATCCTCGCCGGCAAGGTCGCGCCAGCCGCCAGGCTTCAATTCGCCCGCCACTTTATTGAAATACTTCAGGCACTGCCGTATCTCCGGGACCGAATTATCCCAGTGATACTCATATTCCACCGAGAATACGCCTCTAAAGTGCTGGCGGTCCAATTCGGTCAGAATCGCCTTAATATCCGCCAAACCCGTACCCCAGACAACATCATGCGCCTTGCGATTACCGAACTCATTGAGGTCCTTAAAGTGCAGGCTGACTATTCGCCCTTTGAGTTTCTTTATCGCTTCCAGCGGATTCACACCCGAACGCATCCAGTGGCCGGTATCGGCGCAGGCACCAATCCATTTGCTCCGACCTTTGCAAACTTCAAGAACCTTATCCGGGTTCCAGTAGTGCGAAGGTTTCGGATGATCGTGGATAGCTACCTTGATTTTGTATTCCTGACAAAGCCGGTCAACCAAATCAAACGCATCCTCGGGCGGTTCAGACACGATTGTCTCAATCCCCATATCCTTTGCAAAATCAAAGACCTTCCTGCACAGGGCCTCATCGTTTGGCAGGGCCACGACACCGTAATTGACCAATGTTACCCGCGTTTGGGCCAGTTTCCGCTTAACCTGCTTTCGCACGTCAGCCGACGCATTGTGGTCAAACTTCACGTTCGGCTTTTCCGGGCTGAGTTTTTGGCCGGGGTATGCCTCAATCCAGTTAAGCCCAAGCGAAGCGGCCTTGTCCACCGCCTCGTAGAACGTAAACTTCCTGAACGTATAGGCCTGCGTCCCAAGCCGCCATCCATCATACGCATCGGTCACCGCATGAGAGAGCGTTTCTCCAATGCATACATTAGCATGCAAACTCATCGACAGCATTACGACCGCCGAGACCCAAACCAAAAACTTCTTGTTCATCACAAGCCCCATAACAAAAACTCTGCTATCTATTCAACGGGCAATTATCAAGCCCACATCATCAACAGTCTATCAGTTTTACAGGCTCCATCCCTTGCGATACTCTCTGCGAATATACTTATTCGCCTCCGGTATATTAGTCACCTTCATCTCAGGCCCATTCCATTCAAGCTTCTTGCCGGCGCGAATAGCCAAGTTACCAAGCAAAATCATTTCGGTCAAAGGCCCGGAGTAATCGAAGTTCGAACTCGCCGCATCGCCGCCCTTGCACGCCTCAATCCAGTCCGCGTGATGGCCCTCTACCCTGGGGATGGTCTTTTCCGGTAGTTGGTACGCCTGCATCTTCGTTTCCGGTATCAAACGGCCGCCAGAACCGCTGCGACCGCACATTATTTTGCCCTTATCACCGACAAAGATCGTACCGTCGTTGCGCAACTGCCTCTCAGGCTCAAGCTCTGGCGGACGAGTCGGCTTCAATCCGCCGTCATACCAGGTGACCTTAACTGCAGGCATGTCTCCGCGAGCAGGAAATTCATATTCCACAACCGAACACAACGGTGCCGTCTCGGAGTTGACATTTGTGCTGAACGCGCTGATACTGGTAGGATATCGCAATTTCAACGCCCAGAAAATAGGATCAATTATGTGACAGCCCATATCACCCAGAGCACCGGTTCCAAAATCCCACCAGCCTCGCCACTTAAAGGGCAGATATGCCGGATTGTACGGCCTTTCCGGTGCCGGCCCAAGCCACAAATCCCAGTCAAGTGTCTCAGGCACCGGCGGTGTATCCTCAGGCCTGTCGATACCCTGCGGCCAGATTGGGCGGTCGCTCCACGTATGAACCTCACGAACAGGCCCAATAGCACCATCCCATATCCACTCACAAATCAGGCGAATACCCTCTCCGGAATGACCCTGGTTGCCCATCTGCGTTGCGACCTTGTACTTTCGAGCAGCTTCGGTCAACTGCCTGGCCTCATAAACCGAGTGCGTCATAGGCTTTTCGCAGTATACGTGTTTGCCCATTTTCATTGCCGTCATCGCCGCAACTGCATGAACATGGTCGGGCGTTGCGACAACCACCGCGTCGATATTCTTTTCCTTCTCAAGCATTATACGAAAATCGTGGTATCTCTTAGCCTTGGGGTATTTCTCAAATGTCGCTGCGGCACGCTTGAAGTCCACATCACACAGGGCGACAATGTTTTCGCTGCTCACAGCGGCTATATCGCCCCCGCCCCTGCCGCCAACGCCAATACCGGCAATATTCAGCTTTTCACTCGGCGGTGTATATCCCGGTCCGCCAAGAACATGTCGAGGCACTATAGTGAAAGCTGCAACCGCTGCAGTAGAGACCGCGGATTTCATAAAATGACGGCGGTTCATTCTGTTTTTTATTTCTTTCGCAGCCATAAACCAACTCCAAAAAAAATCATCACAAGCACATAAACAACATTATTAGACACTATCAGCGTTGTTACCGCAACAAAAACACCCTTTGCTTTGCTGCAAGTCAAACTTCGAAAGAACTCTTTGCCACCCCTAATTCAGCGACAGAATCCGGATATTTCGATACGCCACAGACCCATGGTCGCCCTGAAGCATCAGCGGGCCTCTGGCCTGCTCGTCATGGTAGGTACTGGCGCGGGTAGGCCCGGTGACTTCTTCGTTCTCGTGGACAACTATGCCATTATGAACCACTTTTACAAACTTCGCGTTGGCGATCTTGTTACCTTTGGCGTCGAAACGCGGCGCCCTGAAGATAACATCGTAACTCTGCCACTGCCCCGGCGGCAGCGAGGCATTGACGCGAGGAGACCGGCCCTCGTAGCCTTTCGGATTTCTGTGCTCGTCCCATCTCTGATAAATGCCGCCGCAATCTGAGTGTTGCGGCTGCTTTACGCCCCAACTGTCAAAAACCTGAATCTCATAACGGCCCATGAAGTACACACCTGAATTGGAACCCTGAGGCACCATGAACTCGACGTGTGCTTTGACGTCACCGAAATCAGCTTTGCTTAAAACATCAACAGTTTTACCCTTAGGCCCGTTTACGATAACACCGCTGCCGTTAGTGGCGGCCAGACGCTTGGGATTCTGCGCATCCATCATTGCACCGCCGGCAATCTGCCAGGTACCCGTGTCACCTCGCCACATCGAAAAATCATCCCCGATAAGCTGAACCTCAGAATCAAGACCGCTGATGCTGCCGGATGTAAACTTCAGTCCCGACAGTTTCCCTCCATCCAAACTCCTGAAATGTGCACATGCCGACCACGTCCCGCCGCTTTGCGTAATCTTCATCATCAGCCCGTTCCAGCCATTCAAAAGCGTCACCGCAACCTTGTCCTCGTCACGCGTAATAGTCCGTGCAATATTGTTCGAGTGGACGACCTTGTTATTAAGCCACACCTTGATACCATCGTTGCTGCCGACCAATAGATTTACTTTCTGCCCGGTGGGCGACCATACGTTCGTGCGCAGGTAAGCGACACAGTCACTGCCGCCCAAAGCCTTGTCAAGTTCGAGTAGCCACGGCTGGTCCTTGTCGGTACCGCTGAGCATAGGACGCCACTGGGTCTGCCCGCCATCACCCTGCTCCGGAGCAAAAACAACACCAAATAATGCTGTCGCACCGGTTTCCTGCTTTTCATACTTTCCCGAAACCTGCCAGTCGGTTATGTAGTCTTCGAACATCTCTATTCGTTCAATAATTGCCTGCGCACGTCCGCGAACCAACGCGACCTTCGAGACCGAACAAACCTTCTGCAGCGCAGCGCTGCACTGGCTCGGATACTCGCCGCAGATACCATCGGCAATCTCGGCAACCGCTGCCGCCGCCTCCTCTGACAGGGAACTATCATTGAGGTATTCAGACGCCATCCCAAGAGCCGCCAATGTCCTCACCTTACCAAGGCCGCTCAGAACCATTTTCTTCTCCGCAACATCCGGCGCCAGGCCCATTGCCTCTTGATACAGCTTAATCGTCTCAGCGGGCGTCCTGTTGCTGTCCAGACCAATCAGCCGAACAAAACCACGCAGAGCCAATATCCGGTGCACCCTGTTATCCGAATTGCGAGCCACCTCCAGCAGGGCATCCATCGGCCTGGAATCGGGCCAGTCCGACAGCGCCCGAATCGCCGCCGTCTGCACATCGATTTGCTTGTTATGAAGTGACATTCTCAAAACCGCCAATGCGTCACTACCACCGATTTTGCCCAGAACGCGCAACAGGGAGCATTTGTCGTCCGTTTCTTTCGTAACTGCCGCTGCGGCTAATATCTTTTCTGCCTGGCGGTTGGCATCGCCGGCGATTTTGCGTGCGACAGCAGCTACCGTGGTCTCTGCCTCGGCCCGCTCGGCGGCACCATCAGCATTCAGCAGCAACTTAACCAATGCTGTCAGCCTTGGCGGTTCGGCAACATCCTTTAAGACCTTCAGAGATTCCAGGCGAACCTGCTCCTGGCCGTCTTTGGCGCTTTTCAGTAACGTCTCAGCTCCTGACGCGATATTTCGCCTGCCGATACTGCGAATCAGTTCGAGCTTAACCCGCAGGTCAGCCTTATCCACAGCGGTCAGAATCTTTTTATCAACTTCCGCACCACCCAAACGATACAACGCATCTCTCGCAGCGGCCTGCTCGGCACTTTTTGCCGTTGCCGCCCTATGGGCAAGCATATCAACGTTTGATGCATTCCCCAGGGTTGCCAGGGCACCCAAAGCGGCAATACGAACATCGGCTGACTTACTCTTTGTTGACTCCAAAACCGCCGGCAACGCTGTGCGGTCGCCGCGACTGCCAAGGGCGGAAAGTACCTGCACCTGGCCGGAAACCGAAAGACTCGGCAGTTTGCCAATCACAGCCTCCGCCGTCGCACCGCCGGGCATTTCACGCATCATACCAATAGCCACCGACTGCATCTTCCGGTCATGCCCTTCCAGGGTGCGAATAATCAATCCCCATGCATTTTCCGGTTCGCATATAATCATCCCGCACAAAGCCGCCGCGCGAACCGCGCCGGCCTGATTTCTATCGTACAACCGCCTATATATCCTCATTGCAGCCTTGCTGTTGCCTTCGGCAATGAACTTATCGCCGCAACCGAGATAAGCATTCGCCCAGACATCCTGCAGTTCAGGCGGCACTGTCGCTCCAAACTTACGCAGCGCTTCAGCGGCTTCTTTGCCCCCAATCCTGCCAAGAGCCGATATTGCCGACTCACGCACATGGCTATCAGACTCGGTCAGCAAAGCCGCAATAGCCTTTACCGCCGATATGTCACCACGCTCCGCAATAGAGTTGATTATTCCCGCTTTGACCTTGCCGCTGGTCCTGCCAAGCGCATCGCGCAGTGCCTTGCCCGCAGCATCTGCCTGTATACGCTGCAATGCATAGCGCGCCGTATCAGCAGGCTTTATTTCCGACGTTGCTTTTTCCGTCAGCATAGCAGCCAGAGTCGGCACCGATGCTTCGGTCCCAATGATACTCAATTTCCTGCATACGAACTGCTTGCCGGCATCGGTAGCATCGGACTTCAGCAACTCCAAAAAACGCCTTTCCACATTCTTAAGCTCATCAGGGCGACTGTCTACCGACCGCAGATAATCATCCATCTGCGTAAGAGATGCACGACTCTGCCCAAATTTGTACGCCGCAATGTCACTCAGCAGTTTTCCCACCGTCGGCGTTGTGTCGACCTCCAGGTCGCCCAAAGCAAACTGAATGCCGTCCAGGTAGTGTTGCAGCACAGCCTTGTTCCAGAAAACATCATGGTTGTGCCCTAACGAACAATAGAAAACCCGCCCCTTGCCGAAACTTCTCACCCAACTGATGGGAATATCCTTATCGCTCGGGCGAATGTCTTTCACGCTCAGGTTCGTTTCATCAGTCATATCAAGGCTCAGCAATACACGCAGTTTCTGACGAGAAAAACCCTTTATGCGGTAAATTTCATCATTTATCTTAAAACCTTTGCCCTTGAACGCAGCCGTCAACCGATGCTCCGGCTCGTCAATCTTTACGGCCCATGTCCCGTTCGACCTCCACGGATGCCCGTCGAACTGGCCGCCCATCATTTCCGCAGCCTCGGGCCAGTCGTAGAAATTGTCCGTCGCCGCGTGAACACCTACAATCCCCTTGCCGCCCTTAACAAAATCCATCAGGCTCCTGCGAAGCTCCGCGCTGCTAAAATCAAGCTTCGTCGTATTGTTGAGACAGACCGCATCGAACTGACTCAGCATCTGCCTATTGAACATGGACATATTGTCGCTTATCACAACATCGAACGCACCGGTCTTTTTCCCCATCGCCTGCAGAGCCGCCGTGCAATACGGTATCGAACTGTGCTTATAATCGTTACAAAGAGTAAAGACCAACAGTTTCCGCCGGTGCTTTGGTGCCGCAGTCGCCCTGGCTGGAACCGCCGCTTTTATCTGTTGAATCTCCTCCGGCGATACCGCAAACGAAACATTCACAAAAGCCAGCAATAACGTCGCACCAGCCGTCACTGTCCTCATTAGCCTTGATACCTTATTCATTTTTCTATGCCTTTCTTTATTCTGTCACTCCAACGTCGGCAATACTGCGAAAGCGGACTTTATACGTGCCACGAGCCGCGCATAGGCCTTGCCAAAAACCTGTCGGCCTGCTCATCGTTAACAAAACGTTCCTTCGCTGGGTTCCACATAACCTTTCGACCAAGCTTAATGGCAATCACCCCCAAATGGCCGACCATAATCGAGTGGTGCGCAATTTCCGCCGGAGCCACCGGCTCCGAGCGCGCCTTCACACAGTTAAGAAAGTCCTGCTTATGGTCGTCACTCTTATAGAGATGAATTTCATCCGGTCCGATTGTCGAATTCAAAAGTGACTTCGGATACGCGTCGATGCTGCCGCGCCGCACAAAAACCCAGCCGTCGCTGCCCTCGAACCGAACGCCGCGAGGGAAATGACCCGATACAATCATCGTGAATCCTTCGGCGTACTTGCAGACAAAACGATAATCTTCCACCGTATCATAGAGACCATCCTCGGCTTTCGGGAAAACGCCGCTGCCTTCAATTTCAATCGGACTGGTCAGTTCGGTATTCATCCCCCACTGCGCAATATCGCAGTGATGACCCGCCCAGTCGGTAATCTGCCCTCCCGAGTAATCGCTGATCCAGCGGAAGTTCCAGTGACACCGCCCGGGACAATACGGAACCTGCGGCGCAGGGCCAAGCCACATATCGTAATCGAAGCCTTCCGGCACCGGGGCCGGTTGAGTCGCCACGCTATTAATACTGCTTTTGTTCGGCAAGCCAACCTTGACGGTATGCACCTTGCCGATACGACCGTTGCACACAAGTTCACACGCAAAGCGAAATCTCCTGTCCGAACGCTGCTGGCTTCCCGTCTGCCACACGATCCTGTACTTCTTTACCGCCTCACAAATCGCACGACCTTCCGATATGGTGTAAGCTAAGGGTTTCTGTGCATGAATATCCTTACCCGCACGAGCACCGGCAATACCTACTAATGCGTGCCATTGGTCGGGCACCGCAATCGCAAGTGCGTCGATATCTTTCCGCGCAATTAAATCACGAAAATCATTGTACGTCGCACAGTCCTCATTTCCATATTTCTTGTTCACGATGTCACGTGCCCTGTTGCGATGCTTGCTGTCAACATCGCAAACCGCAACCACCTGCACCTCGGCCTTGTTCAAAAACCCTTTCAGGTCGCCCGTGCCCATGCCGCCTACACCGATAGAACCCATAACAAGCCGGTTGCTCGGTGCAATCGTGCCGGCCTTGCCCAGCGCCGACGACCGAACAACATACGGAAAAGCCACCACGCCGGTGGCAGTACCAGCGGTCTTTTTCAAAAAGCCACGTCGTGTCATACTATTTGCACTACTCATAATACAACCTCCGGAATCCACATGAGCATACCTCGTCGATAACAGTAATCCACCTCTAATTCAGCCTCCAACTGCACCATCGGATTGCCCGGCCAACAATCAGCCGGTAGTTCATATCCGAATGCGCACTAAGCCCGTGGCCTGATTGAATATAACATATCCGAGCCTTGCCATACTTTCTTACCCAGCACAACGGCTTATCACTCGTCGGCTCGTCGGTACTCAGCAGCACATGATTATCCCTTTCGAATGCACAGTTTTTGTACGTCTCATCGTATATTACAAAGTCCTTCAGCCCTTTCGTAATCGGATGCCCGCGATCTTCCACGTGCACGTCAATATCAAGACCCTCCTTATAACCGCTTGCCGCATGTACCACCCTGCCCTCTTTCTGCTCTTTCAAATAATACTTGCCGCCGATTATTTTGCGATACGTATCCCACTGCTGCCATGCCGCTATCGAGTGATGAAGCGACAGCACACCCACTCCCCGGTTCAGCAGTTTGATAAAATTCTGCTGTCTCTTCACCGATATCTCCTGCGTCATGTTGTACAGCACTATCACATCATAGTTCCAGTTGCTTATGTCCTCGAATATTTCACTGGGGTCCTTCTGTTGAGCCTTATCATACTGGACATCCGCAAACGAGTTGAATACCGCATAGAAAGACCCCTGCTCAAAGCCGTGTCCCCCGGTCACAACCACCACCTTAATCTTTTCACCCTTAATGCGTCTCGCTCGGTCCCGCTGCGAATACCGGCTGCACGACGATACAACCAGTACTGCCAACACCATCAAACCAACCAGCAAAATCCTGCCGCCTGAAGTTTTTCCAGTCATTACAACAGCCCCTTCAGATAGTTAATACTTCGCTCTGCCTGTTCCACCGTACCGCATTCCACACTAAAGACTATATCCCGCGGTGCACTTCTGCAAACTTCGATTACCGCCTTCCAGTCGATAACACCGTCACCACACGCGCAACCGACCGGTGTACCCGTCACCTTACCGCGTTTGTCTGTCGATTGTTCCACCGAAATATCCTTGGCGTGCAGGTGAACAAGCCTGTCGGTTACGTCCTTGAGCCAAACAACCGGGTCCTGCCCACTGAGGTAACTATTGCCGGTATCAAAGTTAATCCCGATTGCCTCGGAATCGACCAGTCCGTATATCCTGTCGAGTCCCTCGGGGCTTTTGCTATACTGCTGATGCGGCTCCAGCCCAATCAGAATCCCCCGCTTCTCAGCAACTGCCGCCACCTCGGTCAGAACGTACTTCATTAAAACATAATCTTCTTCTTCGCTTGTCCACAACTGCTTCGGCCCTTCGTCCGTATTGACAACCGGCGCACCACACTCAGCGGCAAATCGTATCGCCTGCTTGAGATATTCAGTACTCACTTCCGGCTTGCAAAGCGGTGCATGTGAAGACAGACCCGACAGCTTCACACCCGCCTTCTCGCAGGCGAGCTTTACCCGATACGGATCATCCAGCATCGAGACACTGTGAAAGTATCCCGCCTCGCTGAGAAGTTCCCGCCCCCAGTGAACCATCGGCTCAACGTACTCATACCCCAGCTCTGCCGCTTTATCCACGCCCCACTCGAAACACTTGTCCTCGTGACGTACAAATTCAAGATTGACTCCTATTGATAACTTTGACATTTTCTCTGCTCCTTTTGGTTTATAAATGCCACGGACTTCGCATCGACCGACACAGCCTTCGCGACGCCGCGGCGTCACCTATAATTTCTTCTTTCACCGGGTCCCATTTTATCCTGCGCTCGGTACGAATGGCAATATCACTCAAATGGCATACAATATCCGCACGCACCGCCGAATCAATCGGGCACACCGTTTGCGCCCTGCTTTTGACACAGTCAACAAAATTACGCACGTGGTTAACGTTTCTCGACCGGATAATTCCATCCGAACGTTTCTCAAGCAGCGACTTGCGACTCGCAACTATCCTGCTGCGATTAACATGAACCCACCCATCCGTGCCTTCGAATCCGACACCGTGCAAATCACTGCCGTAACGCTCGCGCCACTCCTTCGGCTGAATACCTCCAACATAGTTCACCACCACACCACTATCGTACTCAAGCAAAATCTTCCATGCCGTCGCAGTATCACAGAACCCATCTTTCGGAAATACCCCTCTGCCGTGCACTTCAACGCGACCTTCGAGGGCTTTTCCGCCACCCCACAAGGCTATATCAAGCGGGTGAACGCCCCAACCTGCTATCCAGCCGAGCGCATAATCGCTGTTGAACCACCAGTTTTTGTTGGAACACCGCTCCCTGGTATAAGGCTGATATGGGGCCGGCCCAAGCCACATCTCATAGTCCAGCCATTCCGGCACAGGTGCTTTCTCTAAAGGCCCACCCGCCACGCTGCTGGGCGAAAGCACGTTAATCGTATGTACCCGACCCAGCCGACCGGTCAGCGCCAACTCGCACGCTAATTGAAATCGGCGGTCGGACCGCTGCTGCGTCCCGAACTGAAACACCGTTCGGTAGCTGTGACACACCTGCCGCAGGCTCTGGTCCTGGACCAGGCTCAGACCCATCGGCTTTTCCAGATAAATACCCTTGCCTGCTCTCGCGGCAGCCAATGCGGTCAAAACGTGCCAGTGGTCCGTCGTCGCATCCAATACCGCATCGATATCATCACGCGCAACCAGGTCACGGAAGTCTGCATATTCGGCACAGTCGCTTGTCTTGTAACGATCATTAACACGCCTGACCCCAATACTGCGTCTATTGCTCTTGACATCACAGACCGCGACTATCTGCACATCCTCTTCACGAAGAAAATTACTCATATCGCCGGTGCCCTGGCTTCCCACACCGATACAGCCGACCACAACCCGGTTGCTCGGCGCAACCGTGCCGGCCTTGCCCAGCGCCGATGAACGAACCACATACGGAAAACCAACCGCACCTGCCGCAGTACCCAACGTCTTTTTCAAAAAGTTTCGCCTGTCCACTTTTTCGTTCTCCAATCTAAAACAACCGTAGAATAAGCGTCCTGCAAACCGCTCTGTTGATTGGCATTCCAGAGTTTTTCAATATCTGCAAAAGCCACCGGGTTACTTCTTCATCTTAGTCCATTTCTGCCTGCTTTTCGTACTCGCCAGCACCGTCTCAATAAACAGCATCCCCCGAAGCCCGTCGTTGACCTTCGGAAAATCCAGTGCCAGCGGGTCCGGCTTGCTGCGCGTAATCTTTGCTCGAACCGTATCGGCAAAATTGCAGTAAATATTTGCAAATGCCTCCAGGAACGCTTCCGGATGGCCGGACGGAATACGGGTTGCCCTGCCTGCCGCGGCGCTTTTCGCTGCGACATAATCATTGCCGCGCCGCCAAACCTCAACAGGACCATCCATTTGTTTCACATAAAGATAATTCGGATGCTCCTGGTGCCATTCCAGGCCGCGCTCTTCACCATAAACCCAAATCGCAAGGTTGTTCTCCTCACCGATTGATATCTGGCTGGCATGAAGAACCCCCCTGGCGCCGTTGTTGAATCGAAGCAGGCAGTTGCCGTCGTCTTCCAGCCTGCGTCCCTTAACAAATGTCGTCAGGTCCGCACAAATCTGGGTAATCTTCAAACCCGTAATGTACTCAGACAGGTTCTCTGCGTGCGTCCCGATGTCGCCCATGCAGCCCGAACCGCCGCTCTGCTTCGGGTCCGTTCGCCATGCAGCCTGCTGCTGGCCGGTCTTTTCCAGAGCCGTCGCAAGCCATCCCTGCGGATACTGAACAATAACCTTGCGAATCTTACCAAGCTCACCCCCGCGGGCCATCTCGCGTGCCAGTTTCACCATCGGGTAACCGGTATAATTGTGCATCAGCCCAAAAACCCTGCGGGATTTCTTCACTATCTGCTGCAAAGCCCGAGCTTGCTTCACATCGAAAGTCATCGGCTTTTCGCACATGACGTGAAAGCCCGCATTAAGCAAATCTTGCGCAATCGGAAAATGCCAGTTATTCGGAGTCGTCACCGAAACAAAGTCCACCCTCTCGCCGACAGGCAGTTTCAACTCCTTCTCAATCATCTCCTCGTATGTCCGGTAGGTACGCTTCGGAGTGATGTAAAGCTCACGACCCATCTGTTGGGATTTGCGCGGGTTGATATCGAACGCCCCTGCAACCAGCTCGATGCCGCCGTCCATGCGGGATGCCTTGCGGTGAACTTCTCCTATGAACGCCCCGGGACCTCCGCCGACCATACCCATTTTCAGCTTTCGGTTAAGTTCCATGCCTTGCCCTTTCAATATATGCCTGTGAAAAACCACATCACTATCTGAATAGGAGTTTGATTAAGATTATAAGGTCTTTACCGCACAACACAACCCAAAACAATTGCCGTTGAACGCCAATATTCGACCGGAAAATCATTGACACCCCACCCATCCATGAAGTAAATAGATTCCCGTCGTTGAAGCATCGATACCGCATCAACAGCCTTTATTCTGATATATCGCAGGTGGCCTTATGAGAGCTTTGTACATAATCAAACAGGGAAAGACCGAAATCCGCCGGATACCAAAACCACAACCTTTGCCCGGGCAGGTACTGCTGAAAGTCGCGATGGTAGGCTTCTGCGGCAGCGACCTCAGTTCTTTCCGCGGAACTTCACCGCTACAGCAGTACCCGACAATACTTGGCCACGAAATCGCCGCAAGCATCGCAGAACTTGGCGACGGCGTACCCGACACATTTCAGCCGGGCATGAATGTAACCGTCTCACCGTACTCATCCTGTGGCAAATGCGCCGCCTGCAGAAAAAACCGCCCGAACGCATGCCGCGACAATCAAACCATGGGCGTCCGCCGACCCGGTGCCATGACAGAGTTCATCACCGTACCCTATGTTGACATTTACCCTTCGCAGGAGCTTACTGCAAAAGAGCTTGCCCTTGTCGAACCGTTAACCGTAGGCTTTCATTCCGTAGAGCGCGGCCGAGTTACCGGCGACGACAATGTTACCGTCCTCGGCTGCGGAATCGTCGGCCTTGGCGCAGTCGCAGGTTCCGCGGCACGCGGCGCTAATGTAATAGCCGTCGACATCGACGACAGAAAACTCCAAATCGCCAAAAAAGCCGGGGCCTCACACGTCATAAACTCCGCCCGGACCGATCTTCACAACGCCCTGGTCGAACTCACCACCGGCGACGGGCCGGACGTCATAATAGAAGCCATAGGCCTGCCTGCCACTTTTCGCGCTGCCGTCGAGGAAGTGGCTTTCACCGGAAGGGTCGTCTACATCGGTTACGCCAAATCGCCGGTCGAGTATGACACAAAGTTGTTCGTCCAGAAAGAACTCGACATTCTCGGCTCAAGAAACTGCCTCGGCGATTTCCCCCACGTTATCAAACTCCTCGAAAAGCACGCGTTCCCCGTCGATGATGTCGTCACAAAAATAGTTCCACTTGACCACGCAGGCCAGGCGCTGGCACAATGGAACCAGAACCCTGGCGATGTAACCAAAATTATGGTGGATATGAGCAAATGATTATTAACAGAAAACTGCACTCATGAAAATCGATACACATCAGCACTTCTGGCGGTACAACGACCGGGATTACTCCTGGATGGGGCCGAACATGGAGTCGCTAAAGAAGGACCGTCTCCCTGCCGACCTTGCCCCCCTGCTGTCTGAATCCGGCATCGATGGAACCATCGCCGTCCAGGCACGCCAGTGCATCGACGAAACCCGATTCCTCCTCGAACTGGCAAACCATAACTCATTCATCAAAGCCGTCGTAGGCTGGGTTGACCTCTGCAGCCCGAAGCTCGAAATGCAGCTCGAACAATTCTGTTATCACCCGGCACTGCGAGCCGTCCGCCACGTCATACACGACGAACCGGACGACCGCTTTATGATGCGAACCGACTTCCTACACGGCATAAGCAGGCTCAGCAAGTACAATCTCGCCTACGAACTGCTGCTTTTCCCGAGGCATCTGCCAATTGCATGTGAACTTGTCCGGCTTTTTCCCGACCAGACCTTCATCCTCGACCACATCGCAAAACCCCTCATCAAAGATGCCAAAATGCAACCCTGGGCCGGTGACATTCGCCGACTTGCGACCTTTCCGAACGTCTCATGCAAAATCTCCGGAATGGTTACGGAGGCAAACTGGTCCGGCTTCGAACCCGAAGACTTCACACCTTATCTCGACACCGTTCTCGAAGCATTCGGCCCCGAAAGGCTGATGATAGGCTCCGACTGGCCCGTATGTACCCTCGCCGCTGAATACGGGCAGGTGATGAACATCGCCGCCGACTACATCGAAAAACTCTCACCCGGTCAGCAGCAGGCAATCTGGGCCGACAACGCAATCCGAATATACCAAATCCTAATCTGATAATTCAACTCCACGTCGATCGCAACTTCCAGACGTCCAGCCGCTTCACTTTAGCCTGCTGGCCTCTGGCAAAAGTGCCCAACGTTTTATCTTCGGTGTTCAGCGGAAAACACCGGAACATGGAAACACGCCCGTCGTTGCCGAAGACTTCCATACTGGTCCTGTCAACCAGGATTCGAAGTTTGATGCGTCCTTCAATCAGCTCCAACTTCATATCTCTTCCTCTGCAGCTAAGAGACTTCTCCTGCACATTGTACACCCACTCATTGCCGCGAAGATTAAAACCAACCTCCGAAGCACCACCCGGTTCAATCTCCGCCTGAATCTCAAACAACTCCGCCGACATGCCAGCAAGCATGTTTTCGCCAACCTTTATGACAACATCCTTAAAACCCCGATGTGCGTATCTCAATTTCTCTATTTCCCGAACCGGCACCCGGCACAGCCGCACCCCCTCGGCAAGTTTTCGCAGCGTCAACTCGCAGGGGATGGACATCTGCTGATTGAAGGGCATATCCGGAAACTTACCCTTGGCCATCCACGCAATCTGAATCCGCCTGCCGTCCGATTCCGGTATGTCACTATAGGTCTGGGCCGCGTAGTAATTGCCTGTCACCGATGGCATTGCCTCGGTCTCGGGCGTGAATTTCTGCCCGTCGAAACTGCCCACCATATACCTGCCGTTGGCCGCGGAGAATACCCAGCGAACATTGTCGGGGTCGCCATCGACCGCAAGGGGAAAGAAGTCCGGGCATTCACCACTGCCGGGCAACACAATATCCTGCAGCTTCTTCCATTGCTTGAGGTCCTTCGACGACATCAGGACGAAATCATTTTTATCCAGATACAGTGCCATGATCCACGTCTTTGTAGGCTCATACCAGATCACCTTAGGATCTCGGTTCTCATCGCGAATATGTTCTATTACCGGATTGTTCTTATACTTGACCCAGGTCCTGCCGCGATCATTGCTGTAGGCCATGCTCTGCGTGAAGGGTTTTTTCTCCGGCTTGACAAACTTGCCCGCCGACGTATAAAATGCGACCAGCACGTCCTCGCTGCCCGTCTTGAAACCGCCCGTATTCTTCCAGTCCACAACCGCCGAACCCGAAAAGATCGTCCCCAATTCGTCAGGCTTGATTGCGTCTTCCAGTTGCTTCCAGTGCAGAAGGTCCGTGCTCACCGCGTGCCCCCAGGTCATGTTCCCCCAGTTGATACCCGATGGATTATGCTGAAAGAAAAGATGATATTGGCCCTTGTAATAGACCAGGCCGTTCGGGTCGTTCGTCCAGTTCTTCTTGGGGGTAAAATGAAACTGTGGCCGATACTTTTCATTATAAAGACCGCCTGTAGGCATACCGCCGGCTACATCCTCTGCTGAACACGTTTGCCCCATCGCCATGGCGCCTAAGCACGCCGCCCCGGCACCGATATCCCTGAGAAAATCACGACGAGTCCGTTTCCTGTCCATATCATGCTCCTTAACTGGTTGTTTGGTTGCCCGTTACCACTACTGCGAAACATTCTACACAACCGCCCGCCGTTGTCAAAACATCCCCTAAATATGACGAGCACCTGGGCGCATCTTGCCTTTGCAGGTAGATTTTGAGTCGGCGGGTTCGAAATTGGGTTTGATTGGGTTTGTTTTTCCATTGTGACCAAGTGTCCATTTTGGCGCAAGTCTTTGCTATGCTGATGGTTACATGGACTTGACTTTTTCGGAAATTGGGTTTGTTTTGCATAATTATAGTTGGGTGGGCGATTCGGGGGGCGGCGAACGAACTGAAGACAGCCCCGACGGGTCGGGATGCAAGCGAAGATGGGGTTTGAAGAGTCCGTATGGGGTTGAAATTGGGTTTGTTTTTTCGCTGCTGCCGGAGGCACTGATTTACGTAACTCCTTGAGGCATAAGGTGTTATGTGCATTTTTGCGACTTGGAAATTGGGTTTGTTTTGCATAATCAGGTCGAAATGATCACGCCTTAGGCTGCGGTAGAGGTGGGGCACAGATGCAATGGAGAGCAGGTAGTTTGGGTTGGTTTTGGTGATGGCCATTACGGTAAGCCTTATATATTTTAAAGGCGCACGGGTACCGGTGTACCCTCTTACTTTTGGCTCAACAGGCGCGTTTTTGTCGAAATTGAGGTAGATTTTTCGGGGGTAAACGGCCTAAGTGCTTGCGGCAGAAGTAGTAAGGGGTTTTGGGCAATTGCGGCGGTTTCGAAGAGCTGCATTCGTTTTTGATTGATCTTTTGAGTGGTGAGCTTTGTTTTTGGGCCAGAACGCTGGTGGGGCATGCTTATTCTTTGGGCCGGAGGTGGGGTTCGCTGGGACGGATCCTCACTTGCGCTCAGGTTTTTGCGGTTGAGAGGGAGAGACGGGAATGAGAAAAAAGGTTCCGGCTGCTTTAGAAGCCCCGTCGAGAAGTAAATTAGCAAAAGTGTCATAACGGTTGAAGAAAAAAGCAGATTTTGGTTGTTTTAACTGGCTTTGTATGCTATTATGGGACAAAAGGTTAGGTGACCACGTTAGCGGTCTGGTCTTAATAACGATTTTTGAGGAGGTAGAGAGATGCGAAAAGGAGCCGTTTATTTATTAGGATTTGCACTAATTACATACATGGCGAGCATATGCAAAGCAACTATGGTTGAATGGTCAACTGAGAATGGGAGCTTGTCTGGACGATAGGAAGCAACCGGTAAGGTGCTGCCATAGGTCATCCTGCTGCTGTACCTATAGCTATGGAGAGTTCGTCGTCTTATTGGCAATTGTGTTGATAAATGCGCGCTGCGATTTATTCAGCGCGCGGATGCCGCCCATATCAGTTGCAAACGCGCGTATCATAAGACAGGCACACGCAACATCCCTGGCAAGATCAATGTTGCCGTCGCCGGTTACAAAAAGCCCGACATCCCTCACAAGAAAGGCCCTCGGAATCAATTGCCCACAGCTTAGGCGGCGTTCAATTTGCCGCACAACAAGCTGCGTGTCGCTCTTTTCAAGCCACATCACAGGCCCATCAATATATATCAACTCATCCGGCGTAATCGCAGGCTTCGAGCACAACGCCCGGGCATTGCTTCTTTTCATAAAAGCCGCAATATGCTTATCAGGAAAATGATGTACCCTGACCTTTTTACCCGATACCTCACCAATTGCTCCGCCTATTTCCAAACACGCCTGAGCAGCATTCTGCTTATTCACCGCCGCAGCCATCGGCGCAGCTCTATCTTTCAGGCCCGCACTGCAAAGCCTCACTATTCGACGAGCGAGCCGCACAGCCGTATCGGCGCTTGCTGAAGTAGTCACCAACCCATGATTCTGCAGCACCATCGCCGACGGTATCGTCCCAAAACGCTCGGCGTAACTGTCAACAGCCCGCCTGACCTGTACGGCAAGACCGTAACCGGGGTTACCAAAATCAACCCAAATCGGCCGGCACTTCTGGTTTGCAAACAGACTCTCAATCGCCGCCCTGCCGTTCTTCGCGCAGGCGTATGCCAGCACCGCAACCGGGTGAAGATGCACCACGTACCTATCCAACATCGCGTGAAAACATGATTCTATCGAAGGCCTCACCCTGGTCACGCCCCTGTCGTTGCAGGCCTCTAATAAACGCCTTGTCACCTCCGCTTCCCGCGCATATACCCCAAGCCTGCCAAGTGACCTGTCCTTCATTATCGTCAGCACCGAATCGACCGAAAGCCTCCTGAAGCCTTTCGACATCGTCATCGCTTTCAGTTCGGTGCCGCTGGCCTTGATATACATACTCCCGCCGTCACGCGTCTTTGCCGACGTATTGCCGAAAGTCCCAAGCACAAGAGCGGGATTGCCGCCCACTGCCCGTGACATCTTCACAAGCTGTGCCGGCGCCTTATCTCGTTTCATGTCGTTCGCTGCCATATTTCAAAATCCTTAATTATATCTATGCAGTGTAATCACTTTTGTACATATTCAGAAGGGCCTGTTCCGCCGCTTTGCTCCACCGGCCTTTACCCGCATCACCAATCACACTCGTCAGTTCTCCCAACGGCAAAAGGCCCAAACCCCTGCAAGCGGGATATACAATTATCTTTCCCGCTATCGAACGATTCTCAATCGCCCGAATCCCGTTTATCACTCCATCCAGCCCGCAAACCGCATCAATGCAAACATTCGTATCAAGCACGCCCGACTCAACCTTCGACAGCACCGTCCGCATATCCGCCGGCACCGACCCGCTCGTGCCGACAAAATAAAGCCCCTTCTCAATATAGGCATCCAGGTCAATCTCTGCCGAAACATCCGCCGCTATGCCGGTAAAGATATTGATTATGCCGCCAACCGCCGCCGCCTGCACCGCCTCGCTCACTAACGCCGCTACCGGTGCCATTATCACCGTGTAATCAAAACTCTCCGAACACCCACCGGCCCCAGCCGAAACATCCGCCAAATCCACGTTATGATTTTTCGCCATAGGCCCCGCGACAGCCCTCAGAGCCGCAAGCCTTTCGGCATCAATGTCACTTACCCGTACGCTTACCCCCTCAACTCCCAGCGTAATCGCCCGAATCACATGCATTAAACCCATAGGACCGCCGGCACCGATGACATGAACCTTGTCGCCGGCCCGAATTTCGCCACTATCCGGAACCGACCGCATCGAATCAGCAGGGTCCCAGCCACCTGTCCCCGTCAGCCGAACGCAGCTATAGTGGAAGCGACCAACCTTTAACTCCGCAGCCCTGTCGAACTTAGCGCCGCACTGAACTATATTCAACAGGCCATTCGCGGCAACCTTTGAAAACAGCTTTTCAACTGTCGAAGCATTCGACCCGAAGTAAAGCACATCATCAAAGCTTTCCTCCGCTGCTCCATCAATGCTGTCGAGTCTGCTGATGGCCGTATGAACCTCAGGCGCAGCGAACGGCGAAACCCAGGTAATTTCTGAGGGCATCCCAAAACGGTCAAAAAAAGCTGCCAGCCTCTCAACCGAAAATTCCTCCTCTGCCAGTATCAGCATCCGCCCGTCTTCTTTCGAACGCCGCCGCTGGGCCGTGGCGTAACCATTCTCAACACACGCCCACGGCTCCACCATCGCAATCGCCGACGCCGACAACTCATCCGAAACCCCGATAAGCATCGACTCGCCCGCCGGTGACGTAATAACCCTGACATCCATCAACACATATTCCTGAAGCGCACCCTCGAAGTTATACCCGAACGCCGCGTTCGAACCTGCCGTGCGAAGCCATCGGTAATCCGTCTGAACCAGATATCGCTGCCCTACCGCAAACCTCTCCACGCCTTCGCCAACCGTCGCAATCCGCACAACCGCCTCATGTCCGGGAACCGTCGGCCTTTCACCCGGAACATAGCTCGGTATCTCTTCAAGAATCCTCGCATCGATTCCTGAAAGCACCGGACCCTTACGAACGTGACTGGCAAACTGCTTTAGAAGCTTCGAATCCGAAAAGCAAAGACCAACCGCCTCGACGCGGCACACAATCTGATATGGACCCGGCTTAAGAACATCTTTAGCGGTATTAAGAATCAGCCTGTCCGGACCAACCAACTGTATCGCACTCTGCTTTTCCGGTAGAACTGCCATTGATTTCTTTTCCTGACATTCACACTGTAAATCTCAGCCGGCAATAATAATCCCTATGTCCGGCAATAGCAATTCCCGCAAAGATAAAGAAAAACGCAGACAACGAAATCGCAGATAAAAGTGCGCATAAAAAAAAGGGAGACACAGGCGGGTTTAAGGAAACTTTTTGTGGCCTGCCTCCCTGATGCGATGTGCCATTACGTGCGTTACCGCGGATAAAGCTTTGACGAAAAACGTCTGCTTTGCACTCACAACATTATTATTATACGAAAGACCACTTCTCATGTCAATCAAATAATACCAGCCGCTGCATATTTTCCTAAAAAATCATCCCCCACAAACACACACACCATCATCTGTCGCCACTAAAACCTTGCACAAACAAGCCGCGTAGAGTATTCTCCGCTGATGTTTCCAAATATGGCCGCAAAATAGGGATTCTGAAATGCCTCGAAAATCCGACAAAATAAAACTGCCTTCAACTATGCCCGACCAGCTTCGCGACCTCGACAAAATCGTCGCCTGGATCGCCGAAATAACGAACCAGAACCCCGATTCCGTCCTCGAACGCCTGCGACAGGAATTCGACTCACCCGGCAGCAACGTCGCTAACGCTTTTGCCAAAACAAAGCTTCAGCCTTACATCTGGAGCGACTCCATGCAGCAATTCTACGAAAGCACCGACGCTTTTCTCTACGAACTGGTCATCTGGAACAGGAACAAGCTCAAACGCCGCATGCGCCGCTGGGTCGCGCGTCACCTCACTCAAACCGGCACCCAACCGCTCGACATACTGAGCATAGGCGACGGCCTCGGCTTCGATTCGGCATATCTGGCGAAACTGGGCCACCGTGTTACCTATTTCGAACTGCCCGGCCACGCCGAATTCTTCGCACGCAAAGTCTTCGCCGAATCCGACGCCCCTCTCACGATTCTGACAAACCCGAACAGCATCCCCCGCTCAGCCTTTGACGTCGTACTATGTCTCGACGTCCTCGAACACGTTCCCGCGCCATCGGATTTTGTCCGACTGCTCGCCGATTACCTCCGCCCTGAAGGCAGACTTCTCGTCCACGCGCCATTTTATATGATTCACCCAAGCAATCCCACCCATCTAAAGGCAAACCGCTCCTTCAGCGGCAAACTATCACTCTATACAAACCTCGGCCTCAAACTCATCGACGGAGACCTATTCTGGAACCCCCTCGTCTTCCAAAAACCCCCGGACCAATGCTCCATCCCCAGCCCGTTCACACCACGACTGCTCGCCCTGAGACTCATAGGCCTATACCTAACCCTCGGCCGTTTTTCAATCCTCCCTTTCTTATGGGTCGATTCCTACCGAAAAAAAACCAACAAGTGGTTCGAAGACTAATCTGCAGTTTAGCTGGCTGATCCCCTCAATCGCCGCCAACCTCCACGCAGCATCCTTCAACAAGCACAAAATCGCGAAAATCCACCACCCCATCCTCATTAACATCGCTGCCCTCGCACCACCCCGGCCCCGCATTTCCCGAAAACTTAGCCGGCAACGCCCCCTAAGCCTCCGCCGACGCATCATCACCCGTAGCCATCAATGTTATAGCGTGCCTACCCGTTTCTTCCCGCTACTTCCTTCGTTTCTTACCCAAAACCACCAACCCTGCAATCACAACCGCAACCACTCCTGCCCCGCCAAGGACTATGCCCACAGGCAACGCAACTCCGCGTCCTCGCCTTTGCGCCCCATCACCTGCTCTTGCCTTTTCTGCCTCAATTAGGTCCAAGTCCTGCTTCCGTAACTCTTCCAGTTTCTCCTTGCGTTTTTGAGCGTTTCTTCCATATTTCCCACCCGGATACTTACTCTTCAGTTCATCTAAGAGAGCAAAAGCTCTTTCGTAATTCCCTTTTATCCACTCTCCGGTTACAAGGTTCGAAACTACTTGCTCTCGAATTTCAAATTCATCCTGTAGTTCCACAGCTGCATTGAGATACTTGCATACCTCATCGAAAAGCGGTTCCTCATGTTCACCTGTTCTATACAATGCTCTGAATTTCGATAAGGTCGGGTATTTTTTGCGAAATTCCTCAAAATACGTAACACCCAAACGGCCCGCAGCCCATCGCCCTAAAGTTGTATCTCCCGCTTGGGCAACAACTTTCTTAAGGGCTGTATCGCCCTCCGGCCTTCGCAATATCCCTCCAATCAGAAAGCAAACATCATTTGCATCCGTCAAAATGGATAAAGCCTGCTCCCCTGATCTTGAAGGTTCGACAACTACTTCTATTGTATTAGAGACTATCTTCTTGGCTCTTGTCAGTACTATACTGTATCTGTCAGGCTTCACGAAAACGACATCGGCATTCAGTTTCTTATGCTCGCCATAAGCATCCCACAAGATTACTTCTGTCTTTGAGTACTCCATCCCCTTATCGTCACAGATTTGGAAGTTGACAGGTACTCGAAAGATAAAGACACCATCGTCACCCGTATCCTTATTTCGGACACTTAGCCTCAAGCCGTCCAATCTGTAAATCTTCGAAATGCCGCCTGTATACGCCGACTTGTAAGGCTTCTCCAGCATGAGATACATTTTCAATATCAGAGGAGAACCAAAATCCATCTTCTCCTCAACAGCTTCTATTCTGATCGACCAGGCGCTTTGAGCACGACCTATCTGGCTTGCACAAAGAACACCAATCACAAAAAACATTGTGATAATACGTTTCTCGTATCCCATTTATTCTTCTCCTGACAACCAATCATACAATAACTACTAATTCGTCGTATCCCACGTCTCATGTTTTCGAAAGCTGTTCAAGCACTTCTTGCAGAACGTTGTAGGAGTATACAAATTATCATTCATAATGCATCCTGCCCACCCTGTGGTGGAGCAGTCCCCCGGCCCCCCGGTATGTCCCATCTCATGAGCAACAGTCCAGGCTTCAGTCCAAAGGCAGGGAGCACAGCCACCAGCATCGTTTATTGTCTCAAGAAAAATAGCACAAGCATTGTCGTCATTTTCCGGTGTGGAACCAACGGTCGTATATATGTCAGATTCCACACCAGACGGCCACCCATCAGGGTCCGAGTCACTGTCATAATCAGGTTGATAACAACTCACCACAAGACATGCCCAGAAACTCTCACTGCTATATACATCCTGCTCGTTCTCGAACCCCATCATCAACTGCAACTCCAAGTTGGTTAGATTGAGATTGAAACCCACTTGATCCGAATACTCAGCACCGAGATACTCCGGCTCAATATAAGCTTCCCTAAAGGCATTCGCGTATGTGCCTAAACTGCAATAATAAGGCACGGGGGCTGCGGCAGTTCCGAATAGATTCGAGTCGTCGTCATCGTACATAGTAAATGTAGTACTTACGCCTTCTGCAATCAGATCGCCCTCCACATGAGCCAAATGTGGATCGGGGGGATCCTCATCACTCGTAGGGAAGCCGGGAAAGAAACGTTGTACTGTATGCGCTGAACTGCCGGCAGGTATATATCTGCCTCCTTCAAATTGGTCAGGAAGACGAAGGTACACGGGCACATCATCCCAATCGATATTTACGCCCGTGAAAGTGCCGCAAGCTGTATAAGCTGCATTTGTTCCTCCTGCGGAGTTCTTTTCCCCACCAGTAGTCGCTACCGGCGCCATATAGTCCCGCTCAATATGCAGCTTCCGCCACACCGTCAGCATCGGACTTCTCTTAACCTGACTCGGCAGACCGGCCCCGCTATCGCTATCGACCCTCTCCCAAGTCACATCACCCCAAACGCCCGAATCATACGTTGTGCTCGCTACCGCCCGAATGTTATCTCCCGGTC
>Ga0210003_1000145_pt1 | contig 61016 bp, 70 predicted proteins | sample LantaG_FD_182804 | JGI IMG/M metagenome (GOLD analysis project Ga0210003, IMG submission 182804) | Deep subsurface microbial communities from Baltic Sea to uncover new lineages of life (NeLLi) - Landsort_02402 metaG (SPAdes) (version 2) | ecosystem: Environmental > Aquatic > Marine > Oceanic >... | reverse complement strand
ATCTTTCCCAGCTACTAGTTCTTCGATAACATGTCCACCGCCGTAGCGGAACTCGCCGGGGTAGATTTTGTTTTTGGGGTCGTCCTCAGGCAGAGCGGTTGCACCAAGGAAAACATCTACGGCTGCTAGACCGGTATAGACCGGAACATCGTTAAGATAGACCTTGCCACCGCCAAGTTTTATTCTAGGTTTGGAATGGCCGATATTGAGAAACACGCCCGATGAACACATCGGGCTGAAGGTGCCTGTGGTAACTACGTCAATTTCCGCTGCTGCCTTGGTTGTTCCCTTTTTCCTGGCAATGTCAATCACTTCCTCGGCAGTGACTACCACTACTTTTCCTCTTTTAATTTTCTCGTTAATCTCAGCGATTGTTTTAGACATAATAATGCTAGCAACCCCACTTGTCATTCTGAGCGTAGCGAAGAATCTAGAGACCCTTCACTATCGTTCAGGGTGACAATTAAAATCTCTTTGACATAATAATTCTAGCCCTATTTCAGTAAATCTATAGCCAGCTTAGCTGCTATCTTGCCGGATAGTAGCATGCCACCAAATATCGGCCCCATCCGTGGAGAGCCGAAAACAGCGGATGCTGCCATACCAGCGACTATCAATCCAGGATAAACCTCCTTGGTGTTTTCAGTAACTTCCCTTTCAGCAACCTCAGCCCACATTGACTTTTCACCTATTATATTCCCGGTGCTTGTCCTTAGCTTTCCTCCTGCCTTATCGCTGACCAGGTGACAAATTTCACAGTCATGCCCTGAAGCGTCTATAACCAGTTTTGACCTTATGGCTAAAGGGTCTATATGCAGGTTTGCCAGGGGCACTGAACTCCAGTTTAGCACCAGGCCACTAACCCTGTCGGCCTCTCGGATGACCACATCTTCAACGCTGATTAAATTAAAAACCTTGGCTCCTGCTTTTACGGCTAGAGAGCAAAGAGTTGAGGCGGTCTCTACAGCATTGGCGACATAATAGCCCTTCTGGTATTCAGTGGTGGTAATGCCGAATTCATCCAGGATTTCCTTGCCATTTCCCCGAACTACAATTTTGTTGAACATCATGCCACCTCCCCAAATACCACCACCAACGCTTAGCTTTCTTTCAAATATGGCGGTTTTAATTCTTGCTTTTGCCAGGTAATAGGCGGCAGTCATTCCTGCCGGGCCAGCGCCTACTATGGCTACATCGAGCTCCATAGCGTCAAGCAAATCTTTTATGTAGCTTTCAATTATGGCTCTGGAAATAATGACTTCATCCATTAATTGTCTCCTTTAGCAGATATTGCAGCTATTTGCCCAGCGGTGCCTAAAACAGTGCTGATTAGTATACTCTTTTCATGGCTTAACTTTCCAGCCATAAAGATGAACTAATGCTAATAATTTTCAGTAGCTTAATCATTCCAGGATGGTATCAAGCCATTTTATATAATCTTCGTTGCCACCAATGATAGGCAGTGCAATTATCTCGGGGACTTCATATGTATGAACCTTTTTAATCAAATCAGTAATTTCCTTGAGTTTGGCTGCATTTGTTTTGACAACCAGAAGGTTTTCCTGTGCTGATTCAATCTTGCCCTGCCACCAGAATAGCGATTCTACTTTAGGCACAATATTCACACAGGCGGCCTTCCTTTCACTTAATAACAGGTCGGCTAACTTGCGGGCTTCTCCTTCGCTGCTGGTAGTGATGAGGATAACTATCTTACTTTGCTGCTCCATCACATTATCCACAGGTTCTTTAGTCTTTGGACAAGACACTCCCTGGAATTTTCTACGACTTTTTTATTTGCGCTCATATTATTGAGAAACACCAGCCCAAGGTCAGAGACATTATAGCAATAACCGTTAGATAAATAGCCATGGTCTTGGTGCCGAATTCTTTACGTAATACCAGGATAGTTCCCCAACTAGTAATCGGTCCCACTAGCAGAAGCACCATCCCGGCGCCGATATTCATTCCCTGTGATACAAAGGCATCAACCAGGGGTACACTGGCTGTGGAGCAGATATATAGCAGGAGTCCAAAGAAAAGGCTGAATAGATATCCCAAGTTACCACTCAGGTAAATCTTGACAAATTCCCCTACAGGTGTCACCGCCGCTACCAAAGCTGCCAACGCCAGGCCCAGAAGCAGTTCAGGACCAATCTCCTTGACCATATCCACAAAGGCGTATCTGAAAACAGAGTTTATCCTTTCTTTAATGCCAGCAGTATGTTCGCCCGGGGCGGAATATTTCTGAGCTTCCTTTTCAAAGGTTGCCTGACAATGGGGAGAGCAGAAATAGTAGCTTCTCCCTTTATACTCTGTTTTTAATCCTTTTCCTGTATCCACTATCATGCCACAAACGGGGTCTGTAGCAATCTCTGATTTTTGAAAAGGAATTGCCAAACCTTTGGGCTCAAACTTTATAATGTTTCCGATAGCCCCTATGACAAGCCCCATCAAAATCACGGCAAAGAATATAAACACGGTGAACTTTATCCCCAGCAGGGTATAGCAAACCAGAAGAGCGCTTATGGAGGTAGCCGGTGTTGCTACTAAGAAGGCTAAAACTGGTCCTAACTTTGCACCCTTCTTGTGCAGGCTTACAGCTATAGGAAGGGAGCCGAAGCAACAAATGGGAAGAACTGTGCCGACCAGGGTGGAATAAAGAATAGGCCTTATTCCCTGCCCTCCCAGATGTCTTTCTACTAACTTGGTAGGGACAAATTCATGGATTAAGCCACTCAGGAAAAAGCCTATGGCTAGAAAGGGAAGTACTTCAATAAGATAATCCTTAAATACGATGAAATACTGAGCTATCAATTATTTACTCCAAGGACGGTCATTGGAATATTGAACATGTGGCTGGTAGAAGAATCTCTTTGTCCTCTTACAGAGCCATACTAAAAAGAGCATGAAGGGAACTTCAGTTAGAACACCAACAACTGTAGCCAGTGCTGCTCCTGAAGAGAGGCCGAAGACTGTCGTTGCTACAGCAACAGCTACCTCAAAATGATTGCTTCCGGCGATTATTGCTGTCGGTGCTGCATCCTCGTAGGAGAGGCGGATAGGTTTAGAGATGAGGTAGGTGAGGGCAAAGACAAGAAGGATATTACAAAATATCCCGATGGCAATCATACCCACGGCTGCCGGAAGTTCCGTGATTATGTTTCCCTGCAGACTGAATAAAATCACTAGGGTGACGAGGAGGGCGATTATCGACACGGTCCGCAGGGGAGGAACGAGTTTTGTTTCAAACCATACTATACCTCTTCCTTTAATCGTCTGAGTTCTGGTGAAGTAGCCACATAAGAGAGGGAGACAAATATAAATTGCTACTGAAAAGGCTATCGTTTTCCAGGGTACAATAATCCCAGAAATTCCCAGGAGAAACTGGGCCAGCGGGGCATAGAGGAGCACCATTGAGAGTGAGTTTATGGCAGTCATTACCAGTGTATGTCCCATATTCCCCTCTGCCAGATAGCTCCACATCAAAACCATAGCAGTGCAGGGGGCAACTCCAAGAAGAATCATCCCTGCCCGGTATTCCTGGGCAACCTCGGGAGATAAAAAATCCTTGAAAACGACGCCCACAAATATCCAGGCGAAGAAAGCCATGGTAAAGGGCTTTATCGCCCAGTTGGCAACAAGTGTGGTGATTATCGGCTTTGGGGTTTTGACCGCCTCTACTACCTGACTGAAATCTATCTGCACCATTATGGGATAAATCATCAAGAACAGACAGACGGCAACCGGAATAGAGATATTGGCAACGGTTAGTCCACCTAATATATTAGAGATTTGAGGGAAAGCTTTTCCCAGACCTATGCCTGTGCCGATGCAAAGTGCAACCCATAAACTCAGATATTTCTCCCAAACTCCAAGTCTTCTTTCCTTTTCTTGAGCTATATTACGCCTCATTTCCCCACTTATATGCCTTTACAGTGATACTCAAGAGCTTCACCTTTTCCATGCCTTCAGGGTCCTCCACATGAAATTCTCCATTAGGAACTACTTGCAAATCACGGAAACCGGCCTCTCTTATTTTCCCCAAGTATTCCTGCTGCTCTAAAGCTCCGGCGATACAGCCTGCCCAGGCATCTGGGTCATTCTTTATCTCATCAGGAAATGCTCTCTCTGAAACTATATCGGAGACTATGAGCCTTCCCCCGGGCTTCAGGACTCGATAAGCCTCCTCGAAGACTTTAGATTTATCAGGGGAGAGATTGATAACGCAGTTACTGATGATAGTATCCACAGAGCCATCATCTACGGGAAGCCTCTCAATCTCACCCAGGCGAAACTCTACATTCTCATAGCCATTGTTCTTGGCATTGGCATTTGCTTTATCAATCATCTCTTCGGTCATATCAACACCAATAACCATGCCCTTGGGGCCGACCTTGTTAGCTGCGAGGAAAACGTCCATTCCAGCTCCCGATCCTAAGTCTAACACCGTCTCCCTTTCCCTTAACTCAGCAATAGCTGTAGGATTGCCACACCCCAATCCCATTGCCGCTTCCTCTGGGATACTTTCCAAATCTTCCTTCGTATATCCTATAGCTTCAGCTTGAGCCAAAGGAGTAATTCCACACCCGCAACTTGAGCAGCAACTCTGTTGACCTTGCTTAGCTATTTGGGCATATCTCCCCTTCACCACTCGTTTGATTTCCTTCTCCTTCATAATTCACCTCCTGACATTTGCACAGCGATAGCTCTTTCATCAGAGCCGCACTTTCAAAAATTAACGTGGCTAACCTGTCATCCGTAAGCTTATAGTAGACCTTTTGAGCTTCCTGCCTGTCCTTCACAATGTTGCATTCCTTAAGGGCTCTCAGGTGGAATGAAATGAGGGATTGTTCTTTATTAAGAGCCCCTGCGAGTTCACCAACACACTTCTCGTCATTGATTAATAGCTTAAGTATTTGAAGGCGCGTGGGTTCCCCGATGCACCTCAGAAATTTTGCATGTCCCTCTTCTACTGCTATATGAGTCTTCATTTATATAAATATTAACTCATATATGAAGTGCAGTCAAAAATGCCAGTTGATGTGCTCGATGGGATTGCCAGTGAACCGTATGAAATTGTAGGAAAACAGTACTAGATATATATCGGAGATCAACTAAACCGCTGAAAGCTTCTTAACTCTAGGTTAAGTGGTGGGGGTTAACATGAACCATAACGTCCTGCACATGCTCAATCTTGTTCACCAATCTGCTTTTTACTTCGGAGGCAACCTGATGACCTTGCTCTACAGTGATGTTACTATCGACAGCTACCTCTATATCAATGGTGAAAGTGGAACCGCGGCGATGTGCCCTGATACTATCGATTGCCTTAATTCCTTCAACCTCCAGGACTGCAGCTCTGATCTTGTTTAAAACTGCCTGCTCTGGTCTTTCATCCATCAATATTCCAACATTAGAGCGGAGAATTGTGAGGGACATCTTAACGATCACGGCCGAGATTACAAGTCCAGCTATGGGGTCCAGGTATTGGAAACCTAGCCTTGCTCCAGCTATGCCAGCCAATGAACCTATCGAGGAGTAAGCATCTGAACGATGGTCCCAGGCATTTGCTATAACGGCAGGGCTATTAGTCCTCTTCCCCACCTTGAGCGTATAACGAAACATTATTTCTTTTATGACTATGGAAGTGACAGCCGCTATTAAAGCAATTGTGGCTGGAGTTTCCAAGTATCTGTGGGCAATAAGCTGAATAGCGGAAACGCCGACAAAGATACCGGTGGCGAGGATTATGAGGGCGACCAGGAAGGCAGCAATAGTCTCTGCATTGGCGTGACCGTAAGGGTGGCTCTTGTCTGGCGGCCTTTCTCCAATTCGTAGGCCTACATAAACAGTTCCTGTGGCAAGGCAATCGGACATGGAGTGAATAGCGTCGGCTATCATAGCGTAGCTGAAACCAAATATACCAGCAAGCAGCTTAAAAATTGCTAAGGCTATGTTGGTGATAAGCCCTATCAGGGTGCAGGTTTTAGAATCGAAAAGATTGATTTTGGGCATATTTTTTTCGTTCCCGTAGGAGAAAATTATATCGGCTGCAATTATGTTAGAAACATAGACGCTTTATTGGCCGCTCTGTTGCTACCTACGCAATGTTACTCATTACCTTGGTGTGTCCAGGCGATATATCCCCCACTCATATTTTTCACATCCCTGAATCCTTTTTGGCTGAGAATTCTTGCTGCCAAGTAGCTCCTCAGGCCGGATCTGCAATAAACCATTATTCCTCGATTCCCATCCAACTCTCCCAATCTACCTCTTAGATCGTCCAATGGTATATGTTTCATACCTGAAATACATCCTTCATCTACCTCCTCGCTCGTTCTAACATCCAGGAATTGTAGACCTGAGTCGCCTGAAGCTGTTCCTTCCCTTATCTCATTTGGTGTAACTGAATCTATCTCCTCTCTTAAGATATTAGATGCTGCCATGCCAGCTATTACTACAGGGTCCCTTGCGCTAGAATATGGTGGTGAATAGGCGAGATCCAAATCTTCTAGGTCCATGACAGTGAGTCCAGAGTAGAGTGCCGACGCAAATACGTCTATTCTCTTATCCACTCCTTCCTCTCCCACAACTTGAGCACCCAAAAGCCTGCCGTTCCCTCTCTGTACGACAAGCTTTATAAAAAGTGCGGAAGCATCTGGATAGTAATTTGCATGGCTAGGTGAGTTGGTATAGGAGATATAGTAATCTATGCCAAGTGCTTTTGCCTCTTTTTCAGACAGGCCAGTTCTTGCTGCGGTAATGTCCATTACTTTAACAATGGATGTCCCGAGCACGCCCTTGAATAGTTTGTTACCGCCAGCGGCATTAGCACCTGCTACTCTTCCCTGCTTAGTTGCTGATGTAGCAAGGGGGATCCATACATTTTTCTTAGTCACTATATGTGTAGTCTCTGTCATGTCTCCTACGGCATATATATTGGGATCGCTTGTCTCTTGTCTCTCATTTACCCATACAGCGCCCGTCTTTCCTATATGAAGTCCAGCATCTCTGGCAAGGTAAATATTTGGGCGTACACCAATGGAGATTATTGCCATATCTGTAGGGATTCTTGTACCCGAGTTAAGCTCTATCTCTTGCACAAATTCCTCTCCACGGAGTGCTTTGACCCCGTCTTTTAGGTGCACAGAGACGCCTCTTTCTCTTAGATGCTCCGTTATGAATGAAGCCATATCAGTGTCCATGGATGGCATAACCTGGTTTAAAAGCTCTGCAATGGTAACTTTAAGCCCCCGCTTTGCAAATGCTTCAACAAGTTCAAGTCCTATATTCCCCCCTCCAATTATGAGGACGCTCTTGGGAGACCTCACATTTAAATATTCAACTATCTCATCCATATCAGAAATTTTTTGCAATTTAAAGACATTCTTTGCATCTATGCCAGGTATTGGTGGTATAATAGGATTAGCACCCGTGGCGAGGATTAACTTATCATAACGTTCCTTAAATACTTTCCCCTTTGTGAGATCTCGCACATCAACCTCTTTATTTAATCTGTCAATAGAGATAACCTCACAATTTATCTTAGACTCTATGTTGAACCTGTTCTTAAATGCATCCACAGTCTGGACAAAGAGTGTGTCTCTTTTCTTTATGTCACCTGATATAAAGTAAGGGAGCCCACAGTTGGCGAATGATATATACGGATTTTTTTCAAACATGACGATATCAGCGTTTTCATCTTGCCGCCTTGCTTTCGCCGCAGCGCTCGCTCCCCCTGCCACGCCGCCAACAATAACTATTTTCCTTGGCATCTATAGCTCCTTTTATATTGTTCTCTATCTCTATTTATGGGGTGGGTGGGGCTCATGGGTTTTGACTTTGCAGTTTTTGTCTTAGAGTTCTTTTTTGAGTATCTTTTCTTTGATAGTCTCCCACTGATCTTTAGTGAGAATGCATCGGTTGTCTTTCTCTCCTATTTCCACTTGTGTATCGGTTATCTTGACTACCGGGCAGCAGGAGCCCTTGGCGCATAGATTTACGATTTTCATGTTTTTAGCCTCCTTTCATTTAAAAAATTTGGAATTCTCGTTGGCCCCACCCGCTGAAAAAGTCTGTGGCAGTATTTCGAAAAGATAATCTCTTTTTACCTCGATTGCTGCAACGTTGTAGACTGACACTGGTGAAATTACTGTGCCTCCGGCTCACAATGACATGGTGAGGTGTCATCTCAATATACCTCTCACGATAACGTCAACTGCCTCTTCCTCATTTAATCCTCTGGCCATCAATGTTTGCATCTGCTTCTTATCTATACTACCTATAGCGGCTTCATGAGTAACCTTTGCCTGTCTATCGCTCACATATACAACCGGTATCGCCCTTGCTATTACTCCCTCTCCATTCACGATTTCAAGGCAGTCAACATGACCCCTGGCAAAAGGGGCATTACCATATGTTTCCCCCCTAACTACCGCTTTGGCATTATCATTTAACACCAGTCGACTTTTTGCTAAACCCCTGGCTTCCTTGCCATCAAGGTGAATCTTCTCCATTATATTTATATCATCTTCCTTTTTGCCAAAAACCTTTACTAGAAGCTCGCTTATGCTCTTCTCTCCACCAAAAATCTCGAAATCATAATCCAACAGACCCACGCAGCCTTCAATCAGGGTGAAAGTGCTCTCCCATACTCCTTTTTTGCCCACCCTGATTTTTGCCTTTGGGATAACCTTAATCCCGCCGAATTCACCATGATAATGGGTTTCATGATAACGAAACTTGGCATTATCTCCAATTTTTATATCGGCGTCCATTTTGTGTATTACGTTGACAGCATTAGGGAAAATACAATGGGCAATCACATTTATCTCGCTGTTATCTTGGGCCTCCACTCTCAGCATAATTTCCTGTAGCCCTTGCTGAGGCAAAACGCCAAAGCATAAGTGGACTGGGTATTTAATTTTTGCCCCTTCCTCCACTAAAAAGTAGATATTAACACCAGTTTCTGTTTCCTCTGTCTCCACTTTTATCCCTTTGACCTCGTTAGCACTGAGGACTCTATTTTCATGGATAACAAGATTGCCCACCTCTTTGCTTCTTAAGGCATCAAGACTCCCCCCTGCTTTGCCGTAGGCTTCGAGTATCGCCTCATATTCCTTGACAACAATCATTTCTTAAGCCCCCTCATAAGCTGGCTCACCAATATGGTCACATGTCCGGCAATTATCCTTAAACCAGTGACACATCTCCCCTGGTGCGCCGGAATTAATTATCTTTCCGGCACACATCACAGAGACCCTATTTGCTATTGCTACGCCTGTTTCACTATGCGTGATTAAAAGCACCGCGGAACCTTGTTTACCCATTTCGGTTATCCCATTCATGATATGGGGCAATGAGACTACATCTATGCCAGAGTCAGGCTCGTCTAAAATAGCCACTTTCGGCTGCATAGCCAGGACGGAGGCAAGCTCAACCCTCTTTCTTTCACCTCCGCTCAGGCTCACATCAGCGGCTCGATTTAGATATTCGGCCGGGGAAAGTCCAACCATCCAGAGATAACTTTCAATCTCACCTGGGCTTAAATCCTTATTTAGCTTCAAATATTCTCTTATGCTCAGCCCTTCAAACCTTGCCGGCTCTTGCCAGGCTAGAGTTATCCCCATTTTTGCTCTCTGTGAAATCGTGCGCTGGGTGATATCTTGACCTTCAAGTATTATGCTTCCCTCATCTGGGTAACTTATCCCCATTATTAAGTTAGCCAGCGTTGTCTTTCCTGCTCCGTTTACCCCCAATATGCCGTGTATCTCCCCTTTCTTCACTTTAAGATTTAAACCGTTAATTACAGGCTTGCCATTTAACGTTAATTTAAGTGCCTTCACTTCTAGCATTTGCTTATTTTCCTTTGGTTTCAATCGCCGATGGCACTACCTTTTGCAAGCAGCACAATTGATGGCAGAGCATGTGCTGCAAGAGGGACTTCCGCCAATCGAGGCAGATGCCCCTTCCATGCCTTTAGAGGAGGAAGCGAAGGAGGAGAACATTCGCTTAGCCTCGCTATGGCAATGCGGGCAAGGGCCAATTTCGTTTGACTGAGATAAGGGACGAAGTAATTCAAATTTTAATTTGCAATTAGGGCAAAAATATTCATAAATAGGCATTTTCACCTCTAAACTTTCCCTTGTGGTTCTTCATCTGCTGCAAGAATGGCAAATAAAATACCCCTTTGGTATCTGAGCCTCCTGTCTGGTTCGCTTTTTTAATCTCTTCCTTATAGCATAGCCCCTTGATCAGATGGCAACCACTTCCTTAACTTCGGGCACTTGCTCTTTAAGCACACGCTCAATTCCCTGTCGCAAGGTTATGATCGCCATTGGACAGTCTCCGCAGGCACCGGTGAGCTTCACCTTGACCACACCATTACTGACATCTACCAGCTGGACATCACCGCCATGTGCTAGCAAAGCAGGTCTTACTTGGCTTAACGCTGCTTCTACCTTCTCTCGCATAATTTCACCTTCCCTTGAGTGTTTCAATTTTTAGTGGTTATTTTTCCTCGCTTTCCCTCCTCTTCCCCTACCCCTCCATTAAATCCAGCAAAGTAGTGGACTTGAGTACCTGATTTATCGCTTCTGTTATCCTCTGCCAGAGAATGTGGGGGGCACAGACATCGCTATAGGGATAAGACTTGGGATCGTCTACACATTCCACCAAGGCAAGTCTTCTCTCCAGGATTTGAACCACCTCACCAAGTCTTATTTGCGTTGCGGGCTTAGCTATAGTGAATCCTCCTTGAACCACTCGAGTAGTTCTTACTAGACCAGCTACTTTGAGAGGAATGAGTATATGTTCCAGATAATCCTTTGAAATCCGTTGTCTTTCCGCAATGTCTTTTAGCAGAACCGGGCCATTGTCACTATGCTGTGCCATGTCTAGTAAAGCCCTGACTCCATATCTGGTCCGCGTAGAAAGCCTCATCCCTAGTTCTCCTATTATTGACTAATTTAGTCAATAATCTCATATTGTAAATCAATATTTAAGAAATAGCCAACGCCTTGTTGAGGTTGTTTATTTTGTGTTTGTGACCTTGGCCGATAGCAAAGGTGTAGACTCTCCGCTTTGCTTTAAGCCTACAGACGGGTGTTGCTAATCGCTCTCTTTTTGTTTTGACAGGCTTGCTAGCCAATGTTATCATAATTTAGATAAGGGTAGATTTTAGCCCAAGGGTTTAATTGTAAAAGTATGGTTAGTTTGTTTAGTGGAGGATTTGGGAGGTGGTGATAGGTGGACGACGTCGATAGTTGGCTTCTATTAGCTTTCCTGGTCTGCTTAGCTCTGTCAGCTTTCTTTTCCAGTGCTGAATCGGCTTTTATTTCTTTACCCAGACTTCGCATAAGATATCTGGTGGAGAGCGGTGTTAAGGGAGCAAGGCAGCTAGCTAAAGCTGCTGATAAGCCAGAGAGATTTTTAGCTACTGTCTTATTGGGTAATAACCTGGTAAATATAGCAGCAGCTACAATAGGTACCATTATGGCGGTGGAGGCCTTCGGGCGAATGTGGGGGCCAATTATAGCCACTGTGGGAGTAACGGCTGTTGTTTTGGTTTTTGGGGAGGTAATTCCTAAAACCATGGCTGTCCATCATTCTCAGAGACTGTCGCTGATTTATATTAATCCAATAAGGGTGATGGAGTTGTGTTTTTATCCCTTTGTCTTGGCATTGGGTCGTATCGGGTTAGGGTTTACCAAAGTGGTGTTTGAGCGCGAGGAGAATAAGAACCTGGTGAGTGAGGGTGAGATACGGTCAGCCATAAATGTAGGTGAGCATGAAGGTGTGGTGGAGGAGGGTGAGGCAGAGATGCTGCATAAAGTGTTTGAGTTTACTGACCAGCCGGTGGGCAAGATAATGACTCCCAGAACAGAAATTGTCTGGGTGGAGCTGGGGATGCGGCTGGGCGATTTCTTAAGTGTTTATGCACAGAAGCCTTATAGCCGTTTTCCGGTGTATAGGGATAATACTGATAATGTGGTGGGTATCTTGTATGCTAAAGATGTCCTTATGAAGTTAACTGATAACTCTACTGGTGAGGGGGAAATTGTTATTGACGATTTGGTACGGTCAGCTTACTTTGTGCCGGAGAGCAAGCATCTAGGGGAACTTCTCACTGAGATGAGGGATGGCGGCTATCACATAGTAATTGTGGTTGATGAGTTTGGGGGTATAGCTGGAATGGTTACCTTAAGTCAGCTAACTGAGGAGATCGTGGGCGATATTAGAGACGAATTGATTAAGGAAGATAAGGATTTTGTGGTAACAGGTGATAATGTTTTTCAGTTGGATGGTGGATTCCGAGTTGAAGAGGCTAATGAGGAACTGGGATTAGGGTTGCCTATAGGGGATTATGAGACTGTAGCAGGCTTTATCCTTAGTCGTCTTGGTCGAATACCTCGGCAAGGTGAGCAGTTGAAGTATCGGAACCTGAAATTTGTTACCACTGAAATGCGGGGGGTAAAAATAGAGAAAGTTATGGTGACCAGAGAAGAGGGTGCAACGCCTGCGTCTTAAGTTCGGTCGAGGAGAAGAGGTTAAATTCATCTCTCATCTTGATGTGGTGCGTTTTTGGGAGAGAGTATTCCGGCGGGGTGAGATACCTGTGGTTTATTCCCAGGGTTTTACCCCCCACCCGCGAATTTCGGTGGCAGCGCCTTTAGCTGTAGGGGTAACCAGTGAAGCTGAACTCATGGATGTGTGGCTAAATCGCTGGATGCCTCCTCAATCTTTTGTGATGAGAGTGAGGAGTCAGTTACCTCAAGGGTTTGATGTCTTTGAAGTTTGGGGGGTAGGGTTGAGTGTTCCGTCGCTTCAATCTTGTCTTGCCTTAGCTGAATACCATGTTGCGGTAATGTCAGAGAAAAGTGAGCGGGATGTTTCTGCTGCCATTTGTTCTTTGCTTCAAGCCAAGGAGTTACCCTGGCATCATTCCAGAGGCGACAAGGTGCATTCTTATGATTTACGAGCCTTGGTAGATGATTTGTGGGTTGTTAGCTACCATGATGCCTTATGTCTTTTAGGGATGAGATTGCGCTGTAATGCTAATGGTAGTGGCAGGCCAGAGCAGGTATTACTTGCCTTGGGTTTCTCTCAACTCCCTGAGTCCATCCACCGCACTAAGCTCATTTTGAAAGGGATGTTGCCCTGAGCTAAAGCTTAGAATGAGGTGGTTGGGCAGCGAAATAGCCTGAAGAGGTAAATTCTTGAAGCTTATCTTAGTTAGACACGGTGAAACATATTGGAATAAGGAGCGGCGTGTTCAAGGGGGCGGTAGCGATATCGGGTTAAGCGAGGCGGGGTTAAAACAAGCTGATAGGCTAGCATTAGCCTTAAAGAATGAGAATGTTACCGTTATAATTTCCAGTCCCCTGAAACGAGCCTTAGTTACAGCTGAGGCCATAGCTCGCCAACATCGGTTACCTGTGGTAATTAATGATGGACTTAAGGAAATTGCAGTTGGGGAGTTGGAAGGCTTGTCTGTGTCGGATTTAAGCACCACCTTTACTCAGCATTTGATGGGATGGTGGCAGCCAGGAGGGTCAGGGAGGCTGCCTGGGGGTGAAAGTTTCCTTGAATTGCAGGAAAGGTCTTGGGCAGCCATTAAAGATTTACTGGCGGGACACAAAGACGGTACTGCGGTAGCCGTCTGTCATTACTTTGTCATCTTAGCCATTATCTTTAAGGCATTGGGTTTGCCGTTGAGTTATCTTACCAAGTTTAAAATGGATACTGGAGGAGTGAGTATTCTTGAGTTTAGGGATTATGGAGCTTGCTTAGTGGCGTTTAATAACACTTCCTACCAAAGTGTCATTGCGAGGAGCGAAGCGACGAAGCAATCTGTATGAAAAAATTCGAATTAGAGTCAAGAGTTAAGGATTCCATTCAGCGTCACAATCTTATTTCAACTGGGCAAGCGATAGTTGTGGGAGTGTCGGGTGGAGCTGACTCAGTTTGTTTACTTCATGTCTTAGTGAGGTGGCGAACCGAGCTTGACATAAGACTACATATAGCCCATCTGAATCATCAACTCCGGGGTGATGAGTCTGAAGCTGATGCTAAGTATGTGACTAGTTTAGCTAGCAAGCTTGGTATTCCGGTCACCATTGGTAAGCATGATGTGGTTGCTTATAGAGATAAGAGGAATTGCTCAATAGAGGAGGCTGCCAGGGAGCTACGCTATGACTTCCTTGCTCGAGTAGCTACTGATGTTGGAGCTGGTCGAGTTGCAGTAGGTCATACTCGGGATGACCAGGTGGAAACCATTTTGATGCATATATTGCGGGGAGCAGGAACTTCTGGGCTGCGTGGTCTCGAGCCTTGCTCACCTATGCCCTATAGCAAAGGGATGTCATTGCGAGCGCAGCGAAGCAATCCGTCAGTAATAAGGCCCCTTCTCAATATTACCAGAGAGGAAGCGATGAGCTATTGTCAAGAACACCAGCTTGAGCCGCGGATTGATTCCTCTAATCTTTCCTTGTCCTTCCTTAGAAATCGGCTTCGTCTGGAGTTTTTGCCTTTGCTTAGAGAATATAACCCAAATGTGGATGAAGCTCTGCTTCGTTTGGCCGAAATCGCTGGCGAGGATGTTTCTTTTATGGAGCAGCAAGCTTTGCAGTTATGGGATGAGGTAGCTAGACAGGAGGGTGATACCATTTATCTGGATAAGGGGAAAACCAGTACTTTGCCTGTAGCTTTGCAAAGGCAGTTAATAAGGTTGGCAGTGGGGACGCTTTTAGGAGATATTACAGATATTGAGGCTAATCACATTGAGGCGATAAGGAGTTTGTTGAGTAAACCGGTGGGTAAAAGAATTTCTCTGCTTCGTGGCCTTGTGTGTTATGGAGAATATGATGCAGTTGTGTTAGGCTTATCCTCACCTTCGCCATGTCCCTTTCCACCATTTCATGGTGAGTTTCCTGTTAAAGTGCCTGGGGAGACAATTTTGCCCGGATGGCGAGTGGTAGCTAGCATTTCTTCTGTCATCCCGAGGCAAAGCCCTGAGCATAGCGAATCGCATCCTCCTTTTGTCATTGCGAGCGAAGCGAAGCAATCCCAACAAAAGGGCAGGAGCTTTGTTGCTGAGTTTGATTTGCATCGAGTGGGGACTGAACTATTCGTCCGTCAGCGTCAGACAGGAGATAGATTTCAACCTTTAGGCATGAGTGCACCCAAGAAGCTTAAGGATTTTATGATTGATGCTAAAATACCCCTTTCATGGCGAGAAAGTATCCCTCTGGTTTGTTCTCGTGAGCAAATTATCTGGGTGGTAGGCTGGCGCATCGATGATAGGGTCAAGGTTACTGAGGCCACTAGAGAGATTCTTCGTTTGGAGTTTATCAGGTTGTTATGAAAGCAGTGGATAGAGAATTGCGGGTACGCCATCTCACTGTTGATGAAGCCTCGTTTCGGCTCGATCAGTACCTTAACGATGCTTTTATGGCTGGTTTGCCCTTTGTGCGTATTGTTCATGGTAAGGGAACAGGGACACTACGCCAGGCAGTGCACAAAGTGCTAGCCAAGCACCCTTTAGTTAAATCCTTCCGCCTGGGTGATTATGGTGAGGGAGATTATGGCGTCACCATAGTTGAGCTGGCACATCGTTAGCTTCTGTTCTGAAACACAATTTATTTAGCTTTAGCGGCTTATAAGTTATCAATTCTGGATGTCCACAGGGAGGGTTGGTTAATCCTCGGCAAGAAATATGGCAATTGGTAGTGCAGCCAGGAATAGGCTTGAAGTTGCCATCAGCTTGTTTCCTGGCGAAGGGTAAGGGTAGACCATGGCAGTTCGGGATGTTTTTGGAATCGCTCTCCTCAGCACTGAGTTCCTGGCAGGTGGCATAGGTCATTCCTCTACCTTGAACTAGGTCCCTTAATTTGTGGTGAAAATCTAGTCTCAAGTTTTTACGCAGGTGGTAACCTCCTCCTGACCAATTTCTTTCATAGATGTATTCCTGTTCAAATTGCTTAGCTGCCAACGGTGACTGAGCACGGATGACTTTGTATATTCGCTGCCAGGTGCTTGTGTCTTTATGCTTAAGAAAACGTTTTTTAGAGAGCTTGCCTGTGCTGGTGATAATATGCTTGGTCCCAGTGGCAGCGAAGATATCAATTAGCTCGGCTATTTTATCAAGCCAGCGATTGCCATAAAGGGCTTGAAATAGATGGATGAAAATGGGGTCGAAGCGAATGATAGTGTCTATGCCTAACTGGGATAGCTTACGCACGGTAGCCACTCTAACATCAAATGGTGGTGCCCCTGGTGATAGAAGTTCGAGTATTTCGTGGGTTCCTTCTATGGTTGTGGCTATGAGTTTGGGTTTGTAGTTGATAAAATCTGGCAATTCCAACAGAAAGGATGGGTCTCCTTTGGTGGTAATGAAAAAAGAGACTCCGTAGTCCATTAAAAGCTGGACGAGCCTCTTAACCTCTACTTTTAATTCGGATATATCCTGACAGGGGTCGGAGACAGTAGATAAGGAAATTGGCGGGCACAGGGTTAACTTTTTAAGGTCTTTTTCAACTAGCTCAGGCAGATTATTATAAATTAGGGTATCCTTGGAATAGTTGGAATAAATAGCTTCTCTGGCATAGCAATAAATACAATTATGTAAGCATTGGTTTGGGCCTGGGGGCGTGACATTGATAATCCAGCAGTGAAAGCATTTCCGCTCTGGGCTAGTGTAAGGGAAATCATGGAAAGTGGACCCTTTCTTGGCTATTAGCTCTATTGACATTGCCTTCATTTTATCATTGATTTGGTATTATAGAGTTTTCTCGAGGCAGAGCTTGAGAACGACTTTGCTTGATTCTGGATATTTTGGGGAAGAGCTCAAGATTGCAACCTTCAATCTAGCAAAACCTGAGATAAAAGGGGAGGAGTGCCATTGAGAGTGGCACTCCTTGTTAATATGTGAGGTAGCCTAATCTTTTTCCTTGGTCCTCCGTTCTAGTATTATAAGAAATCTGTCTATTAGAAATGATTTTAGAAATGAGTATGAAGTTATTGATTGGCTTACTGTCTTTAGGCGCGGTAATGTTAGCTGTGGGCTTGGTGTTAATGTTATTTCATTTGGTTTAGTTAAGGCAAAACTTAAGGTATCCAGCGTGTCGGCATTGGGCCTTCTCCACCTCTTTTCGGATAGCCGTGATCCCTTCCCAGTCTACTGTTATCCTTAACCGGGATGAATTACAGCATTTCATTCAGCCAGGGCTAGGACAGAGCTAAACTTTTTCCTGTTGGTTGCTTCATTTCTAACATATGAGTATCTTCAGGCAATTATGATTTTTTCCCTAACTCGGACTCTCCAATATTTAGAATTATTTTATCACCAATCTTACCTATTTTATCCAGGGTAATGTCATATTTCTTGGTGAATCCTGCCTTTACTACAATATGGTTGATAATTCCTTGCTGCATATCAAAGTCCATATCACTAACTTTGCCTATTCTTTGGGCATTCACGTCTAAAATTTCTTTACCCATTAGCTCCTTAGTATTCATAAACCCCCCCTTATAATATAGGCGAATCCTGCAAATATGAAACCTTTGCACCACGACTGCATTTACAAAATATAAAGATATTCCGCAGTGAGTTTAATTGACAGAAATTAACTGCTTGTTTCTCTTATTATACTAGAGCTTGGTAGATAGCTATAGCCCCGGTTATAATCAGGAAAGCTGCTATTAGATAGTTAATTATCCTGGGGAAAACCAAGATTACAATGCCGAAGATAAGGGCTATTACTCCCATGACTAATCCAGTTATACCGAGTATATGCATAGCAAAATCACCTCTTTCCTAAAATGGCTAATACACCGATCACAATTAAACCAATGCCCACTATCCAGTGAAGAAGTCCTGGCAAGGCAAGCACCAGAATGCCGGCAACAATAGCTATTATTCCCATCCACAGACCTTTTATCTTCATATCCTATCACCTCCCTTGCTGGGACTATATCTTATATTACCACTTTAGTATCAGAGAATCAATAGGTCTAATACTGAGCTGTCTGTAAAGTATGTAAACTTTTTAGCACTCATTTCGTTTTTTAGGGTAGAGGATTAAACTATGAACATTTGGCGGATGTTGAAAGCCATGATAACCACCAGGGGTTTGAAAGTGCTTCTATTGGGCAAAGAGGTCATGATGCCTGATTGCGTTAGTTTAGGGGTGGTTACTGCTATCAGGAAGGAGCTATCACAGGATATGATATGGGTGGTGATTGATAATCAAGGCCAGGAGAAAATAATACCTGTGGAAGAAATTGCTGCTGTGACTAATAAGGTGATTCTTTTCGATGACTTCTTACCATCCAGACTGGCTACAAGCAGGGATTAAATGTTCTGGCTGGTGGGGAAAGGGGCTCATTTGGATAGAGGAGGCGAGGTGAAATTGGTAAAACCTTTTGTTTCTGTTCTGTTAGTTGCTATCTTCTTGGTTGGTGGCTGTGCGCCTGGCACTATATCCACTGAGTTGACTATACCTTCAGTATCCAGTGATGAGGTATTAAATCCTGAGTCTATTATGGCGGCTTGCCATGAGCCAGGAGAAGTCTCTATATCTCCCGATGCACCTTTTTATCTACTGCCTGTAGACCTAAAGCAAATAGCGAACTTTGAGGAGGTAGGTCTGAGATTTAACCTGAATGAAAAGCAAGTACAACTCTTAGAGAACAATGGCTTTGTGGTTATTCCCTGGCACGGAGAAGATATTGTCCAGCCTTACAAGATGTTGAAGGAACAAGGCATTCCCATTTTCGTTACCTCCGATACTTTACTGCATCTATACCATATTCAGTTTAATGAGATACTGAAGCGTATTGAGGAAGAGGACTTCTTTGATGAGTTGATTGATATAAGCCAGGCAATGATGGCGAGAGCGATGCAGGATTATAAGTCATTTGCTGATACAGATTTGAAAGAAGCAGCCAGGAGAAATGTGGCTTATTTTGCTGTGGCTCTGAAGCTTCTGCAGGACCCGACCGCGGGATATGATGAGGAGAAAGCTAAGCAGGAAATTGAGCAATGGAATGAGGAGCATCCCTGGGATGAGAAGGAGTTTAGACCGTTGAAGAAGGTTGATTTCTACATTCCATCCTATGTGGCAGATGAGGTTAATGCGGAAATCGAGAACATTGAAGCGCATCAGGGTTTCAAGGCAAGCGCCATTTTCAACTCCCCTGACTCCCAAAATCTCTATAAAGAAGACTACTCCCAGTATGTACCCAGAGGGCATTACACCCGGAGTGAGGCTCTCAAGAGATATTTCAAGGCAATGATGTGGTATGGCAGGATGGCTTTTTTGCTCAAGGGTGGTCCTGATGCCTTGGTCAGTGAGAGAGATGCCACAATAGCTACAATTCAGGCTTCGCTTATTTCGGCTGAGTTGCCTAACGTGAAAGTCAACGATGCCGCTTGCTGGGAGAAATGGAACAGGATTTATGCAATTACCTCATTCTTTGTGGGTAAAGCTGATGATCTTACACCATATGAATACTTAGATGCCATAGAGAAGGTTTTGGGCACTGAATTTGATGCTAGCCAGCTTGCTGATGAGGAAGCATTACTCAATTTGAAAGCTGAGCTAGCCCGGATGAGAAATCCCCAAATTTATGGTGGCTCTGGCGTTTGTCTTATTGCTCCACCAGTAACCAAGGAGAAGCTCTATGAGTGTCTGGCTAGCACAAAAGGTATGAGGTTTATGGGGCAGAGATTTGTGCCGGACTCCTATATATTTCAGAATCTGGTTTCCCCTGCTGTGGGAATGTATGTTGGACAGAATGAACCGTTTACTATGAAGATGACCGCACTCGGACCAGCGAGGTGTTTTCCTAGAGGGCTGGATGTTATGGCGGTTTTGGGCTCCGAACGGGCTTATGACATATTAAAAGTTGAAGGTGACACTGAATATCAGGGGAAAGATACCAGTTATGATGAGCAGTTAAGTGAGCTCAGGGGGGAATTTGACACTTTCAATGAGGAAGACTGGAATCGCAATCTTTACTGGAGCTGGCTTTATGCCTTAAAGCCCTTGTTTGAGGACTTCAGTCAGGGTTATCCCACTTTTATGCAGACTGATGCCTGGAAGGATAAGGAATTGCAGACTGCCCTGGCATCCTGGACTGAACTCAGGCATGATACCATCCTATATGCCAAGCAGAGCTATACTCCAGCATTAACAGCGATGCCACCCCAGCCGGAGCCAGTCGAAGGCTATGTTGAACCCGTTCCTGAGTTTTACTCCCGCATGCTTATGCTTACTAGCATGACAAGAAAAGGTTTGGCTGAACTTGATGCCTTGAGCGATGAAGAAAAGTCGAGGCTGGAGAACCTGGAAAGCATTTTACAAAGCTTAATCACAATCTCTCAAGATGAATTAGAGGGTAAAGAGCTAAGCCAGAATAATTATGAGTTCATCCGGAATTTCGGTGAGCAGCTTGATGCCATAGTTGTGGGCGTCGAGGTTGAAGGCAAGGAAACCACCATAGTGGCTGATGTTCATACAGATACCAACCCACCAATGGAAGTCTTAGAGGAGGGTGTGGGCTATACTGACCTTATTTTGGTTGCTTATAAGGTGCCCGATGGCAGAATTATCCTTGGTGCTGGTCCCAATCTCAGTTATTATGAATTCAAACAGCCTATAAATGAGAGGTTGACTGATGAGCAGTGGAAGGAGATGCTGGAATCAGGTCAGCAGCCCCCGAGGCCGGATTGGATAGATAGCCTTTATGCTGAATAGGCACATGGTAACACTGGCAATGACAGGGAAAATCTGTTCGGTTATAATCTAGCATAGCAATTGTGATTATTTTGCCTGGACAAGATAAGCTGTGAAGACGTTTAATAAGAAAGGTGATAAGGGGGAGACCAGTCTTCTTTATGGCATGCGAGTAGCTAAATCTGATGCTAGATGTGAAGCTTATGGCACCGTTGACGAGGCGGTTTCGGCTCTGGGGCTTGCTAAGAACTTCTGCCAACCTGATATTAAAGACATCTTGTCCAGTTTGCAGCAGGATTTATTTATAATAGGAACGGAGCTGGCAACCCCACAGAAGCGCTATTCCGAGCTAGTGGCCAAGGGGAAAATAATCAAGCCTGAGATGGTGCACAGGTTGGAGGATTTGATAGATGGCTTTGAAGCCAAGGTTAGTATGCCTCATAAATTTATCATTCCTGGTGGTTGTAAGAGCGCAGCGTCTCTAGATGTGGCACGCGCTGTGGTCAGGCGTGCTGAGAGGAGAGTGGTTGCCTTGAAGGAAATAGAACGACCAATGAATGAAGAGGTATTGAAGTATCTTAATCGCTTAGCTGACCTGGTTTTTGCCCTGGCACGCTATCAGGATGAGGTGGGAGATGGAGATAATACCAGCTATTGATATCAGGGATGGCAAGTGCGTTCGCTTGTATCAAGGCGATTATAGCCAGCAAACTGTCTTTGATGAGAACCCGGTAGCGGTGGCTTTGAGGTGGAAGTCCCTGGGGGCACGGTGGCTTCATGTAGTTGATTTGGATGGGGCAGCAGTGGGTGAGCCGAGAAACATGGCAGTGGTTGAGGAGATAATAAGGACAAGCAGGCTGCTGCTGGAATTAGGGGGTGGCATCAGGCGAGAAAGTATAGCGGAAGAGTTGTTGCACAAGGGGGTGAGTCGTATAATTCTGGGCACAGCAGCTATAGAAAAGCCAGAGTTGGTGGAAAAGCTATGCCAGCGGTTTGGCGAAGCTATAATAGTTGGCATTGATGCTCGAGATGGTGGTATAGCTATTCATGGCTGGCAGAAAGACACAGTTGTTGATGTGTTACAGCTAGGTCAAAAGATGGTGAACCTTGGAGCAAGGCGTTTTATCTATACCGATATAGAAAGGGATGGCACTCTCACCGAGCCTAATTTTGATGCCATAGAAAGATTGATTGCTGGGGTGCGTGTGCCTATCATTGCCTCTGGTGGCATTTCCAGGCTGGAGCATCTACAAAGGCTCGAAGAGCTAGGGGTGGAAGGAGCTATTATAGGCCGAGCTCTTTATACTGGCGATATTGATTTACAGGAGGCTATAAGCAGCATTGGAGGTTAAATGTTAAAGTTTGATGATAAAGGTTTGGTTCCAGCCATTATTCAGGATGCCAGAGATGGGGAAGTTCTCATGCTGGGCTATATGAACAAGGAGTCGCTGAGGCAAACGCTGTCCAGTGGAGATGTTTGGTTCTATAGCCGCAGTCGGCAGGAATTGTGGCACAAGGGGGAAACTTCGGGCAACTTTCTAAAAGTAAGGTCCATTATTAAAGATTGCGATAGCGATACACTTCTTATTAAAGCCGAGCCTGCAGGGCCAGTGTGTCACTTGGGCTATCGGACTTGTTTTCTCCAGAATGATAAAGATTACAGATTTTTGGAAACTGAAGACTTAGTTTAGGTTTCTTGTTCTTCCGAGTTGTCAGCCTCGATAACCTCATTTAATGCTGATATAGCAGCTTCTAGCTGGCTATCGTCAGGCTCTCTGGTGGTCATAGATTGCAACATTAATCCTGGAGCCAGGAGAATTCGGGACAGGATGTTCTTGGTATGCCTTGCTCCGAATCTGGTAACTTCATAGCCTAGGGCAGCAATAACCGGGAGAAGAACTATGCGACATAGAACACTTAGCCATAGCGATGGGCGGCCCAGCAGGGCAAAGACGAGGATAGCAATGATTAGAACAGCGAAGATGAAGCTGGTGCCACAGCGGGCATGAGCGGTAGAATAGCTTTTAATTGCCGCTACCTCTAATGGACATCCGGCTTCGTAGGCATTGACCACTTTATGCTCTGCTCCGTGGTAGGCAAAAACCCTTTTAATATCAGAAACCTGCCCTATTATCTTAAGGTAGGCAATGAAGAAAATGATACGTACAAGACCCTCAATCAGGTTGCTGACTGAATCAGAGGCGATGTAGGTATCGAAATAGCGGGTGATGAGGAGAGGAGCGATGAAGAAAAAGGCTACGGCGAAGGCCACGCTGGCAGCCACAATTCCCCATAAGGCTGCCGTTGGTATTTCCCCTTCTTTTTCTGATGAGGCAATTTGGCTGGAGCGGAGCAAGGCTTGGATACCTAAAACCAGAGTTTCGATAAGAGCAATGACACCTCTTATCAGTGGTGTTTCTCTGAGGCGACCTTTGTATATGTTAGCCAGGGGCTTTTTTATTACCTCTAATTTTCCATCAGGGCGGCGTACAGATATAGCTATATCGCTCTTGCCTCGCATCATCACTCCCTCAATAACTGCCTGCCCACCATAATAAAATGGTTTTGTCATTATTGCCTCGCTTAATTAGACAAGGGATGACTCATATTGTAAGCCATCCCTTATTTTTGTGATTGTGCTCTGCTTATCAATCCTTTATGTTATATCGCCTCTTGAATCGCTCTACTCTTCCCAGAGTGTCAACTATCCTTTGCTTACCTGTGTAGAACGGGTGGCATTTGCTGCACACTTCAACCCTGAGCTCTTGCTTGGTCGAGCCGCTGGTGAAAGTGTTACCGCAAAGGCAAGTTACCTTAGCGTTATCATAGTATTTAGGATGGATTTTGTTTTTCATTATAAACGCTCACCTTTTTTTTATATTTAGTGGCTGGCTCGTATTTAACCGAGCCAGCTATTAAAGCGAAGAGCGTATGGTCTCTGCCTACGCCCACATTGTTGCCGGGATTAATGCGAGTTCCACGCTGCCGGACTAGAATACCCCCGGCATTGACTTGCTCTCCCCCGTATTTCTTCACTCCCAGGCGCTTTGATTGGCTATCGCGCCCGCAGCGAGTACTGCCGCCACCCTTTTTATGTGCCATAGTTACTCTCCTGGTTTAACGATTTCATTCACTGCTAGGCTAGTATGAATTTGACGATGCCCTGTTTTCTTGTGGTATCGAACCTTAGATTTATATTTGAATACTGTTATCTTATCTCCTTTGACTTCTCCTAAGGAGGTAGCTATAACCTTGGCTCCCTCAATAGTTGGATTGCCTATGAGCGTATTTTCCTTATCGCCGATGAATAATACCTTATCTAACTCGACTATATCGCCTTTGGGTATGCTCAGGCGCTCAACCTCTATGGTCTGTTTGGGAGCAACCTTATATTGTTTACCACCTGTTTCTATAATAGCGTAAATTCTATCACCTCTACTCTCGGTTGTCAGGGGTGGGTCATGTATATACAAGGTTAAAACCTGGTTGACATGTCTTGGGATAACCACAAGAGCATTGAATTCTATCAGTGCAAATTGCCAGCTGTCAAGTCAAACATTTTGAAATGAAGAATAGCTATGTTTTCTTGCATCTAGCTTTCAGCCAATCCAGCGCGGTATTCACTGGCTCTTCTTCCAGGCGCAGCTTATGTTTGCCTCCTGAGATTATGGCTAGCTCTTTGGGTCCTTTAGCCCTTTGATACAGTCTGTGTGCCTGTTCTGGAGGCACTATTTCGTCGGCATCTCCATGAATTAGAAGCAGTGGTCGGGGAGAAATCTTGTCTATCCAGTAGATTGGAGAAATGACCTTGAAACCCCTGAGCCATTCTTTAGTTGAAGGAGGGAACTCTTTGTCTCTTATGGCACCGATTTGGCGAAAGTGGTTGATAGTAGGAATGGCGTTTTCCATTTTGGCAAGAAAGCTAAAATCGGCCGGGCAAGCGCAAGTTACCAACGAGGATACTCTAGGTTCATGGGTGGTGACATAAACGCTAACGGCTGCTCCGGCACTAAAGCCAAGAAGGCAAAGGTGAGTTTTATCTGTTCCCTTGTGGTTATAGAGAAAGTCAATGGCAGTTTGTAAATCTCGGCTCCAGCCCAGCATGTCCAAATTACCCTGGCTTTTTCCTGTACCGCGAAAATTGAATATCAGAGTGATGAAGCCAGCAGCACAAAATGTTTGTGCCAGCACAGCATAGCCTCTATCTTCAGGATTGTAGAGGGTGGCAGGAATGCCATGACAAATGCACAAAGCGGGGCAGAGTTCGTTTTCTGAAGGGATGAAAAGCTCGCCAACGAGCTCAAGTCTATCGCTTTTTAGGCAAATGCTTTCTGTCCTCATATATCAGAGTTTCAAAAATAGTAGGTTCGTCTTTTCTTCTTAAAGAAGTAGCCGGCTATAAGGCCCAAGGCAAGGCCGCCAAGATGGGCCTGCCATGCTATTCCTGGCAGGAAAGAAATAAGGAGAAAAATTATAATTGCTACCCAAAGTGGTATAGGGACAGGAATAGGGAAGATTATGACTGGCAATTTTGGTGCCATTATCACTAGGACTCCAATAATGGCGGAGATGGCTCCTGAAGCACCTACCCCTGGCATAAGAGGATAGTGGTTGTATGCTAGGAAGAATATATTTCCCAGTACTCCCCCAGCGAAATATACTTTTAGGAAGTTCTTTTCCCCTATCAGTCTGGTCAGGAAACTTCCGAGGGAATAGAGGCATATCATATTGAATATGATATGCCACCAGCCGGCGTGGACGAAAAGATTAGTTATTATAGTCCAGGGTTGGCGCCGGAAATATGCTGGAGTCAAGCCTAAGAAGGTGATTACATCTGGCCTCACTAGAGTAACTATGAAGATTAAGGCGTTTACAATTATTAAGAACCAGATGGCATTTAAGTTGAACCTGTTATAGCTTCTCATTGAGCAGATTATAGATTAACGCTATCCAGCAATTCAATGTGCTATGTGCAGGGCTGTTTACCATTTTGGCATATAGCCTATGTCCACCAGCAGGCGAGAAGAATTCCCAGCGCTGCTCCCACTACAACCTGAAATCGAGTATGTCCTACTAATTGTTGCAGGAAACGTTCAAACTCGAGGTGCGTTTTGGGGAATTCGATTAGTAAGTGATTTAGGATAGCAGATTGTTTATCCACTGCATACCGCACACTGGTAGCATCATACATTACTATGGCGGCTAAAATGACACTGATGGCAAATATACCTGAGTCTACGCCGTATAATATGCCTGTAGTTGTTGCTAACGCACAAACCAGGGCTGCATGGGCACTGGGCATCCCTCCAGCACTGACCATGTAACGTGGGTTTAACTGTTTTTCCCGTAGTGCTTGGACGATTGTTTTCAACGCCTGGGCTACACACCAGGCAGCTATAGGGATGACCAGAACCTTGTTAACCGCAATTTGGCTTAGAATATTCATGCTTCCTCTGTTTTTCCACCAATTTAGTCCTCGATTGTAAATAACCAATCTTAACCATCTTTCAGATTCCTTTCAAGTTATCCTATGTTGCTGGCTGTTCTTTGGATGATTCGGCTATATGGACAGTTATAGTCTGTTTATAGTAAGATTTTGGTCTTAGTTATGTTAATAGATATTGACAAGCAGTGGCATTAATGTAATCATATTTCTTTGTGCATAGCAAGCCGATGTATCTGTCATGGTAACTAGTTAGGATTTACCGGATGTCAGACAAAGGGAAAAAGGAAGCTTATATAACTTATGGGGAGCTAGTCCCTGGTTACGAATTTCCGCCAGCTAGCTATGAATTAAACACCGCGCTTATTGCCAAGTATGTAAAAGCGGTAGATAGCTCGGCTGAAAAAATTGCCCCGCCCCTGGCTATAGCTGCATGTGCTATGGCTGCAATGTCAGGGGCACTTTCACTGCCGCCAGGGGTGATACATGCTTCCCAAGAGTTTGAGTTTTTCAAATTAGTGCCCATTGGTGCTACTGTAAGTTGTCAGGCTAGAGTAGCTCAAAAGATAACTCGCACTAAGATGCGTATGTTAGTATTGGAGCTTAGTGTTTTTAATGAGGATAGAGAGAGAGTGCAATCAGGGAAGGCAACTATAGTATTACCCGTTGAGAGGGCAGATGCTGAGTGAAATTTGTGAAGGTAAAACTCTCCCCTCAGTGGTAAGAGAAATCACCCAGGAAACGATTAACCTTTATGCTGAGGCTTCCGGGGATTTCAATCCCATTCATATAGATGAGTCTTTTGCTGCTCAAACCCCTTTGGGTGGCACTATTGCTCATGGTATGCTTATTCTGGCTTATGTCTCTGAGATGATGATGCAGGCTTTTGGCTTAAGTTGGGCTTCAGGAGGTAAGCTTTCGGTGCGCTTTAAAGCACCGGCACGGCCTGGCGATACTGTAACTGTCAGCGGCAAGATTGATTCCATCGAGCATAAGAATAATATATTATATGCTAACTGCAGCCTTGAATGCTGCAATCAAAAGAATGAGACAATAGTAATAGGTGGGGCAGTAGTGAAGCTCCCCTGGCAGAAGGACAAAGCCCATGCCTGGAGTTAGTAAAAGAGTAAGGGTAGCAGTTGATGCCATGGGTGGTGATTATGCTCCTGAGGAGATAATTGGTGGGGCAGTTCTTGCTGCCCAAAAGGGTGATGTAGAGATTCTCTTAGTTGGGCCGCTTGATATATTGAAGAGAGAATTAGCCAAGTATAAATCGTCTGACAATTTACCTATCCATTGCATCCATGCAAGTGATGTTATAAAAGAAGGTGAGCCACCTGCCTTGGCAGTCCGCCGGAAGCCCAATTGCTCCATAGTTGTAGCTATGAAGCTGGTAAAGGCTGGGGAAGCGGATGCTGTGGTCAGCGCTGGTTCTTCAGGCGCAGTGGCTGTTAGCGCCATCCAATATTTGGGCATGATTGATGGGATAGAGCGCCCAGCGATTGGTGCACCTCTTACCAGCTTTGCCCCTGATGTAGTGCTCATGGATATGGGAGCTAATGTCGATTGCAAGCCATATCAATTGTTGTCATTCGCCATTGCTGGTTCCGTCTACTCCAAGAAATTGTTTAATATCGCTAATCCGACAGTGGCTTTGTTGAGTACTGGCGCCGAGGAGGGCAAGGGAAATGAGTTAGTGCGCGAGGGCTATGCCCTTCTCAAAAACAGCGGCTTGAATTTTATTGGTAATATAGAGGGCAGTGACATCGTAAGTGGAAAGGCAAATGTCGTCGTATGCGATGGATTTGTGGGCAATGTCCTTATCAAGTTTTATGAGAGCCTGGGGAATTACGCACTGGTCTGGGTGGAACGGAAGCTCAGGAGGTATCCGCCGCTGGGTAGCGTGGCCAAATTATTCTTTAATAGTCTATTTCCGGTGACTAAATTGAGTTATGAGGGTGAGGCAGTGGGTGGTGGCATCCTGTGGGGCATTGATGGTGTTGTCAGGATAGCACATGGAGCCTGTCGGGCGTTGCATATAGCTCATGCTATAGCAAGCGCCAGGAATAGTGTGGAGGCTGACATTGTCGGTTGCCTAAAGTTGGAAGTGGGAAAATTCAAAAAGGAAGGTAAATTATAAAGGAGGGATAAATGTCTGTTGAGGAACAAGTAAAGGAAATTGTAGCTAATATTGTACATGTGGATAAAAGCGTTCTTACTCGTGAGGGTACTTTCAAGGATATAAAAGCAGATTCCCTGGATATAGTGCAGGCGTTAGTAGCAGTAGAGGACAAATTTGATATTGAAATTCCTGATGAGGATGCCCAGAAATTTCAAAACTTTGGCGATTTTATTGACTATGTAGAAAAGCGCGTGGCAGAAAAGGAGAAGAGCTAGTCGTGTCTGTTGAAGGTAAGTTGGCTTTGGTTACTGGCAGTGGACGAGGAATTGGTAGAGCCATTGCCCTCAAGCTTGCTTCGCAGGGTGTGGATATTATTGTCAATTTCTTTCGCCGCCGTGAGGCTGCTGAGCAGACGGCTAAAGATGTTGAAGCTCTTGGAGTAAAGGCTGAAATCATCAGGGCTAATGTGGGAGACCCGGTGAAGCTCGATGAAATGTTTGATACTATTGCTGCTAAGTTTGGCCGTTTGGATATCTTGATTAATAATGCCGCCTCAGGTGTGGGGCGGTCAATCCTGGATATTGATATCAAGGCCTGGGATTGGACCATGAACATCAATGCTAAGGCCCCTTTGCTTTGTGCTCAGAGGGCAGCTAAATTGATGGAAAGAGGGGGTAAAATAATCAATATCTCTAGCCTGGGTTCATCCTTTGTGTGGCCTACTTATGCTGTTGTGGGAGTATCTAAGGCTGCTTTGGAGGCCTTAACTCGCTACCTGGCGATAGAGCTGGCTCCTAAAGGTATTTGTGTTAATGCTGTGGCCGCTTCTGCTGTGGATACAGAGGCGCTGAAGTTCTACATAAAACAGGGACTGGTGAAGGATACCCGCCAGGCAACACCAGCAGGAAGAATGGTAACCCCGGAAGATGTAGCCAATGTGGTGGCCTTTCTATGTAGTGAAGAAGCTTTTATGATAAGAGGCCAGACGGTTATTGTTGATGGAGGCACATCTGTGGCGCCTTTTGTCCTTCCAGAGGAAGGTGGGCGGTGATAATTGTAAGGATGCGTTCTAAAGGAGGTAGTTAGGTTGCAAATTCCGCGAGTTGTTGTTACGGGAATGGGTACCGTTAATCCTATAGGCTTGAATGTGGAGGAATTCTGGCAGGGATTGGTTGCCGGGAAGTCGGGAATTGGTCCTATTACGATGTTTGATGCCAGCAACTTCCGCGTAAAGGTGGCTGCTGAGATAAAGGATTTTGACCCCACTAAGTATATGGATTTAAAGATGGTGGATCGTAACCCCAGGACTGTCCATCTGGCTATTGCTGCCGCTAAGGAGGCAGTAGAATCAGCCAGGTTAGACATGAGTAAGGAATGTCCAGAGCGGGTAGGAGTTTGTGTAGGTAGCCAGCTAGATTCTGGCTATAGGGATAAACAACTTGAAGTGATCGAAAAACGGGGGCCAAGGAGAATTGACCCTCTTCTTGTCGCTAAATCAAGTCCCAGCGGAGCAGCAATGCAGGTGGGGATGTTGTTGGGAGCAAAAGGACCCAATACTAGCGTGAATAGCCTGTGTGCCAGTGGTGCCGATGCTATAGGCAACGCTTTGAATTTTATCCGCTTGGGCTATGCTGATGTAATGATAGCTGGAGGGGCTGATGCCACTATATCTACAGTCAGTGTAGCTGGTATAGATATTTTGGGGGCTCTCTCCCGCGAGCCCGATCCAGCTAAAGCCTGCCGTCCTTTCGATCTTAATCGCAGTGGTTTTATTTATGGTGAAGGTGCTGGTTTGGTTGTTCTTGAGAGTTACGAACACGCCCAAAAGAGAGGTGCGCCAATCCTGACTGAGCTAGCTGGTGCCGCTTGGTCCTTTGATGCTTATGACCAAACTGCTCCTGCCCCTGAGACAGAGGCTTATGCTATGCGCACTGCCATTCAAAATGCTGGGGTGAAGCTGGAAGAAGTTGATTATATCAATGCTCATGGCACCAGCACCAGATTGAATGATGCCAATGAAACTAAGGCTATTAAAATGGTGTTTGGAGAAAGAGCCTATCAAATCCCTATAAGCTCTACTAAGTCTATGATCGGGCATATAATAACTGCCGCTGGTGCTATTGAGACTATCGCCTGTGTGTTGATTATGAATAACGGTATCATCCATCCAACTATAAATTATGAAACCCCAGACCCAGAATGCGACTTGGATTATGTTCCTAATGTAGCTAGACCAGCGCAGGTAAATGTCTGTTTGACAAATAGCTTTGGGCTTGGTGGAGAAAATTGCTGCTTAGTGCTGAAAAGGTTTAGCGATTGAAGAGCAATCAGCAATCAGCGAGCAGATGAATACGGAGAGCTGATAGCTGAAAACTGAAAGCTTCGGAGGATGAAATGGAACTAGAAGGTAAGGTATCATTGGTAACTGGTGCCTCTCGAGGTATGGGGAGAGCCATTGCTTTGAAGCTGTCCAGCCTTGGTTCTAAGGTGGCAGTCAATTATGTGGCAATTGAGGCTGATAATAAGGCTGATGCTGATAATGTAGTGGAGACTATAGTCCGCCTGGGTGGGGAAGCTATGGCAGTAGAAGCCGATATTAGGAACAGCGAAGCAGTGAAAGTCATGGTACAGCAGGTAGTTGATAAGTGGGGTAAGATTGACATCTTAGTAAACAATGCTGGCATTACCAGGGATACCCTTCTGCTGAGAATGCCTGATGATGCCTGGGATGATGTCATGAATACGAATTTGCGAGGGGCTTATCTGTGCACTAAGTTTGCTCTGAGGTCTATGATGAGGCAAAAGTGGGGTCGCATTATTAATATTGCCTCTATTGCTGGATTGATAGGCAATGTCGGGCAAACTAATTATGCTGCCTCCAAAGGTGGGTTGATTGCCTTCACTAAGAGCGTAGCTCGGGAGGTAGGCTCTCGTAATATAACTGCGAATGCAGTGGCGCCAGGTTTTATTAATACTAAGATGACTGAAAAGCTACCTGATGAGATAAAGAAATCTATTTTATCGATGATGTCATTGCGTCGTTTTGGTGAGCCGGAAGAAGTAGCTGAGCTAGTAGCTTTCCTGGCTAGTGATAGGGCTGGCTATATCACAGGGCAGGTCATAAGCATAGACGGCGGAGTGTAGGCACAGGATGGAATATCTTGCTGCTGGTTAAGTCATTCAGGAAATTTTTGAGCCCAGCTACATATTCATTTCCTTCAGCGCGATCGAGTCTTATCACTTTGTCAGCTATTTTTTGACAATAATTGCAATGAGCGCATTCGGATAGGCAATCCTGCTTCTTGAAGAAGTCAATAAAACCTTCTAGAGCCTGGTTATCAATATAGACCTTTGGTGGTGAGCCTATCCTGGCAGTTTGTGTGCTGGCTAAAACGGGGTCAGCATAATTAATTTTTGGATTAGGAACATACAGGATGTCATAGAGGTTTCCCTGATATTGACCTGATGAATATGCCGAAGTGGCATTCATAATCCACTCCGAGGGCATCGCCCTGCCGCTGATTTTAAAGAAATCAATGCCTATTTCCTCATAAAGGTGAATGTCATAGGGTCTTATCCAGCGGGACTTAATAAATTGAGAGACATCGCGGAACCTTTCCAGGGTGCAGTGAGTTACACAGTAGTCCATGTAGAAGCCCTTAAGCGAGTTGTGGCTTTGACTAGCGTGACCTAAAGTATCGTAGTGATAGTACTCGTAGGGACACTGGTAGAGACAAAGGCTGTTTGTCAGTACCCCGAGCTCACACTTCACTGCACTTCTGATAGCTCGAAGTAATTTAAAATCTCGGTTTATATTCGCGTGCAGGATGATGAAATCGGCTCCCAGAGACTCAAATAACTTAGCCCGGGCCACGCTGTTCACATGAGCTATGGTCGATATTTCTAATTTAAGATGGGGAAACTGAGTTTTTATAAGCTCTGCTAAATAGGGGATAGCCACGGTAACCCTGTCTACCCCGGCATTGCTGAGCCACTCTAAGTGTTTAAGTAATTCCCGATGAGTATCTTCATCCCACTCCATATTATTCATGCTTGGGGCATTTAGAAGGTAATTGAAGGTTAAACCTGAAGAATGGGCTAGCCTTATATATTCCTCTGCTTGTTCTGTTGTCATCTGGGGAATATTGGGCCCTGACCCTCCGCTACCCAACAACGATGTGGGCAAAACACCATATATCTGGATATCCGCCCCCATCTGGCTTAGAGGCGCTATCAACTCCCTATCCCAATTCGTTGGTACTAATAAATGCATAATTGTTTTACTTTCATAGAGATGCTTTATGTTATAATACCTAGTTCTGCGATATAGTATAAGGGGAAAAGGAATTTGTCAATAGGTGCTGCCATATTTAACTGTCCCCCAAGAAGGTAATATGAATCTAAAACAGATACTGGAGGGAACTGCTAGTGAGGTATCGCGAAAAACGGCTATCGTTCTTGGTTCTCGGAGGATTACTTATGGGGAGCTGGGGGAAGCTTCTAATAGGGTAGCCAATGCTCTTATAGGGTTGGGATTGGAAAAAGGTGACCATGTAGCTATTTTAATGTCCCATTGTCCTGAATGGGTCATCAATTATTTCGGAGTTATTAAGGCTGGTGGTGTAGCTGTGCTTTTGAGTTCTATGCTCAAAGCCCCTGAGCTTGATTCTTTGTTGCGTGATTCTGATACCAGAGTCCTCATAACTGAAAAGAACTTTTCCCAGATGCTTTCTGCTGTTTTGCCGGGCATCCCCCTGTTAAAGCGGGTTCTGGAAGTTGATGGAGGCTCATATAAAACGATAGTAGCTGGCAGTCCTGCCATGCTGCCTGAAGTTGATATAGACGATGAAGATGAGGCTGCTATCATATATACCTCCGGTGTGTTAGGGAGACAAAAGGGCGTAGTGCATACTCATGCTTCCTTTCTGGGGACTCCCAACATAGTCTCCGCAGGCTTAGAGCGAGGTAGAGAAGATGTGGTTCTAGACACGGTCCCCTTTTTCTATCTCTTTGGACTGAGCGAGGTCCTTTTTGGTTCCATTATAAAAGGGGCTACTGTGGTAATCATCCCTCAGTTCACACCTAGAACTATTTTAGAGACTGTAGAGAGGGAAAGAGGGAGCATCCTTTTTGGGGTGCCGGCAATGCATAATGCTTTGGCTATATTGCGGAATGAGGTTATCCAAAACTATGACCTTAGTTCCTTGAGAGTAGCCTCTACTGCTGGGGCGAAATCATCTCCTCGCCTTATGAAGACGCTGGAGGATAAGTTCAATTTAACTCTCTGTGAGACGTACGGTCTTTCGGAACTTTCCGTTGTTTCCATGAGCACTCTTGATAACCACAAACTGGGAACAGTTGGCAAGCCGATTTGTGACCTCAAGATATTAGATGACGGCGGTAAGGAAGTTACGCAAGGCGAGATAGGGGAGGCTGTGTTCAAAGTCCCCTGGATGATGAAAGGATACTATAAGTCGCCTGACCTCACGGCCCAGGTTCTTAAAGATGGCTGGTTTCACACTGGGGATTTGGTCAGGATGGATGAAGATGGTTACCTTGAGTATGTGGAAAAGAAATCTTTCATAATAGTGACCTCATCGGGACTTAAAATTTCTCCCTGGGAGGTTGAAGAGGTGCTTTTGAGGCATCCCAGTGTCGCTGAAGCAGCCTATGCAAGAGTTAAAGATGTACGAGGTGGGCAGGTTCCCACTGCCTTTATAGTACTTAAGGAAGGGCAAAGTGCCACTGCAGAGGAATTAGCCAGTTTTTGTTGTCAGAACTTAGCTGACTTTAAGTTGCCCAAGAAGTTTGAGTTTGTGGGTAGCATACCCAAGACTGGCTCGGGGAAGATTGACAGACAGCGGCTTAAGGGGGATACAATTTTAGAATTAGCTTGAACTAGAGTGTTGAGACTAGTAACGCCTGACTTTGGTTATTTGACTTCCGAGCAGATATTGACAACAGTGAACCCATTTGCTAACGTTGCTTGCTTAACTTTATACATCCAGTCCTTAATCATGAAGAAAGGCATAAATTGAAAATACTTCTTGTCTATCCACAATATCCAGATACTTTCTGGAGTTTTAAGTACGCTTTGAAATTCATTTCAAAAAAGGCGGCTTTTCCTCCTTTGGGGTTACTAACTGTAGCTGCCATGCTTCCTGAGGAGTGGCAAAAAAAAGTTGTGGATATGAACACAACAACCTTAACCGAGGAAAACATTAAATGGGCTGATTATGTATTTATCAGTGCCATGATTGTGCAAAAGGAATCGGTGAAGGAAGTTATCGCCAGATGTAGGAAATTCAATACTAAAATAGTTGCCGGTGGTCCCCTTTTTACCACGGCATATAAACAGTTTGTGCTATATGAGCAGTTTGAGCCTAGGGATGTAGACCACTTTGTGCTTGGTGAGGCCGAAGCTACACTTTCACTCTTCTTAGAAGACTTACAGAAGGGACGTGCTCAACATATTTACACCTCTAACGAGCACCCTGATATAACAAAAACACCTATCCCACTTTGGGAGCTTATTGACATGAAGAAATATGCTTCAATGAATGTCCAGTATTCTCGAGGCTGTCCTTTCAATTGTGAATTTTGTGATATTATCATCTTAGATGGGCACAGGCCACGAACAAAGGATAAAGACCAGCTAGTAGCTGAATTTGAGGCATTATATCGTCAAGGATGGCGGGATGCTGTATTTATTGTTGATGATAATTTTATAGGAAATAAGAGGAAGTTAAAGGCAGAAACGCTACCAGCGATAATTAAATGGTCACAGGAGAGAAAATACCCCTTTAAGTTTCTTACCGAGGCATCTATAAATCTTGCTGATGATGAAGAGCTGATGCAATTGATGACCAAATCAGGGTTTGACACAGTATTTGTTGGCATTGAAACCCCAAATGAGGAGAGCCTAGCCGAATGCAGCAAGTTTCAAAATGTGAATCGTGATTTGATCGCCTCAGTCAAGAAGATTCAAAACTATGGACTACAGGTACAAGGGGGGTTTATCGTTGGCTTTGACAGCGATCCACCTTCAATTTTTAAAAATCAAATCGATTTCATTCAGAGGAGTGGAATCGTTACTGCAATGGTTGGTTTGTTAAATGCTCCACCTGGCACAAGATTATATAAACGACTGGAAAAGGAAAACCGTATATTACCGGGCGGTTCTGGCGACAATACGGATGGTACGATCAACTTCATCCCTAAGATGAACTATGAAACTCTCATCAATGGCTATAAGAATATCGTAAAGACAATTTATTCCTCCAGACAGCATTACGAGCGGATTAAAACATTTCTAAAAGAGTATAAACCTCGAAGAGTGGGGAAGAGCAAACTCCACTTTTGTCACATTAGAGCACTTGTTAAATCCATGTGGTTTTTGGGTGTCAAAGAAAAAGGAAGGAGATATTACTGGAGGCTTTTTGGTTCAACCTTACTCAAAAAACCCCGAGTTTTTCCTTTATTCATAACTCTTACCGTCTATGGATTCCACTTCCGTAAGGTGGCTAAGAAAATATAGTAAAACCCCAAATTTGGGCCTCTATTAGTGGGTTAACCGCTATTATATTTCTCTGTCTTACTCTATGTACTTATTCACGTTAGAGCGGGTGTTTTGTGCAATAGCATGGGTGGGGGCAGTGGTTTAATCAACCGCTGCTGTAGAATCCAAGGTCAACAAGACCTTGTCCAGTGTGGACTGCTGCTGGTGCCAGGGCTTCAAAAAGGTAAAGTTCATCACACTGGAACTGGGATGTGACCATTTTCCTTAGCTGCTCGGCTTGCTCAGGAATGTTGTTATGAGTTATGCCAGCGTGCATCTTCTTATCTCCTACTCTCTCCCTAGCTATGCTGACCATTTTCTTCATTATTTCCAATTTGGTTTTGGCTCTGGCCACAGGCTTTGTCACCCCTCCTGTAGAGGCATCTATCTCCACAAGGGCTCTGAAGCTGCTTACTAATTGTGCTTCAGCCCAGGACTTAGCTTCACATATGCGACCTCCTTTGTCCAAGTAGAAAAGAGTATCTGGCGCAGAGAGGTGATTTATTCGCGGTATCATATGGTTGACCTGCTCCATAATCGCCTTTATGTCTTTGCCTTGTTCTGCTAATCTGGCTGCCTGTAAAACAATAAGCGCTAGTCCCGTTCCACCCGTGCGTGAATCAATCACTTCAATGGCAGTTTTGGGTAGTTTTTTGAGGGCTCTTCCTCTGGCTTCTAGAGCTAAACTATAGGCATTGGTAAAGACGGAGGTCACGGAGATAAACAAGATAGCCTCCGCTTTCTGGCTTAACTCCTGATAGACTTGCAAATATTCCTCCACAGAAGGAAATGATGTTGTTGGTAGGTTTTCTTTCTTACTCAGCCGGGCGTAGAGGTCTTTCATATCTATTTCTGTATCCAGGTAGTCTCTGCCATCTATGATGATGTGGAAGGGCATCATCCTGATGTTGAAATTCTGTGCTAATTGTTGTGGTATATTGCTTCCTGTATCAGTCATAACTGCTACCTTTTTCATCGTAACCTCCTTGTTATCAAATATTTAAATCTTAAATTATTAAGCGGAATGGTGGCTTAATCACTCGCTGCTATAGAATCCAAACTCGATAAGCCCCTCGCCATTCATGACTGCTACCACTGGCGGCGCACTAACGACATAAAACTCATCGCATTGAAGCTGGGTCAACACCATCTGTTTTAGCTGTTCTGCCTGCTCAAGAGCATTAGCGTGGGCTATAGCAGCGTGCAACTTCTTGCCTCCTCCCCTTTCTTTAGCTATATCAGCCATCTTCTCCATTATCTGTGTTTTAGTTTTAGCCCTGGCTAATGGTTTTGTTATTCCCCCTGTGGAAGCGTCGATTTCCGTGATGCTTCTGAAGCTATTTACTGACTCAGCTTCAGCCCAGGACTTAGCTTCAAATATTCTTCCACCTTTGTCTAGAGAGAAAAGGGTATCTCGTGTTGAAAGCTGAGTCATTTGAGGTATCATATTGTTAACGATCTGGATTATCTCATTGAGTTTCTTGCCCTGTGCTGCTGCTTTTGCTGCTTGTAACACAATGAGTAGCTCGGAAGCCTCAACTGTCTTGGAGTCAATGACTTCGATAGTCGTTTTAGGTAATTTTTCCCGAGCCAGTCCCTTAGCCCTATCGCTGCCCCGTATTCCTTGGTGAAAGCTGCGGTCATGGAGATGTGAATGATGGATTCCGCTTTTTGGCTCAGCTTCTGATAAGCCAGGAGGAAATCTCCCGGGGATGGAGCCGAAGCCGTTGGCAAGTTTTCCTTTTGCTTGAGGCGAGTGTAAAGTTCGTCTTTGTCTATATCAGTGTCAAGATAACTTTTACCATCTATAATGACATAAAATGGAATTACCTGGATGTCATACTTCTCTGCCAATTCGCATGGAACTGAAGCGACGGAATCAGTCATAATGGCTACCTTTTTCACTATAACCTCCTTAGATTAGGTTTCCTTCAGCCCTCGCTAAACCAGCCAAGGCGAAGTGCTCCCGGTCCATCGTAGACTAGAGTTACCAGCGAAACACCTGTGATATGAATTTCGCTGACCGGTACTTGCGATAGGAGCTGTTGTTTTAGCCTCTCTGCCTGCTCCGGTACATCGTCATGGCTGACCACTGCGTGTAATTTTCTGCCTTTATTCCTTTCCTTGACTATCTCGAGCGCTTTTTCCATTGCTTTAGCCTGGGTTCTAGTCCTTGTCAAAGGCGTCATGACTCCTTTCGTGGAGGCATCCATCTCCAGGATAGATTTTGTAGCGAGCGCAGGGTCTTCCCAGACAGTTGCTTTACCCATTCTGCCTCCCTTTCTCAAATAGTAAACTGTATCCAGTATGTAGAGAAGGTTTAGCCTTGGTATCAGCTTGTTAGCAACATCAACAAGCTCAGGAAGGCTCTTACCTTTAGCAGCAGCCCTGGCTGCTGCTAAAACGCAAAGTAGCTGTGCCCCGTGAACAGTGCGAGTGTCAATCACCTCGATGGAAGTCTCGGGGAGCTCATCTTTAGCTATCTTTTGGGCATGCATAGCTTCTTTGTAGCCCATTCCCATCCATGCAGTATAACAAATATGCAAAATGGCTTTCGTCTTCTGGCTTAATTCCCGATAAGCTTCTAGATACTGCACTGCAGTGGGAGAGGAAGTTGTAGGCAAATTTTCCTTCTGGGCCAATCTATCGTAGAGTCGAGCTTTGTCTACCTCTGTTTCCAAATAGCTTACGTCATCCATTACTATATGCAGGGGCACTACTTTGATATCGAATTCCTCGGCTAACTTCGGTGGTATCCCAGAAACGGTGTCAGTCATAATAGCTACTTTATTCATTGAAGCCTCCTTACTATCAACTGGTGCATTGCCTGACAATATATCGTAGCCCGATGTATTATACAAGATAAGATATTCCTGTCAAGTTCTAATTGGGGGGATTATTTAGTAGCGCCTCACCGTTATCGTTGAATGAAAGGAGTTGAGAGTTTAAAGGCCCAGGAGAGACGAAACGAATGATGTTAAGCCGCAGGAATGATGATTGGCTCCTCTACCATTGAACAAACATGGGCATAATTACATGCACATAGTTGTCTACACCGATGGGGCGGATAACTCCGGGACTTGATGGGGTGGTAACTTCCAGAGCAACCTGGGATTGGTGAAGGACGCTTAAGACATCGGAAAGATATTTTACATTAAAGGCGATTTTAGCTTCCTCTCCATCGGTGAGAGCATCAATTTCGCTAACGTTGCTGCCAACTTCCTCAGCTTGAGCGGAAACAGTTATCTTACCTGGAGTGAGTTCGGCGCCGGGGGTGATGACTAAACGGACAATGCCACTGGCATCGCGGGCAAATATGGAAGACATCTTTATGACCTGCAGAAATTGGTTGATATCTACAACTGCTCTGGTGGTGTAGCTTTGAGGTATAACCTGGGAATAATTAGGGAATGCGCCTTGAATAAGTTGGGAGACCAGTTCGGCATTTTTGAGGCGGAAGAGCCCCTGACTTTTTTGCTGATTTATAATGATTTCCACTGGCTCTTCTTGGTCACCAAGAAGTCGATTTAATTCATTGAGAGTTCTTGATGGAATGATTACCGTTGTTTTCTGACTGACTGGTGTTCCAAGAGTTGTTTTATGGACAGCTAATCTGAAACCATCGGCGGCTGCCAGATTAAGTTGCTCATCTTCAAACTCAGTGTTAATCCCGGTTAATACAGGGCGGGATTCCTCAGTGGCAGCAGCAAAGACAACCTGTGTGATTCCCTCTCTGAGTGCGCTTGCCTCAATATTGGTGGTCATGCCATCGCTTACTTGAGGGATAGGAGGGAAATCTTGGGCATCAATACCATTAATATGAGCCTGGAAGCGGCCGCTCTTAAGCTCTAAAGTGTGGTTATCCTGGGGCAAGGTGATTTCAATTAAGTCATTGGGCAAGGAGTTGACGAAGTCGATGAGCAATCGGGCTGGAATGGTTATGGTTCCCTCCTGTTCTACTTTAGCGCCAACCCAGCAGGTAGTAGCCATTTCCAAATTGGTCGCTGCTAGCTTGAGGCGCGATTGCTCAGTGGCTAAAAGGATATTCTGGGTGATAGGTAAAGTGGCTCTGGTAGCCACAGATCTACCAACTATGCCTAATCCTTTACTTAAGTTTTCTTGAAGGCAAGATAATTTCATAAAATACCTCCGAAAAAATTATATGCAAATGACAGTATACTCTTGGTGATTGCAATGGTCAATGAGCCTGGCTATGAAGTAGCTTTAGCACTCGATGTGCTTTCAGACCGGCCTGGGCTCGGTGGCTGATTTTGTTTTTTATCTTCAAAGGAAGTTCAGCCATGGTCCTACCCATCTCAGGGAGATAGAAAATGGGGTCGTAGCCAAATCCGTTTTTCCCTCTAGCTTCAAAGGTTATTATACCACGACATTCGCCGTGACATAATTCTAATTGGCCTTCTGGAGTAGCTATGGCGATGACGCATTTGAAACAGGCTGTTCGTTTTTCCCAGGGAACGCCGTTGAGCCTGGCTAAGAGGGTTCTTACTTTTTCTTCGTCTGTAGCATTCTCACCGGCAAAGCGAGCTGAGTGAACTCCAGGTTCACCACCCAAGGCATCGACCTCAAGACCTGAGTCATCAGCAATAGTAATAAGTTGGCTTATCTCGGCATAAGCAACGGCTTTAGCTCTTGCGTTTTGCTCATAGCTACTTCCTGTTTCGGCGACGACTTTTGCTATTGCCAGCCCTGCTAGTATGGTTATTTGATAGCCAAGGTTACCAAGGAGAAGGCGATATTCCTCAATTTTCCCAGGATTAGCGGTAGCTAAGAGGAACTTAGGCATTTTGCCGGCTAGATGTCTTGGAACCTGGAGGCCAGTTTTTCACTTACCTCTGGCATGGTAGTATATTCCATTTCGTCAAGCGGCAAACGGTGTGGCTCAAACGGCCCCATGCGGCGCAGGTAATCAGCCATAGCGTTTGCCTGTTGGCGAGCTAAATCAAAAGCCGGGTCGTCAAAAAGGTCGTTAGCTCCGATAAGCTTGCCATTTGCTAGCTGAAAGCCGGCAGCCATCGCTCTTGGTGGGCCATCGAAACGAGTACACTTAGCTTGATGGAAAGGAACTGGCATCAATGGGCCATGGTGAGAGCCTCTCATCCAGCCTTTTACTATATTGGGAGAGGCGAAAGGCTCGAGTACTTCACCCACAGCAGGAAACTTGCCCTGAGACCTGACGATACATACTGGGTCATCCTTGCCCACATATCTGCCAGCGATGAGAGCTAGACGCTGGGTAGAGGATACAGCAGCAATCTCTCCAGTCTCCTTATGATATACCGCTTTAACAGCATAGCGACTCGGTGATCCCATGAAAATGAGCATGTCATAGATTTCTTCAGGGGCATTGAAAAGGATTTTCTTTGATTTTAACACATCGTGAATCTCAAATTTGAAACCGGAATGCATATTGGAGGCAATCACCAGCCCAATGGTATTAAAAGGGTCAGCGAAGATCTTATATAATGGCAAGTTCCAGGCGCCCGAAGCTGTCTTATCCGCCATGAATATGATTATTGTTTCAGCTTCACGCTCGCTAAATTGCATTTCAGCCACGCCAGGCCCCATTCCTTTAATATTGCCGGCGAATGCATCAGCTAAAAGATCTTGTCCAGCACCATGAAGCTTCAGGCTCTTAGCTACGTTGGTGCATTCTATGAAGGTATCCCAAGCTAATTTATGGATTTGCTCATTCTCTTCACCTCGCTGGTGAGTCATTATTAGTTGAAGGTCATCGCCGCAGGCGGTGACGTAGTAGTCAATAAGCAGTCCTTTTCCTTTAGCACGCTCCAGGCTTTCCCTGGCTTTTTGTATTACATCTGGATGGGAGCTGGAGTGTCCCACATAGCCACCAACATCGGCTTTAATAACACTTAAAGTTATATCCATTATGCCCTCCTTTACTTAATAGTCAATGCCTTTACGTGATAATATTCCCTTGTCATAGGGATGCTTTACCTTGGTCATATTAGTGACCAGATCGGCCAAGTCTATGAGTCTGTCATCAGCATAGCGCCCCGTGAGTATAAGCTCAACCTTACTTGGTTTTTCACATATCAGCTTTATTACTTCATCAATGTCAATGAGTTTCCAGGCTACAGCTACATTGATTTCATCCAGGATTACTACATCATAATTATTACCTAGGATTACGCTCCTGGCCATTTCCAGCGCCCTTTTTGCTTCATTTTTTTCAGCTTGGGTTACATTGCTGGGATCAACAAAGTTTAACTGCCCAAATTTAGCGAATTTGATGTTGGTTAATTGAGACAGAGCTTCCTGTTCCCCATAGGGGAAATTGCCTTTCATAAAATAAACAATAAATACTTTTAAGCCCCGCCCTGAAGCCCTGAGCGCTACTCCTAAAGCGGCTGTTGTTTTTCCTTTGCCATCACCAGTGAAGACCTCTACCAAGCCTGTGCTATGAGATTCTTGGGCGCTGCTTGCTAGGTTGGTTGGTGACACCTGTCCAGTTTAGCAGGAGGGGGGCTGGAGGTCAAGCTGATTTTTCTTTCTTGAGAGTAGCGTTGCTCTCATCTGCTGTGGGGGATAAAAATTAGCCCTTCTCTGTCATTGCCTACAGCATCCACCATATTTTGGCAATAAAGGAAAGCAGTGTAGGCTGCTATAGCGGCATCACAAAGGTTGTGGTCGAATAGGCTAAGATATGGCTTGAAGTTAGGTAAAAGTTCAGCTAAATGCTCTTTGAGGAAGGCTATTCCTTGAGGCGTGGTTTTTCTTGGTAAGGGTTTGCCAAATAAACGAGCTTTAGTAGCATAAGGATAAACCTCGATAACTTGAAGGCCCATTTGGCACAGCTTGTTTTTAAGCCCTATGCTGCGGTAGACCATATTCTTAATAATAGATTTTTCGGTGGTAAAGTAGCAGGGAATTCCTAGCGATGCTAGTTCTCTTTCGCATGCTCTGCCCCTCGATGGAGATGCTGCCTGGCAAGTGGAGTTCTCCTCAAGGGAGTGTAGCCCCAGTGGCAAACTTAGGGGGGCATCAATAGCTATCACTTGAGGTAAATAAAATTCTAGAATAGCCACGATGTCGCTATCTTTAGGCACAAGGCCAAGGTAAACAGGTTGTAATTTGTCATCCAACCCTACACAGGCGCTAGCTTTTGTTGCAGTTGAAGTTAAATCAATGCCGAAAACCAATTGAGATTAACTTGCTGGGGCTTATAGTGACATGAAAGGGCTCAGAACTGCATCATTAGTTTTTTTTGCCCAGCCTCCTTAATATTTCCCTGGCTATTACTACCCCTGAAGCTGAAGCCTGGACTAGACCTCGACTTATGCCAGCACCATCACCAGCAGCGAACATGTTGCCAATTTCAGTTTCCAAGCAGGGAGTTAACTTTAATTGGCTAGAGTAGAACTTAACCTCTATTCCATAAAGCAAACTGTGGGGGGAAGCTACTCCCGGGGCTAATTTGTCCATAGCTTGGAGCATTTCGACTACCCCTTTGAGATATCGGAAAGGGAGAGCGAAGCTTAAATCCCCAGGAGTTGCTGCTTTCAGGCTTGGCTCTATCAGACTGCGCTGTAGGCGAGCTTTGGTAGAACGCCGGCCTTCCATTAAATCACCCAGTCGCTGCACCAGGACACCACCACTGAGGATGTTGGCTAAGCGTGCTAGATACTTACCATAGGCGATGGGCTCATGGAATGGCTCAGTGAAAGTTGTGCTGACTAAGATGGCGAAATTGGTATTCTTTGTTTTTTTCTCGGCGTAACCAATTCCATTGACCGTAATCACTGGGTCAGAGCCTCCAGTGGATTCCATAATTACTTCTCCTCCGGGGCACATACAGAATGTTCTAACTCTGTCATCGAAAGTCTTAGAATAAAACTCAAGTTTTGATTCATACAATACTGAGGTTAGTTCTTCCATGATTGCTGATGGCGTCTCTATTCTCACACCAACATCGATAGGATTGGAATTAAGACTGAGTTTGAGTCGTGTGGCTTCATTAGCGAGCCACTCTGACCCTTCTCTTCCAGGTGCTAAAATTAAGTAGGAACAATCCAATCTTTCTCCATTACTGGTCTCGATAGCTTTGGCTATGCCATCCTCGACTATGATGCTCTTAACTTCTGTTCTCAGCTTTATGTCTATTTTAGGTGATAGGTACTTTTGCATAGCTTTTAATACCTGGCGGCAATTCTCTGTCCCCATGTGGCGTAATTTAACCGGAGTTAATCTCAGTCCAGCTAAAGTAGCTTGGCGCTCTAGCTCAGCTACCTTTTCTCCTAGTCCATAAACTTTATGTGGAGCACCAAATTTGACATAGATGTCATCAACATAGTCAACAAGCACCTCAGCTTGGCCAGAGCCAATTAGCTCTTTGAGTCGACCACCAATTTTGGTAGATAAAGTCAGTTTACCATCACTGAAAGCTCCAGCACCTCCGAAACCGCTTACTAGATGGCAAGGAGAGCAAAGCATACAACGTTCGCTTCCCCTTTGAATGGGACAAATGCGAGCATCAATTTCCTTTCCTTTATCTAGAAGCAGAACATCGAGGCCAGCATCAGACAGCTCTAAACTGGCAAAGATGCCCGCTGGGCCACCACCAACTATGATAACATCGTATTTCTTAGTCATTTATTCCGATTATATCCTTTCAAGCTTGATATGGCTAGTCTTTATTGGTAATATTCTGACAAGGTCGTGCTAGGTGGGGAGCTAGCGGTGCCCTGTACCCGAAACCCGCTATAGTGGGGCTGAATCCCTGCTTGAGGATTTAACTTACAGGATTGTTTTTGTTGACTGGTGTTAATAGTCGGGTTCTGCACGACCTTAAGATTATCGAGAGCCTATTATCTTTAATTTCTTGGATTTCCTCTAGTGCTACTGCGATACGATTATCGATTTTGTTAAACTGTGGGTATGAAGGAAAAGGCATCAGCTCAAGTTAAAGCCTTGCTTCACCAGTCTGGCCTTAAGGCAAAAAAGAGCTTAGGGCAACACTTCCTTGTAGATGAAGATGTAGTGGAGTGTATTCTAGCTGCTGCTGAACTTAGTTATAGGGATGTTGTAGTTGAGGTAGGCCCGGGCTTAGGTGTATTGACTAAAAGACTAGCTGAGATAGTAAGTGAGGTTATCGCTGTAGAGCTTGATTCTAGATTGGTTAGTATGTTGAGAGGAAAATTAGCCTCCTTCCCCAATGCTAAGATTATTCATGCTGACATACTCAAGGTTGCTCCACAGCAGCTTCTGGAGGATTATCTAGCTACACCTGAGTTGGCGCGAAATTATAAGGTGGTAGCCAATCTTCCTTATTATGTTGCCTCACCTGTCATTCACCACTTTTTGGTGGCGTCACTGAGGCCATCGTTGATGGTGATAATGGTGCAGAAAGAGGTCGGCGAAGCTATAGCCGCTGCCCCTGGAAGAATGAGGTTACTTAGTGTTATGACTCAATTTTATAGTAAACCAACTATTATAACCTATGTGCCAGCGGGAAGTTTCTATCCATCGCCCAAAGTTGATTCAGTTGTTTTACGCCTTGACATTTATCCTGAACTGTCTGGCGAGGTCTCCAATGTCGAAAGTTTTTTTGATATAGTTAGCTGCGGCTTTAGCGCACCTCGAAAACAGCTTCGTAACTCATTAGCCCAGGCTTTAGGAATATCAGGCAGTCAGGTTGCTTCGTTGTTGGAAAAGGCTGGTATAGAAGCTAAGCGACGTGCTGAAACCCTCAGCCTGCAGGAGTGGAAAGAGCTATGGAGGGTTTTTGCCCCATTTAGGAGATAATCGCCATGTTAACTGTTTATGCCCCAGCCAAAATAAACCTTGTTCTGGAAGTCTTGGGTAAGTATGATGATTATTACCAAATTTCAAGTATTCTTCAGACAATAAATTTGTACGATGTCCTTAGATTCCAGCTAGCGGAGCGGATATCCTTTAAGTGTAGCGAGCCAAGCTTGGAGCATGGCAATCTAATAACTGAGGCTGCTGTGCTTCTTAAGAAAACTGCGAAATGTGCAAAGGGGGTGCGGATTGAGCTCCGCAAGAATATACCCTGGGGGGCAGGGCTAGGCGGCGGTAGTAGTGATGCTGCTGCTGCTCTTCTAGCCCTCAATAAGCTTTGGGGGCTGGAACTATCAGTTTCGGAGTTAACTCGTTTAGCATCAAAGCTGGGTTCAGATGTCCCCTTTTTTATTTATGGGGGCATAGCATTGGTAGAGGGCAAAGGAGAGAGGGTAACACCACTGCCATCTCTATGTCCCACTTGGTTTGTTTTGCTGGTGCCACCTCTACCTAAAATACAGGACAAAACAAGGCAACTCTACAGTAAGTTGAACGCTGACTATTTTACTAAGGGAGAATTTGTTCATGCTGTCCTGGCATCTTTAAGGCAAGGAGGGGCAATTGCTCCAGGATTTATGTTTAATGTTTTCGAAAAGGTGGCTTTTGATTCCTTCCAGGAGCTTAGTAGATATAAAAGGACTTTTGCGGAAGCCGGTGCCTCAAGCATTCACCTATCTGGCTCTGGGCCGTGTCTTTTTACTCTTGCTTACGAGAAGAAGAAAGCCGATAAGCTGTGCTTAGGTCTAAAGAGGCAAGGATTAGAATGCTATGTAGTATCTTCTCTTCCCGGGAATAGCTAGATGGCTAATTTTGCTATGGTGGGGGAAAAGAAGCAAAGAAGATGGCTTAAAGCGACAGTTTATGGCGTTGTTGTCATTGGCCTCAGCGTTGGCCTTACTTACTTTATACAATATCTGTGGGGCCGTTTTGATATATCGTCGGCAAAACTTGCTCCTGGGGCTTATCTGATTGTTTTTTTGACTACTTTGCTATGTAACGCCAGCATCATGGTTCCCGTAGCTATTCACACTTCTGTGATGATGGCAGCGGCATCTGTCTGGGACCCCGCTCTGGTAGCCTTTATAGCCAGTGTAGCGGGAGCATTAGGGGAAATAACAGGCTATTATGCTGGTTACTTAGGAAAGAGGATAATGATTGGTGGGAGTACGCCAGGGTACAACAAGCTTGTGGGCTGGGTGAATCGATATGGGCCATGGGCTATCTTCGTCATTGCCTTACAGCCGGTTTTGCCAGTTGATATAGCTGGACTTACTGCCGGGGTATCAAAGATGCCCTTGTGGAAGTTCTTATTGCCCTGCTGGGCAGGGAAATTCCCTAAGTACATTTTGTTTTGCTACTTTGGGTCTAGGATCTTTCGACTCCTGCCATTATGGTTTTAATAGCAGCGCTAGCCTTTCCTCCTCCGCTCTGGTCTTGACTTTCCCATCCAATTTCGCCCTGTGTAGTGTTTGGAGGATTTCCCCCAGTTGTGGTCCGGCAGGTATACCCAAGTTTATTAGCTCTTTCCCCGTGAGGGTTGTACGCACATAGCGCAGTTTAGTCAGGAATAGCTTGAGGTTAGAATGCACCACCGGGGACTCAGAGGCTATGGCATTGGCCTGAATAGCTAATGGCTTGTACTCATAGAGCAAGTAGTAAATCTCGCTATGTTTAATAGAGGGTTTGTCTAGAAGGTGTAGTTGACTCTTTAAGCGCAATGTATCACGAAGCACCTGGGCTAACTTTGTTGGCATGTTAAGGTGTTGAATGAACTTCTCATTATCCTCTCCTTGGAGGTGATAAACAAGAAGGCATAGGTAAAGTGAGGACAATTGGCTAGGCTTATTTAGCAAGCGTGCCGCCTCAAATTTCTCAGCAATCCACTCATTGCCCTTAAGATACGGGTTTATCCTCTGCAGCGCTCCTAGCTGGCTGAGTCGCTTAAGGGCATATTCGGGGTGTTTTTCTCTGAGTATTAATTCTAGCTCATGTCTTATGCGGTCACCGCTTATAGTGTCTAGCGCCGGAATATCTTGCTTGAGTAGTTGGGCGGTTTGTGGCTCAAGCTTGAACCTCAGTCGTTGCTCGTAGCGGATGGCTCGCAAAATCCTGGTAGCATCGTCGCTAAAACTCTTTGGGTGCAGAATGCGGATGAGGTGGCTTTCCAAATCGCCTTTACCCTGGCAGGGATCGATTAATTCTCCATAATTGCTTTGGTTGAGGGATATTGCCATGGCATTGATGGAGAAATCCCGGCGGAAGAGATCATCGTTAATGGTGCCCGGGGCAACCGTTGGTAGTGCACCAGGCTTAGCATAAGTTTCACCTCGCACAGTAGTCATGTCCAGAGTGAAATTGCTGTAGCTAAGCTTGGCAGTGCCAAAGCGGGGATGAATAATCAGATTTGCTTGACTAACTTTAGCTATTTTCTGGGCTAGTTTCACTGCGTTGCTTTCGATTACCAAATCCAGGTCGAAGTTAGAATAGCCGAGAAACATATCCCGCACTGCACCACCAACAAGATATGCCCTTTGCCCCGATCGGTTGGCCTCCCTGCTGATAGTTTTAATCAACTCCAGAACTTGCTGGGGTAAGTATTGCTCAATTTGCCGGGCAAAATTCACTGATTGCCTCATTTTCTATTGTTTATTATATCATCGCCTTTAACTTGTCATCGCTGTTTCTTGTCTTAAAACATCTTGTTATGCCCCCAGAATATTCTTGTAAGGAGTGCCTCTTAATGCGATAATTAGGGCAAGCATAGGCTAATATAAAGCTTCAGTGTTGTACTGAGGGAAAGGACGAGAAAGATTGCAGGCGCGGCTGGCGAATGAAGTATTACAAGGCAATGTGAGAGCAACGGCAAAGTTAATGAGAGATGTAGAAGATGGGTTGCCTAGTGCCATTGAAGAATTAAAGATTCTTTATCCTCATACAGGAAGGTCTTATATCATTGGCGTTACAGGCTCCCCGGGTTCGGGGAAAAGTACCTTGGTAGATGTGCTGGTAGATGCATTCAGAGGTAGAGACAAGACAGTTGGTGTTGTCGCCATCGATCCCTCTAGCCCCTTTAGTGGCGGAGCAGTATTAGGGGACAGGGTGAGGATGCAGAGGCATGCCGTGGATGAAGGCGTCTTTATCCGGAGTCTGGCGACAAGAGGTTGGCACGGAGGATTATCTAGGGCTACAGCTAATATTATTAATATTATGGATGCTATGGGGAAGGACATTATCTTGGTAGAAACTGTAGGTGTAGGGCAAGCAGAGGTGGACATAATGAATTTTGCCCATACCTCTATTGTGGTGTTAGTGCCTGGGGCAGGGGATTGGATTCAAACGCTCAAAGCTGGCATTTTGGAGATAGCAGATATCTTCGTTATAAACAAAGCAGACACAGAGGGCGCTAATGAGCTAGAGGTTGAGCTGCAGGCAATACTTCAGCTGAATGCTTATTCTCCTGAGGTGTGGAAGCCGAAAATATTTTTGACTGAAGCAATCAACAGTAAAGGAGTTGATAAGCTGGAAGAAGGGATTTACCAACACAGGGAATTTCTCGTTACCACTGGAAAATATAGTACATATCTCAGGAATAAGGCAAGGCTAGAGTTAATGGAGGTGCTCAAGGGTTTCTTGATGGATCGTGTCTCTCAAGTGGTTAACCAGGGTGACTATTTACAAAGATTGGTAGATGATTTAGCCAGCAGAGATACTGACCCTTACTCGGCTGCGTCAGAAATTATTAAAAAACTATCACAGGAAGGTGTTTTTTAGATATGTTAATCTGCTTGTTTCTTTACTCTGTGTTTTGGCCTGTTATAGTTATCGTCATCTCTATCATCTCGTTGTGTAGCCAGCAAGCAGCGGTTGACATACTTAGATGACAGTGGGTAAAATACAGTGTTTTGTATAGATATAGGGTAATATGGCTGATGTAAAGATTGATTCAGGTGAGAGTTTTGATAGTCTACTGCGCAGATTTAACAGGCAGGTGCAGGGGGATCGTATTTTAGCTGAGGTTCGCCGTCGCAGGTTTTATGAGAAACCCAGTGAAGCGCGTAAGAGAAAAGAAGCGATGAAGAAGCGAAAAAGCTCTAAGCAGCCAAGGTGATTTGCGAAGATAAAATAAGGGGAGACCTTAAAGAATCACTCAAACAACATAATGGAGTAAGAGTTTCCACTCTGCGTTTGCTCTTATCTAAGATAAAAAACGCTGAAATTGCACAGCAGCAGCCCCTTGATGAGAGTAAAGTTCTTGATGTTGTTGTTAAAGAAGTAAACCAGCATCGGGAAAGTATCGAGGCTTTCAAGCAAGGGAATCGCAATGATCTTGTAGCTCAAGAAGAGGCGGAGTTATCTATCCTTATGGAATACCTTCCCAAGCAGATGACCCGTGAGGAAATTATAGCTGCAGCGCAGCAGGTGATCAAGGCAGTCGGAGCTAAAGGAATAAGCGATAAGGGGAAGGTTATGTCTCAGCTTATGCCCCAGCTCAAAGGCAAAGCTAGCGGAAGAGAAATCAGTAACGTGGTTTCGGAGTTGATTGCCAGTTTGTAAATTAATGGCAGTAGTTGTTTTTTTGAGACTGGTAGTTAAGACAGCATAGAGCAGCAACTGGTAAGCAGTGTCACCATTGTTTTACGCATAGCATGAAGTTTGGAATCATTGTCTTTCCGGGCACGTGGAGCGATCATGATTGTTACTATGCACTTCATGATGTCTTAAAGCAGGAGGCTGATTATATTTGGCATAAAGAGACCGATCTTTCTGGCTATAGCTGTATTATCCTCCCTGGTGGTTTTTCCTATGGTGATTATCTGCGGGTTGGGGCGATAGCCCGCTTTTCTCCTATTATGGGGGCCGTAGAGCATTTCGCACATAATGGGGGGCTTGTTATCGGCATTTGTAATGGTTTTCAGATTTTGTGTGAGGCTGGACTTTTACCTGGCGTATTGTTGCCTAGTAGCCATCTCCAGTATCGCTGCCAATGGGTTAATATCAGAGTGGAAAGTGACTCATTACCCTTTACTTCTAAATGTGGCAAGGGGCAGGTATTGAGAATCCCTATTTCTCATTATGAAGGCAACTACTATGCTGATGAAGTTAGCTTAAAGGAATTGGAGACTGATGGGCAAGTTGTTTTTCGTTACTCCATGCCTTCAGGTGAAATAACGGAGGAAGCTAACCCCAATGGTTCCTTACATAATATTGCTGGAATTGTGAATAAAGAGGGCAATATATTAGGCATGATGCCTCATCCTGAACGGGCGTGCGAGCCACTTCTTGGCAGTGTAGATGGTAATCTAATTTGGGAGTCGATTATTGGTTATCTCTAAAGAAACTCTGGATAAAGTTGCTTTAAACGAAAAAGAGTACAAGCTCATTGTTCAGCAATTGGGGCGTGAGCCCACAGAGGTGGAGTTAGGGATGTTTGGTTCTTTGTGGAGTGAGCACTGCGGCTATAAACATTCTAAGCTGCTGCTTAAGCTTTTGCCTTCAAAGGGTAGGCGTGTAGTAATCGAACCAGGGAAACAGAATGCTGGAGCAGTGGATATTGGCGATGGGCAGGTGGTAGTAATGAAAATGGAATCTCACAATCATCCCTCAGCGATCGAACCATATCAGGGAGCAGCTACTGGTGTTGGTGGCATTGTGCGTGATATTTTTACCATGGGTGCTCGACCTATAGCTTTGCTTAACTCACTCCGCTTTGGTCCCTTGACCGAGTCTCGCAATCGCTATCTATTCAACGGAGTGGTCAGTGGTATAGCTGGTTACGGAAACTGTTTGGGAATACCTAATGTAGGTGGTGAAGTTTTCTTTGCCGATTGTTATTCTAGCAACCCACTGGTTAACGCTCTGTGCATAGGTATTGGTGACAAGGACAAGCTGGTTAAAGCTAATACTGGTGATCCGGGAAATTTACTGATGTTGGTAGGAGCTGATACTGGCCGCGATGGAATTTTTGGCGCTTCGGGCTTAGCATCGCGTACTTTTGATGATGGGCAGGAATTGAGGCCAACGGTTCAAGTGGGCAATCCCTTTTTGGAAAAGCTGCTCATTGAAGCATGTCTTGAGTTAGCTCAAACTGATTGGATTGTGGGAATGCAAGATTTGGGCGCTGCGGGGCTAACTAGTGCTGTTGTGGAGTCTGCTGCTAGAGGGGGAAGAGGAATAGAGATAGATGTGCTTAAGGTGCCTCGTCGCGATGAGAGCATGACTCCTTTCGAGGTGATGCTTTCAGAATCACAAGAAAGGATGCTGGTGATTGTGAAGAAGGGTTTCGAGGACAAGGTAAGGTCATTGCTCAACCATTGGGAACTTCGCTGTGACGTTATCGGTCGGGTTACTGATAGTGATTTAGCTGTAGTTAAAGAAGGGGAGAGAGTTGTTGCTGAGGCCCCGGTGAAATTATTGGTCTCGCCCCCCTTTCATCATCAACGGAGTAAAAAGCCAGTTTGGTTTGCTGAGCTCCAATTTCTGGATGTGCGTCTCATTCCTGATGTTAAAGCAAAGCAATGTAACTCTATTTTACTTCGTCTGCTTGCCTCTCCCAACATTGCCAGTAAGGAATTAGTTTATCGTCAATATGACCATCAAGTGATGGATAACTCCGTAGTTCTCCCTGGCAGTGATGCTGCTGTTCTGCGGATTAAAGGCACCCGGAAGGGTATTTCCTTGACCACTGATGGCAATGGGCGATATTGCTACCTTGATCCTTATCTAGGTGGAGTCATTGCTATAGCTGAGGCTGCGCGGAACCTGGTTTGTAGCGGTGCCGAACCTTTAGCTGTCACTGATTGTCTTAACTTTGGTAACCCAGAAAAGGATGATATCTATTACCAATTAAAGAGCTGTATTGAGGGCATAGCACGAGCCTGCCGGGGGCTACGAATTCCGGTTATCAGTGGGAATGTCAGCCTTTACAACGAGACTAAGGGTCAACCCATTTATCCCACGCCTGTAGTGGGTATGGTAGGAATTGTGAATGATATAAATAGATATTGCACTATGTCTTTTAAGGATAAAGGTGATTTGGTATTTCTACTTGGTGATGGGTTAGGGGATGGACTTGGTGGTAGTGAGTACCTGGAATTGGTACATGGTCTGGTAAGGGGGTTACCGACTATTGATTTAGATGTGGAAAAGAGGGTGCAGCGTTGCTGTCTGGAAGCCATAGGGAGGGGGTTTATCAAATCTGCTCATGATTGTTCCGAAGGTGGATTGGCGGTAGCTATTGCAGAAAGTTGCATTACTGGCAACATCGGCTTTAGGAGAGCTGACTGGAGGCCACGAGATAGATTAGATGAAACTTTCTTTGGCGAGCTTCAATCGCGAATTGTGGTATCGGTATCACCTGACTCAGTGGCAAAGCTAGATAGGATAGCTACTAGGTGGCAGGTGCCATTAACTTTGCTAGGAAGTGTTGGTGGTAAACGCTTAACAGTGAAAGATTATATTGATTTACCCTTGGCTGAGATAGAGGAAGCCTGGCGGAATGGGTTGAAGCGGCTGTTTAATTAGAAGGCATTCTCTTTTCTAAAGAAAAGGCATCAATAGACTTAAGAAAATGGCAGAAATTTATCCATTTCGTGGGACACGCTATAACCAGGAAACGGTTAAGGGTTTAGCTAATGTCATCTGCCCTCCGTATGATGTTATCACTCCTCAGCAGCAAGAACTTTACTATAAGAAGAGTGATTACAATGCCATCCGCCTAGAGTGTGCGATGGAGCGGCTTGGGGCCAATGCCATAGATAACAAATATACTAGGGTAGCCAGTACCTTTCAGCAATGGCTTAAGGAGGGGATTCTTCGGGATGATGATCGCCCAGCTTTTTATCTCCATGATCATTATTTCACTTATTTAGGGAGGGAAAGAAGGCGGCGTGGACTAATGGCTCGTGTTAGATTAAAGCCATGGTATGGAGGGGTGTATCCTCATGAAGAAACATTCTCCAAAGCTAAGCAAGACCGCCTAGAGTTAATACGTTCTTGCCAGGCTAATTTCAGTTCTATCCTTGTTCTATATCGGGATTTAGGGGGAAGTATCGCTAGGGCATTATCCGGGGTGTCACAAGGTAAGCCAGTAATTGAGCTATCGGATTCGGGTGAGAGACATACCGTTTGGTCAATAACTGAATCTAAACTCGTGCACCAGGTTAATGGACTTTTTATTAATCAGCCCATTTATGTGGCCGATGGTCATCATCGCTATGAAACGGCGTTAGCTTATCAACATGAACGGGCACATCCCTCACCAGACGAAGGACGGAGGGAGTCAAGTGCTCCTCTAACGAATAGAGAAGCCTTCAATTATGTGATGATGACCTTGGTTGACTTGTCCGACACGGGATTACTTGTCCTTCCTATTCATAGATTGGTGCGCGGCATAACTCCCTCTATTTTGTCTGGACTGAAAGGTCAGCTTAACCACTTCTTTAGTTTGAAATCTGTTCCATTAACTGAGAACTTGGTTGGCAGTTTGAAAGGTAAAATGATTGGTGAAGCACCTTTAGGTATCCTGGGGTTAGAAGATAGATCATTGATACTTCTGAAACAACGGCAGGGTGTTTCTACTGAGGATGCAATGCCAAAGGGTCACTCCCAGGCTTATAACAATCTCAACGTTAGCCTTCTGGCCCATCTTATTTTAGGTAGGATGCTGGGGATTGCACAGGATAGCGAAGATATCGCTTATACTATCGATGTGGCTGAAGCTTATCAGAGAATAAGGGAGGGGAAATATCAACTAGCTTTCCTATTAAGTCCTCTACAGCCAGAGATGATCAAGACTATCGCTGATGCCAGGGACAGAATGCCACGGAAGTCAACTTACTTTTATCCCAAGCTCCCCACCGGTTTAGTTATTAACTATCTCAGGTGACTAGAGTTTTACTGCTTTAGCCGTGTAGATACCGGGGATAGTCAATATTTCTTGCATTTGCTCTTCAGCAAGCGGTTCATCCAAGGCTAGAATCATAAGCGCTTGCCCTCGAGGCTGAAGGCGGCTTAAGTGCATAGAGCTGATGTTAATGTCGGCTTTGCCAGTTATTGTACCAATGGTGCCGACAAGCCCAGGCTGGTCAAGATGGTCGCAGAAAAGGAAATATCCCCCGGTAGGCATGATATCCATCCAGAAGTCGTTAATTTGAACAATATGAGTTTCGCTATCCCTAACCGTGCTTGATATGGTGGTAGTCCCGCTCTCAGTGCTGATTTCCAGAGTGAGCAAATTGGAGTAGTTCTGACAAGTTATCTCCTTTTCTTCAGTAATCTTCAAGCCGCGCTGAGCGGCGATAAGACTGGCATTGACCAAATTGACTCTTTCCTCGGCTACCTGCCGTAGCAATCCGCTGATAGCCGCTGCTTTTATAGGGTTACAATCGTAATTCGCTATTTCACCGGAATACTTAATATGCAGTGAGTTTGTCTGTCCCTCCATCAATTGGCTGGCAAGGCTGCCAATAGTTGAACCTGCTTTTATGAACGGTATTAATTCAGAAGAGATATGGGGTGCGTTAACTGCGTACCGGCTGAATTTTCCTTGAAGCACCGCAGAAACTTGCTCAGCGATGTCTTTAGCAACATTAGCTTGAGCTTCAGCGGTAGAAGCGCCGAGGTGAGGGGTAACAATTATTTTATCGCTCTTGAACAAAGGACTGTCAGTTACCGGCTCAGTGCTAAAAACGTCGAAGGCGGCACCGGCTATTTTTCCATCTTCAATTGCTTTAACCAGTGCTTGCTCGTCAATTAGCCCTCCTCGAGCAGTATTGATGATTTGAGCTGTCGGTTTAACCTTTGTCATTTCCTTGGCACCAATCAAATTTTTCGTAGCTAGCGTTAGCGGCACGTGAAGTGTAATAAAATCAGATTCTTGAAGTAATTGGCCTAAGGAAACTAAGCTTATTTTCCGATTATGAGCATAACTTGTAGAGACAAAAGGGTCGCAGGCGATAACTCGCATCTCAAATGATTGAGCGCGCTTGGCTACCTCTGAACCTACATTACCTAAACCAATAATGCCCAATGTTTTGCTCCTAAGCTCCGTGCCGACTAATTTTCCTCTTTCCCATACACCTGATTTCAATTGGCTGTTTGCTTTGGGTATATGGCGTGCTAGGGCAAGCATAAGAGCAATAGTATGCTCAGCGGCAGATACGGTATTACCTGTAGGGGCATTAACTACTAGTATGCCTTTTCTGGTAGCGGCATCAACATCAATGTTATCTGTACCCACTCCCGCTCGGCCAATTACCTTGAGTTTGCTTCCAGATTCAATGACTTCAGCAGATACTTGAGTTTGACTGCGCACAATTAGGGCATCGTAATCGCCAATTATGGCTTTGAGTTCTTCAGGCTTCAGTTTGACTTTGACATCAACTTGAGCCGAGCTACGAAGAAGCTCTAGTCCGTCTTTAGCGATAAGGTCAGCAACTAAAATTCGCATGTTCTAAATTTCCGCTTTTGGTAAAGCTCCAGCCAGTGCTTGTAATACTACTTTTATGTCATTTTCGTCAACCAAGCCAAGATGAGCGATGCGGAAGATTTTGCCTGATAGCCTTCCCTGTCCTCCAGCAACAACTACATTATATTCATCCCTGAGAATCTGAATTAATTTAGGCACATCAAGTTTGTCATTGGCTTTCACTGCTGTCACGGTATTGGAGGCATGGCTGTCTTGTGAGAAAAGGGATAACCCCAGTAACCCTATTCCGTTCCTAGTCATCTGGGCTACTCTAGCATGCCTGGCAAATATGTTAGGTAACCCCTCGGTTAACATCAAATCTAGGCTAGCGTTTAGAGCATAACAGGTAGAAATGGCGGGGGTCCATGGCGTTTGTCCCTTCCGTGAGTAATCTCTAGCTTTGCTGAAATCCCAGTAATATCGTGGCATTTTGGCGTTGGCATAGGCTTGCCAGGCTTCCTCACTTACACTAACCATGGCTAGCCCTGGAGGAGCCATCCATCCTTTTTGAGAGCACGTGATAACTACATCGCAGTGCCAATTATCCACAGGTAAATCTATACAGCCAAGGCTAGACACAGCATCAACCAGAAGAAGCTTATCAAATTTCTTGACTACGGAGCTAATTTCGGCAATGTTATTAGTTATGCCGGTGGATGTCTCATTATGAGTTACAAGCACTGCCTTAATATCGCTTTCTGCTCTTAAGGCCCTATCTATAGCTTCAGGGTCAACTGGTTTTCCCCAGTCAAAATTGAGGTGCTTCATATTAGCTCCATATTGCTTGGCAATATCGGCAAAACGGTCACCAAAGACGCCGCAAGATACTGCCAAAATCTTATCACCTGGTGATAAGGTATTGACAATAGCTGCCTCCAAGCCACCAGTACCTGAACATGTAAGGAGAAACACATCACCCCGGGTTTGAAATACCCGTTTTAACTTCTCAGTCACCGAGTTAAACATAGTAATAAATTCCTTGCCCCGGTGACTTATCATCTGTTTGCTCACCGCTTGGAGAACTTCCTGTGGGCAAGGTGTTGGTCCAGGTATGCGTAGCTGCATCTTTCAAACCCCCTCAGATTTATTTAATAGCTATTCTGACAAAGTAGCGTTTTCCTATCTTGAGAATACTGCCTTTCTGAGCACTAATAATATTGTTGCTCACTTTCTTGCCATCTAGCTCAATTGCTCCTTGGGCGAGTAAACGCTTTAATGCGCTATTGCTTTTAACCAGACCTTCTTGAAGTAGGGTTGGAGCGATATCAACCTGATATACTCCACCCTGGGCAAGTTTGGCTGGGAAAGCGTACTCAGGAATATCCTTTGGCAGCTCCCCTTTCTGAAAAACTGCGGTAAAGTGCTCTTCTGCCTCAGTTGCTGCTTGATTACTATGAAATTGCTTCACGACTTCGTAAGCGAGCCGTTTTTTAAGCTTCATGGGGTTAATTGAGTGAGTATCCAACTGTTCTTTAAACCCGGTGATTTCTTCATCTGTAATATCAGTTACCAGCTCGAAATAATCAATGACAAGGTAGTCTGGAATAGACATTATTTTGCCGTACATTTCCCGGGGTGGTTCATCAATGCCTATGTAGTTATCTGAGCTTTTGCTCATCTTCTGGCTACCATCAGTGCCAATCAGAAGGGGAACAAGAAAAACTTGTTGAGGGGATTGGCCCATGGTTTGTTGTAACTCTCTACCCAGGAGACAATTAAATTTTTGGTCAATGCCGCCGAATTCGACATCGGCTTTAACAACTACTGAGTCGTAGCCTTGAAGTAAGGGATAGAGCATTTCAGTTAAGGAGATAGGTTGTCCTGCGCTATATCTTCTATTAAAGTCTTCCCTGGCTAGAATCTGTGCTATAGTAAATTTGCTGGTAAGTTTAATCACCTCGGCTAGGCTAAATTTATCATACCACTCGCTTTGCCATCTTACTTCTGTTTTATTCTTATCTACCACTTTGAAGAATTGCTTCATATAAGTGTGGGCATTGGTCTCCACGTCTTCAGGGGAGAGCATGGGGCGAGTAGCTGATTGACCGCTTGGGTCCCCAATCCGTGCTGTCCAATCACCGACTATGAGAATAACTTTATGCCCTAGTTCTTGGAACTGGCGTAATTTCCTCAAACCGACTGCATGCCCTAGATGGATATCAGGGGTGCTGGGGTCGAAGCCTTGTTTTAATGTTAAGCATTTTCCTGCTTCCAGGAGTTTCACTAGCTCTTGTTCAACGATAATTTCCTCCACACCTCGCTTCAACAGAGTATTAAATTCAGAGTTAGTCATTTTAGTTCTCTACCTGCTATTATCTTTGTTCTTTTAATATCCTTTTCAATCTGAGCCTTTAGTTCCTGTGAAGAGGCAAGCTGTTTTTCATCTCTAACTTTGTCTATAAACTCTACCCTGAGTTCTTTACCATATAGATTGCCTTTAAAATTTAGAAGGTATGTTTCCACAGTCCTTTCGTTGTCTCCGAAAGTGGGGCAAGTGCCGATATTGGTGGCCGAAATAAATTGCATGTTATCTACATAAGTAATGGTGGCATAAACACCGTCTCCTGGCAGCGCCTGCCCTGGTTTTACATCCAGGTTAGCAGTGGGGAATCCTAATCTTTGGCCACGTCTATACGCTGAGATAACCTTAGCCCTGAGGTTGAAGCGACGCCCTATTAATCTTTTCACCTTCATCATATCACCTTGAGCTAATGTCTGGCGAATGAGAGTACTGCTCACTATTTCACCATTAACCGTAAAGGGCGGTACAATTTCCACAGTAAACTCCATTTCTTGCCCTAATGATCGAAGTAAGTTGACATTACCCTCACGTTTCCTTCCCAGGGCGAAGTCAGGCCCGAGTACAAGGCCGCACATTTTGAGGTGTTTCTTAAGCAAAGTGACAAACTCTCGAGCACTAAGATGAGCTAGTGCTGGAGTAAAGGTCAACACAGCGATTAAGCCTATACCCACTTCGTGAAGTTCCTTATCTCGGTCTTCTAAACTGCCTAACAAGGGTAGTTGATTATGAGGGTGTAGTATGGATTGTGGATGGGGGTCGAAGGTGACTACACCACTAATTAGCTTTCTCTCTTGTGCTCGCTGGTTCAAATTTTGAATTAGATAGCGATGTCCTGCATGGACGCCATCGAAAACGCCGATGGTGAGGAGAGTTCCCTTGCTGGGAACTATACCAGCTAATTCTTGCTCAATCCCCATTAGAGTTTAGGGCTTAACCTTGCGCACTATAAGCAGCTAATTTTCTATTCACAGCTTGAGCTATAGGTCTCAATTGCGATATAAGTTGTCGGAAATTATCAAAGGTGAGTGATTGAGGACCATCCGCAAGCGCCTGTTCAGGATGAGGATGGACCTCTATCATCAATCCATCGGCTCCAGCAGCTACAGCGGCTAGTCCTAAAGGAGCTACTAAATACCATTTTCCTGTGGCGTGACTGGGGTCGGCAATAATGGGCAGATGGCTCACTTTCTTAATGATGGGAATAGCACTGATATCCATAGTGTTGCGAGCGAAAGTTTCAAAAGTTCTGATGCCACGCTCACAAAGGATAACTTGCTCATTCCCTTGAGCTAAGATGTACTCGGCGGCTAATAACCACTCCTGAATAGTGGACGACAAGCCGCGCTTAAGCATCACTGGTTTTTTTGCTTTCCCTACTTCATCGAGTAAAGCAAAGTTCTGCATATTTCGTGCCCCGACCTGGAGGATATCAGCATAGCTAGCCACCAGTTCAACATCGGATGGTGTCATTACCTCAGTAATGATGGGCATCCCTGTTTCCTTTCGTGCTTTTGCCAGTAATTTTAGCCCTGGCTCACCTAGTCCGCGAAAACTATAAGGCGAGGTCCGTGGCTTAAATGCTCCACCACGTAGTATATTAGCGCCGTTTGCCTTAATCTCTCGGGCTATGGCTAGAAGCTGCTCCTCACCTTCTACAGCACAAGGTCCAGCAATAATAACTATCTCATTACTGCCAATGGCAATGTCATTTACCTCGACTATAGTATTTTGGGGGTGAAACTCCCGGCTGGCAAGCTTGTAAGGCTTGCTAACAGGGATAACCTCCTCCACTCCGGGGAGTGACTGCAGCATATCTCGAAAATCAGGGGAAGCTTGTCCCAATATACCTATAATTGTACGCTCGGTACCTGCTGATATATGCTCCTTCAGTCCTAATTCTGCAATTCGTCTAACAACTCCATCGATTTCATCTTGGCTGCAATTAGCTCTCATAACTACTATCATGTTTTGCTCCTCAACGTTACCGGTTTACCGTCCTTCAACTTTTGGGCTTCCCCCAGGTAAATATGTGTTATTTCCTCAGCCGTCTTTTTGGTATTTACCAGCATTAAAATTCTCAAGCAGCGAGGTAGGCTATTGGGGACATTCATCTCATGTCCGCACAGCAAGGCGAGATGATGTGGCCAATCTAACTCCCGCGTTGCTGCTGCCGGAAAATCAGCATTTACATCTGATGTAGTGGTAAAGAGAATGGCGGCTATATCACTCATTTTGATATCGTTGGCCCGCACCATTTCCTTAAGTAGCTCTTTAGTTGCAGCCATAATACTCTCTTTATTATTTTCAGGAACTGTGATAGCGCCTCTGATGCCGCGGCAGCACAACTTAGTGTCCTCCTTCGTAGTTTTAACCTAATAGCCTATCCTATTTGTTAGCTATAGTCAATAAAATCTACTTGACATGTTGATGTTCTACGATTTTGTCACCATCTAATTGTTCAGCGAAAATGTCACCATGAAGGAGATGGTGATATTGAACAAGAAAGAACAGAGGAGGCTAGCGGTGTTAAACGAGGTGGAGAGAGGCA
>Ga0210003_1000143_pt1 | contig 61258 bp, 60 predicted proteins | sample LantaG_FD_182804 | JGI IMG/M metagenome (GOLD analysis project Ga0210003, IMG submission 182804) | Deep subsurface microbial communities from Baltic Sea to uncover new lineages of life (NeLLi) - Landsort_02402 metaG (SPAdes) (version 2) | ecosystem: Environmental > Aquatic > Marine > Oceanic >... | reverse complement strand
TTTTTTTTTCTCCCCCTCAAAAAAAAAAAAAAAAGGCCCTCCAGCGCATGGGCATCGTCCCGAACTACGAGTCCATCCGCTCCAAGACCGTAGCCGTCGTCGGCATCGGCGGCGTCGGGGCAGTCGTCGCAGAGATGCTAACGCGCTGCGGCGTGGGAAGGCTTTTACTTTATGACTACGACAAGGTAGAGCTCGCCAACATGAACCGTCTTTTCTTCCTACCCTCGCAGGCAGGTTTGACAAAGACGCAGGCGGCCGCCGAGACCTTGATGAACATCAACCCGGACGTGTCCGTGGAGGCCTACTCGATCAACGTCACGAGCCTGGAAGGGTTTGAGGAGTTCAAGAGGAGCGTGACGCTCGGCGCGGGCCGAGGCCGCGGCGCGACGAACGAAGGAAGCGCGGCGGCAGCGGCATCGGAACCAGAGGCTCCTCCGGTCTCGCGCGTCGACCTCGTCCTCTCCTGCGTCGACAACTACGAGGCGCGCATGGCCGTCAACCAAGTGTGTTTGGAGCTCAACCAGCCCTGGATCGAGTCCGGGGTCTCCGAGGACGCGGTCTCTGGCCACATCCAGCTGCTGGTGCCGGGCGAGTCGGCCTGCTTCGCGTGCGCGCCGCCGCTGGTGGTGGCCTCGGGGATCGACGAGCGCACTCTGAAGAGAGAGGGCGTTTGTGCTGCTTCTTTACCCACGACCATGGGGATCATCGCTGGTTTAGTGGTGCAAGCGTCCCTCAAAAGGATGCTGGGCTTTGGCGGGAGCACCGTGCGCGGCGGAAGCTTCGGCAGGGGCGGCGCGAATTACCTGGGGTATGCGGCATTGACCGATTTCTTCCCGACGATGACCCTGAGGGCCAACCCGGGATGCAGCAACGGGAGCTGTCTGGCCGCTCAGGCGTGGACGCAGGCTCGAGACCCTACTCAGGAGGAGATGGAGCAGGACGCGAAGGAAAGAGAAGAGGCAGACGCTGAAGAAGCAAAGAGAAAGGGGAAAGGAGGGGTCGAGCACGAGGAGAACGTGTGGGAGATCGAGTGCGTCGCCGAAGAAGAAGAAACCGTTCCCTCTTCTGCTGTTCCCCCTCCTCCTCCTCCTCCTCCTCCTCCTCCTGTTCCTCAAGCTCTGCCCGCCGGGGTCGAGTTCTCGATGCCCGCCGCGGTGGCCCCTCAGGGCGAGGCCGTGGCGGCCACGGAGGCCGGGGTCGATGACCTGATGGCGCAGCTCGCAGCGCTCAACAAATAGTTTTTTTCTTTTTTTCTTATAAAATTTTATTTTGTCGAAAAGAGAAAAAAAACTCTTTTTTTCTTTCGCTTCTTTCTTTCTTTCACTTCTTCCTCTTTTCTTTTCTTCTTCAAATTGTGCAAAATTGTGAACATTCTACATAAAAAAAACAAGCGCGAGTCATCAGATCAGACAACAAGAGAAATGAAAGTAAGGGAGGGGGGGCAAAAACGGCAGTGCTGAAGTGAAAGTTTAAAAAAAACAATTTCTCTCTACCTCTCGAGCCCCTCGGCGCCCGTAGGCCTGAGCTCCGTCGCCAGCGCCGCGTCGATGATCGCCAGCAGCTCCTCCCGGTGGATGACCAGCGACGCCGTCGCTGTCGTGCCCGAGGGGGGCCTGCCGATGAAGCGCAGGGTCCGGGGAGGAGGAGGAGTGGTGGTGGAGTCGTTTTTCTCTTTCTCTTTCTCACCTCCTCCACTCCCTTTCCCATTCCCGTTCAAGAGCTCCCGCAGCGCCGTGTTCCCCCTCGACTGCACGAAACGCCACGCACCCTGGTTCTTCGGCTCCTCCTGCGCCCACACCACGTCCGCGTTTGGGTACTTGCCCACGGCCGCCGCCACGGCGTCATAGGGAAAGGGGGACAGCTGCTCGAGCCTGACGAGCGCGACGTCCCTCACTTTCCGCGCCCTCCTCGCGGCCGAGAGCGAGTAGTATATCTGCCCCGAGCAGAGCAGCACGCGCCTGACTTGATCATCGGGGAGTAAAAAGCTCTCCCCGGTCACTGGATGCCTCGACCTGTGCCTGGTGTTGTCCGAGAGAGGGTCCCCGTCGGCGATCACCCGGTGCCACCGGGAACCGGACCCGAAGTCCGACAGCGCCGAGGTCGCGGGGCCGTGCACGTGGAGCCTTTTGGGGGCCGCGACGACCAAGGGTTTGGCGAAGGGGCGGTTGAGCTGCCTTCTCAAAACGTGAAACAGCTGCGCCGGGGTGGAGGGCGAGACCACGAAGAGGTTGGCGCGCGCCTCGGCGTGCCTGCGGAGGTAGCGGCGCATGGCCGCCGACCAGGAGGCCTCGTCGAGAGAAAAAGAACCCGAGTTGCCTTTCATCTTCTTTTTCGAGGCTTCATCGTCATCGCCACTTCCTCCACCATTCCCGTTTCCGCCAACGGCCTCGAACAGAAGCTCCGCGCCCGCGTCCCCGGGCATCCCCAGCGACTCCAGCAGCTGCGCTGCGCGCCGCCGGTCGATCGAGCCCGACTTGGACGACGAAGACAGCGCCGAGTACGCCGCCGCGACCTCGGCCTTCTCCCTGGCAGACTCCCCCGGGAGGGCGTCGCCGTCGTCGTTGCAGAGCTGGAGGAAGCGCTCGATGCGGGCGCTGGAGTGGTCTGGTCCCTGGCCGTCGAAGCCTGATATCACGGGTGGTGGTTGTTTTTTTTTAGGGAAAAGAAGAGTGAGAAAGAAAGAAAAAGGCAAAGGATTTTTTTATTAAAGAAGCAAGGGTTGAGTAAACAAAGGGGTTGAAAACATTTTTTTCCCTTTTTTTGTTTTTCTCTCCCCTTTCTTTTTTGTCTCACCGTGAGGCAGCAGCAGCACCAGCCCGCTCTGCTGGTTCCACCGCTCCTCCGCCGCGGCCACGAACAGGTCCACCACCGCCTGCGCGTTGTTCGCAAAGTCCCCGAACTGGGCCTCCCACAGCACGAGCGCCCTCCCCGCGGCTCCGAGGGAGAAACCGTACTCAAACGCCAAGGTCGCGCCCTCGTTCAGAGGGGAGTTCCAGACCTCGACGCGCTCCTGCCTGGCGCCGCGGCGCTTCAGTGGCGGGGTGCGCACGCCGGGACGGCTGAAGACCCGAAGAGGTGGAAGTGAGGAAGAGGAAGGAGGTTCTTCGCTTTCTTCTCCTCCTTGCTCCATCTCGTCGAGCAGCACGCAGCGCCGGCCCGTCGCCGCGTCTCTGAGCACCGCGTGCCTCTGGTCGAAGGTCCCGCGCTCGACGTCCTGGCCCGAGAGGCGGATCGCGTAGGAGCCGACGTTGAGGCCCGAGGCCGCAGACGAGGAGTCAGAATTGTTGTTGCTCCTCGAAGCGCGGCTGCCGCCACCAGAGACGACGCTCTTGCTCTTGCTGTTTCTCTTCTTCTTCAGCGCCAGGCTGCCAAAGGCGAGCGCCTCGGCCGTCGCGAAGTCGACCCGGGCGTCTTCTCCTCCGGGTTCCTTGAAGCACCTCCTCCTCGCCTCGAGCACCGTCAGGGCCTGCGGCGTCGGGGTGAACCCTCGGGGAGGGGTCGTGATGGCCCTGCCGACCCAGCGCAGCGTCTCCACGGGAAGGCCCGTCGGCTCGGACCTCTGCTTCAGCTTCTGGCTCGCCGCAGTGCCTGCTCCTCCTCCTTCGTCGACCAAAAGCAACGGCGGCGTCGAAGAGGCCAGGGCCGCGAGGGCGTCCCCCTGCCACGATCCTCTGAGCCAGTCGTCCGCGCTCTGGGCGTAGTCCCCTCGCTTGAACGCCGCGAACTCGGACTCCAGCTCGCGCGTCGCGTCGGCGAGCCAAGACGCGGCCTCGCCCGGCGAAACGTCGCCGTCGCGTTCCAGAGTGGCCGCATATTTCCGCAAGACCGTCTCGTGATTCGCGATCGCCCGCGTCGTCAGCGGCGCCGAGCTGGTGGGGTCGTCCAGCTCGTTGTGCCCGTGCCTCCGGTAGCCCACGACGTCGAGCGCGGCGTCTGCCCCGAAGCGCGACCTCCAACGGGCAGCCAGCCTCGCTCCGGCCACGACGGCGTCGGGGTCGTCGGCGTTGGCGTGAAGGACAGCGGCTCCTGCTGCGACCGCCGCGGCGGTAGGGTGAGGGCTTGTCCTTGCGGACCCGGGGCTGGTCGTGAAACCGCACTGGTTGTTGGCGACGAAGTGGACCGTTCCCCCGACCTGGTATCCGGGGACCTCTGCCATTTGCAACGTTTCAAAAACGACCCCGAGGCCGGCGAACGACGCGTCGCCGTGGATGAGTAAGGGGGCGACCGCGGAAGCTCCGCCGGGAAAAGAAGCCTGCTGCGCCCTCACCATGCCCAGGACCACGGGTCCTACGGCTTCGAGGTGGGAAGGGTTGGGGGCGACGGAGAGGTGGAGGGAACGAGAAGGCTGGTTTCTGTTTCTGCCTCTCTTTCTGCTCTCGTCGTCTTCTTCTCCACCTCCACAATCATCATCCCGATCATCATCATCAAACTCAAGGGTCGCTCCCTTCCCGAGATGGTACTTCACGTCACCGACGTGCCACTCGGACTGCGCCGCCTCCATCTCGGCGAAGATCTGGCCCGCGGGCGTCCGCAGCACCGCGGCGAGCAGCGACAGCCTGCCCCTGTGCGGCGTGCCGACCGCGAGCCTCCGGACGCCCAGCGACGACAGCTCGTCCGCCGCGGCGAGCAAGCCGGGGGCCAGCGCGTCGAGCCCTTCCAGGCCGAAGCGCTTGGAGGTAGGGAAGCGAGACGCCAGGAAGGCCTCGAAGGCGGCTGCCCTGGCGAGCAAGCGCAGCGTCGCCCTGCGCTCTCGGCGCGGAGGTTTGGAAGGAAGGTGCTCTCTCTCTCGGATCAGCCACGACGCTCTCTCCGGGGGCAGGTGGTCGACCTCGAGGGCCAGCGTGCCGCAGTAAGAGGACGCGAGGGAACGAACTAGCGGGGCGAGGCGCCAGTGCTGCTGGTTGAGCGGGGGTCCGCCGGCGAGAGGAGAAGAAGAAGAAGACGACGACGATTCACCTTCGTCGAAGACAGGCGCGCCGAGGTCGAAGGTCGCCTCCGAGGCTGCTCTGCTCAGTCCCAGCGCGTCGCACGCGGCCTCCGCGAGTTTCTCGTCGTCGTCCTCGTTCTCGTCGACGGCGGCGAGCAGGCTCGACAGCCGCTGGTCCTCCCACGACCTCGACCTCGAGCAAGAGGAAGATGGAGAAGAAGGAGAAGACGACGACGACGAAGAACTGCTGCTGCTGCTGCCGCTGCTGCTGCTCGCTCCCTGCTCCTCTCCAAGCCAGACGCCGCGACCGCTGGAGCCGTCGGCGCCTCTGTTCAGGGGATCCAAGCGGGCGAGGAGGTGGCCCCTGCCGCGGAAGGCCGCGACGCAGGCGCCGACCGAGAGGGTGTCGGAAGCGGAAGCGGGAGGAGCGGAAGGAGAAGTCGAAGAGGAGGCGGCGGCGGCCAAACTCGACGACGACGACGACGACGACGACGACAACGACGACGACGACGATGATGGCAATCCAATCGAACTGAAGCCGCGGAAGTGGCCCCAGGCGGACACCGACAATCCCGTCGATAAACTATTGTTGATGTCTTGCTTTAGGGCGGTCTCGATTCCAGGAAAGCCTCCTCCTCCTTGGCGCAGAGAGCGCAGCGCAAAGAGCCGATGAAGCATTGGTTAGTTGTAATGCAAAAAAGGACACGTTCTTCGCTCTCAGGCGCGCATCAATCCAGGCCTCTGCCGCAACACCGCAGGGAGAGAAGCCATAGTCATAGGAGCGGAGCGATTGAGAGAAGCGAAAGAGTAGAAAGCGACTCGGAAACTAAGTTTTTGTGTTTTTTTTGAATTTTGAATTTTGTTTTTACTTTTCTCTTCTCTCGACCTCAACCTCTCCTCTCTCCCCCCTTCACGCCTCCTCCTCTTCCTCCGCCGCCATCACCTCGTACGCAGCTGCAGCCAGCGCCTCCTCCCTCGTCTCCGGCAGCACTCGCTTCACGCTCAGAGCCCCTTCCTCCTCGTGTCCGTTCTCGCTCCTTCCTCCTCCTCCCCTCTCTCGAAGGGGCACCTCGAACGCAAACACAAAGGTGTTTGAGATCTCGGAGGCGGCTTGCTCGGGCTTGACCACGTCGGCGCGGACCCTGATCCGGACCGTAGCCTCGGCGGTGGAGGAGGAGACGTGGAGAACCTTCCCGCGGAGGCGGAGGAGGTCCCCTGTAGTGGATTTGTTGATGGGAATGAAAGAGAGGTTTTGTTTTTTTTAGTTTTTTTCCCTTCAAGAAATCTCTCTCATCTTTCTCTTCGTTTCAACAACTCACCGACGGCGACCGGCGCCATGAACTCCACCCGCTCCAACTCCACGAACCGCGGCCGGAAACCACAGTGCACGTAGCAGCTCGCAAACGCCAGCTCGAAGGCCCTGCGCATCAGGAAGCCGCCGAAGACCCGACCGGTAATGTTCCGCTGCTGGGGCTGGCACAAGAAGGTGTTGCCCGTGGCTGTGAGCTGGGAAGGGATGGCGTCTCCCGAGGCCAGGGCCGGCAAGTCGGCCGCGGCGGCGGCCTCGCGGACGAGGAGGTCGGCGACGGCCTCTATCTGCGAAGCCTCCGACGAGGGAACCTCTGCGACAGCTGCTGCGGCTTTTGCTTGCCTCTTTCTCCGGCGCTCCTCTGCCTGCGCTGCGCGCTCGGCGAAGCGTCTCTTCTCCACGGGCGTCTCCGGGGCCAGCTGCGGGATGCCCAGGGGACGGTTGCTCTCATCGCGGCACGCAAAGGTGAAGTGGGCGACGAGAGCCGGAGAAGGAGGAGAAGAAGAAGAAGCCCTCTTTTTCCCTCCCCCTTCCTTTCCTCTTCCTCCTTCCCTTTCCCTCCCGACCGGGAACAGCTCGAGGCGGATGTCCATGCTCGTCTTCCCCGTGTAGACCACCTGCCCGCGCGCCTCGACGTCTTCCTCCACGGAGAGAGGGGAGAGGAGCCTGATGGCATCGACGGAGGCGGTGACAAGGACCGGAGGCCTCCGCCGCTCTTCTTCCTTCTCTGCCGTCTTCTCTGCGTTTCCGCCGTCAAAGTGGTTCAGGGCGATGGAGCCGGCCAGGGAGTCGAGGTCCTCGAGGATGCGGCCGATGCGGACGCCGCCCCAGCTGTTGAAAGGGGAAAAGAGGAGGAGGGGTGGCAGGTTGTTCGCGAGGTGAGAAGAACAGGAGAAGAAGAAGAAGAAGGAGACTTCCATACTCATCCCAAAGAAAAAACTACTCACGGGTTGCGGTAGAGCTCCCTCAGCTGCGCGTCCGAGGTGAAGCTGTAAAAGACGGCGACGGCCGACGCCGAGGGAGGCAGAGGCCCCTCCGCCGGCTTCGGAGGCAGCGTCGCCCCTTCCTCCCTCTGCAGGCGCTCGATCCACAAACTCGCAGTGATGGGCGTGAAGACGCCGATGGTGCTGCGCCCCCCGACGATGTCGTTCGTGGTAGTCCGGCGAAGCGGCGACGCGTCCCGGCCGTGGGCGGCGAAGCAGCGGCGTTGCCCGCCAGAGCGGTGGAAGCCAAGGTTCGGGGTCGTCGCTGTCGCGGTCGCCGAAGTCGCGAACGCGGCGATGCGGGTCAGTGTCGAAGACGAGCTTCTCCGCGCCGCCGCCGCTGCCGCTGCCGCGCAGATCGATGTCGTGATGAGAGGCGCGCTCATGTTTCCTACGATGTCCGCGAAAAGAGAATCAGGATCGGGCTCGGGCTCGGAGAGAAACGCGCTCGGAAAGTCGACGATGATGGCATCGTCTGAGTTTTTTTTTTTCGACTTTCGACCTTGTGACTGCTTTTTTTTCTTTTTGCGAATCAATAACAAGGAGAGGGGGGGAGAACAGAATTCAAAAAAGTACACAATATTTTTCTATCCAATAGAAGACCACAGCCCGCGGCGGGTCGGGTCCACCTCGACGAGCCTCGCCCGGCAAGCCGCCGCCGTCGCCGCCGAGGAGGAAGAAACTTCTTCGCCTTTTCCTCCGGCTTCCCTCGCCCACAGCGTCCGCAACGCGTGCGCGTCGTGGAGCAGCAGCAGAGCGGGCACGCACCCCGGGTTGGTCGCCAAGACCTCGGCGGCGAGGGAGGCGTAGCGAGCGTCGTAGGCGAGCGAGAGCGGGAGGAAGAAGCGACGGGTTCGCGTTTTTCGCTCGCTGCTTTCGGCGTGGCCGCCCGTTTTCGCCTCTCCTTCTCTTTCTTCTTCCTCTTCTTCCTTCCACCCCGCCACGGCCCTCGCGTGCGCCCACGCCGGGCTCGCGTCGTGCGGCCTCTCCCTGGCATATTTAGAAGCCAGAGCAAACTCCTCCTCGAGGATCTGATCCGCAGCGGAATCGGAAGAACGGGAACGAGAGAGAAGAGAGAGGAGGCCGCCGACGGCCGCGGCCCTGTGAGCCCACGCGCTGTTGCTGCCCGGGTCTTCGGCGATCGCTCCCCCGGCGAACTCCCGCTCCCCCTCCCAGAGCTGCGGGCAGCGCACGATCCCTGCGACGAGGCAGCGGTGGGACCAGGCGTGGTAGTTCTTGGCGTCGTCCGAGAGCGCCGCCGAGGCGAAGGCGAGCTCGCGCCCGGCTATCAGTTTCGCAAATTCTGTTGCCGCCGCTTCTGCTGCCGCTTCGTTCCCTTCTCCACCTCCTCCTCCTTCTCCCACGGCCTCGGCGATGATCTTGCCGCGGTGGTTCCAGAGCTGGTAGTTCTTGAATCCCGAGCGGGCGGCGACCCGGGCGCAGAGGCGCGCCTCCTCGGCGAGGAAGGAGGAGGAGGAGGGCGAGGGCAGAGGCGACGACAAAGGAGAACTCGAAGAAGCATTGCTCGAAGAGCCCGACAACCCCGAGAGCGCCCTCGAGCAGTCCCACCGCAGCTTCCACGCCGTGTAGTCCGCCGGGTTGATCTTTTCGATCACGGCCGTGGCTACGGCGAGGCACCTGCCGGAGAGCTCCCCGCTCCTGGCGAACGCGCGGAGCAAAGAGAGGCACCCCTTGGAGAAGCGCGAGGCGGCCGCGATGGCTCCGGGGCCGCGGTAGGAGTCGGAGAACGGGTTGTTTGTTTCTTCGTCTTCGTTTACGTTTTCTTCTCCTGCTCCTCCGGTGTCGACGTCGGCGAAGAGCGCGAGCGAGCGCGGGTCGAGGGAGGAGAGTTCATCGTCGTTTTCGTCGTCGCCGCCGTCGTCTTCGAGGAGCAGGAGGAAGTCGTCGAGGTCGCTCGCTCCCGCTCCTGCCTCACCTCTCCCGATCTCTTCGATCGATGCGTCGTCATCGTCAACACTGCCTCGTGCCGCCGCTCCTTGTTGCTGCCTCTCCATTTTTCTCGTCGGGCTTGAGAGGGAGAGAGAGAGAGAGGAAAAGAAGAAAAACTCAACCAAACCGCGGCTTCTCGTGCTCCCACGCGTCCGTCTCCAGCGACGCGACCTCCTCTCTCAGGTCCCCGAGGAGCCTCTGCGCGAGCTTGGTGTCGGCTTCCCTGTTGGCCTGGCGGCGGAGCCTCTCTGCTTCGCTGGTGTTTCCACCTCCGTCGTCGTCGTCCGACTCGAGGACCACGTCGTCGTCGTCGTCCTCCTCCTCCTCGTCGTCCTCTTCGTCCTCTTGTTCTTCGTCGCCTTCTCCTTCCTCCTCCGCTGCTGCTTCCACTTCTGCGCCTCCTGGGGTATCCGGAGCCTCTTGCGCGTCTTCTGCTGTGGCACCTTGCTGCTGTTCTGCTTCGCGCGCGGCTTCGGTTGGTGTTGGAGAGAGAGGGTGGAAGGGGTCGAGGTTGAGTTTTTTTCTTCTTCTTGAGATCAAACTTTCTGTTTCATCTTCCTTCGCTCTCTCTCTCCCTCTCTCTGATATACAATCCACCCACCTTCGAGCCTGGCGACGTCCCTTTCGAGCTGTTCTCTGGTCGGTGGCGGCGTTTCCATCGGTTGTGAGGGAGGGCGCGTGGGGGAGAGAAAGCGAAGGAGAGAGAGTGTGATTGTTTGACGACGTCGCCAGTGATTCGCCGAAATTCGCCGAAATCATTCACTTTCTTCTTCTTTTTTCTTTTTCGTTCCTCTCTTTCGGCGCTTGCTTCTCTTCTCTCCGCGCTATGTCGGACGGCGGCGGCGATGGGGACGGAGACGCAGGCGGCGGCGGCGGCGGCGCAGCAGCAGCCAAGGCCCCCGCCAAGCCGATGACCAATGCCGACTTCAGGGCGCTCCTCGCGGCGCCGCGGCCCGAAGCGGAAGCGGCATCGAAGAAGAAGAAGAAGGACGGTGCTGGAGGCCAGCAGCGCCAGAACCCCCAGCAGCAGCAGCAGCGCTCGTCGCGGGACGGCGAGGGAGGGTTCAAGTACCGGTGAGTGAGAGCAGAACGCGCGAGAGAGCGAGAGAGAGAGAGAGGGAAAGAGAAAGAAACGGCCATCGCTCACCTTCTGTCTCGACCTCTTCCTCCTCCTTCCTCCTTCCTTCTTCCTCCTTCCTCCTTCCTTCCACTACAGCGACCGCGCCGCCGAGCGCCGGAAAGGGATCAACCCGGACTACGACGGCATCGAGCTGGGCGTGTTTGGCGCGGCAGCAACGGCGGCAGCCGCCGGGGCGACGCCGGCCCCGGGCCCTTCCTTTCTGCCGTCGGCCGTCGCGGCAACTGTTGCGGCGGCGTCGGCGTCGGCGTCGGCAACAGCGACAGCCTCCACCGCTGCTGCTGCTGCTGCCGTCACTCTCACCGCCGAGGAGACAAAGTTCCTGGGAGGGGACCTCGAGCACACGCACCTGGTCAGGGGCCTGGACTTCGCCCTGCTGCAGAAGATGCGGAGGGAGGAGAAGAAGAAAAAGAGCAAGGACGAGGGAGGAGGCGAAGGAGAAGGAGAGGAAGGAGCGAAAGAAGGTGGTGAAGAAGGAGGAGAAGCAGCAGCAGCAGCTCCTCTCCCGACTCCCAAGACCGAATTGGGGCGCGTCGCGCTTTCCTGTCTCTTGACGGAGTCGTCGTCGAAGAAAAAGCGATGGGACACGAGCAGAGCGGCCGAGGCCTTTTTGCCCAAGAGGACCGTCTTCGTCTTTGACCTCGGGGGAGACGAAGAAGAAGAGGACGACGAAGAAGAAGAGGCAGAAAAGAAGGACGGCAATAATCCTTCTTCTCCTCACCGCCGCCGCAGGGCTGCTGCTCTCCCTCGCGGCCTGGGCTTCCCGCTGGAGCCGGGGGCCCCGACGACGCTCGTGCGCGCCGCAGCCGACTGCCCCAAGCCCCGAGCGCTGGTTTCTTCTTCCGAGCTGGAAGGTGGAAGCGGAAGCGGAAGCGGAGGAGGAAGCAGCAGCAACAACGGCAACAGCAGCCTGCTCGAGCGCCTCGCCAAGATCATGCTCTACGTCTCGGGGGGCACCTCTGGCGGAGGAGGAAGCAGCAAAAAGAAGAAGAAGGACGGCAAGGATACCGCTGCTGTTGCCCCAGCCGCCGCCGCCGCCGCCGCCGCTGCCCCATTCGCGCTCTTTGGCGGCGCCGAGCTCTCCGTCGACGCCGCCACCGCCGCCACCGCCGCCAGGGAAACGAAAGATGCTCCCAGAAGCGCCGCACCAGAAGAGGCGAAAGACAGAGCGGCACCAGTGGACGCCGACGATGACATCTTCGGCGACGCCGGCAGGGACTACGAGCCGACGGTCGAGGGCGCCGTCGCGGGTCCCGCCGCCCTGCCTCCTCCCTCGTCAAACAACGCTTACGCCGACGCCGAGGCCGCGTACGGGTCCGCGTACCCCACCGCGGAGGAGTACGACGAGGGAGCGGGCGCGGGCGGCGGTGGTGCGGGGATGGAGACGGAGGAGAGAGAGCAAGCAGCGGAGGAAGAGAAGAGGAAGGCTTTGGCGAAGAAAAAGCCCTCCGCTGCTGCTGCTGCTGCTCTCCGCCGCCGCCGCCGCACTGACGGCGTCGGCGACCGCGCCGAGCGCCGGGCCGCCGTCGCCCCCGGCGGCCTGGAGGAGGAGGACGACGACGCGTACGCGGAGCTCTACCCGGGCACGGCGGGCTTCGGCAGGGAGGCCTGCAGCGACGACGACGACGAAGACGGCGGGGAGGAGGACGAGGGGCGAGGAGGAGGGAGGAAGGTGCCAGACCCCGCGGTCGAAGCTGCTGCGGCCGCGAACGAGAAAAAAGGAAAGAGGAAAAAGCCCGTCGCCTCCGCCGGCAAGGAAGACAAGAAGCTCGACTCCGACCTGGGCAAGATCAGGGAGATCCTCGAGGTCGAGAAGGGCGCCGACGTGGCCGGGGCGTTCGGGGACACGAGCAAGGCGGATGAGGAGGCGGCGCTGGCCGCGGCGGCGAGCAAGCGGCGGCGGAGGCTTGTTGGGTGAAGTCTGAGGACGATGATGATGATGATGATGATGATGATGATGATGATGATGATGGTGATGGTGATGATGATGATGATGGTGATGGTGATGATGATGATGATGATGATGATGATGATGATGATGATGATTTTAAAGAAGCTGTAAAAAAATAAAACTGAAAAACGCACTGTTTCCCGCTTTCTCTCTCTCTTTCGGCGACGGCGGGGCTGAGGAGGGAGCGTGCGGGTCGAAGAAAAGGGTGGAAGGGTTCCCCCTCAAGAGCGTGATTTTCTTTTTGCTGCGGGTTGAAAAGGTGAGGTTGAGAGTGAAGAGCTCTAGCAAAAAAAAAAAAACTCGACTCAACTCCTCTTCTCCACAAATCCTTTCCCTTCCCCGCCGCGCCACGTTCCGCCCACTCGACTCCCCCGTCGCCCCCTCCATCATGCAGTCCACCCTCTCCATGCGCTCTGCGGTGAGTCAAAAGGCCGCGCGAAGCGTCGCAAGGCCAGCGAGCCAAGCGAGGCAAAAGATCAAGGTCGAAGGAGAGAAGAAGAAAAAGAGGAGGAAGAAAGAAGAAAAAGGCTGCTCGCTCTTTTCCTCTTCATCCCTCGTCTTTTCGACGCCTCGCCGCCGCGCATTTCTCCCTCCAACTCGAGCTCACGAATCAACTACGAAACAATTCACCAAAACCACAGCGCATGACCGCCCCGGCCCGCCGCACGGTGAGTAATTGGGCTTCTTTTTTCTTTCTTTCGAGCGAAAGAAAAAGCGACGACGAGCGTCGACGCGACTGCTCTCTGAACAAGACAATTGAGGAAGAGCAATCAAAGAGCCGCGTTTCTCGTGCCAATTCCAGCGCTAGTTTTCTTCTTCGCATCGACAAGGCTCGAGATCACGTCGAGATATACTCTCCCGGTGGAGAACAACAGCGAAAAGCGCCACGCTTGGGCGCATTCGAAGCGATAGAATGGGGGGACGAAAAAACGAGACGTCGACGACGGCAAAAAGAGGTTTCTTCTTCCTCGCGCGATCAAGCCTCTTTTCCTTTCTCTATCTCTCACGCCCTTCCTCCCTCTCCTCGTTCTGTCTGCCTCCCAACTCTCATACAGGCCAACCGCGCGCGCACCGTCGTCGTCCGCGCCGAGGAGCGCACCGTCGTCATCGGCCTCGCCGCCGACTCTGGTGCGTTTGAAATTGATCACCACAGAAAAAAGGGCAACAACGAAGAACCGCCGACGACCAAGCGTTGGTCTCTCAATCTTTCCTCGTCCCCCGCTCACCTCGTCCCCCCCTCAAATCCTCCCCAATTCACGCACTGAACAGGCTGCGGCAAGTCCACCTTCATGCGCCGCATGACGGGCGTCTTCGGCGGCAACCCCGAGCCCCCGGCCGGTGCGTTTGAATTTGGACTTTTTTTCTTCCTTTCAAGATCAAAACGCAAGCCAAAAAAAAATCGAGCTCAAACCTCGACCTCTTCTTCTCGTGTTCTCGTTCCTCCTTTCTCATTCTCTCCCTCTCCCTTCTTCTTCCTCATCTCTTCTTCTTTCTTCTTCCACCCTCCCGACCCACCAAACCACCAGGCGGCAACCCCGACTCCAACACGCTCATCTCCGACATGACCACCGTCATCTGCCTCGACGACTACCACGCCCACGACCGCAACGGCCGCAAGGTCGAGAAGATCACGGCCTTGGACGAGCGCGGCCAGAACTTTGACCTGATGTACGAGCAGGTCAAGGCCCTTCGCGAGGGGAAGGCCGTCGACAAGCCCATCTACAACCACGTCTCGGGCCTCCTGGACCCGGCTGAGAGGATCGAGCCCCCCAAGATCCTGGTCATCGAGGGCCTCCACCCCTTCTACGACCCGCGCGTCCGCGACCTGCTCGACCTCAAGATCTACCTCGACATCTCGGACGAGATCAAGTTTGCGTGGAAGGTCCAGCGCGACATGGCCGAGCGCGGCCACTCGCTCGAGTCGATCAAGGCCTCGATCGAGTCGCGCAAGCCCGACTTCGACAAGTTCATCGACCCGCAGAAGAAGCTGGCCGACATCATCATCCAGGTGCTGCCGACGCAGCTGGTCCCGGACGAGAAGGAGGGCAAGATCCTGCGCGTGCGCCTGATCCAGAAGGAGGGCAAGGAGCTGTTCAGCCCCGCTTTCCTGTTCGACCAGGGCTCGACGATCTCGTGGATCCCCTGCGGGCGCAAGCTGACGTGCTCGTTCCCCGGGATCAAGTTCTACTACGGGTAAGGAGAAGAGAAGAAGGAGGAGGGGATAGGAGAGGGAGAAGAGATGGAGAGAGAGTTTTTTCCCTTCTTTTTTGAAAGCGGCGCGCGCCCGCGGCGGTGAAAAAAGAGACGACACAAAACGGAACTCGCGCCTCTCTCACTCACTCACTCATATCCACCACCAACACCATCAACACCAACCCAACACAGCCCCGACACCTACTACGGCGAGGAGGTCTCGGTCCTCGAGATGGACGGCGCCTTCGACAAGCTCGAGGAGCTGATCTACGTCGAGTCGCACCTGTCGCAGACGTCGTCCAAGTTCTACGGCGAGATCACGCAGCAGATGCTCAAGAACTCGGCCTTCCCCGGTTCCACCAACGGCACTGGCCTGTTCCAGACCATCTGCGGGCTCAAGATCCGCGAGGTGTACGAGAAGATCGTGAAGAAGGAGGTCGCGGCTGTCTCTGCCTAGAGACAGAGAGATGAAAGCTGTGAAGGAAGAGAGGAGAGGAGGGCTCCCCCTTCTTGACTCTCTTTTTCCGCATATTTCTTCATTCATTTTTAATGTTTTTTTTTTCGTCTCGTTTGACGAGAGAGAAAGAGAGAGGGATTGGTGAGGGAGACAAAACAAAGGCAGGGAGAGAGCAACAACACAAAAAACTCGAGGAGCGAGAGAGAGAAAAAGAAAACTCTTTCGCAGGGAAACAGAGAGAGAGAAAGAGAGAGAAACCAATTTTTTAAAAAAGAAAATCGTGTGTGTAGTTCTTTTCCCCCTTCTTTTTTTGAAAAAAATCAAAACTTTTGGAGAAGGAGGGAGAGAGGGAGCGGTGGCGGAGTGGCGGTGGAGTGGAGAGAGAAAGAGAGTGGCGAAGAGAAGAGGTGAAGAAGAGAAGAGGCAGCAGGGGAGAGGATTCCTGGAAGAGGAAGAAAAAAAAGGGAAAAAAGAAAAAACTTTCTCTTCTTCTTCTCTCTCTTTCTTCTCCACAGAAATCTTTCTTCCCTTTTCCGCTCCTCCAACCACTCCTTCCGCGCTTTCGCTCGCCCCCATTCCGATCAGGTAAGGCGCCGACATCATCCCGGAGCACGCTCGTGGGAGCACGGCGCGACACGGACTCGCAAACAGGAGGGAAGAGATGCGTTTTTTCTTGTTCTTGCCTTTTTTGCTTTCTTGCTTTTTTCCGAGCAGAAAAAGCTCGCCATGGTTTTGCGTCGAGCCGAAGCTTGTCCTCGCTCTGCCGCCTCGCTCGTCCCTTGAAGCCGCCTTTTCTCCCCGCGGAGGCGTTGTCCGTGTCGAAGAGGTCACTTGAACGGGTGTTGTTTCCGCTGCAGAGCGCAGCAAAGCGAAGAAAACGACCGCCGTTTTTTCTTCTTCTCCGTCTTTTTCTTCTTCGCCGACGATCGATGATGACGGGCATCGACGCCGAAAAAAGTTTTTTCCTTGCGGGTGCTCCTCCTCTTTCTCTCTCTCTTCTTCAGCCCTTCCCTCCCTTGGCTTCTCCCATCTCGCTTCGAAACTCACCCCTTTCTGTCCTCTCTTTCGAAACCTATCCACCTCCCAGAGGGAGCGTCGCGTCAGCGGAAGTTTTCTAGAACAAGGGGGGAAAGAAAGAGAAGAAGAAGACAGTTCTTCATTTCTTACTCTCTTCTTCCGCCCGAAAAAAGAGAGAGAATCGGAAAACCATCATGCCGTTGAGCCGCCTCGCGAGCAGCAGCGGCAGGCACGCCTCCGCGGCTGCGTCCGCGCCTGGAAGCGGGCGCTTGATGTCGGCGACCTCTGGTGCTAGGTGAGTGGGATGAGAGAGCGTGGAGAGGGAGGAAAAGGAAAGGGGAAAGCGAGATGTTTTTTTTATTTCTTCAAAAGGCGGCGATGAAAGAAGATGGAGGAGGAGGAGCTCATCGCTCGTCGTCGACCTCTTCTTTTCCTTTGTTCCCTTTGTTCGTTTCCTGCCCTTGCTCCTTCTTCCTCTCGTTCACTCACGCTCTTCCTCTCTTTCTCTCCCTCCGCCGACCTCAAACATCGCAGGCAAACAAGACCTAGGCCGACGACGACGACGACGACGACGACGACGACGACGACGACGACGACGAAGACCTTGCCCTCCTCGTCCTCTCCGCTCTCGCGGCCCTCCCTCCTGCCCTCCAGGCCTCCCCCGCTCGTCGTCGCCTCTGCGGGCCTCTCCGCCGACGACAAGCCCGCCAACAACCTCGAGGCGCTCGTCAAGCTCGACACCGCGGCCTCGCACCTCGGCGGAGACGGCGTGGCGTCGTCGACGCTGGGACCGGCGATCGCATCAACGTCGAGTTCAGCGGCTTCCACTTCTTCCTCTTCTTCATCTCCTGAAGCCCGCTTTGCCGGGATCAAGACGCTCTCGGACCTGCCGTCGTACCCGAAAGACTTTGTGCTCCGCCGCCTGGTCGTCTTCGTCGGGATCGTCATCGGGTACGCGTGCTACTACCTGACGCGCAACTCGCTGACGTACGCGGCGCCGGTGAGTAGGAGTTTTTGGTTGTCGGTTTTTTGTTGTTTCTTTGAAATATTTTTTCGACAAAAACGTTTTGCCGAAACGAACAAATTCTCACCTTTTTTCCTTTTTCCAAAACCCGCTTCCACGCACAAAAAAAACAGGTCATGGTCGCCGACGCGGCACTGGGGATGGACATCACGCAGGTGAGTGGCCTTTTGGAATCGCTCTTTTGCTTTAAAAGAAGGGGAATAAAACGAGAAAAAACTCACTTTTTTCCTCAAAAAAAAAACTTCTCCTCATCAGGTCGGAACCCTCACCTCGCTCTTCCCGATCGCCTACGGCATGTCAAAGTTCGTCTCGGGCGTCCTCGGCGCCCGCTCCTCCCCGCGTCTCATGCTTGCCGGCGGGCTCATGGCCACGGCGGCCGTCAACATTGCTTTCGGGGCCGGTACCGGAATGGCCTGGTTCTGCACTTTTTGGGCCCTGAACGGGATCCTGCAGGGCTTCGGCGGCCCCTGCTGCGCCCGGATCCTGACGTCGTGGTTCGCGACCAAGGAGCGCGGGACCTACTGGGGCATGTGGAACATCGCGCACAACTTGGGCGGGTTTGGTAAGGGAGAGGAAAAGTTTTTTTTTTTTTTTTTTGAGAAAGAGAAGATGAAAAAAAAACTCACTTTAAGAACACCAAACGCAAACCTTCCAACCCCACCACCACCACCAACCTCCAGGCGCCCCCGTCCTCGCAGGCTCCGCCGCCCGCGCCTTCGGCTGGAAGTGGGGCATGTGGGCCCCGGGGATCGTGGGCCTCGCGGTCGGCCTGCTGCTGCTCCTGGGCGTCCGCGACTCGCCCGAGGCGTGCGGCTACCCTCCGATCGAGGAGGTCAAGCCCGCCAAGAAGAAGGTCGAGGAGGTTAGCAAGGCCGCTTCTGGTGCTGCTGCGGCGGAGAAGCCGTCGCTGCTGGAGCTCCTGCTGACCAACGTGCTGAAGAACCCGTACATCTGGGGCATGGCGCTGGTGAGTTGTTGGAAGAAAGTTTTTTTTCTTTTTTCTTTTTTTGCTTCTTCTTTTTTGTCTTTTGTCGAAAAAAAAACTCACTCTCTCTTCCTTTCTCTCTCTTTCTCTGTCTTTCTCCCACCAATCCAAAACGACACCAACAACAATCCAGACCTACTTCTTCGTCTACGTCGTGCGCCAGGGCGTCACCTCCTGGTTCGTCTTCTACCTGATCAAGGCCAAGGGCGTCGCCGACGCCGGTTCCGCCGCGTTCCGCGTCTCGGGCCTCGAGTTGGGGGGGTTGTTCGGCTCGCTGCTGGCGGGGAGGCTGTCGGACGCGATGATCGCCAGGGACCCGCAGGCCGGGTCCGTGGGCAAGCGGGTGCAGGTGCGTTGGTTTGTGGGTGGGGGGCAGGGCGTCGAAGAAACGGAGAAAGAAACCCTCTCGAAGAAAAAAAAAACGAAAAAAAACTCACCTCTTCCCTTCCTCTTCTTCTCCATCTCCCCCTTTCTCCCACCACCTCCCCCTCCCCTTCCCCCTCCTCTCAACCCAACAACCAGGTCGTCATGGCCTACACCGTCGGCGTCGCGGCCTCCCTCGCCGCCTTCTGGGCCGTCCCTGCCTCGGCCGCGGCCCTGCAGTGGGCCTGCGTCTTCGCCATCGGCTTCTTCCTCTACGGCCCGCAGATGCTCATCGGCCTCTGCGGCGCCGAGCTGGTGGGGCCCGAGTCCGTGGGGGCCTCCGAGGGCTTTTTGGGCTGGGTCGCGTACCTGGGCGCCGCCAACGCTGGCGTGCCGCTGTCGCTGATCGTGAAGAACTACGGGTGGGGGGCCTACTTCTCCGCGCTGCTGTGCGCCTGCGCCGGGGCGCTGCTGCTGCTGGCTCCCATGGTGGGGCTGCGGTCGCACGTGCAGAGGGAGGCCGACGAGGAGAGGAAGCTGGCTTGAGGTTGGTTGGGTGGTTGCGTGAACGGAGGAAGAGAAAAAAGAGACAAAAAAAGAGAGAAATGGTGATGATGATATCAACTTTTTATTTTATTTTTTACTTCAGAAATCGTGGAGCGACAGCGAGTGAGAGATACAGAGAGAGTGTGTGCGGGCCGCGAACAGATCGAAAATTTTCATGTTTTCGTGACGGAGAAAGCGAGAGAGACGGAGAAAGCGAGAGAGACGGAGAGAGAGAGAGAGACGGAGAGAGTTGTTTTGTTTGTTAACTGTTTTTTTACGTTTTTCCCATCGTTGTTTTTTCTTCTTCTTCTTCTTCTTCTTCTTCTTCTTTACCAGTGTGTGACTTGAGCACGAGATCTTCTATGCAGTATATCGCGCGCGGAAAAGAGCTCGCGCGCGTAAAGAAATCAAACAGAAATAGAGAGAGAGAGGCGAGAGAGGAAGAAGAACGTCATTTTTTTTCTTTCTTTTTGCACCTAAAGTTTTTTTTCTCTCTCTTCTATGAATCACTCTCTCCCCTTTCTCTCTCTCAAGCAAGCATCGCCGCCAGTGTCCCCACCGCGGAAACGCCCGCGACCACGTAGCTCGACCTGTCGATGGGCCCTTTTTCCAAGGGGCCCGCGTGCTCTGCCTGCGCCCCGTGCGACGCGCCGTCCCACCAGAGGTGCCTCAGACCTCCAGCCAAGTGATAGACGAAGGGGAAGGCCACGACGCCTTTGGCCGGGAACGCCAGCAGCGGGTGCGCCCCGGCCCAGGCGTCGACGGCGGCCGGGAGGTCTCCCGTCAGGGCCAGCCAACCCGCTCCCGTCGCGCCGACCGTCAGCGCGACGCCCGTCGCCCTGTTGACGACGGAGCTCAGCGCGTTGACCGGCATCCTGTAGTGGAAGGACTTGCCGTCGATCTCGAAGACGTGCGGGGAGACAGGCCTCTTGGAGGCGAGCTGGAGTAGGGAAGGGTGGTGGTGGGAGATGGAGAAGAGGTGAAGAGGGTGTGAGTTTCCGTCGTCGTCGTCGTCGTCGTTTTCGTCGAGAGAGAAAGGAAAAGAACCTCTCTCTCTCTTTCTCTCTTTCTCTTTTTCCTTACCTCGAGGTGGTCAGAGGGCGTGCCCAGGAACTCCGTGCCTCCGTGGTAGGGCGAGTCGCGGCCCCAGAACTCGGGGACCTTGCTCATGGAGCTGTTGTTTTGAGTTTTGTTTTTCCTTTTCAAGAGGTTGGCGAGAAAGTGAGAGAGAGGAAAGGGAGAGGTCGCCCTCGCTCGTGCCGTTATGCTCCTCCTCCAACTCCTCCTTCGGCGGCTTTTTGTTTCCAAAGCTTTTCGCCTCCTTCCGCGCTCGAAAACGCGACCTTTTCCGCCTTTGACGCTCTTTTCCTCCGACGAGCGTCAACTCCCTCTGTCGCTCTGCACTCTCGACGAGTCAGAACGGCAGAAAAAATATCGCTACGTCGGCAAAAAAGGGATCGTTTTTTTCTTTTTTCCGGCCCTCGATGGCGAAAGAAAGAAAGAAAGAAAAAAACTCATGCTCTCTCTCAACTCCGACACCGCTCTCCAGCCCACTCACCGCAGCGATCCCAGCTCCCCTGCGCGACGGGCAAGATCCAGCGCCGACCGCCTGGACTGGCGCGCGAGCAGGAGCGCGGCGGCCATTTGGGAAGGTGGTGTGGAGAGAAAAAGAACAAAAGAAAGAATAAGCTATTGTGGCCGATGGTTTTTTTTCTTCTTCTTCTTCTTTTCTCCTTCTCTCACAACTTCTTCCTTTCTTTCTTCTTCGCTTGCTGTTTACTCAGCGGAGAAGCAGAAGAAAGAGACCAGCGCATCAACACCAACGATGGCGGGACTCGCGCGCGTGCTCAACGGTGCGTCTGAAGCAAAGAGAAGACAAGAACAGAGATGTCGACGGGCATTAAGGGCATCAAAGAAAAAACGGCTGCCATCATTTGCTTTTCCTCCTAGGGAAAATACTACCGTGCACGCCTCTATCCGACCTCTCTTTTGCTCGAGCGTGACCGAGTTGACATGTGCTATCGACAGGCGCAGGAGGAGAGAGAGCACGAGATCGCAGACGCACGCGAGAGAGAGACAGAGGTTGAATGCTTCGTTCGTTCCATTCGTTCTTCTTCTTCTTCGTCTCTTCCTTCTTCTCTCAACCCCGACCTCCTCCTCTTCCCATTCCTCCTCCCAAAACAAAACAACAGCGGACACCGCCAACGCCCCGCAGCTCAAGAAGCTCTACCACAACTCCTCCCTCGCCCTGGCAGGACTCGTCCCGCTCGCCGTCTTCCAGCAGCAGGGAGACCTCTTCGGCCGGATCGTCGACGCCGGTCTCACTGTGGCTCTCCCAATCCACTCGCACATCGCGATGAACTACGTCGTCACCGACTACATCCCGAAATCGGTCAGAGGGGCTGCGCGGTGGGGCGTGCTGGGGTCCTCGGTGGTGATCGCTGCCGGGATGCTGAAGCTGAACGTGGCGGGACCGGGCGTGACGGCGACTGTCAAGGCGCTGTGGAAAGGAGGGGAGGCTGGTTTCGCCGCGGCGGCCGGCAAGGCTGCAGTAGAAGCTGCTGAGGCGAAGAAGGAGAAGAAGTGAAGAATTTTTTATGAGATCGCAAAGAGAACACGGCGCTAGGCTGTTTGTCTCCATCATTTGTAGGAAAAAGAACAAAAATAAAGCTCGGCGCGGTTTTTAAAAGTGAGAGGAGAAGAAAGAAAGAAAGAAAGAAAGAAAGAAAGAAAGAAAAAACCCGAGTTTCGGTCACGAGCGCGCTCCAAGGCCATCTCTCTTTCCTCTCTCGCCGTCTCTCTCTCTCTCTCCCTCTCTCCCTCATCTCCTCTCCATTTTTTTCGACATTCAAATATTTCTAAGCACGAGTTCTTTAACAGTTTAACGAGAGAAACGAACAATAAGAAGAAGAAGCAGAAGAAAACAATTTCCCTCTTTGCTGCTGCGCCTTTTCCCTCTCCCTCCGCACCCTTCCTTCTCTCTCCCTTCCTAGATCGAAAGCCCCAGCTGCAGCCCGAACACGGCGTGCACCACGAACAGCGCCAGGATCGCGCTCCCGAAGTAGGCGTGCGCGCCCCTCAGCCCGGGGTCGTCCTCGAAGAACGCCGACAGCATCCCCTGCAGCAGCAGCAGCAGCAGGCCGACCGAGCCCGTGATGAAATGCGGGGACTGCGTGAGGGGCTTGCCCTGCATGAGCAGGGACATGAGGCCTCCCAGGGCTCCGGCCGCGAAGAAGAAGGTCATGCCGATGGCTGTAAAGTTTTTTTTTTTTTTGAGAAAAGAGAGAAATGAGAGACAGAGAGAAAGAAAGGAAGGGAGTTTTGAAGAAGAAGGAAAAAAAAACAATCAAGAAAAAAATCAAAACGCACCGAGCTTCGGGTGCAGGTCCTTGGCCTTGGCGACCACGGCCTCGCTGTCAGAGAGGCGGATCGACCATCCCAGATATCCCGAGCCGTAGATGCCCATAGCGGCGAGGACGACTAGTTTTTTGGTTTTGTTGGAAGAAGAGAGGTGGTGGTGAGTCTGGAAAAAAAATAAAGGTCGAAAGTTGTCCCGTGTTCTCAGAGCGTGGCTCCTTCTTCTTCTTCTTCTTCTTCTTCTTCTTCTTCTTCTTCTTCTTCTTCTTCTTCTTCTTCTTCTTCTTCTTCTTCTTCTTCTTCTTCTTCTTCTTCTTCTTCTTCTTCTTCTTCTTCTTCTTCTTCTTCTTCTTCTTCTTCTTCTTCTTCTTCTTCTTCTTCTTCTTCTTCTTCTTCTTCTTCTTCTTCTTCTTCTTCTTCTTCTTCTTCTTCTTTTCCTTCTTCTTCTCACCTGCCATGTTGCCAGGGTGTCCCCAGTGCACCAGCGCGTCGGGGAGCCCCAGCGTCGAGAAGAAGTCGGCCTGGCCCTGGAGCAGGCCGGTGAAGTACTTCTCGAGGCCGCGCGGGGCTCCGCCGGAGGCGGCGGCGAGCAGGGCGACTGTTTTTCGTTTTGTCATTTTGTTTGTTTTTGGGGGGAGGGGAGAGGTTTTCAAAAAGAGCCAGCGATCGTTTCTATCCGAAAAACAGTTATATCTCTCAACGCAGCAGCTGTGGAGCGATGAACGGGCCACCATCACCCCGCCTCTCACCTGGCGCGAGCGACGAGAGCAGGTGGAGGTCGGAGGAGGAGGAGGTTTTCGTTGAGCCGCCGCCGATGACGGCATCGATCTTGCGAGCGGCCTTTGCCGGCACCCTGCTCGCCCTTCCCGTGGAGGAGGGACGAGCGACAGCGACCGGCATGATCTCCCTGCGAGTGAGCATGGCCCTGTTCATTCTTTTTGCTTGAAACGGGAGGGCGGGGCAATTGAAATTGAGAATGGAGAGTTTTTTTTGTTTTCGAGATTGTGATTGCGATCTGTTTCACTTTTTACCTTAGAATTATTTCGCCCCTTTTCCCCTCCCTAGTTTGAACGAGAAGCTTCCGGCTTTTCTGCACGTTCTATGCGTCCATGCAGTGCTGTTGAATGCCTCTAGCACCGTAGCGGGGAGTGTGAGTCGATAGAGAGCTATCTCCAGGAAAGAACACGGATGACGACGGATAGCTGCTTCGACGACAATGCGAACTCCTCCGCCGCCGCAGCTGCTCTCGCCGCAGCCCGGGCCTGGACCGCCGCCCTCGCCTCCCCGCCACCGCCCCCGCCCTCGGCCTCCTCTCCCTCTTCTTCTCTTTTCCTCCGCCGCCTGGGCATCGCCAAGCTCGTCCACGAGCGGTGGAGGAGCGAGGGCGAAGACGCCGGCGCGTGGTTCGACGGCGGGGTCGACGCGCTCGAGGGATTTGTGTCCGAAGCTGTTTGCTCGACCTCGACCTCGACCTCCGACAAAGAAGAACTCGCCTTCGTCGACCTCATCTCCGACGGCGCGCGGCTCAACCACCGCAACGGCTTCTCCGCTCTCTTTGCGGCGCAGAGGCTCCTCCCGGGTCCCCTTCAGCGCCCGGCTCTGCTCCTGGGGGCCGCAAACGAATGGCGCTGTTCCCAGCTCTGGCGCGACAAGAAGAACGACCGTTTTTCTTCTTCTTCTTCGCCTGACTGGGAAGCCTTCGCCTCTTCGTTCCCAGCGGGGCAAGAGGCTCGAATCACAGACGGGAGGAGGAAGGGTGCCAAGCCGGACGTGCGGAAGAAAGTGGAGGTCTCTGAGGCGGTGAGGCTGCTGGTGGAGTTTGAGGAGAAGAGTTTGGGGAGGAAGGAAAAAAACGACGGCGACGAAACACCCCGCGAAACCGAGACGGAAACCGAAACAGAGCTGCCTTACCTCAAGGACTTGCAGTGCTCGCAGGCGCACCCCCGCGGGCTCCTGGACGACGCTTCCCCGGCGTGGGCGAGCGGCGACGAGTGGCTTGGGGACGGGGCGGCGTTTTGGTCGAGCGAAAGAGGAAGGGGGGAGGAAGGGGAAGGCGAAGGAGGAAACGACGGCGCTGCAAAAACAGCAGCAACAGCAACAGCAACAGCAACAGCAACAGCAACAGCAACAGCACCTCCACCTCCGCCCTCTCTCCGCCGCCCTCCCTCCTACCGCTTCGTCTACGCCGGGCCCCTGGGGGCCTCCACGCCCTGGCACGCCGACGTCTACGGCAGCTGCGCGTGGTCCGCCAACGTCACGGGTTGGAAGAAGTGGATCTTCCTGAGCCCCGAAACGGCGCCGCTGCTCTACTCGAGATTTGGTGAAGTGACGTCAAAGTGGCTCGAGGAGGATCTGGAGCGGAACTCGATCTCTTTCCCCTGGCTGCGGGAAGCTCAAGGGCGCACGGTCTCGGTGCTTCAGGGCCCCGGGGACGTCGTCTTTGTTCCTCCGGCGTGGTGGCACTGCGTCGAGAACGTCGAAGAGCCGCCGGAGGGCTCCCCGCGGCTCTGGCGCGGCGGCGGCGGCGGTGATGGGGAAAAAGGCAAAAGGCTCGACAACGAGAGCTCCGGAGACGAGTTGAGGTCTCGTTCTTCTTCTTCTTCAGCTGCCGCCATCTCGATCAACGTCAACTTCGTGGCCGGCCCCGTCGCTTGCGCCGCGGCATGGGAGGACTCCGTCCTACGCGAGCACGAGGAGGAGCTCCGGAGGAAGAGGAGCGGAAGAGGAGCTGTTGATCATCTCGAGGTCGAAAGCGACGACGAAGAAGGAATCGAAACGCCACGCCGCCAGCTGCTCCATTCTTTACCCCCTTTGCCCCCGCTCCCGGCGAGGCAGGTCGACGGCTCCACTCTGGCTTCCCCTGCCGCCGAAGGGATCGGGATCGGAGGGTTCGTCACTCTGGCGCTGGGGGCAGCGGAGAGAGCAGCAGAGGTTATCAGAAGAGCCGAAACGGCGAAACTCGACGCCGACGCTGACGACCCTCTTCTCGCGGTCGCGTTCGCGCGGGCCGCAGTGAGCGCCCGCTCTGCGCGCAGGGTGATGCTCGGAGCTGCTAGCTACGCAAGGAGAGCCGCCGCCGCAGCTGGACAAGAGGGAAATGACGAAAACGCCGCCGCGGAGGAGGAGTTTCTCGAGGGGCTCTCTGTGCGCGAGCTCCAAGCCGCTTCAAAGGAAGCGGCCGCGGCGGTCGAGGCCGCGGCGGCGCTCCTTGGCGTCCGGGCGCATCTTTGATTTCGTTTCATTCTTATAATGTATTTTTGTACACCAAGCACCGTTACAGTAGAAAGCACCTCGAACTCTCAACCTTTCTTCAAAAAAATCCTGGCCTCGCAAGCGCGGAGGTACTTCTCTATCCTCTCCCTCGCCCGGGGCCTCCCCTCGACGAAAAGCGCGTCGCGGAGCTTCGCAGCGGCTCCGGGCATGTCCCCGGCCTTGACTCGGTCGATCGCGGCAGCGTAGGCTGCGTCGGAAGAGGCGACTCTTGCTTCTTTGTCTTCTTCCTCTTCGTCTCCGTTCTTCCGACCGACCGCCCTCGCCGGCGCGACGGCGGCGGCGACGGCCGAGCAGCGCAGCGCCTCGAGCCGCGCCCGCAGGGCGGCGATGGCCCCTGGCGAAAAGTCGATATCGTCTTCGCCTTCTTTCTGCTGCTGCTGGTCCCGGAGGACCTGCCCCCAGTTCTCGTCCTCGTCGCAGGCCTGGACCAGGCCGCAATAGCCTGGGAGTTGGGGTGTGGTTGGATTTTTGTCGAGGTCGTTTGAGGTCGAGCTTTTTTCTCCGACGACGTTTGCATCGATTGCCATCATCATCACCTCTCCTCTCTTCTCTTCTCTTCTTCTCTCACCGTCCCACTTCGCCTCGAGACGCGAAGCCTCTTGCGCGGCGGCCTCTATCTCGCGCTGGGTTCTCTCGATGACGGTGCGGACCGCGGCGTCGTCCGCTGGGTCGGCGGACATCGCGGTGAAGAGATGGTTTCGAAAAAAAAAACGAAAATGAAAAAAATGAGCTGACTTCGAAATTTCTCTTTCTTTTGCTTGCACTAGGAAACAAAAAAAAAGCTTCTCTTTCTCTCTCTTTCTCTGCTCTCTCTCGCATGGCGGACTCCCTAAAAGAAGAACGAAGAAGAAAAGGGCAAGGGGAAAGCAATACAAAAAAAAGATGGTTGGCGACTGCAAGGGGAAAGGCGAGGTGATGGAGGTGAAGGAGTTCTCTTTCTACCTTCCCTTGCGCGCTACAACGACGACAACGGCAGCGTCGTCGAAAAGGAAAAAAGAAGGCGAAACGTTTTGTTTGTTGTTGTATAGAAGGAATCGTGCTCTGCTTTGCTTTGTCTTTGTTCATTGTGTATTGAAAGAATCGATTTTTTTTTTGTCTGTTCTCATTCATTGCGCCTCGGCGACCGGCGGCAGCGACGACGGGAGGCTCCCGCGCAGCGCGCCGGCGCTCCCCGCTCCTCCTCGGATATGAATCGGCCTCGACGACGGCGACAAACCACCACCGTTACCACTCGCCGAAGCAGCGTCCAGCGCCACCCTCGCGCAGTCCCGCCCGCGCCCGGAAGAGAGCCGGTCGTCGTAGAGCTCGAGCGCGGCCCTCTCCCCTCCCTCGCCGCCGTCGGCGTGCAGCATCCTCAGAAACTGCGTGAACGACAGCCCGTCGCGCACGCTGTCGTCCCGCTTGGCCGCCTCCGCCAGGGCCGAAGCGATGGCTGCGTCGACGTCTGCGGCGGAGGCGCCCGCGGCGGAGGGGACTTTTGAGCGGAGGCAGGCGCCGATGTCGGCCCGAGAGATCGCGCCGTCGCCGTCGCGGTCGATCGCGTCAAACGCGCGGCGCGCCAGGGAGACGAAGCTGTCCTCCCCGGCCACGGCACGCAGCGCCGCCCAGTCGATCTGCGAGGCGGCCAGCTGCGCCCGGGTCACCCTCGACGAGTCGCCCAGCTGCTGCAGCACCCGGTCGGCCTCGCCGTCGCCCAGCCGGTACCCCAGCGACTCGAGGCCCGAGACTACCTCGTCGCGCGAGACGACGTCGCGGCCCTCGGAGAAGCCCAGCGCCTCGTACAAGAACTCCATGGCGCAGTCCGAAGGGCCAGTGACGAGCGGGGCGCCGCGAGCGTCGAGCGGGCAGACCTGCGGAGGGGAAGCCAGAGAGGCGGCGGTGGCGGCCGCAGTGCCCGGGGAGGCGCCGGCTGCGAGCGCCGCCGCCGCCGCCGCGGCCCGCCTCGCCCGGTCCTGCACCCGCTTGGCCTCGGCCGCGTCGGCCAGCAGCTCGGCGGCGATCATCTCGAGCACGCTGCGGCGGAAGGCCGAGGCGGAGGCGTAGCGCTGCACGCGCTGGACGACGGCCAGGGACAGCTGCCGTCCCGCCTGGCGTTCCGAGGAGTTTCCTCCCACCAGCCACGGGTGCCTGAGGGCCTCTGCCGCGGTGGGCCTCTTCGCGGGGTCGCGGTCGAGCAGGGAGCGCACGAAGGCCTTGGCCTCGTCGGAGACGCCTGAGAGCGGAGTGAGAGTTGAGTTGAGTTGAGAGGAAAAAAAGAGAGTGAGTTTTTTCTTCTACGTTTTCGGGTTTTTTTTTCCTCAACTTTGTTTTTCTTTCTTCTTTCTTCTTTCTTCTCCTCTGCTCTCCGAAATCTTCTTCTCACCTTCCCAAGCAGGCCCGTCGGTCCTCAGCTTGTCCGTCAGGATCGACCTCCACACCCTCGACAGCACGGGCCCCCCGGAACCGTACCCGGACTTGTCGTCAAAGGGGAACCTGCCGGTCAGCAGCTGGAAGGCCATCACCCCCGCGGCCCAGAGGTCGGCCTCGGGACCCACCTTGGAGCTCAGCACCTCCGGGGCCATGAACCAGGGCGTGCCCTCGAGCCCCAGGTCCTCGCGGGGTTTCGGGTCGCTCGGGTCGAAGAAGGCGGCGAGGCCGAAGTCGACGGCCTTGAGCGGCGCGCGCGCGTCCTCGGACAGGAGCATGAAGTTGCCCGGCTTCACGTCCCGGTGCAGGATCCCGGCCGCGTGGCACTGCGCCAGCGTGCGCAGCACGGCGCGCATGTAGGACGCCGCCGTCCTCTCGGAGTAGTGGCGCGCGCCCAGCGCGTGGGCCAGCTCCCCTCCGGCGCAGTGCTCCAAGACCAGATGCACCGACGCGGCGTCCTCGAAGGCGTCCTCCAGGGAGGCTACGTTGAGCCCCCCGCGGAGGCGCCGCAGGACGTCCATCTCGCGGGTCAGGGAGGCCGGGTGGGCGAGGCGCTTGGCCTCGGAGGCGTCGGCCGGCAGGAGCTGTATTTTTTTTTTTTATGTTTTGTTTCGGAAGTGAAGGTTGGAGGAGGAGGAGGGAAGGGAAGAGAGAGAGGGTGAGCAGAGATTTTGTCCTGCTGTCTGTCTTGTCGCTCGCTCGTCGGAGGGATACGCTTTTGGCGTTTTTTTTTTTTCCCTTGACGCTCATCCTTCTCGACGCGCGCTCGTCCTTTGATGCAGCGCGGGTTTTCCCGTTTTGATCACTCCAGCCGAGAGAAAATATTCGCAGCTCCACGCTGATGGAAACGCCGCAAGCGGAAATACTTGTAGCGCGACGCTGCGACCGATAACTTCCATCTGCGTATCTCGCTCGCTCGCTGACGACGCACACGCTGACTTCGCCGCCGCTCGCTTCCGTTCGCTGCTTCCTCGCCGCCATTCTCCTCTTCCTCACCTTTGGGATCGTCTTGACCGCCACGGTCTTTCCCGTGCGCTTGCACGTCGCCAGGCGGACGATGCCCGAACCACCCGAGCCGAGGACCTTGTCGGAGAGGTCGTAATGCGCGCCGAGGTCGCGGGGCAGGCCCAGGGAGAAGCGTCCCGCGGCGACGTCCTCGGGCGTCGATGGCTTGGCCGCTTGCTGCTGCTGTTGGTCGTTGTCGCCGCCGACGCCCGCTTCGTTGCTCTTGCGCGAGAAGGGCACCGCGTTCGCCACGACCACGTCGCTGTCAGCAGCAGCAGCGTTCGCGTTCGCCTCGTCCTCGTCGGCAGAGACCATGGACGTGGCGGACAGGCGCGCCAGCGAGCGCGCGGCGGCCTTGCCTCCTCGAGTGGCGTAGTCGCGATGCGCCGCTGGCGCTGGCGTCGGCGAGCTCGGAGCGACCGGCACCGCCAGCGAGGGCTTCGGCGTTCTTTTGAGCAAGCGGGTGGCGGCGAGCTTGAGCCTGTCGAGCGACGAGGGCTTGCTGCCGGTGCTGGCGTCGGAGGGGGCGAGCTGGCCCATGGTTGCGAAGGATTAAGAGAGGAAGTGAAGAAGAAGAGGTGAAGAAAACAAGTGGAGAGGCTCTCGTCGAACGAAGCGAAGAAAAAAAAATCACACAAAAAAGTTTGAAAAAAACACAAAAAAGTTTGGAAAAAAAAATCACACAAAAAAGTTTGAAAAAAAAGCTCTCTTCTCTCCTACCTTCACCACCAAAGACGGCACCTCTGGCTCTCGTCCGCGCGGCCCTGCGTCGCCTGGTTCGATCGCCGATCGCACGCCAAGGGACAAGCTCGATCGCGTTCCAAAGGCGGAGCATTCACGCCCGCAAAACTCCTTTTCCATCATCACCATCGATGGCGGCGATTTCGTCGATGCAAATCAAAACAGAAGGAGGCGTCGCCGCGGTGGCGCCGCCCGCCCCTTCTCTCCCGATGACCGATGCACCTGTCCTCGCAGAGGTGAAGAAGGACGTCGAGGACCTCGCCAAAGAGCCATCGAAGTCTACTTCCGAGCCTCAGCCGGGCCCGGAATTCGAGGAGAAGGACATTGAAGGGGTGAGTTGGTTTTTTCGATTTTCGAATTTTTGTTTTCTTCGACCCCGACCTCTTCTCTCTCACTCTCTCTCACCTCTCCTTCCCTCCCTCCACCCTTCTCAGATCCGCGCCTCGCTCCTCGCCTGGTATGACGCCAACCACCGCGTCCTACCCTGGAGGCGCAACCCGCACTCCAAGCTCCCCAAAAAGGAAGGAAAAGAAGGAGATAAAGAAGAGCAGGGAGCTCCTTTGGATTTGCCTTTAGAAAAGTTCATCTACGGCGTCTGGGTCTGCGAGGTGATGTCGCAGCAGACGCAGCTCGACCGCGTCAAGGCCTACTGGAGGGCCTGGATGGAGCGCTGGCCCGACGTGGCGTCCCTCGCGGCGGCCACGGAGGACCAGGTGCGGGAGGCCTGGGCCGGGTTGGGATACTATCGGAGGGCGGCGTTCCTGCTCAAGGGGGCACGCTACGTCTCCGAGGAGCTCGGCGGCAGCTTCCCTCGCGAGGAGGAAGGCCTGAAAAAGATCCCCGGGGTCGGGGCGTACACCTCCGCTGCCATCGCCTCGATCGCCTGCGGGCGCAAGGTGGCCGTGGTCGATGGCAATGTGATGCGAGTGCTCTCGAGGCTGCGGGCGCTGGCCGTCGCCGACCCGAAGGCGGCCGCCGCCGCGAAGCAGTACGCGACGATCGCTGATTCCCTTGTCGACCCCGAGAGGCCTGGAGACTTCAACCAGGCCATGATGGAGTTGGGCGCCACCGTCTGCGTTCCCAACACGAGGCCCAACTGCTCGAAATGCCCCGTCCGGGCGCACTGCGCTGCGAGGGCCCAAGAAATCAAGACCCAAGGAACCGTGAGCGTGACCGATTTCCCTACGAAATCGGAAAAGGCCGCGAAAAGAGAAGAGACCGTCGACGTCTGCGTGGTCGAGATCGTCCACTCGAACGCCGCGGGGTCTTCTCTGCCCCCTTCGGTGCTGCTGCAGAAGAGGCCCGAGGGCGGGCTGCTGGCGGGCCTGTGGGAATTCCCCTCTGTCGCCGTTTCGTCGGCTTTGGCCGAGGTTAAAAAGACGGCTTCTTCTTCTCGCCGCGCCGCGGTCGACGACCACGTCTCCCGCCTCCTCGGCGGCGTTCCTTTGCCTTCTTCGTCTTCTGCTGCCGACGTCGCCGCTCCTTCCACCACTTCGTCGTCGCCGTACAAGCTCCTGCGCAGGGAGCAGCTGGGGGAAATCGTCCACGTCTTTTCCCATATCCGGATGACGCTCAGCGTCGAACACGTCAGGCTCGAGCTCGCCTCCGATTCTTCTTCTCTGTCCTCCGCGATCCTCAGCGGCGCGGAGGTCGCCGCCACCGACGACGAGGGCCTGCCGGCGAGGAGGTGGGTGCCCGTGTCGGGGATGGCAGAGGAGAAGGTCTCGTCGTCGGTCGCCAAGTGCTGGAAGCTGGTGAGCGAAGGGAAGGGCTCGTCTGTTGCTTCCGCTCCCGCTTCTAATGCTGGTGCTGCTGCGACCAAGCGTGCTGCTCCGGTCGACCCTGAGGTGGCTCGCAAGGAGACCGGGGGAGGGATCAAGAGGTTCTTCCAGCCGGCGGTGAAGAAGGCCGCGTGAGGAGGAGGTGGAAGAGGAGGTGGTTGATTTTTTTGTAGAGTTTTTTTTTTTTTTTTTTTTTTTTTTGTTTTTTTCACCTTTTTTTTCTTTTTTTTTTTTTTTTTTTTTTTTTTTTTTTTTTTTTCCGGTTTTCGACACGTCTGCTTCACGTTTTCTTTCTCTTTCTCTCTTTCTCTCGTTCTCCCTTTCTCCTGCTCAACTCCGTGTCTGCGCCACCTTCTTCTTCTCTCACGATGATGGCTTCATCTCCTCATCAGGGCAGAGCCCTGCGCTCGTGCGTGCCGTGTCCTGCCGCGTCGACGAGGAGAATCGCCGAGGCAAAGGCATCGGCGTCGATTGGACATCGACGACGACGAGCAATCACCTCCACGCCTCCTCCTCGCGCCGAGAACAACAACAACAGCAACAGCGGCGGCGACCCCCAGCAGCCCGGCGGCATCTCCGAAGACGTGCTCGCTCGCCTGCGCGCGGCGGAGACCGAGGCGGCCAAGCTGCGCGAGCAGCTGGCGAAGGTGCAGGTGAGGAGGACGGAGGCTTTTTTCCCGATTCGACTAGTTTTTTTTTTCAAACTTAGTCGTCATCGTCGTCGTCGTTGTCGTCCTCTTCTTCCACCTTACCCACTCCCCCTCCGCGCCCCCCGCCCTCCGCCCTCCTCAACACCACCTCTCTACAGGCGCCCACCGAATCCACCTCTGCGGCATCCTCCGCACCTCCTCAGTCGGGAAACCGCATCGACGGAGACGGCCTCTCCCGCGAGTCGCCCTTCGCGCCCCGCTCCGCCGAGGGGTCCTGGCTCTCGGAGTCTCAGGTCGAGTTCTTCACGGGCGGCGGCGTCGGGGAGACGGCGAACGGAGGTTCCGGGGGGGATGACGCTTCTACTTCGGAGGCGGCCGCCTCCGTGGTGACGCGTCGCCTGGTCTTCGGCGGGATCGCCGCCGCCGGGGCTGCCGCTTTCGCCCTCGTCCCCACCGACGCCCTCAGGCTGGGGCGCCCCCAGAAGCCGCTCTTCCTCTACCTGACCCCGCTCGTCCGCGCCGGACCGCTGCTGGACGAGGCCGCGAAGGCGGGGGAGGAAGCGGAATGGACCCGGCTCGCGGGCGTCCTGTCGAGGATCCAGGGGAGCCCGTGCGAGGTCGAGCAGAACCTGCGCGCCGCCGCCGCTCACGCTTCGATCCCGGCTCCCCAAAGAGCGAAGCTCCAGGGGATCGCACGCGACGCGATCGAGTATGTAGCATCCATCGACTACAACTCCTACTTCGAGTCCGTGGGTGGGGCCGGACTGAGGGGCGGGGCCCGAGAAAAGGCGTTTGCAGACTTCTCCTCGAAGGCGGCGACGGCGGCCAAAGGGAAAATCGAGTTGTTTCTGAACGCGATGCCGCGAGATGATTACGAGGCAGCCAAGTCGCAGGTCGAGGCTCTCGCGAGCATGAGTTGAGAGAATTAGAATGAGAAAGAGAGAGGGAGAGGGGGAGAGAGAGAAAGTGAGCAAAAGAGCGCGAACGACGAGTAAAAAGGAAGATATAATTTTGATGATTTTTTTTTATATACAGTTTCTATTCTTCTCAACTTTTCCACGTCTCTTCTCAAAAGACCCCCACGGCACCCGCCAGCACGTCCCCGTGCCCCGCCTCTCTCCCCCACTCCCCGCCGCCTCTTCCACCCTTCCCTGCCCCCCCCCCGGAAGGCCACGTGGGAACCTCCCCGGAGTCGAGTCGGGCCTGCATCTCGCCGACGGTGACCACCGACCTCGACAGGCGCTCGAAGAGGTTGACCAGCGCGACGACTTCGTTGCGCTCGAGGACCAGCGGCTCGAGGACGGCGGCCTGTGGTGCTCCCGTCGCTGCTCCTGTCGTCGTCGTCGTCGTCGACGACGACGCTGCTGCTGCTCCTCCTGCTGCCGCCGCCGCCGCCGCCGCGAGCGCCTCCCCGGCCCTCCGCTCCGCCACCAGCACCTTCAGGGCCGTGGCCACGCCCATCAGCTGCAGCTTGCCCCACAGCTTGCACTTCTCGCAGCCCACGCAGTCCATCACAGCGGTCACGTTGCGAAACGCGGCCTGGAGCTCCTTCTCCAGGGCTCTCTCCGCCCTGGCGCCGCCGCTGCTGCTGCTGGTTCCTCCGCCTCTGCTGCTGCTTCCACGGCTGCTGCTAGAAGAGAGGGGCAGGTGCCTGGCCGCGTCAAAGGGCGCGGCGCAGACCCCTTCCAGGGCAGGGTCGGTCAGCAGCTTGCGCACGAGCTCGGATTCTGCCGAAGTCGCCGCAGTCGCCGCCGTCGCCTTCCTTCCTCTGCTTCCTCCTCCTGGTTCGCTCCCGCCGCCGCCTCCAGCGCTGTAGTCCGCCGCCAACAGTAACGGGCGAGCCGAAAGTAGGGCCCTGGCCACGAACGCGTAGGCGAACCGGAGGTTATCGACGCGCTCGGCGTGGTCGGGAAGCGAGAGCCTCTCTGCGAACAGCGCCAGGTTGGGGCCCCACTCGGCTTCTTTCTCTTCTCCTCCGTCTCCGCTCTTCGAGCCCGCCGGCTCGAGCAGGTAGTCGGCGGCGATGTGCGCCGAGATGGAGGAGTGTACCCCGGACATCACTCGGTAGAGGGTCTGCTGAACCGCGGAGCAGACTCCCGAAGAAGAAGGAGAAGAAGAAGAAGAAGAAGAGGAAATTTCGCCGCCGCCGACGACGCTACCACCACCACCTCCTCCTCCGCCTCCTCTTCCGCCGAAGCAGCTCTGCGAGTACACAAAATCCCAGATGCGGCGCGCCGAGGGCCCGCTGTAGCCCGTGTAGCGCTCCGGGTTTTTCAGGAGGTCGATGAAGGAGTAGGAGTCTTCCTCTTCTTCCTCTTCGTCTTCTTCACAATCGTCCTCCTCTTCATCGTCGTCTTCGTCGTCTTCGTCGTTGTCGAGCTCTTCTTCCTCGTCTTCGGTTTCGGGTTCCGCTTCCCCTCTTTCCGCCTCTTCTCCCTCGACGACGCTCCCGTCCATCCAAGGGTTGTCCACCCCTCGCCACCCCTTGGCGGCGATCAGCCTCGCCCTCGTGCCTGGCTCCACCTCCCTGTCGACGGCGGCGTCGTCATCGGAGTTTGAATTCGACCCTTTTTCCGCAGGGCAGCTCGCGAGCTCGCGCGGCTCGTCGCCATCCCGGAGCGCCTCGGGCACCTCCTCGGAGGGGCACTCGCAGACCGCGCAGTCGGCCACCGAGCACGTCCCGTCGTCGGGCCAGAAGGGGCACTCGCAGCGTAGGTCCACCTTGAAGTGGCGGAAGAAGGGTGTGGCGACGAGCTGGGCGGCCAGCGGGGCGAGCTTGGTCGCGGCGGCGGCGAGGGAGGCGGCGTCGCAGGGTGTTTGGTGGTGAGGAGGAGGGGAAGGTGCGACGATCGTTGATGGTGCTGGAATCGAAGCTGGTCCTTTCTTCGCGGCGCCGTTTGCCTTTAGTTGAGCGAAATGGCCCCATCGCTTCCTCATGTGGCTGTGTAACGTCGTTACCCTCTCTCTGGCAGAGGGGGGGATGCCGAAGCTCGCTGGGCTGGCCAGCAAGAGCGCGGCAAGAGCCAGCGAGAGGAGGAGGAAGATGCCGACGCGAAGGAGCGACGACGACGACACTGATGGCTTCTTCTTCTTCTTCATTTTCCTGTTCGCCGCGGCAGGCTTCGCGACGCTTCCCCCGCTCCCGTTGGAGCTCTTCGTGTTCGCCCTCATGCGCTGATGAACGATATCGGACAGAAAACAGAAGAGGTTGATGAGGAGAAGAGAAGTGCGCACGCGCGCGAGAGAGAAGCTCTCGACTTTTTTTTTTCCTCGGAAAAGTGATCGATTTCAGAAATCGAATATTTGTTTTTGTTTTTTTTCAAACTTGAAACGCCTCCCTCTCTCTCAAGAGCACGCGCGCATTCGACGCATCCCTTGCTTTCTCTGCTCCTCTTCGCAGCATCAAAGAAACCGCGCACGTCTCCTCTGCCTCGTCGAGTGAGAATCGCGACTATCCGCCGCGAAGAAGAGCGTGAGAAAGAGCAAAGCGAAATGTCTTCGACGACGATGGAAGCCAAAGCCGATGCCGATGCTGCCGGCGCGTCGCCTTCTCGATCTCCTCAACCCCAACCTCCCCCGTCTTGGCACTCCCTGCCCTGCGCCATGGGCATCGACGAGGCGGGCCGCGGCCCCGTCCTCGGCCCGATGGTCTACGGCGCGGCCTGGGCGCCGCTCGAGGACAAGGACTCTGCCCTCCAGGGCGTGGACGACTCCAAAAAGCTCGCGGAGGGTGAGCGCGACCGCCTCTTTGAGGTCCTCGAGCGCGCGCCCCGAGTCGGGTTCCGCGTCGAGTCGCTCTCGGCCTCGCACATCTCGCGCGCCATGCTCGGCAAGCGCAACAAGACCAGCCTGAACGCTCTGGCTTTCGATGCTACAAAGGCATTGATTCAAGGCGCCTTGGACGAAAACGTCAACGTCACCTCCTGCTTCGTAGACACAGTCGGCGACGCCGGCCGCTGGCGGGAGAAGCTTCTGGAGGTCTTCCCGTTTATCGAGTTCACCGTCTGTCCCAAGGCGGACGCGATCTATCCCATCGTCTCGGCGGCGTCGATCGTGGCGAAGGTCACCAGGGACAGGGACGTCGAGGAGCTGCAGAGGGACCTCGGCGAGAAGGAGAAGGTTGAGGAGGAAGGGAAGGGCGGAGAGAAACCCGACGAAAAAATCAACATCGGCAGCGGGTACCCGGGCGACCCCGCCACCAAATCCTTCCTGGAATCCTCCAAGCACCCACTCTTCGGGTGGGGACAGCACGTGCGCTTCTCGTGGTCGACGGCGGCGAGGGCCCTGGCGGTCGAGGAGGGCGGCGTGGCGGTCGCGTGGGAGGACGACGAGGAGAACGAGAACAACAACAACAACAACAATAAAAAGTCTTCTTTCTCGGGCCAGAAGAGGAACAGCAGCGGCGGCGGCGGTGGAGGGACTTCTTCGACGCAGCAGGGCAGGCTCTCCTTCGGCGGCGGACCGGCGCAGCCCGTGTCGGGCGCGTCGACGGGGGCCGGGAGGGCGAGTTATTTCCGCGCGAGGAGGCTGGCGGTCGCTGCGCTCTGAGTTTTTCTAATTTTGATGTTTTCGGTTTTTTTTTCCCCTTGTTACCTCCGAAGCTCGTGGCCACGTCGTCGAGCTCCTCTCAACAACTCACTTTGCCTTTTTTTCTCCCCCTTCAGCTTCTTCTTTCTCTCCCTCTACTCTCCCTACCCTTCTCCTTCGCCACGTCGTCCTCCTCGGCGCCTGGCCGCTCCCTCGTGCGCCTCCTCCTTACCAGCAGCACCGGAAGCTCCATGGCCTCGGCTGCTCGCAGCATCTTCGCCGGCTCGGCGACGTCGGCGTCGGCGTCGATGATTGCTTCTTCGACAAACTCGTCTTCAGCGGCAAAGGTGAGTTTGTTTGAAAATAATAAAGCTGATTCTACGCTTCGCTACTTTTACAGGACTCGCGTGCGACGACGATCTCGTCTCTTGAATTGACAGAAAGCAGAAACAAGCTCGTTAAGCTCCAACGCCGCGTGTGCCCTTTTCCATCATCATCATCATCATCATCATCGTCGTCAGCGTCAAATCGATGGCGTCGTCGAAACCACTCACCCCCGCCTTTCTCTCTTTTCCGACCACCACCAACCATCAGCCGGCCTTCCTCCGCCGCGTCGCGGCGTCTGCGCTGTCCCGCGGTGCCACCGGCGCACGCCAGGCGGCAATTGTCGGCACGAAGAAGGCGTTCTCGCCTTCGACTCCTTCGTCTCGTTCATCGTCCTCTTCGATCGCCGCTGCCCCCGCTGCCGCTGCCCCGGCGGCCAAGGCGCTCACCCCGGCCCCGCAGAAGCTCCACGGCTTCACGCTGCTGCGCCAGGAGTACATCGCCGAGTACAACAGGTGAGAGAAGGAGAAGAGAGAGAGAGAGAGAAGCAGAGAAGCAGATTTGGGATTGCGTTTAGTTTGCTTCGACGTTGATCGAAGAAGCGGCCAGCGGAGCTTCTCGTCTCAACCTCAACCTTCAACCTCTCCAACCCACCACAACACCAAAACACCAGCGACGTCCGCCTCTACGTCCACGACAAGACCGGCGCCGAGGTCATCTCCTGCGTGGCCCCCGACGACGAGAACAAGACCTTCGGCGCCGTCCTCCGCACACCCGTCGACGACTCGAAGGGCGTCCCGCACATCCTCGAGCACTCGGTGCTGTGCGGCAGCCGCAAGTACCCGATTAAAGAACCCTTCGTCGAGCTGATGAAGGGTTCGCTCAACACTTTCTTGAACGCCTTTACGTATCCTGACCGCACCTGCTACCCCGTGGCCTCGGCGAATCTCGCCGACTTCTACAACTTGGTCGACGTCTACCTCGATGCGGTCTTGCACCCGAAGTGCGTCGACGACCCGAGGACCTTCGCGCAGGAAGGGTGGCACCTGGAGGTCGACGCCGAGGACGAGGCTAAGAGCTCTGCCGAGTCGCTGAGGCTCAAGGGCGTCGTGTTCAACGAGATGAAAGGTAAAGAAGAGAGAGAGAGGAAGAGAAGAAAGAGAGAGGGAGAAAGAGTTTGAACGACGACGACGACGACGACGACGACGACGACGGCGGCGGCGGCGGCGGCGGCGGAAAAAAAACTAACTTTTTTCGCTCTTTCTCCACCTCCCTTTCTCTTCCTCAGGCGTCTACTCCTCCCCGGACTCGGTCAACGGCCGCGTCATCCAGTCCGCGCTCTTCCCGGACATCACCTACGCCGCCGACAGCGGCGGCGACCCCGCCACCATCCCGGACCTGACCTTCGAGGAGTTCAAAAACTTCCACTCCAAGTACTACCACCCTTCGAACGCGCGCTTCTGGTTCTACGGCGACGACCCGGCCGACGAGCGCCTGCGCCTTTTAGCTGTCTATCTCGACGAGTTCGAGGAGAACAAGGCCGCGGCGAGATCGAGCGAGGTCGGGACGCAGAAGCTGTTCAGCGAGCCGAGGCGCGTCGTTGAAAAGTACGCCAGCGGCGGCGGCGACAGTGAAGGAGCTTCTTCTTCCGCCTCCTCAAAGGCAGACGCCCCCAAGGAGTTTGTCTCGCTCAACTGGGTCCTTTCCGAGGAGCCCCTGGACCTCGCCACCGAGCTCGAGCTGGGCTTCCTCGACTACCTGCTGCTTGGAACGGCAGCGGCCCCGCTGCGCAAGGCGCTCAACGACTCTGGCCTCGGCGAAGCCCTGATCGGCGGTGGGCTCCAGGACGAGCTCAAGCAGCCCATCTTCTCCGTGGGGCTCAAGGGCGTGGCCCCGGGTGGGGACTCGGAGAAGGTCGAGGCGCTGATCCTGAGCGAGCTGGCTCGGCTGGCAGAGGTCGGGTTCGAACAGTCTGCGATCGAGGCCGCCGTCAACACGACCGAGTTCTCTCTGAGGGAGAACAACACGGGCTCGTTCCCTAGGGGCTTGTCCCTGATGCTCCGCGCCGCCCCGGCCTGGCTCTACGGCAGGGACCCGCTCCAGCCGCTGAAATGGTCGGACGACCTCGCGGCGTTCAAGGCCAAGCTGGCCTCGGGCCGGGACCCTTTCAGACCTCTGCTGAAAAAGTTCCTGCTCGACAACAGGCACCGCGTCTCCGTCGTCTTGAAGCCCGACTCGGCGCTGGGCGCGGAGCAGGAGGCCGCGGAGCAGGCCCGCGTCGACGCCGCCGCGAAGGAACTCGGCCCCGAGGGGCTCAAGGCCGTCGCGGCCGAGACCGAAGCCCTCAGAGAGAGGCAGGAGACTCCCGACACGCCAGAGGCGCTCGCGTGCGTCCCTTCGCTCGCGCTCTCCGACATCCCTCGCGAGGCGCCCGACGTCCCGACGGCGATCTCCGAGCTGTCGGTGCCTTCTTCGGCTTCTGCCAAGGCCAAGCTGCTGTCGCACGAGCTCTTCACCAACGACGTGCTCTACCTCGACGCCCTGCTGCCGATGCGCGCGATCCCGGCCAAGCTGCTCCCCCTCGTCCCCTTATTCTGCCGTTCGCTCACCCAGATGGGCACGCAGGCCGAGACCTTCGTCGAGCTCACCGACCGGATCGGCCGCAAGACCGGAGGCTTCTCCGTCAGCCCTTCGATCTCCGACGTGCGAGGCAAGCCCGACTCGCCCGCCGCCTTCGTCGTGCTTTCGGGCAAGGCGATGCGCTCCCAGGCAGGGGACCTGCTCTCTCTGGCCTCGGACGTCTTGCTGACGGCCCGCCTCGACGACAGGGAGCGCTTCAAGCAGATGGCGCTCGAGACCAAGGCCGGGCTCGAGGCCGGCGTGGTCGGCGCCGGCCACCGCTTCGCGGCGCGCAGGCTCGACGCGCAGAGGTCGCGCGCCGGGTGGGCGCAGGAGGCCATGGGAGGGCTCAGCTACCTGAACTACATCCGCGAGCTCGTGGCCCGCGTCGACGCCGACTGGGAAGGGGTCAAGGCCGATCTCGAGAGCATCAGGGCTGCGCTGCTGGTGGGCGCGGCGCAGGGGGGAGCAAACGGAGCGATCATCAACGCGACGGCCGACGGCAAGACTTTGGATTCGTCTTCGTCGCACATCTCCACCTTCCTCGACTCGATCGTCTCCTCTGCCGCTTCCTCTAGCAGCGGCCTGACCTTCCCGGGAGACTTCGACTGGCCCACGGGCAGCCCCTTAAGGTCCGAGGCCCTCACCGTGCCGACCCAGGTCAACTACGTCGGCAAGGCAGCCAACCTCTACGAAGATGCCGGTTACAAACTGAAAGGCTCGGCCTACGTCGCCAACAAGCTTCTGGGCACTTCCTGGCTGTGGGACCGCGTGCGTGTGTCGGGGGGCGCTTACGGCGGCTTCTCCGACTTCGACACGCACTCTGGCATGTTCGCCTATCTGTCCTACCGCGACCCCAACCTGCTCGAGACCGTCGACGTCTATGACCAGACCCCAGAGTGGCTCCGCACCCTGGAGCTGGACTCTGACGCCTTGACCAAAGCTATTATTGGAACGATCGGGGACATCGACGGGTACCAGCTGCCCGACGCGAAGGGCTACACCGCGCTGATGCGGCACGTACTGGGCGTGACCCGCGAGGAGCGCCAGCGGCGCCGTGACGAGATTCTGGGCACGACCTTGAAGGACGTCAGGGACTTTGCCGAGGCCATCGAGTGCGTGAAATCCGGTAAATCCGCGAGGGTGGTGGCCGTGACGAGCGCCGAGAGGGCGGCGCAGGCGATGGAGAAGAGGCCCGGGGTGTTTGACGAGGTGATCAAGGTGCTTTGATCAGGAGGAAGAGAAAAAAAGAGGGGTTGATTTGTTTATTTTTTCTAGTTTCTTTTTTCTTCGAAGTCTTTTTTTCGTTGTCGATCGTTTTCATTTACAAGTTTTGTTTTGTTTTTTTGGTGTAGCTATTCTTTTCCCCACACAAAATTATCATCACTACCGCGAAGCCACGCGCCCCACGGCGGCCTTGAGCCTCTCCCACGCGGCCCCGGGAGAGTCGAGCGCCGGGCGCACGTCGAGGTGCATCGAGACCGGGGCGGGGAGAGGAGGAGGTTGAGAAGGAGAGGAGGCTGAGCTCGAGCTCGAACTCGAACTCGGCCTCGGAGCAGCCGGCGCAGCGTTGTAAAAGTCGATCACGTACCTGACGCGCTCCTTGCCGCACCTGTCCACGAACCAGTCGTGGCGGTCGAAGGGCAGGCGGTAGCCCAACAGGTTCAAAAAACGCGCCTTCGGGCTCAGATCCTTGGGCCTCCCGACAAACTTTGCCAGGCGCGGGCCGCCGCAGGGGCCGTTGCGGGGCCCGAAGCCCGCCGCGCTCTCCCAGGCCACGACCTCCTGCCAGGCGCGCTCGTTGACGGCGTTGTGGATGGCGACGACGCTGGCCATGTCCTGCTCGTCCGGGGACCACCCTTTCCTCCGCATCGCGTTGAAGAACATCTGCTGCGAAGGGTAGATCCATGTTTTGGAATTTGATGACGTCGAGGTCGAAGGAGAAGAAGAAGAAGAAGAAGCTGATTTATCTTCCTCGTTCCCTTCCTTCTTTTGCTCCTTCTGGTGCTCCGGCAGCTCCGTCTCGGGAGCCATGGGAATCGAGGAGGCCTGGCGGGCGGTCGGTAAGGGGTTCTCCTGGCCGGGGGAGGGGGCGTTGGCCGGCGTGGTCGGCATGAGGTTTCGGGCGTCCTCTCCGGCGTCGCTCAAAGACATCACAGGGCAGCTGCTGCCTCCGCTTCCGCTGTTTCCTCCTCCGCCGACGGGGCATGCGCTCCCTCCGCCCAGGGTCTGCGTGCCGGCCCCGGAGAACGGGATGACCTGCGGGCTGATTTCTGTTTTTTTGGTTTGTTGGAGAGAGAGAGAAGGAAAAAGAACAAGAGGTTGATTTTTTTTCCGTTAGCGCTCTGCTGTGAGCCGTCGTCGATCGATCGAAGGGAAAACTCTAGCCAACGATTTCTGCTCCCTCTCTTTTCTCTCCCTCTCTCTCTCTTTTTCAACACCATCTCCTCACCCTTTGAGCACGGCGTGCCGCTCCCTGTGGTCGACGCCACCCGGGCGAAGATCGACTGGGCCTTGGCCGGGTCGGCCGGGGCCTCTGGAGCCTGCGATTCGGTCGGCGCCATGGAGAAGAGAGAGAGATTTGCTAGAGTTTTTTTTTGTGTGTGAAAAAGTTCGAGTTTCTTCAACCTCTTCCTCTTCCTCTCCCTCTTATCTTCTTTTCTTTTCAAGAACAGGAAAAGCATTCTGATTCAAATACACAGAGAAAGAGCTTCGACGAAGACGAAACTCCTGAAGAAAAGCAGAAAACAAAAGGTGGAAAGAAAACCAACTCCTCTAAGGCCTCGGCGCCCCGGCGCCGACGGCGTTGGCCAGCACCTGCGTCCTCTGCGTCAGCCCCTTGACAGTCTCGACCAGCTGGTCCTGCACCGAGGGGAAGGCCGACGCGATCACCACGGCGCGGGCCCGCGAGTCGACGCGGGCGCGGAGGCGGGCGGTGCGGATGAGGTCGACGATCCAGGCCTCGGCCGCGTCGGCCGACGCGTCTTCTTCGCTCGCAGCGGCAGCTCCCTCTCCGGAAGTCGAAGCCATCGCCGCTGCCGCAGCTGCCGCCGCCTCGCTGGTGTCGAGCCCGAGCTTCTCGGACAGCAGACCCAGGTCCACGCGCTCGTGGACCCTGCAGTAGGACTCGAAGACCAACAGCCTCGCCGAGTCGGCAAACTCCCTCGCCAGGGCCGCCACGAAGAAATCCCCTTCCATCACAGGGATCGCCTCCGCCAGGGCCTCTCTCGCTCCTTCGAAGTCCGCATTGGTGAACAGCCTCCTGACAAACTCCGTGACCGGGTCAGAGTACTCGTAGGCCTCCTGCTCCACCACGCGAGCCAGGTCCCTGAGAGCGCCGCGCCGCCTCCTGTTGACGACGGCCGCCACCGTCGCGTACCGCAGCAGATGCGGAGCCACCGTCTGCGCGGCGTTCAGGTACCTGTCCGTGAAAAACAGGTCGACGAGCCCATTGCGACCAGACTCGTGGTTGAAGTAGACGAACAGCGCCCAGTGGAGCAGCCACGCGCGGCGCTGGACCTGCTCGGCGGCCGGGGCGTGTAAGCCCTCGGAGTCGACGGCGTCCCGGAGTCTGTGCAGCGACTCGAGGGCCGCGTCCCAGCTTTGCGTCAGGATCTGGGCAGCCAGCCTGCCCCACAGCGAGGACAGCACCTTCGAGGCGTCCGTGCCCAAGTTGGAATAGTGGTAGAGCAGCTCGGCGGCGGCGCCGTAGTTGCCGCACTCGAACTGGAACTTGGCGTAGTGGAACAGCGCGTCGACGTGCGCGGCGCCGATGCCTGCCGTCTCCCGCAGGTGCTGCAGGTTGGCAGCCTTGTCCGCGGAGCGGAGCTGCTTGACCGCGGCCTCGTCGGAGAGGAAGGTGACGATGGCGTCGGCATCGGCCTGGTGTGAAGTCGGGGTGTAGGTGGTGGAAGAGGAGGAGGAAGGAGGAGAGAGAAGAGGAAGGAAGGTCAGCGACGAAGAGGAAGAAAAGAGGGTGAGAAAAAAAAATCAGACGCGCAACGAAGAAAAAAAGGACGAGTTGATGCGACGCGGAGTTGAAGAGGTTTCACGCATGCGATGAAGTTTTTAAGACTTCGGGGGTCTTCTCCGTGTTCGACAGCCGCTCCTCAGGAGAGGAAACAAAGTGAAACGCAGCGGAAAGACCAGCGGGACGCGCCAAAGAGCACGTTTTTGACGTTCGATCGATCGAACCGACTCTCGCAGCCGCCATCAATCACTCTAAAATCACTCCAAACAATCACTCTACTCACCTGCAAGCTCTTGAGCTTGGCCACCACCTCCTCGCGCTTGGCCGCGAACTCGGCGGGCGGCTCCGTGCCCCTCGCGGCCCTCCACACGTCGGCGGCGTAGTCCACCATGTTGGTCTGCGCGAGCAGCGCGACCTTTGCGTCCTGGATCGACGCGTCGTCGTAGAGCCCCCGCGCCGACGCGAATTCGAGCAGGGGGAAGAGCAGGTGGCGGTCGAGGAAGGGCGCCATCCTCGCGGTGAGGTCGTGCTGCTGCTGCAGCTGCGGCGGGGAGGGAGGAGGGGCCGCCATGGTGGGAGAAGGGGGGGAAGGAAGAAGAAGAAGAGAAGAGGGGCGTCGGCGGCCCGATCAAAAAAAACGAAAAAAGTGAGGAGAAAGCACATGATCGACACAACTTTAAAAAAAAAAAACAAGCAAAACTTTGCTCGCGCGAGGAGCGCGGGAGGAGGGCTTTGGCCATCTGTTATCCTCACAATTGTGCGACTGATATCGAGAGCCTTTGCTCAAAAGGAAGAGATCAGGCGAGCGCTCCTAGGGGAGAGGATGCTGCTCGCGAGGCATCAGCATCCGCAGCAACAGCTAGCTCGGCGGACAGCTCTCGCTCGACCTCCTCGACCTCGACCCCGGAGGAAGGAGCCCGAAGTGCTGCTCACGAGCCTCCTGCGCTCTCCGTTCGCAGCAGTAGCGTGCTCGTCTTTTGATTCGTCCGCTGGAAGCGTCGGAGGAGGAGGAGAGAAAAAGGGGCAGAGCAGCGAGGAAGCGGCGGCGGCGAGGACAACAACATCAACATCAACCTCGACCTCGACCTCTTCTGCTTCCAACGCTCTCGCCGCTGCCTCCCAGCGCCTCTCTGCGCTCCTCGCCGAGAGGGAAGCCGCCAAGGTGAAGGCTGCGACCTCCCTATCGAGAGCCGAGAGGCTCGAGGAGCGCGCCGCGGCTCTCCGTAGGGCAGCAGCTGAAGTGTTGGCGGTCAAAACGAAAAGCGGTCGAAACGAGGCCGACGACGACGACGACGCCGACGCCACCGACGATAACAATACCGCCGAAGCCCGGAAGCTTCTGGAACAGAGGGCGCAGGTCTCGGAGGCAGCGATCAGGGCGAGGCTCAGGGCGATCGCCAACAGGGAGCTCGCCAGCAAGCTGGGCGAGGCGGCGAGGGTGGCGAGGGCGGAGATGGACGCGCTGGCAGCGGCGTTGGAAGTGGGAGGAGAGGGAGAGAGGGAGAGGTGAAAGGGTGAAGAAAAGAAAGGAAGAAAGAAGAAGCTTTGAGAATTGTAAAAACTAGCAAACGAACGCGAGAATCGAGAATCGAGAACTGGGGCGCTTCACGTCTATATCCTCTGTCGCGCCCTTTGGCGGAGGAGCAAAACGGGGAGAGAAGTGAGAGAGGGGGAAGGAGGAGGTTGAAGAAAACGTTATCCGAGCTCCGGAAGAGAGCGAGGAGAGAGAAAGTATCGGATTTTTCTCTCTTTCTCGAAAGCTCCATCTTCACTTCTGCTTCTTCCTTCTTCTTCCAAAAAAAAAAGAACTCATTCGTCGGACCCCCGCATCTCGCAGGTACGTTGCTTCTCGCACTCTTCCACCACGCTCTGTACAGAGGAGAACCTCGCGGCCAACCGTTCGAGTTGTCGGAGGACGCGCGACGTGCCCGGAAGGGCCCGGGAAAGCGGAAGGCGGCTCTGGGATGTTTGGGAAAGGCGGCGGGCGGGCGTTCCTACTCAGCATTCTGTTTTGCTCCTTCGCGCCGCCTCGCCCCGCGTGTGCTCGCTGGCATGTCCCCGACATTACCCAGTCTCGGGCGTTGGTTTTGAGAGATTTGAAAGCACCCAGCGCCGAGGACAGCGTGCCATTCCGTGCGGGCCGTGACGGACGGCGGCTGCTGGGCGACAGCGACGCGGCCCCCTTTTTTCTCTCTTTTTTCGAAGCGCTTTCTACGCGCCTTTTTCTCCTTCGTTCGCTCAAGCCAGCGCCGGCGGCGCTTGCGAGCAAACGTGTTCTTGCTCTTTAGAATGGGAAAAGAAGAGTGCGAGGTCCCCAGAGGCTCACGCGAGAAGCTTCAAGATGAAAGCTACTTTTTTTTCCTCGCACGCCATCGTGTTTTTCTCTTTGCTTTCGTTTCTTCCAACCACCTCTTCCCGGCTCACCTTTTTCTTCTTCTTCTTCCTTCCTTCTTCTTTCCAAAACAGCAGCTTCTGTCTCCCTCCCTCTCTCTCCTAAACACCATGCCGTTCGTCCTCCCGGCCACCTTCCGCCTCCCGGCGCCCTCGGCGACCGCTTCGTCGTCGTCGAAAAACGCCTCCAACTCCTCGACCTCTTCGACCACCCCGCTGGCCCCGCTCCCCTTCAACTCGCGAGCCAAGCTTGCGTCGCTCCAGGCCTCGAGGGCCTTCTCTCCCTCGGCCGACGGCTTCCTGGGCGACGGGATGGCCATGCCCAGGCTCTCCGGAGGGTTCGTCAGGCCCGATGTGCCCCCGACGATGACGATGGACGACGACGAGGAGGGCGTGACTGCGGGTGCGGCGTCGGCGTGGCCGCGGCGTGTCGTTTCGGCCGCAGCCGCGGCCTCGACGTCGTCCGCCGCCGCCGCGAGGATGCAGCAGCAGCAGCCTCAGTACTCCTCGGGCCCGTCTTCTTCCTCGCTGCCGCAGCCGTCCTTCCGCTCGGCGCTCGAGCAGGTCTCTTTCCACACCAACTCGGCGAGATCCGCCGCCGCGGTCCCGGGCACGAGCGCTTCGTCTTCGTCGTCCGCCGCGCCGGCGAACAAGGTCGCTTCGTCTTCTTCCTCTGCCGCTGCAGCTGACAGGGCTTTCAGCGCCATGGCCGCGACCAGGAAGGCCGCGGCGAGCGGGGCCGCCGCCGCGAGGCGCGGGCTGCGCGGCCTGTTTGGCCTGTGAAGAAGCGCACAGAAAGATAGAAAATAGAAAAAAAAAACGAAAAACGAAAAAAACAAAACACCAAGGGCAAAGCGCGCACTCTCTGCGCCTTCTTTGCCGCTTTCTCCTGATTTTCCCCCATGTTTCTGATACGATTTTACCAGCCCCCAGCCGATTTTGATTCAAAAAACGTCGCGGCACGCAAAAGAGAGAGGCAGGCGAAGAAAGAACACGACCGTTGCTTCTTTTCTCTTTTCTTGTTTTTTTGAGAATTTTTTTTGAGAATTTTTTTTTGCCTCTCAACCACAGCGCTCCGCCCCACTTGGGCAGAGGTATCGCTTCCTTTTTCGGCCTTCCTTCCCCCCCTCTTTCCCCCTCTCTGGGAAATTGATTTTGCTAAGGGGAAATGGCTGCGTTTTTATCCCCCCTCATTTTTGTTTTTGTAGATTCCAAACAAAGAAGAAGATTTTTTTTACTCTAGTTTCTCTCCCTAAGCTCTCTCTCTTTTCTCTCTCTTTTCACCAACCAGCCCGCGCCTCGAGAGACACGCCCTGCCTCTCCGTCGAGATCTTTCCTCCTCCTCCTTCTCCCGCCTTCTGCTGCAGGGCGGCGGCAGCGGCGATCAGCTTCTGCCTGCTGCTGATGCTCTCTCCTCCGCTGGCAGTAGCGGCAGCACCAAGACCGCTCGCCCCCCTTCCTTGTTCCTCCCTCGCCCTTTTCGCCTCGGCGGCGCCCAGCACCACCACCTCGGTCGCCTCCATCTTTCCCTTAAACGAAGAGACAAAGCTTCCAAACCGCTTTCGGAGCCTCCTGGTCTCCTCCAGGAGCTGGAAACCGGGCGCGGCGGCCACGGCGCCAGAGGCCACCTCCTCGAGGAACGCGGCGTCGTCTTCGAACAGGGCCTCGCGCTTGTTGAGGGTCTCGTGGAGGGCGTCGAGGGCCCGCAGCGACGCGGCGTGCTCCGTGGCGGCGAGCCGAGAAGGAGAAGAAGTAGTCGAAGAAGAGCAGGAGGAGAAGCAGCTCTTCTTCTTGCCGTTGTTGTTGCCGTTGTTGCCGTTCGCCAGGCTCAGCGCGTCAATCCTCGCTGCAGAGAGCGAGCCCTGCAGCGCCCTGTTGGTCCGCAGCAGGCTCGCGACCTGCGCTTCGAGCCTCTCGGCGTAGGCCTCCCAGAGCGCGACCTCTGCGACAGCTCCAGAGGGCGCGGGAGGGCGAGGAGTCACGGTGCTGCTTCCGCCTTCGTTCGACCTGCTGTTCCTGCGGAGCGAGAGCGGCACCTTCGGGAGCTGCCACTTGCTGCTGCCGCTGCTGCTCTTTTTGGCTTCCCCGCCTCCGCCTTCGGCTCTCTTGACCGCCGCGGCGGCCTCCGCGTCGGCGGCCTCGACGAGCTTCTCCGCGCCGCGGAGGACCGACGCGGCGTTGGTGGTGGCGTCGTTGGTGTCGTTGGCCGAAGGAGAGGAGCGCTCGACGGCTACTTCCGCCTTCGCTCTCGCCCTCTCTTCTTCTTCCTCTTCTTCCAAACGCTTCCTCTTCTCTTCCCTCTTCGCCGCCAACAGCTTCCTTGCGGCCCTGCCACGCGCAGCAGCCTGGATCGAGACGGCGGAGCGGCGCACCTTCAAGAACGCGACCCTCTGCCTGTGACTCCTGAAGCCCGCCGAGATCACCGTCGCCGCCGAGGAACGGACCCGCAGAGCGGCCTCGAGCGCCGCGAGCACTCCCGCGCGCATAAAGACCTTGGTGCGTCCCAGCGCGTAGTCGTCCTCTCCAAAGTGGTGGTGGCCGCAGAGGAGCTTGGAAGAGAGCAGGGCGGAGACGGTTGTCTTGTCATCCTCGGCGTCGTCGACGACGGCGACGACAAGCGCCGAGAACCGGCGCGCGAGCTCCGAATAAGGCAGCCGACTCGGGAAGCCCTGGCGAGCCACGCGCGCGACCTCGGCGACCCCCGCGCATCGCAGCTGGTGCGCCACCAGGGGCTGATCGAAACATTTCGCCGCGGCCCTGGAGTTGGGCTTGATGCATCGTACAAAGTGGAGCTGCGAGGCGTCGAGGCGGGAGAGCAGGGCCCGCAGCTGGAGGCGGAAGGCCGAGACGACCGTCGCGTTGTTGCTGTTGCTTGATTTCGAGCCGCCCCCCGCAGCATTCGTCGCGGCGATCTCCTTCATCAGCGGCTCCGTCGAGCGGGAAAGAAGCGCCAGAGCCTCCGCGGAGACGACGTCCTTGTTCTTGGAGAGGAAGCCCGAGGTAGAGTAGGAGACGTTCCCGGCAGCGTGGGCGACGGAGAAGGAGGCACCGGCGCCGGCGGGGCAGCCGGAGATGACAGACGCCGAAGAAGAAGCAAACGCTGAAGTCTTTGCTGCTGCTGCTTTGGCCGAGGAAGGCGTCGAGGCCGCCGAAGAAGAGGAGCTCCCTCCTCCTCCAGCCAGCACCTCGGACACGCGTAGCCCGAATCCCTTGTCCGTGCCCCCGGGGACAAGGCACGCCTCGTCGAGCAGCGCGAGAAGCCCCACGGAGAACTGCGACGAAGAAGAAGAGTTCACGAGGCCGGCGGCGGCGTTGTTGCCCGGGCGCGCGTCGAGGGCCGCGAGGGTCTCCTGGTTGTCCTTCCACTCGACCCGGGAGAAGTCGACCCCTTCCCCTTCGTAGGCCTCCTGCTCCAGGGCCAGGAGGACGGAGTTGAATTGGGCCTGGTTGAGTTGTTTTTTTGGAAAAAGAGGTGAGGTCAAAAGAAACCCGACGACGAATGAAACAGAAAAAAAACTCAAAAAAACTCTTCCATCCCTTCCTCTCTTCTTCTTCGTCTTACCTGCAAGTGCTCGTTCGCGTAGTTGATGCACAGCTGCTCGAACCCGTTCTCCGTGAAGCACTCGAAGCCGTAGATGTCGAGCAGAGAGATGAAGGGCGAAGAAGACGAGGGAGAAGAAGAAGGCGAGGAAGAAGAAGAAGTCGGCGTTGCTTTGTCGCCGGCGGCATAAGCCTTCTTCTCTCCAACCTCCTTCTCCTCCTGCTTCTTCGGCGCCAGCCTGTCGTTGATCCGAGCCACGAGCCAGTCGAACAGGCACGAGTAGACGGCCTTGGCCAGCGCGTCGCGGCTCGAGCGCGCCTCTTCGGGGCGCAGCAGCTTGACGACGCGGTCACCTCCGCCAGAGCCGCTGCTGTTCCTGCGGCCGCCGTTGTTTCTCTTCTTCTTGCTCCCGCCTCCACCGCCGGCAGTGATCTCCCTTGTCGTCAGCACGCTCTCGAGCTCCTCGGCTTGCACTCCCAGGAGCGAGGCCGCGGTCTCCAGAGCAGAGGAGGAAGAGGAGCTCACCTCGCAGGCCTCTCCTCCTTTTGCAGATTCGAAGTCGACATTCCCGAGGAACAGGACTCCGGCTAGCGCCCGCCAGAGGGACTTTTGCTGCTGTTGTTCGCCCACGCCCAACGCGGTCAGGGCCTCGACGACCCTGCGGAACTCGGCGGCATCGTCGACGCCCTCGATCTGCTCGGGGCCCCCGGACAGGTAGCGGAAGAAGGAAGAAGTCGACGACGACGATGACGACGACGACGACGAAGAGTGTTCAGGCAGCTGCAATTCTTTTCGGAGCTCGTCGCCGGCACCGGCCACGAGCTGGTAGAGGACGTGGAAGTTGCGCTCTCCCTCGGGCCTCGCGACGAGCCTGGATCGCTCCAGCAGGCAGGTCGAAAGCCTCGCTCCGGAGACGACAAAGGTACCACCGTTGGGTTTCTTCCTGTCGTAAACGAGCTCCACCAGCTTGCCGAACCGAGAGGAGTTGGCGTTTCGCGACGTCTTGGCGTTTCCGAACGCCTCGAGGACGGGGTTGGTGGCCAGGATCGCGGCCTCCAGGGCCGCGAACTCGTCCCCAGCAGCAGCAGCAGCGGAAGCGGAAGAAGAAGAAGAAGAAGAGGAAGCAGCGGCGGAAGAGGCGAGCGCGGCGACCTGCCTGAGCGCCAGCTTGGCCGACTCCGTCTTCCCGGCGCCGCTCTCCCCGCTGATGATGATGGACTGGGACAGGCCCGAGGAGACCATGGCCGAGTAGGCTCGCGACGCCGTCTCGAAGATGTGCGGGGGCAAGGGAGGAGGTGGAGAGGTCGAGGAAGAGGTCGAAGAAGAAGAAGAGGTCGAAGGAGAAGAAAACCTCGTCGCCTCTGCCTCGGCATAGCAGGCGGCCTTCTCCGCCGAGTAGAGCCCCCCCAGGTTCTCGAACGGGTTGACCGCCACGAGCACGGGCCCGGCACGCGTGTAGATCTCGCCCCTGTCGTAGCGGACGCGGAGGTTGTGCGTGACGGCGGGCTCGTGGAGGAAGGAGAGGGAGCAGATGTCTTGCTCGTCCGGCGAAGACGAAGAATTCGCAGGCGCCAATTCGCAAAGTCCGACTCGCCGCGGGGCAGCGTCGGAGCCTTCGTCATTCATTTTCACAAGGCAGCCGTCGGCAGAAGGATTCTCCAACAGAGTTCCGAGAGACCAGGAGTCGGTTGCGACGCGGACAAAGACGGGAGCGCCCTTGGTGAGGCCGTTCTCCATTTCTCTTTTTTTTTGGCGAGTGGAAGATACGCGCCGCTCTCGGTAACGGCTAGGCCACTTTCGGAGTGAGTTCCGGCTTGTTCGCTCGTCTTTTTGCTCACCTTTTGCTTTTGCAGAGTAGCTTTGACCTCGTTCTATCGCGTGGGAGGAGAAAAGGGGGGGGGAGCGAGCGGAAAGGCGGCTCAATCGCGGGGATGCGGAGAGAGTCGTTTCGTTGTTGAATTGTAATGGTTTTTCGTTTGCAAAACTCTTTTCCTTTTTTCTCTCTCTCTTTCCCCGCCTTCCCTCTCTCTCTCTCTCTCTATTCCCCGAACCCCGAAACACAAACTCTGAAAAACAAAAGACAATACAACAAATTATTCTCAAGGCCTCAGATACTGCGCCAGGCTCTCCCCGGCGGCAGCCTCCAACCCACTCACCGCCGCGGCGGCCCTCGCGCTCACGGCCGGGCTCGGGTCCTCGAGCAGCTCGCCCAAGAAAGGGAGCGCGTCGGGCAGCAGCGGCAGGTAGTCGTCGCCTGCCGCGGCAGCCAGGCACGACAGCGCGGCCAGCGCGGCGGCGCGGGAGGAGGCGGCGTCGGCCCTGGTCGCCATGAGCGTGGCGGTGTGGATGGGCTTGAGCAGGTTGGCGGCGGAGGCGGCAGAGGCGGATTCGTCTCCGGCGGCGGCGGCCGACGACGCGGCGCCGCCGGCGGCCGTCGCGAGCGCAGCAACCGCGGCTGCCGCGCCCCTCGCCAGCGCGTTGAGCGGCATGCTCGCCGCGGCGTCTCCCGTCGAAGGGGCCGTAGAGCCTTTCTTCTTCTGCTTCTTGTGAGAAGAGGAGGAGCTCGTGGATGTAACCGTCGCGGCAGCCCTGGGCACCGCGGAGGGGACCCCGGGGGGCGCGCCGCCTCCGACGGCGTCTGCGTCTAACAACGACAGCAACGACGACGGAGAAGACAACGACGAAGAACCCAAACCTCCTCCGACCTTGCCCGAGGCGACCAGCGCCGCCACGAGGGGGCCGACGAGTCTGCCGCACATGGAAGCGTCGGCGAAGGCCCCGCCGGCGTCGTAGGCGAGGCAGCGGTGGAGCAGGCGCAGGGCGCGGAGGGAGGCCAGCCACGAGGCGGCAGCGGCGGCGGCGCGCCTGCGCTCTCTCGAAGCCTCGGCCTCCTCCGAGCGGCGGGCGCGCTTGTTGTTTCCTTCCTCCGCCGCCGCCGCTTCCTCCTTCACGTCGCCTCCGGACTCGAGCGTCGCCAGGGCCACGTCGACCAGGGCGCCGCCAAAGGGCGCGAAGACGGAGCGGAGCCTCTCCGCGACGGCGTTGGCGGCGCCGAAGAAGGAGGCGAGACGGGCTGACTTCTTGCCGAAATCTCCTTCCTCGTCGTCTTCGGCATCTTCGTCGTCGCCGTCGTCGCCCCCGCTCAGCGCCCACGCCTGCAGCCTCGCGAGCAGGCGGGCGAAAGGGGCCTCCGAGAGGCGCTCCGCGAGGGCGACGAGAGCGGCGGAGGCGGCGTCCTCGACGGCGGAGAGTTTGGCCTCGGCAGCGGCTGCGAGTTCGGAAGCTTCGAGTTGGTCGTCGTCGCCGTCGTTGCCGTTGTCGTTCTTCTTCGCCTTGTTCTTCGACGAAGAAACGGCAACAGCAGCAGCAGCAGCGACGACGCCCGCCCTCCTCGCCCGGACGCCCAGCGCCGTCTCGATCACCGCGGCTGCGGGACCCTGCGCCGCGGCCTCAGCGGCGGCCGGGGAGAGACCGGAGAAGGCCGCGGCAGCGACGCTCAGCAGCGCGAGGAGAGGACCGACGTTTTCTCTTTCTCCGCTCTTTACTCCTCCGCCGCCGACGGCCCTCGCCGCGGCCTGCTCCGCGGCGGCGCCGGCGAGCGCCGGGAGCAGCAGCCTGGACGGGACGCACTCGACCAGCGCGTTCCTGGAGCGCGCGGCGGCCAGCGCTGCCGGGCCGCTGCCGGAGGAGGAGCTTGGCTTCTCGCTCCCCCCTCCGGAAACGACCACGACCATCGACGTCGACGCCCCGCGGCGGCTGCGGGCCACGCGCGGCGCCGGGGCCAGGCCCGGGCGGAGCAGGGTCGCGGCGACGCGGGGCAGGGAGGGAGCTGCGAGTCCCCCGAGGCCGCGGACCAGGGCGCCCAGGGCGGCGGCGGCGGCCGCGGCGTCGAGCTCGGCAGAGGCCACAGCTGCCGAGCTGTTGTTGCGTTGCTTCTTCTTCTCGTCGCCATCCTTCCCTTCCAAGGCCTCCTCGTAGCGCGCGACGGCCTCCTCTGCGGCGCCGCAGAGCGCCGGGAGCGCGATCGGGAGAAGAGGGGTCGCGGAGACGCCCAGAGCTCCCAGAGCTGCCGCGGCCGCGGCGAGCGCGGGTCCTCGAAGCGACGACGCCGAAGAAGAGGAAGAGGAACAAGACGGATCAGCTCCTCCTCCTCCACTTCCTCCTCCCGCGACCTCGAGCACGGCGGGCAGCGCCGCGAGGTACGGAGCCGGGTCGCGGGCCGCGAACGCCGCGGCGGCGGAGCCGAACGCGGCCAGCGCCGAGGCGCGGAGGCCCGCGGGGGAGGCCGGCGAGAGCAGCAGCTCAGGAGTGAGCGCGTTTGCGAGCGTGGCGCCTCCCGGGGCAGCAGCGGCGGCCGAAGCAGAAGCAGAAGAAGCGGAAGCGTTGGAGCGAGCCAGCGAGTCGCACTTGGCCCTGAAGAGCGCCAGCGCGCGCCTTCCCGTGCCAGCGACGGCGCCTCCGTCGTTCGATATGGAAGCGGAAGCGGGGGAAGAAGCGGCAGAGGCAGAGGCGGAGGAAGAGGCCGCGAGAGACGCCAGCGCCGAGAGATAGTCGGCCGGCGCGGCCCCGCGCTCGAGCGCGGCCGCCAGCGCCAGCGCGCTCCCGCGGGCGCCGCCGCCCCTGGAGACGCCCGCGGCCGAGGCGAGCCCCGCGGCGAGCAGGCGGCGCGCCGCTGCGGGGACGAGGGGGCCGGAGCCGGAGCTGGAAGCAGAGGGGGACCCTTGCCCCCCTCCGCGGAGGAGGAGCGCCGAGGCGGCGACGGCGACCGCGGCGCGGCACAGAGGCGCCGTCGCGTCTCCTCCCTTCGAGGAACTGGAAGAAGCCCCGCCGTCGGCCCTGGCGGCGTCGACGAGGTCGGCGAGTGCGCTCGCGCGCGAGGCGAGCGGGACCTGGCGTGGAAGCAAAGAAAAGAAAAATGTGAGGTTTTCGGAGTGGGGAAGAAGAAGAGGTCGAGAAAAAAATCGAAAAGTCAAAAAAAGCGAACAAAAGCCTCGGCATCAAGAACGAAAATTATGATAAGGTGTTTGAGCGTCGTCATCCCGAAAACGGATATCGTTAAGCGGTTGGACTGACGTGCAAAAAAACGTTATCGTCACCGGCAATTGTGTTGTTGTTTTTTTTTGGAAAGGGAAAGAAAAATAGAAGGAAAAAAAAGCCTCAGGCAAAAAGGGGTGGTGATCACGCGAGGGGGCGGCGGCAGTTCGAGAGAAGCGCCGCATGCCCCCCCATCACACTCATTAAAATCAGTTTATTATATTTTTTGATACCATCACGGGCAGGGAAGAGAAGAGAAGAGGGACGAGAAATAGGGGAAAAAAGAAAAAAAAGAAAACAATCTTTACCTGTGCCATCAGCGAAGCGCCGAGGTCCGAGACCCACCCCCACCCGCCTCCGTCCCCGTCCCCTCCGGCGTCGTCGCGGCAGCATCCCGCCCTCAGCAGCTCCAGGCAGACCGTGGTGAGCCCCGACGAAGAGGAAGAAGAGGAAGAAGAGGAAGAATCGCTTCCACCAAAGTGCTCCTGCTGAAGCGCCTCGGCGAGCGTCGTCGCGAGCGCGAGCCTGCGCGGCGCGAGCAGCGAAGGGAGCACTGCGACGGCGGCCGCGGCGAGCTCGGCGGGCTTCCTTTTAGTGATGTTGATGCCTCCTTTCGCTGCCGCCCAGGCCGCGGCGAGGGCTCGCACGGCGCGGTCTGCGGCGGCGCGGGAGCCCGAGTCGTGCGAGGCGGCGGCGGCGGCGGCCCCCGAGAGGGCGGCGGCGGCGCAGCCTGCGGCGTCCTCGGGGGCCAGGGCCGCGAGCGAGACGAAGGCGTCCAGGGCGGCGACGCGCGTGAGGCCGTCGCGGGCAGAGGCGGTGGCGGCAGCGACCGCGGCGACGTCGAAGTTCGAGGAAGACGAAGGAGAAGCTTTGCCGACGCGGCGGCGGGGAGAAGCAGCGGCGGCAGCAGCAGCGGCAGCAGCGTTGTCCTCTTCCATCTCCGCCGCGCCCGCAGAGGAGGCGGCCTCCGCGGCGCGCTTGGCGGCGCCCAGGGCGAGGCGGAGCAGGTAGGGGGCGTCGAAGGAGATGGCTTGCTCTTCCTCGGCTTCCTCCTCAACCTCTTGCTCGTTTTCATCTTCTTCGTCCTCCTCCTCGCGGACGACCGCGGCCTCCGCCGCGGCGGCAGCCGCCGCGGAGAGAGCGCCCACGAGCGCCAGCAGCGGCGGTAGCAGCAGAGCGCCGTCGTCGGGGGCGCGCCAGTGCAGGACCTCGAGCAGAATCTCCCAGTCGGAAGAAGAGGGAGAAGAAGGGGGGTCTTCTTCCTCCTCGGCGGCAGCAGCGGTTTGCTTCCCTCGCGGCCTCTCTGCCGCCCGGCCTTTTCCTCCGGCCTCTTTTTTCTTCGTCATCTCCTCGGCCGCCCTCGAGAGCACCGCGGCCACCTCCGAGGCCGGGAGGGGCGCCGCGTCCAGGGCGGCACGCGCGGCCTCGCGGGGCGCCTCGTCACCCTCGCGGGCGGCGGCGCGGACGAGCGCCGAGAGCGCCGCGCGGCGGGCCGGGCCCGAGGCCGAGGCTGCGCCGCAGGCGCCGGCGGCCGGGGAGAGCGCAGAGAGGGCCGCGGCGCGGAGCCTGGAGGGCACGGCGGAGGACGATGCTGCCTCCTTGGCGTCGCTGGCCAGCGAGAGGAGCGTCGCCAGGGGCTCTTCGGTGATCGAAGAAGAAGAAGACGCGGAAGAAACGCCGCAGGCTGCCACGGAGCAGAGGTCGAGGCAGAGGTCGCTCTCGCCTTCGCCCGGAGAGAGCAAGGCCCGGAGCGCCGACGCCGCTGCCTTGGAGGCGTCAGCAGCAGCAGCAGCAGCAGCAGCCCCCGCGGAGGGCGCTTCGGCGACGGCCCTGGCGATGGGGACGAGAGCCGCGGCAGCCTCGGCAACAGAGGAGTCGCTCGCGAAAGACTCGGCGTCGAGAGAAGACAGAAACTCAACCGCGAGCGCCGCGAGAGGAGAAGTCGCTTTTCCTCCGCGGACCCCTCCCTTCTTCGCTGCAGCTGCAGCAACCAGCGCCGCATCCGCCGCAGCACCGTCTGCAGTGACGGCTCGGGCCGTCTCCTCCGAGGAGCAGAGGGCCTCTGCCGCGGCGGCGAGGAGGGCGGGAGGGGAAGAAGAAGCAGCGCTCGCGGCGGCGGCAGCTCGGATAGCAGCCAGCGCCGCCGAGCGAACGGCGGGCGAAGAGGGGCACCTCGCCGCGGCCAGCAGCCTGGGCACGACAAAGGCGAGCGTGGCATCGTCAGAAGCAGAAGAAGAAGAGGAGGAGAGCGCAGCGGGCAAGTCCTCGAGGGCGGCGACCGCGGCGCCCTCGCCGTTGCTGCCGCTCGCAGAAGAAGCAGAAGCAGAGGCAGCGACGCGCGCGAGGAGCGAGGCGCTCCCCTCCTCCAGGGCCAGCAGCAGCGCCGCGCGGGCCGAGGACGCCGGCGGGGAGACCGCGACGAGGCGGGCGTAGAGCGCGTCCGGGTTGTCGATCGAAGAAGAAGCAGAAGGAGAGAAGGCCTCGAGCGACGCCGTCAAGAGCCTGCGCGCCGCGAGCGAGCGCGCCCTGGTCGCGGGGCCCGAGCCCTCTCCTCCTCCGGTTCCGGCGACGGCCGCGGCGGCCAGCAGCCCGTCCGTCGGCAGGCCCGAGCCGGCCTCGAACGCGGCGTCGGCCTCCTCGTCGCTGACTCCCTCGGCGAGAGGGAGCAGGGCGAGAGCGGCGGAAAGAGCCGCAGAGGCCAGCGCTTGCCTTTGCTGCTGCTGCTGCTTGCCTCCTCCCTTTGCTGCCGCTTTCACAGAGAGCGCCGCCACGAGGGCCAGCGCCGCGGCGAAGCGCGCGCGAGGGGAAGCGTCGCGAGAGGAGGCCACGGCGGCGGCGGAGTTCGCGGCGTCGCCGGAGGAGGCCGCGGCGGAGGCGAGCGCGGACACGGCGGAGCGGCAGTCGGCGAAGCAGGCTGCGGCGCCGGGGCGAAGGGCGGAGGAGGAAGAAGAGGCGACAGGAGCCGCTTCATCTTCATCTTCCTCGCCGTCTCCTTTCGCTCTGCGCGCGTGCGAAGCGGGCTGCGGCGGCGTCGGGGGGACGTGCTTTTTCTTCGTCTTCGTTGCCTTCGCCTTGGAAGAGGAGCCAGCCTTGGCTGCTCCTCCTTCGTCGTCTTCATCATCATCATCATCATCGACAGCCGACGAGGAAGAAAGCCACTCCGCTCCGGCGAGCGAGGCTGCCAACTCGTCGCCGAGCTTGACACCCGACTCAGCGGCAGCTCGCGCGGCCTTCCTCCGTCCCGGGAGCGGCAGGGAAGCGGCGACGACCTCGGAGACCGCGGCGCTCTTCCACTGCGGTACAGCCATCTCCCTCGCGAGGCGGCAGAGGGAGCGCAGCGCGCGGCGCCCGACGGCGCCGTTGTTTCCGTTGCCCCCATCGTCGCCGCCTCCTCCTCCGCGCGCGGCTCGCAAGAGCGCCGCCGCGGCGGCCTCGCGAGGCAGGGAGCGCACCACGCGCCACGAGACGGCCTCCGCCGCCACCGAAGGGTCGTCGTCGGAGATGCGGTCGAGGAGGGTCCGGGCCAGGGAGGCGTTGACGGCGGGAGGAGGAGCAGGAGCAGCGGCGGGAGCAGCGGGAGCGGGGGTGGAAGGGGCAGCAGAGGCATCAGCAGAGTTGTCGCCTCCGCCGCCGCCGCACCTCCTCTCCTTCTCCTCGAGCGAGCGCAGGGCGGCGAGGCGGAGCTTGGCGTGCGGCGACACCAGAGCCGCGGCGAGCGAGGCCCCCGCGGCGGCGACGGGCGCGTTGCGGGCGTCGCCGGAGAGCGCCGCCGAGATGAACTCGAGCGCCGCCGAGGCAGCTGAGGAGGAGGTGGAGGCGTCTTCATCCTTCTCCTTGTTCTTCTTCTTCTTCCTCTCCTCGCGGAGCGGGGCCAGCGCCGCGTCGACGGCAGCGCCCACGGCGAGCGGCGCGCGCGCGTCGAGAGCGGCGAGAGCAGCGGCGAAGTCCTTCCGCGCCTCCTCGGAAGCGGGAGCGGAAGCGGGAGCGGCAGCGGCAGCAGCGCCGGCGGCGATGACCCCCTCGGCGGCGGCGCGGGCGAGGAGCCTCGACGGCGACGACGAGGAAGCGCCACCTGCCTCCTCCTCCTCCTCCCCTACTCCCCCTCCGTCGCAGAGCGCGCCGCTCTTCGCAAGCTCCACCAGCACCTGCCTGTGCCTCGCGTTCGAGGCGGACGCATCGACCAGAGGACGCAGCAGCAGGCGCAGCAGGGCCACGAGCGCCTGCGAGGCGCCCCTGGCGCGGAGCCTGGCGGCGGCCGAGGCCAGCCCCGGGACCTTGATGACGTGGGCAAAGGCCTTGGCGTCCATTTGCGCATTCGCGCCGCCGTAGTGAGGCTGCGTCGCTGCCAGGTGCGCGAGCAGGGAGACGGTCGCGAGGGCGTCGTCGTCGGCGTCGTTGTTGTTTTCGGAGGAGGCGCCCTTGGCGGCCTCGATGAAGAGAGCTGTTGTGAGTTTTTTTCGGGTTTTTTTTTGAAGTGAGCGGGAAAAAAGTCTTCTCTTCCTTTCAACTCTTCTCTCGCTTGCTCGCGCGCTCTCCGCTTCCACACGCCTCAGGGAATACAAACTGATATTTTTAATAACTCTTTCGGCGCAGCACTGCGGGAGCTCGCGGAAGTTGTTACTCCCACGATCACCCGCCTCAGGGCAAGGATGATATTTTTGATTTAAGAAGAAGTTGATCTCTTCCTCGGCGTGTGGAGGTGGAGGTGGTTGAAAAGCTAAAAGAACAAAAAAAAGCTATTTTCTTACCATTCACGACGGCGTCCGCGAGCCTCGCCGAGCGTGCCAGGGCAGCAGCCACCATCGTCGCGGCGCCTCGCCTGTCCAGGCCAGCGCCGCGGGCCAAGCCGGCGAGCACTCCGGGGAGTAAGGCGCGGACCGCTGCGTCGCCGACACCGCCACTGCTGCCGCCTCCGGAAGCCTTCCTGCCTCCGACGCGCCCGGAGGTCGCGGCGATGTCCAGGGCCTCGCAGAGGGTGACGGCGTAGAAGGAGAGCGAAGAGGCGGGGACGTGGCGAGGGAGGGAAGAAGAGGAGGAAGGAGCCGAAGTGGAAACAGCGGCGGCGGCTTCGTCGCCCTCGCCTCCCTCTCCTCCTCCTGCTTCAACAACCTCCAAATCCAAACTCGTCGCCCCCCCGTCCGCGGCCGCGCACACGGCCCTCAGCACCCGCGGGTCGTGCGCGGCCCTCGCGGCCAGCACGGCCCTGGGCACGGGCGTGCCGGCCTCGGCCGAAGCGCGCAGCCACGCCCACGGGTTGGCGGTCTCGTCGGCCGCCTCGAGCGCGCAGACCCGGAGCAAGCGGACGAACGCGTGCGTGCCGTGGTGGGGGAGCGCCGCGGAGATCAGGGCCGGGCCCGACACGGAGTTGCTCCCGATCCGGAAGCGGCGGACCAGGTACTCGAGCGCGCGCGCCGCCGCCGGCTCCGGGAGGCGCGGGCCAACGAGGCGCGCAAAGGCCGCGAGCGCGGCGTCGAGAGCGCGGGCGGCGGCCCCGCCCTCGAGCGCGTCGGGGTCGTTGGCCGCCGAGGGGCGGGCGAAAAGCGTTCGGGCGTAGGGCTCGAAGCGGGGGTCGGCCTTGGCGAGCTCGCGGAAGCCTGGTGGAGGGGGTTGGTGGTAGGAAGGTCGGTGGGGATGGAGTTGAGAGAGGGTGGTGAGAGAAGAGAGGAGAAAGAAGCGTCGACGAAGAGCGAGCGAGCGAAATGAACGAATGCTTCAAAGAGGCGTTGCCACTGTGCGTGCTGCAAGTTCCAGCAGGCATTCTCATCGCCTCTTGGCAGCATGAGGAACATAAGGACGCTCAAACGGCCCTCGGATCAGAGTGGGGACGCAGGCTGCAGTATAATCCACTCAACGCGGGCGCGTTGGCTAGATTCGAATTTCAACGAGGAGAAAAAAAAAAAGGCGAGCCGCCGCCGCCGCCGCATGCGGCATTCGTTTGCCTTCTTTCGTTGCTCTTCTCCTTTCTCCGCCTCTTTCCTCCCCATCCACGTCGACTCACCGCTCAGCCCGACCTCGTACACGGTCGCGAGGTCGATGTCTGCCGCCGCAGCGGCGTCGTAGAGCAGCGACGGACGCCTGGTCGCCGTGGCGGAGGCGCCGCGGCTCCCCCCATGGTCGCGGGCCCACGCGAGCGAGATGGACGAGAGCTGCTGCGCCAGCGCCGACGAGGGGCCGCTCTGCGCTGGCATCGTCGTCGTCGTCGATGGGGGCTTGATGTCACCTCTTAAGTTTAGAGAGAGAGGGGCAGATACAGAGAAACGCGGCTAGCGTGGAAAGCTAGCGAAAAGGGTTTTGATTCGACGAGAGCGTCGAGAAGAGCAAAAAGAGTGAGAGTGGAGGCGGCGGAGTCGATGTTTTTTTCTCAACTTCGACCTCAACCTCTTCCTCTCTTGCCGTCTTTCTTCTTTTTCACCCTCCAGACAACCCGAATCGATTTTGTTTTGTTTACACAGAAATAATAAGGAAGCTGCATTTTGGCTTTATAAAAAGGCGAGTGTGGGAAACACAACTGGGAAATAAAAACGGGAGAGAGACGAAGAAAGTTTTGAGTTGTTTTAACTTTTCTTTCATTCAATGCGGCGGAGGCTGCTGCTGCTGCTGCATCTGCTGCATCTGCATCTGCCGAGCCCCCGGCAGCATCTCCTGCGTGATCCCCAGCGCCAGAGCCGACGGCGGAGGCTCGACGGCCGGGAGCGTCCCCGCCAGCGCGCTCAGTGACGCGGTTCTCTGCTGCGGCCCCGGTTGGAGCTGGTGGGGCTGGAGGAGGAGGGGGTGGGGGTGGAGGGGGTGGTGGAAG